>Ga0187876_1000676_pt1 | contig 33538 bp, 20 predicted proteins | sample June2016WEW_17_4_FD_133000 | JGI IMG/M metagenome (GOLD analysis project Ga0187876, IMG submission 133000) | Peatland microbial communities from SPRUCE experiment site at the Marcell Experimental Forest, Minnesota, USA - June2016WEW_17_40 | ecosystem: Environmental > Terrestrial > Soil >...
CCGCCCGCGGATTACGAGAAGGTGAAATACGACCTGCTGCGGATCGGATTCGACATTGAGACCCGCGCGTGGGGCGATGTTGAGACGGTCCTTTCCTCCAAGGACACCGGCTTGAGCATCACGGAGCCGAGATTCTCGCCGGACGGCCGCTTCCTGGTCTTCTGCATGGCCGACTACAGCACGTACCCCGTCTGGCAATCCAACAGTGACCTGTACCTCATGGATCTCAAGAGCGGGCGCTATGGCCGCATGGAGTGCAACAGCGACCAGGCGGAGTCGTGGCACTGCTGGTCGAGCAACAGCCGATGGCTGGTCTTCAGCAGCAAACGGGGGACAGGCATGTTGAGCCGGCCGTACTTCAGCTACATAGATGACGCCGGCAAGGCTCATAAGCCGTTCGTGATGCCCCAGGAGGACCCTGCCTTCTACGATTCATTCGTCAAGCTTTACAATTTGCCCGAGCTCGTCACCGGTCCGGTGCGGCCGGGCGAGCAGGAGTTCGCGCACGCCGTGACCTCTCTGCGTGCGGTTGGGGTCAAGGGCGAATTGCCCGCCGCTTCCGCAACCCCGCCGACAGCGCCGGATACGACGAGTCCGTGGCGCGCGCCGCAGGATCAATCGGGCCAGATGCTTCAATGATCGTTCGCTCCGTAGCGCACTTGTGGCCGCCGCGATGCAACCCGTCTCCATTTGACCTGATACCGCCCGCAATACCGGCGCATGGCATCTGGAATCCGCCGCTGGTATACTACGCAGCGCCGGAAGGCATTTCCTTCATCCGGGGCCGGAATTTCGGATCGAGCACTTCATTTTCCACCCCGATAGGCGTTCGCATCCGGCGCGCTAAACGGAGGGCGGCCTGTGTTCGTGGACGCACTGTTGTGGCTCGCGAGCCTGTTCATGATCCTGCTGGCGAGCATACTGTTCACCAATGGGATCGAGCTTCTCGGGCATCGGCTGAAGATGCACCAGAGCGCTGTCGGAAGTGTCCTGGCGGCCGTGGGGACGGCGCTGCCGGAGACGGTCATTCCGATCATCGCGATCCTCGTTTTTCACGATTCAAGGGCGATGGATGTCGGCATTGGCGCCATCGCGGGCGCGCCGTTCATGCTCGCCACGCTTGGGCTTTTCCTGACAGGTGCGGCGATCATCGCGTTCTCGCTTCTCGGCCGGCGGACGATGGAGATCCGTGTAGCGCCGCGCGCGGTCGCGCGCGACCTGACGTTCTTCATCATCCTCTACGGCACGGCAGTGCTGACCACCTTCATCCCAATCCACGCTCTGCGCGTGGTCATCGCGCTGGCGCTGCTGGGATCATACGCTATCTATCTTAAGAGAACGATCAGCGCGGACGGCGAGGCGCTGGAGCTGCCCGACCTGCTCTGGCTGACGCGGGTGTTCAAGGTCCCGCACCGGCCCGCATGGGTCGTGACGCAGGTGGTCGGATCGCTGGCGCTGATGCTCGTCGGGGCGCATATTTTCATCGGCTCGGTGGAGCGGATTGCGGAACACCTGGATGTCGCGACGCTGCTCGTCTCCATCATCCTCACGCCCATCGGCACGGAACTGCCGGAAAAGCTCAACTCGATCCTCTGGGTGCGGCGGAAGAAGGATGCGCTCGCGCTCGGGAACATGACCGGGGCCATGGTCTTCCAGAGCTGTTTTCCGGTGGTGTTCGGCATGATCTTCACGCGATGGGAACTGCGCGGCGCAACGATGCTCTCGGCGCTGATCGCGCTGGCGATGGGCTTGTTCATTCTCGGCTGGGTCAAGCTCCGCAAGTCGCTCAGTCCCTGGCCGCTGCTCCTTGGCGGGTTGATGTACGGCGTGTTTCTTGCGTACGTCCTTGGACGATAGCCCCTTATCGATTAAAGCCTCTGAAAAAACAGCCGGGATCGTTCTTGAGTCGTGCCTCGACACACTCTGCAAAACTTCTGCCGGCCAGCATGGTGGCGGTCGCCCCTCCGATTTTCCCCTCTCGGATAACGCCTTGAACGCGAAATTCATTCTCCATGATGGTGAAATCGTATGAAAATGTCCTCCTAAGTATTTTGGACGGCAAGGGAAACACTTCCTCGTTGATGCGGTATTTCGCTTTCGGATGTTCCTGGAATGTCATATACGGCGCCTTCAGCCGCTCTTCCACCACATGGAAAGCGGTGCAGGAGTTATAGCCGACGCCGAGCAAAAGAATCTTTCCACTGCGACGCATGAACTTGCCCAGCGGTGAGTCTTCCCCGCAAGGTGTGATGTCCAGGCGATGAACCGTGAGTTCCGCAGCCAGTGGGCCGGCCGCTGAATACGAATGACTTAGGTGGATGCTGCGATGCGTAGCGTATTCCCGCCGGAACACTTCGGTGATCAATCCGACGCAAGAAGGCGTCTCGCGCACATCGAATATCGGTTCGTCCTCCGACTTAAGCGGAAAGGAAAAGGCCGGCATCAGGATCGTCCCTTCTGGGCCGATGGTCTCGAGCAAGGCCCGGATCACGGTCTGGCCGCCGCCCTCGACATGGCCAAGACTCTTCAAGGAACTGTGCAGGGTCACCAGGTCCCCATTGCCCAAGCCCAGTTTTCTTAATCCATTGATAATCTCGTCTTTGCTGACAATCATGATTGTGGAACCCGCGTTCTTCCTGTTAGGTTAAGGTTGCCCGGATGCGTTGAGACTTACCGCTTGCAGCGGATCGGTAAAGCGCTTCGATCATCTTGAGGAGGGTCCATCCTTGTTCCGGGGTGACGATTGGATTCTGGTCCTCGCGGATGCACCTGACAAAATGCTCAACGGGATTCTCGGTCTTGATCGCCTCCGGCTTTACCTGTTCGCAATCTCCGCCATGCCTCCGGGTAACGATAAACGGTTGTGCCGTCGCCCCCATCTTAGTGCCCAGCACGCGGAGCAGGTGTGTCGGCTCCTGGACAACCGATGCCCACGCATTCTCAAAAAGGAGCGCGGCGCCGTTCTCGAAGCGGATCATCCCGGTGGCGAAGTCCTCGACATCGAACTCTTTGCCGATGAGTTCGGATCCGAACTTGTTGTACGTCTGCCCCATGGCCTCCGCCGGCTTCGGGCACCCCATGAGATACCACTGCTGGTCAATAAGGTGCACCCCGTTGTCCAGCAGCGCGCCCCCTCCGGATTGGGCTTTCTTATAGAACCACCCGCCGATGCCGGTCGGGATGCCCCGCGGCTGACGAAGGTATGAGCTGAACGAGTAGTACACTTCGCCCAGCTCGCCGGATTCCAGGAGTGCGTGAATATACGTTGACGCCGGCGTGAAACGCAGGTGGAGGTTCATCATGAATTTTTTTCCGCTTGCGCGCGCCGCCGCGACGATCCTTTCGCCCGCGGCTGCCGTATGCGCCAGGGGTTTTTCACACAGCACGTGTTTCCCTTTTTTGAACGCGCGGACGGCCGCCGGTTCATGAAGGAAAGTGGGCAGACAGATACTCACAGCGTCAATGTCGGGGTCGTCGCAGAGTTCCTCGTATGACGAATAGCGCCTCACGCGCGCATCGGCATTTGAGGCCAAACGCTCCGCGTTCGCATCCGCCACGGCGACCAACTCGACGGCGGCCAATTGTTTATACTTCTCAATGTGCGACTGGCCGATTCCCAGCCCAATCACGCCGACCTTGAGGGTATTCACTTCGTCCCCTTCGCCTTCGAGGCCTCATTAGGTGGAACGGGCTTCAAGCGCCTGAGAAAAGAAACCGCCCTGCGGGTGTCCCCGACCACGTCTTCTCCCACCTCGCGTTCAATCGTGTAGGCCCCGTTGTAGCCCAGGCTTGTCAAGAGCCCCACATACACCGGGAAGTTGACGTCGCCTTCCCCCAGCGGCATTTCCCGGCCCTTGCCCTCACGGCGCACGCCGTCTTTGGCATGGGTATGAACGATGAGCGGGAACAATTCGCGAACGGCGGCGAGATAATCAATCCCGTTCATAACAAGGTTGGCGGGATCATAATTCACGCCGAGCCCCTTAGTCTCCGCTCTTTCCAGAATCCTCCGAAGCGTCGTACCGGATTCAAGCCCCGTCTCGGTCGCCAGCGTCACACCGTGGCTCGCGGCAAAATCTCCCAATCGTTTGAGGTTCGTCACAATGATCTTTTCCCTCGCGCCGGAAGGATCATCGCCCAGCGACCCGATGTGCGTCGTCATGATTGCGCTTTCCAGTTCCGCCGTTTGGATGACGGCCTCCCGGAGCATCGCCTCCTTGGCCTTGAGCGCCGCGTCATCGCCGAAATTGAGGCCGAAGTCGCCGCACGTGGCGCTTAACTCCAGACCTAAGTCCTTGTACTGCTTGACGAAATCCGCGCGCGCCTGCCGGTTCATGTTCGCCGCGAGCATTTCTCCTTTAGTGACGAATACTTGAAAGCTTTGCACTTTCATCTCGGCGGCCAGGCGCAGGCCTTCAGGAATGGGACGCCGGAGACAGTCCACAAAGACGCCGATGTTCAACTTCATACTGACCTCCACTTTAACAATTGAACCGCTCAGTCGGGTTTTCCAAAGCCTCCGCCGCCGGGGGTGCGTATGCTGAGGATATCCCCCGGATTCAGATAAAAGCTTCCCTTGCCTGGCAATGCCGTCTCCACGCCTGCTCGGATCAGGACATTTTCTCCGCGCATGCCGCATTCACCTCCTTGCAGACCGTACGGCCCTCGTAAGCGTCTGTCGCTAATCAGGGTAACCTGCGTCTCACCCTCCTGGCTTAGCGTTTGAATGTCTCTGCGAAGGCCGTCGCCGCCGCGGAAGCGGCCTCTGCCGCCCGAACCCCGCCGGATTTCGTAGCGCAGCACGCGCAGGGGATAGGCATATTCGATCGCTTCGGCGGGCGTGTTGAGCGTATTGGTCATGTGCGTATGCACGGCCGACAGCCCCGGCGCGGTGGGACGGGCGCCCATGCCTCCGCCGATCGTCTCATAATACGTGAAAGCGCGCGGCGGTTTCCCGCTGCGGCGGCCGTCGAATCCGCCGATGCTGATGTTATTCATCGTTCCCTGGCTGGCGGCCGGCACGCGCTCCGGGCAAGCCTGCGCCATCGCGCCCAGGAGGACGTCGACAATTCGCTGCGAGGTTTCCACGTTCCCCGCTGCAACGGGCGCGGGCGGCTGCGCGTTCACGACGCTGCGCGGCGGCGCGACCGCCTCGATCGGCGCCAGACACCCGGAGTTGTTCGGCGCGTCCAGGCGGAGCAGGCAGCGGAATACGTAGCTGACGGCGGAGAGCGTGATAGCGTACACGGCGTTCACGCCGGTCGGTTGCTGCGACGCGGAGCCGGTGAAGTCCACGGTCGCGTGATCGCCCTCGATCGTAACGGCGACCCGGATGTCCACCGGCTCAGGGGAGACTCCGTTGTCGTCCAACGCATCCGCATAGCGGTACGTGCCGCCGGGCAGCCCGGCGAGGAGTGCGCGTGTCAGCCGCTCCGTATAGGCCAGAAGTTCGGCCATGTAGAGAGCGACTTCGTCCGTCCCATACCGGGCGACCATCTCCTGCAGCCGGGCGGCGCCGCGCTGGTTCGCAGCCACCTGCGCCCAGAGATCGCCGGAACGCTCGTCGGGGGTGCGCACGTTGGCCAGGATCAGATCCAGTACGCCTTGATTGAGCCGCCCGGCGCTGAACAGTTTCAGCGGCGGGATGATCAAGCCTTCCTGGTAGATTTCACGCGCGACCGGCATGGATCCGGGCGTCATTCCCCCGACGTCCGCATGGTGCGCCCGGCAGGCGACGAACCCGAACGGCTCCTCGGCTCCTGAGGGTGAGTTCGACGCGAACACCGGCGTGACGAGGGTAATATCGGGCAGGTGCGTGCCGCCGCGAAAGGGGTCATTCATGAGGATGGCGTCTCCGCGCACGAGCCCGCCGGAAGTCCGGAAGGCGTCAATGGCGGCGCCCACCGAGAGCGGCATGGACCCGAGATGCACGGGGATGTGCGCCGCCTGGGCCGCCATTCTGCCCTGGCCGTCAAAGAGCGCACACGAGTAGTCCCGGCGCTCTTTGATATTGGGCGAGTAACTGGCCCGGCGCAGCACCACGCCCATCTCTTCGGCGATGGAGGTCAGCCGATGCTTGAACACTTCCAGGCGAATCGGATCGGCCACTGGCGTCACGCCCTTTCCGAGTCGGAATTGCCGACGGTCAGGATCAAGTTGTGATAGGCATCCACCTTGGTCCGGTCTCCCGCGGAGACGAGGATGGTCGTGTCGGCGCGCACGATGATCGCGGGGCCTTCGATGACGTTGCCCGGCCGCAAGGATTCGTACCGGAAGAATGGGACTTCCGCTGCACCCGAACTCAGTACCACGGGCCGTGCGCCGATGATCGCGCGGCGCGGGTCCGGTCCTTCCATCTCGGACGGCGCCAGAGGCGGCGGAATCACCCGCCCGGTCGCGCGGACGCGCACGTTGACAATTTCCGACGCCCCATCCCGCCGCGCGTACCCGTAGGTGTGCTCATGGAGGCGGTGGAACGCCTCGCCGGGATCGAAATCGGTCTCGCCGTCGGCGGGCCAAGGCACGGTCAACTCGTAGGACTGGCCGACGTATCGCATATCCAATAGTCGTTGGATGAGGATGTCTCCAGGGGCCACGCGGTCGGCGAGGACATCGCTCCTTCCGCGCTCGACCAGCGGTTCGAGTGCAGAGGCCACCGCCGCCGGCGGCGAGTCGCCCGGGAGCATGACGGTTTGCGTGTAATCCTTCACGACATCAGCAGCCAGCATGCCGAAAGCCGACAGGGTGGAAGCCAGAGGCGGAACGATCACGGTGGAAATATTCAGCCGGCGTGCCAAGTCGGCGGCGTGCAGCCCGCCCGCGCCGCCGAAGGAGAGCAGGCTGTAGTCGCGCGGATCGTGGCCGCGCTCGACGGAAATCACGCGCAGCGCCCTTTCCATGTGCGCATTGACCACCTCGATCATCCCCAGCGCGGTCCGGATCGGGTCGAGGTGCAACGCCTCCCCGATCCGCCTCAGCGCCCGCAACGCGCGGCCCTCATCCAGCGGCATCTTCCCGCCCAGGAACTGGTCGGCCGCCAGCCGGCCGAGGACCAAGTTCGCGTCGGTAACGGTCGGCAAATCGCCGCGGCCGTAACAGGCCGGTCCAGGGTCCGCCGCCGCGCTCTCCGGCCCGACGCGCAATGCGCCTCCGGCATCCACGGAGGCAATGGACCCGCCGCCGGCGCCGATGGAATGGATGTCCAGGACCGGTATGCGGATGGGGCAACCGCCCACAACGGATTCGCTGGTTACCACGGGAGCTTCGTCCACCAGAGAGACATCGGTGGAGGTGCCGCCCATGTCGAAGGTCAGGATGCCTATCCGCCCGTCGTTCCGCGCGGGCCCGGCCAACGAAGGGATCGGCCGCAGGCGGGCCACATGGCAGGCGCCTACAACGCCGCCGGCCGGCCCGGAGAGGATGCAACGCACGCCGCTGCGTCGGGCCTCGTCCAGGCTGATGTGACCTCCGTTCGATTGCATGACGCGAAAAGCAACGCCGCCGTCCGTCGAGCCGCCGGTCGCCCGCTCCAGGCGGCCGAGGTAACTGTCGAGGATCGGCGAGACATACGCGTTGACCACCGTTGTGCTCGTCCGCTCGTACTCGCGATACTCAGGCAGAATTTCGTGCGAGGAGGAGACCCTGAAGCCGGCCTCTCGCAAGCGCGCCGCCACCAGGCGCTCATGCTCGGGCCGGGCGAACGAGAACAGCAGGCTCACCGCGACCGATGCGGCGTTGCGGGCCTTCAGGGCGGCAATGAGCGGCTCGAGCGCCTTCACGTCGAGCGGCGTCAGCACGTTGCCATCTTTGTCCACCCGTTCATCCACTTCAAAGCGGAGCTCTTTCGGGACAAGCGTGGGCAGAGGATCGGCGAAGAAGTCGTAAAGCGAAGGGCGATTCTGCCGGCCGATTTGAAGGACATCGCGGAAGCCTCGCGTCGCAACCAGGGCGGTGACTGCGCCTTTGCGTTCGAGCAAGGCGTTGGTGGCGACGGTGGATCCGTGGACGATGCGGAGTTCGGCCGAAGCGGCGCAGCGGCCGCGGATCGCCGCAAGCCCCTCCAACACGGCTTGAGAAGGGTCCTGCGGCGTGGTCAGGAGTTTGAACGTCTCCACGCTGCCGCTCGCGGGATCGAAAACCACAAAGTCAGTGAACGTGCCGCCGATGTCAATGCCGACACGAAGCGCCGCAGGGCGCTCAGCCCGACTGGAATGCACCGGCATCGCCTCCTCGGCGGTACGCCCGCGTTTCATTCTACGGCAACGCCCTATCGGCCGCGCAACTCCGACTGGAGCATGAGATAGTAGGGCACGGTGGAAAAACCAAACCAGGTGTCCGGAGTCGCGGTCGCCTCGAAATTCTTCTGGATCTCGACATCATATGGGACCAGCGCGGTCCACATCCGCAGGACCTGGACCTTCGTGTCCTTGTCGGTGTCCAGCGTCACCTGGGCCGCCTGCGCGTCCTTGGGCTGGACGACAATCTTGCCCTTGTTCGCTTTCACGTCCCACTGCACGCTGACCACCGTGCCGTTCAACGCCCCCGCGCCCGCGGAAGCCGGCTCCGAGGTCTTCGAATTCGGGAAGCAGGCGTTGATCTGTTTCGCCGTGCCGCCGGTCGCCTGGACCGAGATCGTCATTCCGGCCCCCGGACTGCCGGGATCACCTTCGACCCAACTGGTCTTGGCGGTGGCGATCAGGGCATCAATGTCCGCCTTGGTGAAAATTAGACCATGCTCATAGGCGGCGGCGATGGCCCGGGTGTCACCCGTGTAATACCCGCCGTTGGGATGGGTGCCGATCCAGAGTTTGGGGGTGCCGTCGTTCTTGTAATCCCACGGCCCGGCCGGTTGCCAGTAGTTCCAAATCGCGTACGTGCCATCGCTGTTCAGCGTCATCCGGCTCTTTTGTACCTTGAACCATCTCTCAGCGCGGTCCTTGAATTCCGGCTTGCCCGTCACGTCCCACATCGCGAGCATCCATCGGGCGACCTCGTTGGCCTTGTTGTCAGGGTGAGAGAATCCGTGCCCGGGGTCGTTCCGGGTGTCGAAATCAATCCACTTCTGGTGGGTCGCATCCATCCCGTACGGCAGTTCCATGGAGATCATCCCGCCGTCCTGGGTCTCCCGCCAGCCGCCGCGCTCCACCCACTTCGCATAGAGCTGTTCGGTGAGCTTGAGGTAGCTCTCGCCTTTCGCGCCGTACTTCCGCTTCAGCGCGGGGTCCTTGATCATCTGATTGGCCATCAGGACGATCGGGCGGAACACCATGGCGTCGCTGAGCATGCTGTCGGCATTGTAGTCATCCAGGTTGTCCACCGGAGTGCCGGCCGCTCCCTTCGAGGGCCAGCCGACGTAGCCGTCGGGCTCCTTCACGGCGCGCTTGATCAGGGAATCCGCCCAGTCCACCAGCATGTCCACGTACTTGGGATTCTTCGTGGCCACGTAACCGTAATAGAAGGCGTCCATGGCAGGCGTCATCCCGAAGGCAATGTCCTCGCCCACGTCGTGATCGCACTCGCGGAAGGCCTTGGTGTCGCTGAGCAGCTCCTTATCCCAGCGGGCGAGCCAGTCCTTTTGCTTCGCCGCGTCCATTTTCGTGAGCGTCATGGCCGGGGGCGTGGTCTGTGCCTGGCAGAGAGCCGCCAGCATGAGCCCGGCGACGCACAGCCCGATCATCTTCTTCATGCGTTCTCCTCCTTTGGGTCAATGGCCGCTCGCGCGGCGTGTATCAGAGATCGGATATTCATGCCTACTTCGCGCCGGGCATCGCCTCGCCCAAGGTGTCAACCACCGTGACGCCCTCGACCTTGACTCCCTTTCGGCCGGCCAGGTCAATCCCGCTCTCCCGCACCATCGTCTCGAAGAGGTGCAGCCGCGGGTCGCCGCCGGTCTTCACCATGATCCGTTTGGCCGCCGCATCGAAGGTGAACTCAGTCCACGGCCGGCCGTCGCGGAGCAGTTTCTTCGGCTCGGCGGTCAGCGGCGCCCACCATGATCCGCCTTCGCCGCGAGTCCAACCGGCGACTTCGTCCGCCCCGCTGATCATCACCTTCTCATCCTTCATCGCCCGGATCGTCACCCTGTCGCTGGCCGGACGAAGCGTCTCGCGGTACACGCCGCCGCGGAGCATGATCGTCTCGCCCGCCTGGGCTATCGCGCATGCCTTGGAGGCCGTCGCCAGCGGCACGGCCGGATAGCCCCACGCCGGCTCGTCCGCCGCCGCCGGGTGACGCGGGTCCACGTACCAGACGTTGGGCCATTCCAAGGCCCCGAGCGTCACGCCGCCCTTGCCCGCGCCGATGGCCGGGCTGCCCTTGCGCAGGCGGAAATCCCGATTCTTGGGATCCACAAGGAGCGGGTCCTTGCCGTTGATATTCGTCGGGGCGGTGAGCGCCCAGGTGTTGTTCGTCAGGTTATATTCCACTACCGGGTTGGAGGGCGCGGGAAAGTCCATGCGATCGTCAACGGCCCTCGGCGCGTCGCAGAGAATGTTGTTGAGGATATGTCCGTTGGTTGACTCCTTGCCCCGCAGGCCGACGCAGGCCCACCCCACCTGGGAGACAGTGCAATTCTCGACCGTCACGTTGGGCGTCACGCAAACGTCCGGGCCCCAGCCTCCGTGCATCGTCGGCGAGTTGGGACAATAGATGTCGCCCCGGAAGGTCCAGTTCCGCACGTTGCCGATGCGCGGAGCGCCATCCACCATGCAGCCTTCATGGTAATCGCAGATCATGTTGTATTCGATAAGCGCGTCCAGCGCGATTTCGCCGTTGTCCGTGAACGTCTGAATGCCGTCCACGTGGGCGACCTTGATTTCCTTCTGGGTGGTGCCGTGGAAGTAGTTGTATCGCTCCACACAGCCCTTGCCGAAGAACCGCGAGTAGTCGCAGTCGTCGAAGTTGCGGCCCGGGAGGTACATCCACAGCCGGCACACCTCGTTGTTCTCCACCATCCAATCATTCCCGCCCATCACGAAACCATAGTCGCTGTGATAGACCTTGTTATAGGCGATCCGGTTGTGCGCCACCGCCGAGTAGTCCCGGTTGCCGTCGGCTTTAACCACGCCCACGGTCCCGTTGACAGCCTCCATCATGGCGTGGACATAGTTGTCCAACACCTCGCAGTAACTTCCGTTCAGTTGCACGGCGGTCTCGGCCTTCTCTTCCGTGATCTCGAATCCCGCCACGCGGATGTAGCTGGCCGCCAGATCGAATCCGCTCACGATGGCCGATCGCCGCGGCATGGCCTGGAACGTGATCGGCTTCCCCTCCGAGCCGCCGGTCTTGACCTTGACCCGCTCGTCGTACCGGCCCGCCATAACATAGACAGTGTCGCCCGGCTTGACCACGTCGGCCGCGCGCTGAACCGTCTTGAAGGGATTCTCTTCCGCGCCCGTGTTCGTGTCGGCCGCGCCGGGCGCCGCCTGGTCCACCACGTACACGGACCCTAGCGCCGCGCGGGCATTCAACGAGATCGCCGACAATACAACCAGGCAGAAAGAGCTCCAGCGCGCAAGCTTCATCGCACTCTCCTCGAAGTAATTCCGCCCGACGGTCAGTTTCCAGGCATGAGATTATACAGTCGAATTGCCGCTGTCAACATTTCGACGGTCCGTCACTCAGGGTTCCTTCTCGTAGACCGCCACATCAACAAATGCCGTCTTCGCTGAAGTCTGCGGCGCCCGCCGCGCAAGCACCGTCGTCTGTCGGAACCCGGCGCGCCGCAGCACATGGTCCTTCCCCGTCCAGCCGACATCCGCGTACGCTATGAAATGGCCGCCCGGCGGCAATGGCAGTGAATCCAGCAGGTCGCCTGCCCGATCCCAGAAATCGGGATGACAGAAGAGGTCCACCAAGCGCAACTCCGCCCAGATGGGGTGACTGCCGCACGTGGCGAAGCCGACGCCCGCGCCGCTTTGCCTGCTCCGCAGGACCAGCGCGCTCGGTTCTTTCCCTTCAACCGGATGCCGGTTTTCGTAAAGCGCCTTCAAGATATAACCTTCCCCGGGATTGCGCCCAATGAGGCCTAACCGGGCGCAGCGAACCTGGCCCTGGAAGTCGCCGACGAGCAAGGGCGCGAGAACCGGCCAGTGCGCCATAGTCAGCGGTTCTATTTCAGTATCCGCCCGCGCAAACCAGGAAGCCTCGAACTCTTCGCGTGTGGCGGCGTAGTACTCCATGTAGCCGCTCTTGTCCTCGATCCCCTGAAACCCGTGGCAAGCATAAATGCGGTATGCCGGAGACCCGAATCCTGTGCCGAGAAACAGCGCGCGTCCGCCGCGCACGCGAAAATGCTCCATCTGGAGTGTCATTAACTTGTCGCATGCGCCTTTGCGGCGATCTTCAGGACGGGTGAAAACGTGGCCGAAATGACCGACGCCCTTCACCTCGGATGTCATGATGTTCGAGAAAGGGACGCCATCACGATGCAGAACGTAGAAGAAGGTCTCCACGCCAGTCAGTTTGGTCAGGTTTTCCGCGTTTCCCCAGTTCCATAGTTCGCCCTTATGCGCCAGGAATCCCTTGAGCCGATCCGCCCACGCGGCATCCGGCGCTGCGATGACCGCGGCTTCCACGCGCTCTCCGGTCTTCAAGACAACTGTCCCGAGGTCCTGTTGCATAGTGTTTCTCTCATCATCTCCTGATGCTGTCATGGCCCCTCGCGCGTCAGCCGTATCATACTCCTTCGCCCGGCGGAATCAAGGAACCCGTCCGCCGGGAAGCTGCTTGACAGCGGCGATTCAACGGTATAGTCTCATGTTTGAAGGCCGACCGTCCTTCGGAGGACACAGTCCAATGGATTTGAGACGCGCCTAACTAAGTGAGGTTAACAATGTCGAAGAAAGACGGAATCAAGTGGCTCAGCGAGCCGGAAGAACAAGACTATCCTGCAACGCTGTCGTACTTGTCCTTGCTCTACGATGCTAAGACGGCTGCTGCCTATGTTAATAAATTGAAACGCGCGCCGATATCAGAATTCAAAGCAAAGGACATCTTCAGAGCATCCGGTTTATCATTGCTCGGGACCGGCAATTCTCATGTCGCAAAAGATCAGCAGAGAATAGAGTCGGGGCGCAAGTTATCGCCTCTTCTATTGGTGAGAGATGCAGCCAATGGAAAAGTCATCATCGCGGACGGATATCATCGCTTATGCGCAGTCTACGCTAATAATGAGGATGCCGTAATTCCCTGCAGAATCGTGTAACCCCGCTTGACAGCGGCCATCCGACCCTATAATCTCACGTTCGAAAGCTGCCTCCCTTTGACGGCATGGCAGGTATCTGTTTCAGAAAACAAGGATCCCTTGGATGAAAAGCTTTTGGGGACGCCCGGCGCAAATGTTATTGCTGCCCGTTCTTCTCGTCGCTTCCCGCGGCGCCGCGCGCGCAGAGGAACCGCTCGACGCCGGCCGCATCCGCGAAATCGCCGCGACGTTGCCGGAGCATGCTGCGGGTCCCGGCCAGCCGATCAGCAACCGCGCCGCGTGGGAAGCTCTCGACACTCGCCACCCGGAGGCGAAGGACGTGATCGCGAACGCGGTCAGACGCGCCGCCCAGCCGTTACCGGAACAGCCGGACTCCTTGTATCTGGAATTTTCCAAGAACGGCGACCGCGAGCGCTGGCAGAATGTCGCCTACAACCGCCGCATACGAATTCAGGTTTTCACCCTGGCCGAGTGCCTTGAAAACAAAGGCCGTTTTCTGGCGCCGCTGGAGCAGACCATCGCGGCGCTCTGCGCCGAACGGACGTGGGTATTGCCCGCGCATGACGGAGACTTGAAAAATTTTCGCGGCGAGACGGTTGAAATTGATCTGGGCTCGGCGGGTCTCGGCGTCGAACTGGCCACGGCGAGTTATCTGCTCGGCGATCGGCTGTCGGATGCGACACGGAAATTGATCCGTGAAAATCTGGAGCGCCGCATCTTCGCGCCGTATCACGCCGCCGTGAACGGAACCAGCAAGGAATTCTGGTGGATGCGCGCCGGGAATAACTGGAACGCCGTCTGTCTCAACGACGTCACCGGGACGGCGCTGCAGACATTGGATTCGGCGGAGGAACGCGCGTGGTTCATCGCCGTTGCGGAGAAACTCATCGGCCACTACCTGGCCGGCGGTTTCACGCCTGACGGTTATTGCGTGGAAGGTCTGGGTTATTGGAACTACGGTTTCACGAAGTTCGCGTTGCTGGCCGAGAACGTCCGCCAGGCCACCGGCGGCAAAGTTGATTTGCTGGCCAGGCCGCAGGCCGTGCAGCCCGCGCTGTTCGGCCTCCGCTCGGACATTCTCGGCGGCGTCTACACGACCATCGCGGACAGCGACCCCGGCGACCAGCCGTCGGGCATCCTGATGAGTTACCTGTACCGGCGTTTCGGTTCGAACTTCGCGCGCTGTCGCGACGCAAAGCTGGGCGGCACCCTTTATGAACAGATGACGTGGGGATTTCTGCCGGCGGACCTTCCGCAAATTCGTTCCGAAGAGAACCTCGGCGAAGTTCCCTGGCGAAGCTGGTTCCCCGACGGCGGCGTGCTGATCTGCCGTCCCGGGCCCGGTGCGAAAGTCCCGTTCGCCGTCGCCATCAAAGGGGGTAACAACGGCGTCAACCACGGCCACACCGACGTGGGCAGCTTCAGCGTCGTGGCCGGGAAGACGATGGTCATCTGCGATCCGGGCGGCGAAGTTTACACCGCGCGCACGTTCAGCGCGCATCGCTTCGACAGCAAGGTGCTGAACTCCTTCGGTCACGCAGTGCCGCGGATCGCGGGGCAGTTGCAGCGGGCGGGCGCCGAGGCGCGCGGCGTGGTGCTTGCCCAGATTTTCACCGAGGCGGCCGACACGCTCACGCTCGACTACCGCTCGGCCTATCCGGTGGCGGATTTGCAGAAGCTTCAACGCACGTTTCTTTTTTCACGGGGAGATTCGCCGTCGCTCGAAGTGCGCGATGAAATAAAACTTGCGTCGCCGGAAACTTTTGAGTCCGCGCTCATCACCTGGGGAACGATCCGCCACGTCAGCGCGAACGAACTGGAAATCGCCGACGGTGAAGACGCGGTGCGTGTGACCATTGACACGCAGGGCCGCGCGTTTGAATTCAAGCAGGAAACGATTGACGAAAATGTTGACTCCAAACGGAAGCCGGTCCGCCTCGGCATCGCGCTCACCGCGAAAGTTGCCACGGCGACCGTCACGCTGCGGATTTCGCCGGTGATAAAATAATCTTTCGGTCGTAATTCTCCTTTCAGTCGGCGGTTGATCTGGAAAGCGACGTTTCCGTGAACATCCGTCGCGCCGTGATGGTGCTTAGTTGTATGGCGCTATGCTCAGGACGTATGGCGGCGCCGGCGGCCGATCGGGTTGCCGCAACGGACAAGAACCTTGTCGTGAACGGGGACTTCAAGGCAGGGACCGAAGGCTGGAGCGCGCTCTGGACGCGGGATCCCGGGGCCGGAAAGGCCGCTCTGGACGCCGGCGAGCGACACAGCGGGCTGCAGGCCATCCGCATCGAGCATGCGGGCGACAAGGACTGGAGCCTGGCGCAGACTCTGCAGCTCGACGTCAAGCCCGGCGAGATTTTCGAACTGTCTGCATGGGTTCGCCTGCAAGGAAATGGAAGCGCGACGCTGGGCGTCGTCACTCGCGACGCGGGCGGCCAGGTTCTGAGTTGGGACTACGGCGGACGGACAGAGCGCCAAACCAAGGGCTGGCTTCCGCTCCGCACCCGCTTCATCATCCCCAACAGCGTCGCCTCGATCCAGTGCCGCCTCATCGGCTATGGCCCCGCCACCGTCTGGCTAGACGACGTCGTCCTGACTCGGCAGGGCGATTTGAGCACGCTCCGCAACAAGGACCTGCCCGCCCTGCTGACCGTTCGGAACGATGTCTTCGAAGTCACGCTCCACACCGCCGACGGCGCAATCGGCATAAAGGACCGACGCGCGGACCGCTCTTGGTTGCCGCGCGGCGACGAGAGTCCCCTGGTTGTCCTGGACGCGAAGGCGGTGGCCGGCGGCCTGGAAGTCCGCCTCCTCGACGCGGCGGCGATGCGTGAGATCGCCGCAACGATCCGGCTGGATGAGGACCGGCCTGAATGTGTCGTCACGCTCAAGGCCGAAGGCGCGATGGAAGGGCCGCTCCTCTGGCCGGCTCCATTCGCCTCCGCCAAAGGCCAGCTTCTGATCCTTCCCGTCAACGAGGGGATCAGTTACCCCGCCGACGATTCGTCCCTTCCACCGATGGAATATTACCTCTACGGCGGACATGGACTCTGCATGCCGTGGTACGGCGCTACGGACGGCGAGGCGGGCTGGATGGCCATCGTGGAAACGCCCGACGACGCCGCTGTGCGCATCCCGCGCCGGGACGGCCTGCTCGGGCTTAGCCAGGAGTGGCAGCCGCAGAAAGGGCGATTCGGCCCGGAGCGAGTCATCCGGTACGTCGTCCTCGACCGCGGCGGTTACGTGGCCATGGCCAAGCGCTACCGCGAATTTGCGAAGAAGACGGGGCTGTTCAAGACGTTGGGCGAGAAGCGCTTGGCGCTGCCCGCAGTGGACCTCCTCGTCGGCGCCGTGAACGTCTGGTGCTGGGACGCGGACGCTCCCGCGATCTGCCGCGACATGCAGTCGCACGGCATCCGGCGCATCCTCTGGAGCAATCAGTGTCCGCCCGACGATCTCAAGGCCCTGAACGACCTGGGCGTGCTCACCAGCCGGTACGACATTTACCAGGACGCGATGAACCCTGAGAACTTCGCGAAACTCCGGTGGCTCCATCCCGACTGGACCAGTGACGCGTGGAAAAACGGCGACCTCCTGATCGGCAGCGACGGCGAGTGGGTGCGCGGGTGGCAGGTCGAGGCAAAAGACGGCTCAATGATCCCTTGCGGCGTCCTCTGCGACCGGCAGGCGCTGGCCTACGCCAGGAGGCGCATTCCGCCCGAGCTGGCCACTCACCCCTACCGCTGCCGGTTCATTGACACGACCACCGCGAGCCCGTGGCGCGAATGCTACGACCCGCGGCATCCGATGACGCGTACCGAGAGCAAGCAATACAAGATGGAACTGTTGCGTTACGTCTCCGGGGACTGCGGCCTGGTGTGCGGCAGCGAGACCGGCCACGACGCGGCTGTCCCCTACGTGCACTATTTCGAGGGCATGTTGAGTCTCGGCCCCTACCGCGTCCCGGACGCGGGGCGGGATATGATGCGCGTCTGGGATGAGGTGCCGGATCTGGTCGCCAAATTCCAGACCGGCCACGTCTATCGTCTCCCGCTGTGGGAGCTTGTTTACCACGACTGCGTCGTGGCGCAATGGTATTGGGGCGACTACAACAATAAACTCCCGACGCTGTGGGACCGGCGCGACCTCTGGAACGCCCTCTATGGCACGCCACCGATGTTCATGTTCAGTCGAAAAAGCTGGGAGGCGAACCGCGACCGTTTTGTGCAGAGCTACAAGGCCACAGCACCGGTGGCGCGGGCGACAGGGTATGCCGAGATGCTTTCGCACGAGTGGCTGACCGCCGACCACGCCGTCCAGCGGACGCGGTTCGCCAACGGCGTCGTCGTGACGGTCAACTTCGGCGGCACGCCGTACCTGCTGCCCGACGGCACGAATCTGCCGCCGCTGGCGCGCCATGTGGACGGGGCCGTGCAGGACTGAATGGCGCAAGACGAACGGGCCTCACCCGTCGCAACCTGCCAACTCCGGCCCGCCGGAAAACGCGCGCTCCTCCCGCTTCAAAGCGCGCCGCGCAATGCAGGCGGCGGAAAATCGGCGGCAGGATTGACACACGGCGCGGGCTTTGGTAGGAACTCCCTAGGCGATTTGCGCTGCGACGCAAGTCCGACCCGCCGACGGTTTAAGAAAAGGACCCGGCACGATTGATGAGACGATTGTTCCCATTGGCGGCGACGGGGTTCGTCCTGTTCTGCGCGGCGCTCCAGGCCGCCGAGATCGGTCCGACGGACGTCAAACCGCAGCCTGCGTTGCGGGCCGATGAAAATGCTCTGAAGGACGTTGAGGCGCTCCTGCGTGTCGCGCCGACCCGCAACATGGGATCGCCGAATCGCGAAGCGCTGGACAAGTACGTGGCCGAACGGTTCAAGGCCACCGGCTTCGAGTGCGGGACCATCAACTTTCCCACCGCCGCCTTCATCCCCGGCAAGGCCGAAATTCGCCTGCCTGACGGAACCAGCTTTCCTCTCCAAACTCTGGCCCCCAACACGGCGCACCCGGGCAACCTGCCTGGCGGGCAGTGGTCGGGGAACCTGGCGGACATGGGTCGCGGTACGCTGAAGGACATCGAGTCCTCCTCGCCGATGAACGCGGCGGTCCTGCTCGACATGGACAGCCACCGCGCGTGGGTCACGGCGCTGGAACTCGGGGCGCAGGTGCTGATTTTCGTGGGCGGCGAGCGGGACAACACCCGCCAGGCGGCCGAAAAACTTTACGTGGCCCCGCTTTCGGTCCCGCGCTTCTATGTGGCGCCCGGCGACGGGGCGGCGCTCCGGAGCGCGCTCCAGGCGCAGAAGACGCTCGCCGTCCGCATCGTGCAGACCCAGCCGAACCGCTGGGCGAACGTCATGGCGGCGGACGACTGGGTCATCATCCCCGGCGCCGGTCAGGCCGATAAAGTCGTTCACATCCAAGCGTACAAGGACGCCGCCAGCATCGTCCCGGCGGCCACTCCCGGCGCGCAGAGCATCTGCAACCTCGCCCTCCTTTTCCGCCTGCTCGACCACTACACCCGCTACAAACCGCAATGCACGCTCGTTTTCTCCGCCGTCAGCGACCACTGCAACGCCATGCGCGGCGAGCAGTTCTTCCTCGGCTCCACCTACCCTGATGCAGGCGCGCTGGCGGACGAACTGGAGCAACGCGAAAAGGATCGGAAGGAAGCGGAGTTCTACGCCAAGGTTTACGCCGATACTTCCGCTGCGCAGGTCGGGCGGTTGCGGCAGGACTCGTCCATGGAGACGGGGCAAGCCCTGCAGTTGAAAACGCCGATCGTTGACGAATTGAGCTATCAGCGGAACAAGACGAACCGCCGCATATCGCAGATCGCCGATCAGCTTAAAGCCGGGCAGTTATCGCAATCCGTACGCGAGGCGCTGGAGGCGGAAAAGGAAACCCTATGCGGGAAGGACGGACAAGGCGGCCGGCTCGGCGACCTGGTTGCGATGATGGGCGTCTTCCAGAAATGGCGCAGCAGCGCGACCTTCGAGGCGCTCAGCCCCGAGCACCAGGCGGAACTGGTCGCGGTGATGCAGGCGCTGCAGCGGAAGTACCGGGAGCGGGCGGAGGACGCCCGGTCGCAACTGGACCAGATCGAGGCCAACGCGCGCCTGGGGCGTGCGCTGGCGGGCAAGACGACGCACCTGTACCTGAGCCTGGACCTGACCTTCGGCAACGACCGGATGGGGTTCTTCTATCAGGGATCGGACCTGCAGGACATCTGGGGGTTTTCCACCGAATGGTCTACGACGGTCGCGCCGCTGGCGCGCCTCTCGGTGGAACTGGCCTCCAAAGTGCCCGGCGGGGACCTGCATTTCGCCGACACGATCCAGAACAGCGGCAGCGACTGGCGGAGCCACCTGGGCGACAAGTTCGCCATGGCCGCCTCGAGCGGCGCGGGCCTGGTCCTGCCGAGCGTGACGCTGACGACCGTCGGCGACACGCGCGACCTGCTGTTCACTCCAGGCGACAGGCTCCAGAATCTGGACGCCGCGCGCGTGGGGAGCATGCTGGACTTCGCGAACCGGTTTCTGGTCGAGCTGCTTGAGCATCCGGAGTTTCCGCAGGCGACGCGGCCGGAGCGCGTCCAGAACTTCAACGTGCTCACGTATCGCTACAACCTGCGCCGCATGGACCCGTTCTCGGTGGAGATCCCCAGCGAGCGCGTGCGCGACGCGGCGGTGGTCGCCTATCCGGGCGAGCTCGTCCAGACGCTGCTGCCCGTCGAAGGCCAGGTGGCGATTTGCCAATTGGCGCTGACGGACCGGCAAGGCACGGCGATATTCCGCGCGGCGCCCTGGCCTTTCGCCATCGAGGCTTACGGCTTCTCTCCGGATTTCGCGCAGATCAACGGAGCCATTGACGCCGGCGCGGGGCTGCGGCGCATGTCGCCGGCCCTGGCCAATCCCGGGAGCGACTGGGTCTGGGACGACCACCTGGCGCTCCTGTTCGACTGCATCCAGACGGATCTGGTGGGGCTGAATAATCCGTCCACGCGCTCGCCTACGCAGCACATGATCCTGCTCGACGCCGTTCAGGAATCCAGCCCGGAGCACTACGGCATCGCCGGGATCAAGGAGGACCGCACCAAGTTCGTTCCCATTCCCGGCGACGAAGGCATCGGCTGCGTTTTCACCGACGAGGGGATTCCGATCAAGGTCATCTCGACGGACTTCCTGCTGATCAACTCAACGCCCGAGCGGCCGGATGGCGTGGGCTACCTGCCGGGCGACCCGCGTCTCAGGACGATCACTTACACGGCGGCGAAGGACATCCAGTCGCTCAACGGCGTGCGGTCGCAGCGGATCGAGGGCAAAGGCGTCAGCAGCCTTGCCGCCGACGAGCTGTACGCGCAGGCGGTGGACCTGGTCAAGAGGGCTGAAGCGCAGCGCGCGGAGGGCCGGCAAGGGAGCTTCTTCAGCACCTCCGTCGAGGCGCTCAGCACCGCCTTGCGCTCTTATCTGATGGTCCGCACCACGACGACGGACCTCATCAAGGCCGTCGCGGTTTTCCTGGCGCTCGTGATCCCGTTCTGCCTGTTCCTGACGCGGCTGGTCACGCCGTGGACGGACATCCGCGCGCAGATCGCTTCGTTCCTGGTCATCTTCACCATCATGGCGCTGAGCCTGGCGTTGCTGCACCCGGCGTTCAGCCTGTCGCAGACACCGATGATGGTGCTGCTGGCCTTCATTATGGTGGGGCTGGCCATCTTCGTCATGCTGATCCTCTATACGCGGTTCGACGCGGGCTTGCAGAAACTGGTCGAGGAAGCGCAGGGCGTGGAGTCGTCGGAAAGCTCGCGCAAGATGCTCGCCGGGGTGGCGTTCTCCGTCGGGGTCAACAACATGCGGCGGCGGTTCATCCGCACGACGCTGACCGCCGCCACGATCGTGCTGGTGACCTTCACGATGTTGTCGGTCATCAGCGTCGGCCAGTCGCTCGTGCCCTACCGCCGCAAGACCGAGGCGAACGTGCCGTACAACGGCGTCCTGTTCGCCAAGCCGGGCATGGCGCCCATCTCGCCGAGCACCGCGCTCAGCGTCGTCGGACTCCTCAAGCCGTACGGCACGGTGGTGCTGCGGACGTGGACGCAGCGCCTGGATTCGTACGGTGGCTATCTCCTTCAGCCGGTCACCGACCCGGCCCACCCCGACAAAACCATCAGCCTCGACGCGGTGGTCGGAGTGCAGATGACGGAGAACGGTTTCATCACGCCCATGCCGCTGGTGGCGGGCCGGTGGTTCAGCAGCGACAGCGCGGCGGAGATGGTTCTGTCGGCGGAAACCGCTTCGTACCTGGGCATCGCGAAGGAGCCGTTCGTCGAGCGGACGCTGGATTTGCGCAACCGCAAGGTCCGCCTCGTGGGGCTGCTGGACGATGCGAAGCTGGCGGCGATCGGCGACCTCGCGCGGCTGATGCTGCTGCCGCTGAAGAGCATGCCCGACCTCATCACCCACACGGTGTCGGAGACGGGCGCAATGATCGTGAGCGAGGAGGACGCGATGGCCGGGCCCGCGCCGTCCGCGCAGTCGCTGCGCTCGCAGGAGGTTGCGTTCGTGCCTGTGGACTTCGCGCGCGAACTGCCGGACACCTCCTACCGCTCCATCGCACTGAAGACGGAGGACGCCGCTTCGGCCTGGGCTGCGGCGAACCACTTCGTTGACGCCACGGGCATACTGACCTACGTGTCCATCCGCGCGCCGATCACCACGCCGGACGGCGTTTCCCTCCAGTCCCACCAGTATTCCCTCGGCGCGCCGGTCGGCACTACGATCGGCGGGGCCGGCAAGGTCATCATCCCCATCTGCCTGGCGGCGACCATCATTCTGAACACGATGCTCGGCACCGTGATGGAGCGGCGCAAAGAGATCGCGGTGTACAACAGCATCGGACTCAACCCGACGCACGTCTTCGTCTTTTTCGTGGCCGAAGCCGTGGTCTTCGGGATGATCGGCTCGGTGGCGGGATACCTGATCGGCCAGGGTCTGGCGCAGGCGATCGTGCACTTCCACTGGCTGCCGGGCGTGAACCTGAACTATTCCTCGATGGCGGTGATGCTGGTCATCTTCGCGGCGATCGTGACCGTCGTCGTCTCGACGCTGTACCCGGCGTATATCGCCACGCGCGCGGCGGTGCCCTCGGGCCAGCGCCGGTGGAAGCTCCCGCCGCCGGTCGGCGACGAGCTGCATCTGGACTTCCCTTTCAGCTACAGCGTACAGCAGTTGCCGGGCGTGCTGGCGTACCTGCAAGCGTTCATGGATCTGAACAGCGAGGCGTCTTCGGGCCGGTTCCTGACGCAGGACGCGCGGTTCGGGTTCGTGCACGACGTGGACGCCCGCAAGGTGCTGGCGATGACGTACAGCGTCACGCCCGTGCCCTTCGACCTGGGCGTCAACCAGCGGATGGAGGTCTACGGTTATTACCGGCCGCGGGTGCGGGCATACGTGGTCGCCGTCGTGCTTACCCGGCTGAAGGGCGACAAAAAGAGCTGGCTGACGGTGAACGAGCCGTTCCTGGAATCGTTGCGCGCGCGGCTGCTGAGCTGGCGGTCTCAATCGAGCGTCAACCAGGAGCAGTTCCGCAGGCAAGGCGAGGCGATGTTCGCCGAAGCTCGTGAATTCCCCGTGCTGGAGAACGCGGTCCGGTGAGTCCCCGTTTCGGACAAGGCGACAAGGAGCTGGAAGAGTACCGGGACATTATGCCCGTCCCGGACCATTTCGAGGACGGGTTCAGCGGCAAGACGGTCCTCGGCGCGATCTTCCTGGGGCTCTTCATGCTGCCGGGGTCCATGTACCTGTCGCTCTTCATGGGCGGCGGTCTCGGGCCGGCGGCGCGGTGGGTGACCGTCATCCTCTTCTCGGAGGTCGCCCGCCGTTCGCTCAAGAGCCTCAAAGAGCAGGAAATCTTCATCCTCTTCTACATGACGGGCGTCGCTCTCTCCAGCCCGTTCCAGGGGCTGCTCTGGAACCAGTACCTGGCGCAGTCGCCGGAGGCGCAGGCGATGGGCGTGGCGCCGCTGATCCCCGCCTGGGTCACGCCCTCGGCCGAACAGATCCGGCAGACCGGCAACACGTTCTTCAGCCGTATCTGGCTGGCGCCCGTGGTGCTGATCGCCATCCAGTTGCTTATCTCGCGCGTGAACGGGTTCGGGCTCGGCTATGTCCTTTACCGGTTGACGGCGCACTACGAGAAGCTGCCTTTCCCCATGGCGCCGGTGTCCGCGCAGGGCGTGCTGGTGCTGGCCGAGGACAAGGAGAACCGCAACCGCTGGCGCCTGACGACGTTCGCCATCGGCGCCATGCTGGGCGCGCTCTTCGGGTTCGTTTACGTCGGCATCCCGTCGCTGACCGGCTCGATCCTGGGCACGCCGTACCAGTTGCTTCCGAACCCGTGGCTCGACCTGACCATCACGACGCAGAACGTCCTGCACGCCACACCGGTCAACCTGGTCTTCGACCTGTCCATTGTGATCGTCGGCATGGTCCTGCCCTTCTGGGCGGTGATCGGCGGGTTCATCGGCGTGGTCCTCACCTTCATCGCCAACCCGATCCTGCAGCATTACGGCAGGCTGCCCACGTGGCAGATGAATATGGGGCTGGTGGACACGATTTACAGCAACCAGATTGACTTCTACCTTTCTTTCGGCATCGGATTGACCTTTGCGATATTCTTCATCAGCCTGGCCTCGGTCGTGTTCCCGCTGTTGCGGAAGATGGCCATCGGCCGGCCGATCCAGCCCGGCGCGGCCCGCCCGCCGTCGGCGCTGGCGGACGCCCTCCGATACAACCGCCTGCGCGGCGACATCCCCATCTGGATTTCGCTGGCCATCTACATCATCTCCACCTTCGGCTACATCGCCTTGTGTGCCTGGCTGATTGACGGTTTTCCGTGGATCTTCTTCGTCATCTTCGCCTTCGTCTATACGCCGCTGATCAGCTACGTCTCGGCCAAGCTCGAGGGGCTGGTCGGCCAGGCCGTCTCGATCCCGCTCGTGCGCGAGTCGGCGTTCATCCTCTCCGGCTACAAAGGCGTGGCGATCTGGTTCGCGCCGATCCCGCTGGTGGACTACGGACAGGGCTTGCAGTCGTTCCGCGTCGTCGAGCTGACCGGCACGAAGATGACGAGCCTGATCAAGACGGAACTGGTGACGATCCCCGTCGTGATCATCGCCAGCTTCCTCTTCTCGGAGTTCATCTGGCGGCTGGGGCCGATCCCGTCGGAGCAATATCCCTTCACGCAGGAAATGTGGCGGTTGTACGCGCTGAACAGTTGCCTGACGTACACGGCGACCATGAGCGGCGGCTCGAAGTTCCTCGACGCGCTGGTCCCGTCGTACGTCGCCATCGGGCTGGGGTTCGGCCTGGTGACGTACATCGGCCTGTGGCTGTTGAGCCTGCCGACGCTGCTGATGTTCGGCCTCGTGCGCGGGATGGGCGCGATGACGCCCGGCCACGTCCTGCCGGAGTTCATCGGCGCGCTGATCGGACGTTATTTCTTCATGAAGAAATTCGGCGTGACTCGGTGGCGCCAGATGGCGCCGGTGGTTCTGGCGGGCTTCCTCTGCGGCATCGGCCTGATGGCGATGGCGGCCGTAGGCATCGCCCTGATCGCAAAATCTATCTCATCGCTCTTATATTGATTTTTGGCCGGCATGGCAGAGACACCGCCTTACAAACGCATTGACGCGGCGCAGCTTGAGGAGATGCAGCAGTTAGAGCGGCCGACGCTGCGCATCCGTTGGTGGATCGTGCTGCCGCTGGCGATCGTCCTGTGCGGCGTCCAGGCCGCGCTGAACCTCCGCTTTGAGAACGGCGCGACGGGGGTCTTCCTCATCGCCACCCAGATCTCGATCATCGCCTTCGCCTTCCTGATGTTGTTGTCGCTCGTGCTGAACCCCCTGCTTCGCCTGACCCGCCTGATGGAGCCGTTCAACCGCGGCGAAATGATGACGCTCTTCGCGGCGCTCTGCGTCTCCGCCGGCATCAGCTCGTTCGGCCTGGTGGACCAGTTGGTGCCGCTGATCGTCACGCCGTTCAACTCGGAGTACGCCACGCCGCAGAGCGGCTGGAATCAAGACGTGATCCCGCACCTGAACCGGGCCCTGTACATTACCGACATGGCGCGCATCAAGGAGTACCGGGAAGGCTTCCCCTCGGCCGAAGGGCTGTGGCGAAAGATCCCGTGGTCGTTGTGGGTCAAACCGCTGGCGCTGTGGATGATTTTCGTCTTCGCACTCTATGGCATGTTCTACAGCCTGGCGATGCTGCTGTACGACTCCTGGGCGCGGCGCGAGAAGCTGATATTTCCCCTGGCGCGGCTTCCCGAGGACCTTCTGAACGACGAGGGCGCCGCCTCCGGCACTCTTTCCTCCACACTGCACAGCGGCCTGTTCTGGATCGGCTTTCTCTTTGTCCTGCTGCTCCTGAGCTACAATGGCATCTGCCAGGCGGAATTGGTCCGCGGCTTGAACCCGTTGACCCTCGGCATCAAGCAGGACCAGCTCCGGCAAATGCTGGCCAACTCCGTTTTCAAGGGCATTGCGGACGAGTCGGAATTCGGCTTCCGCTTCCTGATCATCTTTACGGCCATCGGGATCAGCTTTCTCATACCGCTGGAGATTTCCGCGAGCATCTGGATCTACTACCTGATCGGCATGCTCCTGTTCCTGATAGCTTTCTGGACGGCCGCCGGGGCGACGATGGAGTCCTTCCCGAGCAACTGGCTGTGGGAGAACCACTTCGTCTCCAGCCTGGGTGCAGGCGGACTGCTGGCCTACTCCGCGGCGGCGCTCGTCAAGCTGGTGATCGAACGCGCAGGCGCTCTCCGGCAGGCGGCCGCGGCGCAGGGGCGGCGGCTCGGCGCCGCGGGCTGGGCGGTGAAGCTGCCGGCCAGCATGGGCTGGGGCGGTTTGCTCTTCCTGGTGTCGAGCGCGGTGGCCATCGGCTGGCTGGCGTGGTGCCACGTGCCGTGGTACTGGAGTGCGGGCTTCCTGGCGGTCATCGTGCTGGTGACCGTAGGGCTGATGCGCGTCGTGGCGGAGGGCGGCATCTATTGGTTCCACATCCACGTAGGTCCGTTCCATTTGATCAAGTCGTTCGGTGCGACGGAGGCGGTGCCGAAGGCCGTCCTGGCGCCGCTCATGCCGATTTATTCGGTGCTGTTCCTGGACATCAAGACGTTCATGGCCCCGGCGGTGATGAACAGCTTCAAGATGCAGGACGAGACGCGCGCCGCGCGCCGATGGTTTCACACGATCGTGATTGCGGCGAGCCTGGCGACGGTCGCGGTGTCGTTCGTCGCCATTCTGTACATCGTGTACGGCGTGGGCGCGAACCGGGCGGAACCGTGGTTCTTCACGGTCGGGCCGCAGAGCCTGTTCGACAACACCCAGTTGATGGTCAGCGGCGGCGCCGCCGGTTCCGGGCAGCACAACTGGATTTTCTACCTCATCGGCGCCGGCTGGGTCCTGCTGAGCATCGGCCTGCGCCGCAAGTTCTTCTGGTGGCTGCACCCGATCGGCCTGGTGATGCTGGCCAACCCGCTGATCGCGCAGCTTTGGTTCTCCTTTTTTCTCGGCTGGTGCTGCAAGAAACTGGCGGTCAGGTACGGCGGTCGGCACATGTTCGCCCGGCTCCGCCCGGCGTTCATCGGGCTGATTTTCGGAGAGTTCGTGGCGGCTTTCACCTGGTCGCTCATCGCCGTCACGATGCACTTGAACAAGATCTCGATAGACATTAACAAGTACTATCCGTAGGATAGTCGTCGCCATGGGAATTTCCGAGGATGTGTTCTGCTGATGACCGGCACAAGCGCTGAAATCGTCGTGGACGTTCGGGACGTTCACCGGGAGTTCCGGATCGGCGGCGAGATCGTCCGCGCGCTGCAGGGAATCACCCTGCAGGTCGGGCGCGCCGAGTTTGTCTCGATCATGGGCCCCTCCGGTTCCGGCAAGACGACGCTCTTCAACATGATCGGAGGGCTTGACGCGCCGACGCGCGGCAGCGTCACGCTCCTGGGCCACCCGCTGGGCACGCTGCCCAGCCACATCGTCGCCCGCCTGCGCTGCCGCAAAATCGGCTACATTTTTCAGAGCTACAACCTCATTCCCGTCCTGACCGCCCTGGACAACGTGGCGCTGCCCTCGCTGCTCCTGGGCCGGCCGCAGGCCGAGGCGCGCAGCCGCGCCGGCGCACAACTCGACCGAGTCGGCCTCGGCGACCGCCACCACCACCGTCCGGACGAACTTTCCGGCGGGCAGCAGCAGCGCGTCGCCATCGCCCGCGCCTTCGTCAACGAGCCGGCCATCATCCTCGCCGACGAACCCACCGGCAACCTCGACCTCAAGACCGGCGAGGAGATCATCCGCATGCTCTCGGTCATGAGCAAGGAAGACAACGTCACGATCATCTCCACCACGCATGACCACAAAATGCTTTCCGTGTCGGACCGCGTCGTCTGGGTCGTCGGCGGCAGAATTGACCGGCTGGTCAACCGCGAGGACCTCAAGATTCAGGTCGGAAGCATCACATGACCGAGACGCCCGAAGAACTGATGGCGACGCTGACGGCCGAGGCCGCGCACCTGCCGACGAAGACCCTCTTCCAGTTGGCGTGGGCGGGTCTGCGCGTGCGCCTGGCGCGCTCGCTGGTGACGCTGCTCTCCGTCGTCCTCGCGATCGCCTACCTCAGCTACAGCGGCGTGAGCAACGACCTCGTCCAGCGCCTCGCGGCGAGCAAGTCGGACGAAATCTACACGCTGCTGCGCGCCGCCGGGATCGACGTCGAAGCCACCGCCAAGGGCAGCCCGCTCGACCGCTGGCTGGTGGCCATGGCGCTGCTGACCTGCACGGTCGGCATCGCCAACGCCATGCTCATGTCGGTCACCGAGCGCTTCCGCGAGATCGGCACGATGAAATGCCTCGGCGCGGAGAACGGCACCGTGGTCAAGCTGTTCCTCATCGAGTCGGCCATGATCGGCGGCGCGGGGTCGCTCATGGGAATTGTGGTCGGCCTGCTCATCTGCGTCATCGCCGGCGCGGCGCAGTTCGGCCGGTACTCCATCGAGTACCTGACGTTCGGGTCCGTCATGACGTACGTGGGATTCGCCTTCGTGGCAGGCGTCGTCCTGTGTCTGATCGGCGCGGGCTATCCGGCGCTCGTCGCATCCCGGATGCGCCCGGTCGAAGCCTTGCGGGTGGAGGAATAAATGTCCGGGCAGACCGCCGCCGCTCCGGCGCCCGCCGTCAAGCCGCCGGGCCACGACATCGTCGTCCGCGCCATTGACGTGGTGAAGGACTTCGTCCGCGGCAAGGAAACCGTCCACGCGCTGCGCGGTGTGAGTCTGGACATCTACCGCGGCGAGTACCTGGCGATCATGGGCCCCTCCGGCTCCGGCAAGAGCACCCTCTTCAACATGATCGGCGGCCTCGACAAGCCGACGAGCGGGATGGTGTTCCTGGACGACGTGGACATCGCGCAGCTCGACGCGTACGAACTGGCGTGGATGCGCTGCCGCAAGATCGGCTACATCTTCCAGGCTTACAACCTGCTGCCTACCTTGACGGCGCTGGAGAACGTGACGATGCCGATGCTCTTCGCGAACATAGATGCGGACACCGCGCGCGACAAGGGCGCGGCGATCCTCCGCAGGGTCGGCCTCGCCGACCGCATCTTCCACCGCCCCGGCCGCATGTCCGGCGGCCAGCAGCAGCGCGTCGCCATCGCCCGCGCCATGGCCAATGACCCCGCCATCGTCCTCGCCGACGAACCCACCGCCAACCTCGACCTCAAGACCGGCGAGGAGATCATCAATCTCCTCAAAAACCTCAGCATGGAACTGAACGTGACCGTCATCTCCGCCACGCACGACCATAAGATGCTCAACCTCTGCGACCGCGTCGCCTGGATCCGCGACGGCGCCATCGAGCGGCTGGAAAAGCGCGCGGACCTCAAAATCACCGTCGGCAAGATTGACGGGCAGTAGACACATCACCCGCCGGAGTCCTTCATGATATCGGACTGGTCGCCCTTCGCCTGGCAGGGCATTCAGATCGAGACGCCTCGCGCCTGGGAACTGGGATCCGTCACCGGCGACCGCCGGAAAGGCTACTTCCGCCTGGATGACGCGGACATGCCGCGCGTCGAGGCGAAGTGGGAGTCGGGCAGTCCCGGCAAGTCCGTCCGTTCGGTGGCGGACCGCTACCTGAAAAAGGCCGGTTTGGTCGGCGCCGCGGGCGAACGACAGGTGCAACGCAATGTGCGCCTCGCCGAGCCGGCGCACATGGAGACGGAATTCTTCATCACGCGCGGCGACCCGAACGCCATGCACATGGCCGCGCGTTGCCGCCACTGCGGGCGCGTGGCGCTCCTGCGCGTTTTCTACCGCAGCGATGAGTCGCTCCAGCCCGTCATCGCGCGCCTCTTCGGCTCGTACCGCGACCACGCGCGCGACGGGAAGACGCCGTGGTCGCTCTACGGTCTCCGGTTCGAAGTCCCGGAGGACTACATCCTGCTCCGCCACAGCATCCGCGCCGGGCGCGTCGAACTGGAGTTCTTCGGCAAGCGCGCCCGCGCACTGGCCGCGCGGGTCGGCCTTGCGGAAACCGTCCTCAAGAAAATGAGCCTTCTCGACTGGCTGAAAAAGGATTCCACGAGCCAGTCGCCGCCCTGCCCGCCGGCCTTTACCGAAACGAAGCGCGGAGAGCACGCCGCCGTCGCCGTCAGCGGCCGCGAACGGTCGCTCGCGCGGAGAATGCTCCGCCGCCGCCGCGTTGCGCGCGGCCTGGCCTGGCATTGCGAGCCCTCGAACGCGCTTTATATCGCCCGGTGGTTCGGACGAGAAGAGAAAGTTCCCGATTTTGCCGCGTTCGCGGAATCGTTCCTCTGTCATGAGCCTTGAAAAGACGCTCGGCGTTCGGAAGGAGACCGATGCTCGCCTTCTGGAAAAAGAAAAGCCCGCAACTTACCCGCGAGGACTCATTCGCTGCGGTCGTCGTCCCGAACCGGCAACTGCGCGTCGAACGGAATGCCGAGGGCGTTGTCACGCTCTATGCGCCCTTCCATGCCGCCGTCTTCGTCGAGCGCATCGCCCGGTGGCTCGGCGCGCCCCCGCGCGCCGGCGAGGCGAAGGTCGAGTTGGACGAGGTCGGCTCCTTCGTCTGGGACCTGTGCGACGGCCGGAGGAACGTCCGCGAGATGGTCGCCTGCCTCGCCGACAGGTATAAGCTCAATCGCAAGGAAGCCGAAGCCTCGCTGACCGCCTTCCTCCGCAGCCTCGCCGGACGCAACCTCGTCGCCATCGTCATCCTCAAACGCGAGGAGCAGGCAAGCGAAAAACGCCGGGGGTAGCGCCGGCGCTTACACGAAGCCCGCGGCCGTCACCAGCAGAAGAAACGATACGGGTCGTCCCACGCCTCGGGCTGGTCCAGGTAAAGGCCGTCGAGCCACCGCTTCTCCGTTTTGTCGGGCGCGGCGGGACTGCCGAAGCGCGCCAGGAGCGGCGTGGAGCCGGCGACGCCCATGTCGGCCAAGATGCGCGTCAGCAGGAACGAGGCGCGCCGGTACGTGCGCCTGAGATTGTATTGCTCGACGAATTGGAAATAGTAGGGTTCGGAGCCCTTCTCGAAGCTCGGGTTGGCGCAGAGGTTCCGCGGCGCCGCATGGGCCTGGGCCGCCGCTCCTTCGGCGGGCGGCTTCGGCGCGACGTATTCCCCTTCGTAAAGCCGGAACAGGTCGGCCCTGAACCGGCCGCCGTCCTGCGCGCAAGCGACGTATGCCTGCCAACTCTCCGGGAACGGCTTCTCGCACGTGAACGTGACGTGCAGGTCCGTCCATTCGTTCTCCGGGATCACGACGTCCGGACCCTTCGCAGCGCGGTCCCAGGGGCTGCCGGCGCGCTCCACCTCCAGGTGCGCCGTAACCGGACCGGCCACGCCTTTGATCCGGACGGCAAACGTGTACGCCTTACCGACCTCCGGCGCCGCCTTCAGGCGCTGGCCGAACTGCCCGCCCGCCTCGGACGTCGTGCCCAGGGTCACCAGCGCGCTCGGCTTCCCGTCCGCCGCGCCGCCGGCATCCACCTGGAATGACGTGACCGCTCCTTCCGCGCGGGTGATTTCGTACGGCAGGAGCTGGCAGAAGATGACATTCATGTCCTGCGCTTTCGCCAGCACGCCGTCGCCGAACGGCGCGGCCCCCGCCGTTACGAGAGGCAGCCGCAGCGCGCCGCGGTCATGGACGTCCGCCGGGCTGACCCCGGCGAGAAGGGAATCCGCGCCGAACGGCTCGAAGAATGCGGCGATGTGCTCCTGCCGGTTCGTGCGGATCGGCGTCGGCAGAAACGAATTTGCCTCCTGCGCGTCGAGCCCGAGAGCCAGCAGGTTGCCGCCCGCCTTCAGGAACTCGGCGATGGCTGAGGCGTGTGCGGCGAGCTCTTTTCCGCCGCCGGTCCCGACGACGAGTACCCGGTCGGGCGAGAGACTGCCTCCCTCGTAGGAACTCAGGGCGATGCCGGCGCGCTCCAGGTGGCGCTTTCCCGCCGGACCGCCGACGTAGAGCGCTTCCCGGCGAGCGGCCGGTTTCCAGGTGGACGCGTACTGCACGATGTTCGCCGCCAGCGCCTCGGCGGCCGGGTCGCTCTCGGTGCGCCCGCTCACGTCCATCTGGCAGAAGAGGACCATCCCTTTGCCCTCGCGGTACTCCATCAGCGGGCTGTACTGCAGGCTGTAGCCGCCGTCCAGGATCGGCAGGAAGTCGCCGCGGGCGGGCTTCTCGATCAGGACCGAGGCGACGTTGCCGCGACAGCCGCATCGCCAGATGCGCGGCACGTCAATCCCGCACCACTGGACCACCGGCGTATCGGACTGGTAGGCCGGGCCGATCCGGTAGTCCAGGCGCGGCGGCAGGAGTGTCGCCTCGCCGCGCCAGTCGCGAAAGTTCTCCGCCTCGATTCCTGAGAGCAGCGGGCGGTCCGGCACGCGCTTGAAGACCTGCCTGAGCCCGTACTCCGTCGTGCGGAACCCGAGCCGCTTCTGCAGGGCCTCCGAGCTCTGCTCGAAGACGACGACCCGCAGGCCATCGCGCACGCGCGCGAGGTCAGGGGCCGGTCCGTCCACGGTCAGGGCGCTCTTGCCTATGACTAGGAGGTCGTATCCGCTGAGGTCGGCCTGCGCATCCACGGACTGGTACGATGCGCCCATCCCGTCCAGCAGTTTTCCGGTCTCGCCCTTGGGGTCGAAGAGCGCTATCTTGGAGTGATTGGACAAAGTTCTCGCGGCCGGCATGACGTTGACCGCGAAGGAATCCTGCTGGCTCTCTCCGGTGCTGAACTTGACTGTCGCGGTCAACTCGTACGGGCCGGGCGCCACTTCAGCCGGAAGTTCGAAGCGAAGCGGCATGCGCGCCTGCTCTCCGATCTCCACGGCGACCTGTTTCGCGCCGACCAGCGGTTGCGGCAGGCCCAGCGACCAAGCGCAGTCGCACGTCACCGGCTCGCGCGAGTCGTTGATGATGATGAGCTGCTTGGCGACGGTCTCGCCCGGCCGGAAATTGTGGTCCTTGCTGATGAAAACCGTCGGCCCGCCGCCGATGTAGGCCAGCAGCGGCATGTTGTTGCGCATCACGGCCTGGGCCGCCGGCGTGGGGATCCAGTCGGAACGCTCGAAGGCCGTCGCCATGTTCACATCCTGCGCGTCAATGTAGTCCGGGCTGAACCCCGGCCGCTGGAGGCGATCCCAGTCCACCTTGAATTCCCTGCGGCCCTGGTCAACGCCGTCGCGCAGTTTCCAGTAGCCGTCGCATTCCCAGGGGCCGAACGCCGACATCCCCCAGGTGCGAAACGCGCGCCAGTTGTCCGTGATGTACATGGCCATTGCCGGGTACTGCTCCGCGAACGCCTGCGTGCCGATCTGGTAGGGGTAGTCCCACCGATGCCACAGAGCGCCGGCGCGAAACTTCAGGCTCTCCCAGCGCAGGCACCGTTTCTCCACCTCGCTGATCCGAAAAGCCTCAGCCCCGAAGAACTGCGAATTCCACTCCGCCAGGCACAGCTCCCAGGGAACCGCGGCGCTGCCCCATTCGCGCGCGCCCCGGTACCAGCCGCGGTACATGGCGAAGTCCCAGCCGCCCGGCGCGGCGAACTCGGTCAGGAAGAGCGGCTTGACGCCGACGGTGGCCCAGTGCTCGAACCAGTCGTCGAGTTCCTGGATCGGAACGAAGTTGGGGTAGAAGTTGTTCGTGTGCATCGTGCCGAGGTTGCCGGAGGAGTGGTGGTAGACGATGCGCTCCGGGTCGAGCCGGTTCACGATCGCCTGCG
>Ga0187876_1000678_pt1 | contig 33486 bp, 27 predicted proteins | sample June2016WEW_17_4_FD_133000 | JGI IMG/M metagenome (GOLD analysis project Ga0187876, IMG submission 133000) | Peatland microbial communities from SPRUCE experiment site at the Marcell Experimental Forest, Minnesota, USA - June2016WEW_17_40 | ecosystem: Environmental > Terrestrial > Soil >...
CATCGGAGCCTATGGCGACCACAACGTCGGAGCCATGATCGCGCACCGAGACGGCAAATCCCGTGGTATGCCAGTCGGCCGGAGCCGCACTGCGCAGCGAGGTGTGGAAGCGGCTTGCAGTTGACGAGAGTAACGCTTGCTCGAACGCGTGGGCGCCGGCAGGCGTGGCAAAGCGCCCATGCCACAGCCAGAGCGTCTCGCCGCCACTCTGATAGACGGTCCAGCGATCGCCGAGCCACGCGGTTGCCGCCCGCGATGCTGCCTGCATGGTGGCGCTCGAGGCGGCGTGCTGGCTGAAAGCATCGCCGATGGCAAACGCGCCCAGGACATCGCTCGAGACGGCCACCCACTGCGTGCCGAGACTCACCTCGGGCACCGGCACGGGGTCACTTTTTGGCGCATGCTGCACGTATAGCGCCGGCTGCAGCACATCTTGGGTGCTGCTCGGGGGGTTCTCCAGTGCCTGGTCGACGGCGGCCAACCCGGCGCTCGTGGCAGCGGCTCCCTGCTTGCCCTTGGCTGCGGCGCCCATAACATACTTTACGAAATTGGTGCCTGCTTCAACGGGGAAGCCGATCCGATCCTCGGCAAAACCGGTAGCCGCGGGAGCTGGCTGCTGCAACTCCTGATTGAATGTCACTTGATCTTGCCGTGAGAAGGTGGCCACGAAACTCAACATGGTGGTGTAGGCGTCGCCTTCAACGACGGCGCTATGGGCCAACAGGGCGTCGGTATCGTAGCCCAAGGCGTTGCTGCCGATAGACAGCAGCGAGGCCAGGCCATAGTACTGATCTTGCAGCGCGTGCGTGTACTCGTAGGCGATTACCGCGCGATCCCATGGCGTATACGGCACGCTGCTCTGGAGGATATAGAGCGTCTGGTTGCGCGCATCGTACACCGCGCCGCTGTCGGCTGCGGCCTGGCTGCCGTCCGTGCCGCTAAGGTCCTGGTTCGGAGCGAGCGCGCCAAGCAAGCGATACGTGATCGCGTTTGCACCCGGCGCCATGGCAGCCAACTTGGCCTCGGTGACTGCCGCAACCTCACGCTTCAGATCGGCTGAGGCCATCAAGCGCACAGCCACAGGCTTGTGAGGGGTCAACTGCCGCAGGGCCGACGTGGTACACGCAACAGCAACGATGGTGCCCTGGGCACTTGCCAGGCCGCCATTGAGAAATGCGACTAACGAATGACCATTGCATGGTGACGTAGCGGCCGTGGCAGGCGACACCTGCTGCAAGGCGAGCAGTAGCAGCAGCCCGACAGAAGCCACTACGCAGAGTGGCGAACGGGAGATCATCGTAGATTCCAGTAGATTCAGAACTCAAGGAAAACATAAGATGGAGCATTATGCCAAGAAAGTTTGAATGCCGGTGGGTCAGCTTCAAAGGGCCGTTGCCGATCACCGGGAAGGCAGAGATTGGTCTGCAGCCCCGCGGGGGCGCGCGGCAATGTCATCGAGCAAGACACGTGACCCACTGGGGCGCTATGACTGGCGCAATCACCTCCTCGCGTACACTACCATAACCTTGATTGCAGGCACGTGAACCCTTGGTGCCACTACACACATGACATGGTGCTACGTCACGCGTGCTTGCCCCAGCAAGCGACACACGAGCGCGTTCCGTGTCCTGCTCTTGCGGCGCTAGTCAAAAGCCTGCCACAGTTATGATACATCCCGGCACCAATGTAGTGAGGGTGCGCACCGGGCGATGTCAACCGCCCAAGATGAAGGCAATCGCATCGTAGCGCCTTGGCAAGCGAATTTGACGGTAATGTACCCGAAGCCACACCAAGTAGGGGTGGCATCGCCCAGCGGCGCGCAACTCCCTGCTCAACAGCACTACTTTGGCATGCGACGCGAGGGTCGCCGTCGTCAACACCGACAGAGGCAGGTACCCGGTGCTGCATCGGACCGCCGATGTATCGACGAGTTGAGGAGGGACCAGCCGGTGCGCATCTACGGCCACCATCTGGTTGTCTACGACGACTATGTCCGTTGGCCCGCTGTGCGCCTTCAGCCAGTCGGCCTGCAGCAGCGTCGATCCCAGAGCGGTGGCGCTGAACGCCACTCGGCTCTGGTGGAGACTTGCCGGTAGCCACACGAGATAGACTATTGCGAGGCATCCGAGCAGCATGCCCACAAGTAGCCGTTGCCAGAGGCCGGCAAGATCAGTGGCAGCCAGGGTCAGGACGAGTCCTGCCAGCACCGCCATTGGCGGCAGCACCACGACGATATGGTGCTGGAACAGCGGGTGATACCGTGCCAGCGCCACAAAGGTCACCGCGGCCCAAGACACTGCGATGAGCGCCAGCGGCCGGCGGCCGAGAGCCACGAGTAAGATGCCGGCGGCCGAAAGCAGCACGAGGCCCTTATCCCATTCGAGGACTTGCTGAATCATCAGCAGGTTGGCGCCCATGTCCTCGCGCGACGCCGCCGCCTTGAGATGGAAAGCGATCACCTGATTCCACTGCGCCTGAGGCGAGATGAGCGTGAAAGCCAGCACGACAGGCACGACCAGGCAGATCGCCGCCATGGCCGCGTCGCCCGCGATGCGACGCGATAATACGGACCGATCGTGATTCCACCATTTCAGGAGCATGGCGACCGCCAGCGGCGCCACCAGTATGGCGCCGAACAGCTTGGAAAGCGTTGCCAGCGCTACGAGCAATGAAGCCAGCGCAAGCCAGCGCCTGCCGCCTTGATGGGCAAACCGCGTGGCGGCCGCCATGGCCAGGGTGCCGAAGGCCATGAACGGCGCCTCTGCCTCAACAGCATGCGACATGATCACGAATCCCGGAGATACCGCCAGAACAGCGATGGCCAACAAGGCGCACCAGCGCCCGCCGATTTCCCAGGTGAGCCAGGCAGCCCCCCCAAGCGTCAAGAGGCCGCACGCGAGACTATAGGCGTGCGCCGCGTCGGCACTGCCTCCTGCTATCCGTAGCGCCAGTGCGAGGCTGGCCAGGAACACCACGGGCTGCGAGCTGAAGACTGACGAGAAGATGGCGCTGCCGCTATTCATCTGCCAGGCAGAGCTAATGTACACGCCTTCGTCGTAATTGCTCCATGGGTAGGCCACGTAGCCGTGAAGGTGTACAGTCTGCCAGGCGGCGAACGCGAGGCCCACCAGCAGCATCGTCGCAGGCGCCAGGATCTGCAGTGTCGCCGGCAATCCTACAGCACCGCGGCCGACGCCGGATGGCTCGTCCCCGAGTACAGGCGACTCTGCTATCGCGCCGATCAACCCGCTAGGACGTGACAACCTACTGCTATCCATCGCTGCTCGCATGTCTTGGGAGGCGGCGGGGCACCACCGTTAAGGTACCACATCGCCAGTAGAGACTCGATTGGGCAGTCTGTCGGTGCACATGGCAGCGGAAGCGGTAAGATCGCCGCTGTTCTTCCCGTCACACAATCCAACCGCCGCTCAACCACTGCAGCAGCATGAATGCAAGCAGCGACCCGCTGATCGTGACGTAGTAGATGCCAATGCTGCCCTGTCTATCCCGATGTGCCAAGACGACAAACAACGGAAAGATTTCGAGTATGAAGCGAGATAGCGACGAAAGCGGATAGGTCCCGCCTTCTGGCACAAGAATGACGGCCAGATACAGCGTAGCCGCATAGAATCCGTAGCTCCACTGATCGCGACGAAGCTTCAATGGGCCGGCGAAGGTCGCAACGAGCAGCACCAAGGCAAAGAGCACCGCGCCCAGATCGATCGCCGAATGGATGGTGACGAAGGTCAAGGCGCCGTTGTGGGCGAGAATGTGATAAGCGTCGCTGAAGACGGTCCACGGCGGGCTAAGATGGCGCTTCCAGAACCTTTGGGCGTGGGCGAACGCCAAGTAGTCGTGGTACGTCACGGCACCGTAGACCATCATGACCGCTGGGCCGGCGAATATACCCAAGAGTGCGACGATATCTCGGCGAATCGCCCGCGCCTGCCACCCCCGCTGATGCATGTACTCGTAAAGAAACGGAATGACCAGACATACGCCTATTGAGCGCGTCAAGCCGGCGCCGACCGCCGCGAGTCCGGCGAGCCACCAGCGACCGCGACGCATGTAGCGAAAGCTGGAAACGGAGAACAAGAGAAAGAGCGATTCGTTGTAGGCAGCAGCGAGGAAGAACGCCGCGGGAAATACCGCCATGTAGAGGACCGTGCGTCCAGCTGCGCTTTCATCGAAATCCTCCGAGACCAGGCGATAGAGCACCATGAACAGGCCGAGGCAAGCGAGATTCGAAATGATCAGGCCGGCCACGAAAGGATTGTGAACAATCGCCGCGAGACCACGCTCCAATACGGGAAGCATGGGGAAGAACGCTATACGGCGCACCGTGTAGCCGTGCTGGGCGATGGCGGTGTACAGGCTCGTATCCCAACGGTTCCATTCGTTGAGCAACGTGATAACGGGGAGCGCGTTTCCAGAGAAGTTCTTGAGGCGAAACAGCGGCGCGACGTAGGTCAGGGCAAGAAAGGCAAGGTGGACAGCGAGGTACATCGGCCAGACGCGTTGCAACACCCGTAGCCACTCGCGCAGTGCCGGCCGGGTGGTGCTGCCGTCTCCGGAAAGTGTCACATGACTGCCGTACAGCTCAGCGGAGTTGCGAATCGCTGTGATCCTCCAATTGCAGTTGCAGTAATGATATCCGTTACGCAGTGGCAGCGTACAGCGCCGGAGGTCGACGCCGCCCGAACCTCGTCGAACAGCACGCGAGCGCGGGCTGTCATTCGCGCGCTGCTACCCGCCACAGGCGTTCCGCACCACGCGATCGACAGCAATCACGAATGTATCCCATGAGAACTCATTGCGGTATGACGGCTCCGTGCCATAGGAGCCACGTTGCGGATTGGTACCGAGGTACTCGTGGAACGTCGGCTGAATTGCGAACTCCTGCGCCAGCCGGTCGTGCAGCTGCGTGCCGGTACCGGGCACGTGGTGCAGGAAGCCTGTCGCCAGGGCCAGGTAGTCGAAGAGCAGCCACGACCCGCCGTCCTGGTAGTCACCTTCGCGCACGGTGCCGATGAAGTCGCCTGGGGGCAAGTAGCTGCCGCCGGCATCCGTGACCACGCGGTAACCGCTCTGGAACCTGGGCTGACTCGCGAGGGTGCTCCTGACCACGGCGTCGCTGAGCAAGGGTTGGTGAAACAGCCAAATCGCCAGGAACTCGCCGGCAAGTCCGCTGACGTCGTGGTAGAGCAGGTTGGCGCTAAATGCGAGGTAGCCGCCGGGAGTGATTGCCAGCGAGCGATAGCCCGCCCGTGCGGCTGCTATCTCGCCATCACTCACACTGAGGCCAAGATCGTGCGCGGCGAGGAGCGCCACGACGAAGAGCCCCTGGTTGTAGGCGAGGGTGTCGGGCTGAACCAAGCGGTAGCTATCGAGCCAGCTCTGGTACGTCCCGGGGCTGCTTCGATACATCCCACCATGGGCAACATGCCGGACGTATGAGAGTGCCTGCGACAGCACCTGCCGTGACGGCGTCTCGCCCTGCTGCATCTTCTGCCAATCGGCCCAAATCAGGAACAGCAGGGTCGATTCATCGTCGTAGTAGAGTGGATTGGCAACTCGTGTCTCGAACTGTGTTGGCACCTGGCCGCTCGGCAATTGAAAGCCGGCAAATCGATCCAACGCCTGCTCCGACGCTTTCACGTTGCCAATGGCCAGCAGTGTCCAAAATGAATCACGAAGCCAGAGGCCGGCGTATGCCGGACTCGGTCTGACGATACCGGTCTGCAGCTTCACGTTGTCGTTCCACACCTGCGACGCCGCCTGCTGCTCCTCACGCGCAAGCGGCGCATCGTGCCAGGCACAGAGTGAAGCATTAGACGGCAGGTGCAGGTTGAGGCGCAAGGCAATAGTCGAGGCCAGCATCGCGGCGAGAGCGAGCAGGCAAATCACCTTGAGCAATCGTCTGGATCTCAAGGCTGGCATGGTAGCGGTGGGCACAGTGGCTAGTCTCCCGGAACGTGATCGCCCGCGTTGAGCAATGCGCCGGCACGCTGCTTTGCCGGCTGCGATACTGCGATTTCCATGGTAGTATATCGGCACTCCTGGCTGACCGGCGTTTCGGGTATATTGAGTCTGCCCAGCACTGCTTCGATTGGGTTCAGCGAGTTGGGGTACGGTGCGTGGTACGTTTCACTCCGGACGGGCTGGCTCCCAGAATCCCCGTGGCAGTCATGGCACTGAAAGCCAGGGACGCAACCACGAGTCTGTTCGTGGGTCTCGGCTGGCTGGTAGTTGTCGCCGGCGCCGCTTTGCGCCTCTGGCATGCCGGCGCCAAGAGCCTGTGGTACGACGAGGTCAACAGCATCGGCGTGGCGTCGTTCTCGTGGGGCGGGGTGATCGGCGCGCTGCGTGGGGGTACCAAGTTCTACCCGCCGGGATTTCCCTACCTGCTGAAGCTTTGGATGCTTGCGGGCACTTCGGATGCCTGGGTCAAGACACTGCCGGCGCTGCTCGGTGCAGGCGTCGTAGCCTTGACGTGGGTGTGGGCCAGGCAGCTGTTCGACGTGCGCGTGGCCTTTGTCGCCACGTTTCTCACAGCGTGTTCGACGTACGAAATCTACTTCGCACAAGAGCTGCGCATGTACGTGCTGCTGGCATTCGTGGCGCTGGCGTCGTGGGTCTTCCTCATGCAAGCGGTGGCCACCAATCGAAATGCGTGGTGGGCGCTCTGGGCCGTCAGCACTTCCTTGTGCATGTACTCGTTCTACTTTGGCGCCTTCTTTATCGTGGGCGAGGCTGTTTGGCTCTTGCTGCTGGCGGCATTCCGGCCGGAGCTGCGCAGGCCGGTTCTGCTGTGGAGCACGGTTTCCTTCGTGATTTTCTTACCGTGGCTGCCCTCGGCGATCAAGCAGTGGCATGACGGCGGCAGCAGGGCCTGGATCTCGTCGCCGGCAAGCCTGTCCACGATCGACCGGGCGATCACGATCTTCTGCGCCTACACCATCGGCAATCACGTCAACTGGCAGACGCGGATACTGAGCCACGTGCGCGACCTCATGGCGGTGCTGTTCTTCCTCGGACTGATCGCCGGCAATAGCGCCTCCTCGGCGCAGGCCCAGACGCTGCCGCCGGTCTCGCTGCGAGGCAGGTTCAAGCACTCGTGGCTCGGATCGGCGCTCGAGCATCTTGGACGAGCCATGGGCGAGGAGCAGCAGCAGCGATGGCTGCTCTTCCTGTTGATCGCCTTTGGCGTGCTCGGCCCCATTGTGTGCTCGATGGTCGTGCAGCCGTTTTACGACGTGCGCTACGTGCTGTTCGCGGCGGTGCCATTCTACCTGCTGATCGCGCGTGGCTTGGTGCGCGGCATGGAGTATTGCCTGGCCCTGGTGAATTGGCAAAAGCGGTTCCTGCGATGGCAGGCCGTGGTGCTGCTTGCCATCATGGCCGGCTACGCGTTTGTCAATGCCTACCCCATGAAGGAACTGTACAGCGACTGGGAGTTCGGGCAAGCCGACTTCCAGGACGCCACGGCGTTTGTGCTGCAGCACTACCAGCCAAATGACGTCGTGGTGCATGACCATCAGTTCAGCTGGCTGCCGATGCTGTGGTATGCATATCGGGACCATGGTCCAGGCCCGTACACGAATGTGAGCTTTATCCCCGCCGTGCCTGATGCCTGGCTGGTGCATGCGCCCATGAAGCAGATCTGGGGATCGGACACTTTCCTTTCCTCGTGGCTGCCTCAAGGCAACGGGCGATTGTGGCTTGTCAGCCGCACCAACTATACGGCCAGCCACCCGAACACCGACGTGTCGTCGATAGTCAGTTTCCACCCTCCTGAGCCGGCGTGGCATCTGGTCTCCAACACGTTCTTCGAAGGCGTGCGCGTGCGGCTGTTTGCCCATCAGTGAAGTCTGTCGACCTGTCGGTTACTTGCCACGTGCTGCACTCTTGCCATAGCAAGTGACTATGCCGCGAAAAGTCCGGGAACTCAAGGCTGGCCACCGGAGGGCTGGGGCCGTGCAGGTGAGCTGAACACCCAGTCTGGGTGCACGCGAGATCACTCGCCGGCAAGCACCTGCCGGATTACGGCTTGGTCGCCCAACAGCAAGCGGTCAAGGTCGTCGACGCCGCGGAACTCGTAGGCGGAAACCTCGTCGCTAGGACGGAACGCCCCACCGGCGATGTGCGCCAGGAAGTAGAGAGTCAGACGCGGCACCGAGAAGCCGCTGCGCACGGCTACGAGGCGGTCGATCTCGATACGGAAGCCTGTTTCCTCCCACACTTCTCGCACGAGCGCGCGCTCTACGCTTTCACGGCCCTTCGCCCACCCGCCCGGTAGACCCCACTCGAAGCCTTCACGACGGTAGGTATGGCGTTGCACCATCACCTTCCCCTCGGCGTTGCGCACGATGGCCGCGACGCCCACGGCGTAGCGAAGGTTCACCAGCCAGGCGATGGCCCCCTTCACGTGGCGCCCAAAAGGCAGGTGCCGCCACAGCCACACCATGAGGCGGCCACGGCGCGTGTAGTACGGTTCCGGCTCACGCATCTGCATTGTTCCTGTCCCAACCCGGGACCGCGAGCATCGTGCTCGCCCTCATGGTACGGGCAACGAGGGCGGACAGGATGTCCGCGCCCCCAGGCTGCCATCGTCTCTGGGGCGCTGAGCATGGTGCTCGCCCATTTTGGTCATTGCTCAACTCTGCACCGTCCCTCAAGCCCGACCTGCCGCGCTGGCCCGCTGAAGGCGAACGGCGGCGTGCAGGCTTCTATCCGGGCCAGCACCGCTGCCAGACCGGTCGTGGCCTGCTGGATCTGTAAATCCGGCAGTCCCTCAGTACGGGCGGTTGCATATTCGTCCTCATCGAGCACCTCGTAGCGGCCATCTGGATATACCAGGACGTCCAGCAAGAGGTCATCGAAGCTCAGGGTATCGCCGTCTTCGCGCAACGGGGAGCCGATATTGCAGTACCAGCCCTTCACACCACCGTCGGGCCGTTCGACCTGCCAAATCGCGTACGGGCGCTCAGGGTAGTAGTACTCCAGGAAGCGGTCGCCCAAGTTGAACTGCACGGCGCCTACGCGTGGCTCACCCGGTCCCTGCCACACGGCGTCGAGCACCAGGTAGTCAGGGGTACGCTCCAGCAGGAGGCCCTGCCAGGCGTAGCGGAACCGGCCATGCCAGTCGTGCTTGCGCACCGTAACCATCGGACCTGCCATGCGCGACTACTCCTCATGGCAATTGTACTCGGCAGGGAAGGATTCCGCCCGCTATCGCCGGGCCGGCGTTGTCGTTACCAACCTCTACCTTTGAGCGTTGTACCTGCTGCAGAGTACTGGAGGCCCGAGCGGTGGTAGCTGGTGAAAGCTGCGCGAGATGCGGCCTGCTGCACCCGGCTTCGGCGCCGTGCCCCGTGCAGACAGCGCTGCCGGTGCTGGCGGTCGCCGACATGCTGGCGCCGGGCACGGTCGTGGGTGGTCGCTTCCGCATCGATGCGGGGGCGCACCACTCGACCATGAGCACCGTCTACCGGGCGTCTGATACCAAGCGACTTACTGCGCACGGGCGGTGATCCACTCGCGTAAGAACACATCACTGATGGAGTACATGCCACGGGAAGCCGGCTCGATCAGGTCGTCTTCGACCAACCGGGTTATGGAGCGTTGCACGGAGGAGGCAGGTCCGAGACGATGTTGCTGCCGATACCCTTCGCTGTAGACCGCCGTGGGTTCGGCGGCGATGGCGATCAGGACCTGACGCTGGTGCGCCGATAGTTCTTGCCAGAGCGTGATATAGTGAGCACTCTCCGCATCCAGTACCTGTGTCAGTGCCGTATCGACATGATCGCTGGCCACGCTTGGCAGTTGCATCGCGCAGGCAAAGGCCCAGAGGAAGTAGCACAGTTCCTGGGTGTCGTGCGGATGGCCGCCGGTAATGGCCAGCACACGCTGGCATGCCGCGGGCTCGATCGTGAAGCCGGTGCTCGTGAAGCGTGCTTGGATGAAGGCGGCAAAGGCGTCTGTGCTGATGGGCCTGAGGATAACCGGCTTGGCCAACTTGTACAGTGGTTGGTAGCGGTTCGTAAACACCTCGTGCATGAGGTGTTTCGTGCTGCCGAGAAACACATGTGCGACATCAGGCTGCGTCTGGAACACCGCGCGCATCACACCGGGCAGGTGTTCATCAATGGCAAGGATTTCCTGGAATTCATCGAAGACGATGGCCGTGCCGCGGCCACGTTCGGCGGCAATACGCCCCGGGAGCGCTAGTAGTTCTTCGATGGTGCGGTCGATGTCGCGGGAGCGTTGCGTGGCTGAGAATTCGAAGGTGGGCATCCCGTTGGGGCCAATCGTGATTCGGGGTGTGAGGGGCAGTCGTTGGAATAGTGCGACTGCGTCTTTCATCGCCCGTTCTAGCGGGCTGATCAAGCCGGTGAATAGCGCATTCGCGAGCAGATCGGTGAACCGGTCCTTGGTCGGTGCTTTGAACAGATCGATGTACGCGATCAGGATCTTCCGCTCGCGGAGCCGTCGCATCGCCTCGAACATGAGCGAGGTCTTGCCGTAGCGCCGTGGTGAAATGATCACGATGTTCTGTCCGGTGCTCACATCGGCGGTCACCTCGTCAAGTTCCTGCACTCGGTTGGTAAAGTAGTCTCCGGTCGCCACGTCCCCATAGCGGAATGGGTTCCCTGTCGTCATCGCCATCTCCCGGCCCCGATTATACCAAAGTGCGTAACGCGTAATTGCGTAACGCATCGCTTGGTGCCGACATCGCCAGAGCAGCGTGCATCGGCAAGGTGGCGTTGTTCATGCAGAGCGCCCAAAGTGCCGTGTATGTGACGAGCGACGATTTCGCCACGATCTGGAGCGTGGGGCGGCCGGCAGTCGACTCGTGCTCGGACACGCCTTGATTGCGTGTAGTCGTCGGACCGGGTCTGAGCCCGCTGGCTGCACAATTGCACGGCTGTCCGCTTTAGCTAGAGATGCAGCCTGATCACGCATCCCCGCCGGTCAGTTGAAGGCGCAGTTCCTTTACTTCCCGGCTCGCGGACCGCGCGGCTCGGGTAAGCAGGATGAAGATTGGCACGCTCGCAAGCCAGTCAACGAATATCAGGATGTCCTGAGTGCTGCCCGTAACCACGTAGGCCACGCTGAGTGCTAGAGACACTACAGACAACAAACCCATGCGCCGCGCGATACGGGCAGCGCGATGCTCGGGCCTCACGCGGCAGGCGGCTACTGCAAAGGTCACTATGCCAAGAAGGCAGTACGCCGCCCAACCGATTGTCACGAGATGCCCTACGCCAGACTGCCCTTCAGTCATCCAACCGGCGCTTAGGGTGGCACCCAAGCATGCGAAAGCCGCACCAGAGTACAAGTCATGGGCGACACGTGCCTCACACGTCCCTTGCTTGACGACGGCTTTCCGCACGCGAGCGAGCTTTCGGCGCACTGCCTTGACCGACGCCGGCCGCCGATCTGGCGCCAACTCGAGCAGGCTGGCAATCAGCCGCTCCATAGCCGGAGTGACCGCGGGATTGAGCTGCCGCACCAGAGGATGGCGGAAGGGCAGCTCGTACTCTGCGTCGTAGGCCGTCAGCAGGTAGTGGAGGGTGGCGCCGAGAGCGTACAGATCGCTGCGTTCGTCGGCGAGCCCCTGGTACTGCTCGGGCGGCGCGTAACCCGGCGTACCGATTGCCGTGCCCACGCATCCGCGTGCCAAAGGCCGTGCGACACCGAGATCGAGCAGGATCAGCGACGATGCTTTGCCAAGACCGAGTTGAAGAGCCGATACCGACGTACGTACGAGAATGTTGTCGGGCTTGAGATCGCGGTGGATGACCGGAGGCCTCTGGCCATGCAGACACGCCAGGACGTCTGTCAGATCGTTTGCCCAGCGAACTACCTGGTGTTCTGGCAACGGCCCAACACGCCGGACGCGCTCCTTCAGCGTCTCGCCGGCAATGTACGGCATCACTACGTAGTGGTTGTCGCCTTCGCTGAATGCAGCGAGGAGCTCCGGCAAGTGCGAGTTGGTAAGCGATGAGAGGAGACCGGCTTCACGCGCGAGCCAGGCCTGAGCCTCCGCGCGCTCGTGCTCCGTCAGGCCGGCCACACAAACCTGCTTGACCGCAACCACGTCGGCCCGGTTGGCATGATCTTTCGCGCGAAAGATCGTGCTCATCTCGGATCGGTGCTCGACGCTCACAATTTCGAAGCGACCGGCAATCACGGTGCCGAGAGCGAACCCGCGTCCGGCCTCACGAATCGGGAGGCGAGACCCGACCGGGCATGCAGACTCGCGCGCGTGGTACAGGCCACAGGTTGCGCACGGTGCCGCAATTGCGTTGGGCGCGTCCGTCGCTGTTATCACTTTTGTCGTCGATCAGACATGTATTTACTATTGTCTACAATATGCCCGTAGGAATGTCAGAACCATGGGGATAGGAACTCTTTGCAGCGCCATTTGGCACGTTGTTAACTGCAGTATACGGCCTGATTGCCGCGCTCGACCATAGCCCAGGTTTGCTGCGATGAAGCATTGCTCCCGTGAGGAACCTCGGCTACCGCGCCACGGCAGTCCGCAGGCCAGCCAGGCTGCAGGTTGAGGGACAGTCGCGTGCCAGGAGGCGTCCAGCGCGAGGTGGCGCCTTTATACCAAAGTGCGTAACGCACAGTTGCGTAACGCGCAGCCTTCGCGCGGAATCGGTCGCTCCATCCTGATGGGCTGGGGGTAGGCTGCGTGAGGTCCGCCTCCGGCAGCTAGGCGCGCTTGTCCCGCGACTGGCATCCGCGCCAGCCCGACTTGCGTGCAACACGACGCGCAGCCCCTAGCCCTTCCAGCGGCACGCTATTGCATTTATCCGCCACGGCTTCGAGTCCCTCGCAAGCGAAAACAGGCTGGTTGTGCCGCTCTCGCGGACTCAGTCGGATGAGGCTCGAGTGAGGTGCGAGTCGATCACGCCGCCGTCTCGTCGTGGCATACCACGGATGCTCTCGGTGTTGCCAAGATTCGACCGCTCGCCAACCTGTGCTATTCTATCCGCAATGATGAGGAATACGCTGTGAGCGTCACCGTCCTTCCGCCAGCCGCCATAACCTTGCCGTGCAAACGCTGCGGTCTCTACCATGCTGCGGGTGCCGTTTGTCCGGTTGCACTCGACCTTCCAGCACGTGCGGCTGATCGCACGCTGGCACCTGGCACCCTGCTGGGTGGGCGCTTTGAGATTGTGCAGGTCGCGCATCGCTCCGGCATGAGCACCGTGTATCGGGCACGGGAGAACGGGAGCACGCCGGTGGCCGTCAAGCAATTCTCGGCCGCCGGGTTGAATGACGAGGTGAAGGCCGAGTACTTGCGCTGGCTGGCACGTGAGGCAGGCCTGCTCTCCTCGCTGCACCATCCCGGATTACCGATGCTAATCGCCGCCTTCAGCGAGGGGGACGATCACTTTGTGGTGATGCCCTACCTCGATGGTGAGACAGTCAAGGAGTTGGTCGGGAGAGATGGACCGCTGCCGGAGAATGCGGTTCTCCGTTGTGCGCTAGCTCTCGCCGAGATTCTCGCATACCTGCACAGCCAGGACCCACCCATCATTCACCGCGATTTGAAGCCGGACAATATTCTGATTCTGTCCAGCGGCAAGCCTGTGGCGAACCTGGTGGACCGCCGGCTTATCCTGCTTGACCTCGGAGTGGCCCACCCATTGAGTCGAGGAAGCGTGGGCACGGCAATAGGCACGCCCGGCTACGCTGCACCGGAGCAGTATCAAGGTCTGGCGGACGAGCGCACCGATCTCTACGCTCTGGGCGCCACCCTACATTACATGCTCACGGGCTATGATGCTGAGCGGAGCGCACCTTTCCGCCACCCACCATTGCGTGAACTGTGCCCGGACCTAAGTCCCGGGATGGACGCGCTGGTTACAACTCTCCTCCAGCTTGTGCCGAATGAGCGGCCAGCGGCAGCGGATCGCGTGCAGCAATACGCCGAGCAATGCGTCCGGTGCGTTGAGGAGTCCCGTGAATTCGACCTTGCTCTGGAACTGGCCGGCAAAGCGATTATCAGGGCGCGAGCCTTGGTGGCAGGTACTGCCATCTATGCGCTTGGGTGGGCAGTTGTTGGGCAAACTTCCTGGATGGACTCAAGCCTCGCTCGCCATCCATGGGGGCTGGTTCTCTATGCGTTCGCCTGGGCTGTAGGTATGACGGGCGTCGAAAACTGGCAGCGCCACAGGCATGCCGACGACCTGACCAAGCGGGCCCAGAAACGGTTGAACGAGGCTTGGAAAATCCGGATGCAGCACACGATAGGCATCGTCGGCTGCTTGCTACTGTGCCTCGCCCTTCTGGCAGCAAGCGCTCTTGCAGCCCCTGCAGTTGCTGGGCTCTGCATCTATGTGTTCTGTGTCACGGCCTGCGCAGTGAACATACCTCTTGCCTATGCCTCCCGATCTGCGCTACGTCGGATGGTGAAGCAGATGCGGCTGCATGTGGACGAGCACCTCGGTGCGCCGTTCCAGCTTTGCGAGTAGTCTGCGTCCAGCACCCTCGCCGGCAAGAGCGGCCGAAGCCTGCGCGACCAGCATCGAGCTGGACAGCGCCGGCACCATGGCCCTGCCCCTTGCTGTTTCTGACTCCCGCGTTGTAGTGACGCGCGGCCTGACCACGATGGAGGTATCGCGAGTCACGGCCGGAGGCGGGCGAGACGCCCGCGCCCCCGGAATTGCCGGGACCGACAGGTGATGCGTGCCGGTGCGCGGCCCCAGGGCACCAGCCCCCGAGCCCGACGCTTGCTATACTAGAACACGCTGAACCCCACAGCTTCATGGGCTGCATGGGCACGCATACGGGGACGGGCAGGATGCCCGCGCTCCCGGTGGTGTGCACGTGGATGCAGATCCTACCGCGGTCGACCTGTTGGAGAAGTCATGCCTGGAGAATCGAGCGACATTCCGCGTCACCTGCGCACGGACCTGCACCTGCACTCGACGTTCACCGACGGGAAGGCCGATGTGGCGACGCTGGCGGCCGAGGCAGCGCAGAAAGGGTTCGAGATCGCGATCAGCGACCACTACTCGGCGCCCTATGGGATGCAAGGTGAGATAACCCTGGCGCGATACCTCGACGAACTGGGGCGGCACGCGGTGTACCGGAGCGTCGAGGTCGACCTCGGACGGGAACAGGACATTGCGCCCGTGCAGAGGTCCCGGCTTGACTACTGCATCACCTCGCTGCACATGGTGCTCGACGACGATGGCGACCGGATCCTGCCGGACCGGTATTCCGCAACGGCGATGCGGCACTTCATGGAGTGCGCGACACGGCAGTACGAGCGCGGTCTGCACGCCAGCTGCGCCTCGGTGGTTGGGCATCCCACCTTCTTGCAAGATCTGCCACGTGCCGGACAGGACGAGCTGTGGACGCCTGAGCTGCGCAGGCGGGTCATCGCCGCGGCGGTGGAAACCGGCATTGCGCTGGAGCTGAGCACGCGCTATTCGGTGCCAACCGAGACGTTTGTGCGCGAGGCTCTGGCGGCCGGCGCGCGCTTCGCCGTGGGCAGCGATGGGCACCGGCTCGAGGCGTTGGGCGTGATAGATTACGCCCGCCGCCTGTCTGCCAACCTGGAGATTCCGGAGGATCGCTTCTTCCTGCCGGCACGCCGGCTCCAGTAGCCCGCCAACCATCAACGGGCGCACACATCTGACACCGCAGCGTCCACGCGTCGCCCGACCTGCAAGTGCGCTACGCACGCTCCGCGCAGTCGCAGCCCGGCACATTCCTGTAATACTCGGCACCCGTCGCGCGTTCTGATCCACGGATGGATGACGCAGGCCATCGAACGGGCTCAGCCGAGCGTTGGGAGCCGGGATGTACGTCGTGAGCGCCAGCCGCAGGACAGATATTCCTGCGTTCTACGCGGAGTGGCTGATGAACCGGGTGCGCGCCGGCTTCTGCCACTGGGTACACCCCTATAACGGTTGCGTCTACACGATCTCCCTCGCACCGCCGGAGTGCGCCGGCATAGTATTCTGGACGCGCTACCCGCTCCCGCTGTTGCCTCACCTACCTGTGATCGCCGATCGCGGCCTCGCCGCCTACTACATGGTGACGATTACCGGGTATCCCCCGGCCATCGAGCCGGCCGCTCCAGGGTTCGAGAAGGCAGTTGGCGCGTTTACCTCCCTTGCCGAGCGGGCATCCGCCGAGACGGTCACTTGGCGTTACGACCCAATTGTGATCAGCGAGGCTACGCCGCCAGACTACCATCTAGACCGCTTCGCGGCCATCGCGGCGCGTCTGGCCGGGTACGCACGCCGCTGCGTCTACTCGTGGCTCATACCGCAGCCGCGAGTACACTGGCCGCGCCGGCATGCGCCGCGCGAGCTTGCCGGGCCAGAGCGGCACGCCTTCCTGCGCTCACTCGCCCAGTGCGCCACGAGCTATGGAATCCAGCTCAGCTCGTGCTGCAGTGACGACGGTCGCGCCGTGCCCGAGATTCAGACAGCCGGCTGCATCGATATTGACGCGTTGCGGCGTTGCTCGGGCCGGCCCACGCTCGACCCGATCTCCGCCTCGCAGTTTGGCAAGGCCCTGCGCGGCACACAGCGCTCGGCGTGCGGCACGGGAATCGCGCTGGTGAAGTGTGGGCTCACGGCACTACGGCCCCCGCCGGTGCTTGGACCCTGCCGGTGTGCTGCCAGCGTCGATATTGGCAGCGACGACACCTGCCTCTTCGGCTGCCGCTACTGCATGGCCACCCACGGTCCGGCCGTGGCAAGTGCCAATCATCAGGCCCACAACCCACACGACACGATCCTGCATCGTCCGGCGCATCTGGCCACGGCTGATCTGCGCACCGTGGCGCTGCCATTTCCCTTCGACCTGGAGCAGCATGCTGCACATTCGTGAGATCACGGCTGCCGACGCCGAGGCATGGGCACAGCTGCTGGCCCTCGCTTTCAATCGCCCCATAGACCAGACACGCAGCCTGTGGCCCTGGCTTCATACCGGCTTCTCGTGCTGCACATGGGGTGCCTGGGATGGCCCGCGGCTGGTAGCGCAGTACACGTCGTTGGTTGCCCGCGTGCGCCTCCCATCCAGGGAAGGTGCCGCGCTCGCCGGCGTCAGTACGGCAATGGCCGTACATCCGAGCTACCGCGGGCGCGGTCTGATCAGGCAAGTTGCCCAACCGGTGTACGCAGTGCTGCAAGCGTCCGGCTGCGTGGCCGGGGTAGGCTTCTCGAACGCGGCCGGCGTGCAAGTCGATCGGCACAGCAAGGGGTACGGGTACCAGGTGGTGGGCCGGCTGCGCTCGGTGCTGCTCGTACCGCAACAACCGGCCACATGTCCGGGCCTCTCACTGAGCACCACCTGGCCTGCACTGCCGTGGGAGGCCACGCCTGACGACGACGACTGTGTGCGGTTCGAGGCGACGCCGGCAACGCTGCACCACCGCTACGCCCAGCACCCGTTTCGCCGTTACCGCTTCGGTACCTGGGCGGAGGACGGCAAAATACTGGGCATGGTGGTGGACCGGCCAATCAGCATGGGCGGCGTGCGCGGCAGCGCGCTGCTGGCTGCCGCCGGGTGCGACCTCCCCGAGCTGATGCGGCGGTGGGTGGCCGGCGTCCGTCTGGAGGGAGCGCAGTTCGTGCGCCTGCTGGTCACGCCGCGCTCGCCGCTGTTGGCCGCCATCAGGCCGCTGGGGCTGTGCTCGAGCCTCCCCTACTGCCGCTTGCCGCACTATCTCACGGTGAAGCCGTTGCTGCAGGACGCCGGCCCACTCCTCGACATCCAACGCTGGGACTGCGCGGGCGGCGACGTGCTGTGAGCCGGCCCCGCCCGCTATGCGGCCTGCGCGTGCTCGATTTCACGCGTGTCTTCAGCGGCCCATACGCGACACTGCTGCTGGCCGATCTCGGCGCCACGGTGATCAAGGTCGAGCACATCCAGGGCGGTGACGACGCCCGCACGTTTGGCCCCTTCGTGGCAGGCTGCAGCACCTACTTCGAGACGCTCAGCCGGGGCAAGCAATCGCTGGCCATCGACTACCGGATCCCCGCCGGCCAGGCGATCCTGCGCCGGCTTGCCGCGTCAGTGGATGTGCTTGTCGAGAACTTCCGGCCCGGCCAGATGGCGAAGTACGGCCTGGACTATGCGACCTTGCATGTAGCCTGTCCACGGCTGGTGTATGTGAGCATCAGCGGCTTCGGGCAGGGCGATACGGCTGGGCGTGGCTGCTACGACATCGTGGCGCAGGCCGAGAGCGGGCTGATGGGTCTGACCGGCATGCCGGATCTGCCCTGCAAAACAGGCCCGGCGATCGGCGACGCCATCAGCGGACTCACCGCCGCGGCCGGCTTGCTCGCCGCGCTGTGGGATCGCGAGCGGACCGGCCTTGGTGCGCATCTTGACATTGCCATGGTCGATGCCCTGTTTGCCTGCCTGGAAAACTCGCTCGCCGCCTACGACGTCACGGGGCAGGTGCCCACGCGGCGGGCGAACGGCGACGCCGTGTTGGCGCCGTTCGACTGCTTCGGCGTGGAAGGAGGCTGGATCGCCATAGGCATTGGCAACGACCGGCTGTGGCAGCGCATGTCATTGCTGCTCGGGCCGGAGGTTGCCGGCGACACGCGGTTCGTCAGCAACGCCGGAAGGGTCGCTCACTACTGCGCCTTGCGACCGCACATAGCAGCCTGGTGTGCAAGCCAAGACTCAGGCGCAACACTTGCCCGGCTGCACGCCGCGGGCATTCCCGCGGGCGCGGTGCGCACGGTCGATGAGCTGGCCTGCGACCCGCGTCTGGAGGCACGCGGCTTGCTGGCACGCCTAGCCCTGGACGATGGCACTACGCTGACCGTGCCGGGCACGCCCATCCTGATCGAGGATGTGGCACCGCCCGTCTATCGGCGCGGCCCGCGGCTGGGCGAGCACAGTCGCGCAGTCCTGACGTCCCTGTCCGGTCTCGACCAATCGGAGATTGCGGCGTATGCCCGGGAGGGCATCGTCGCGGTGTAGATGCGACCGCGCTGGGTCCCGCGAGCTCGATGGCCGCTCGGACACGCTCAACGTAGACCGTTCGTCCCGCGGCAGGTGCCAAGTTCTGACTCGCAGGTTGTTGGCTCCGAGAACGCCTCTGCTTGCACGCTGTACTCTCGATATCGGGGGACCTGACGCTCCACCGCGGGCACGCGACGGTGCGGCGATACGGTGGCGAACGAACCAAAGAGTGAGTTGGAGGCAGAGCGTGGAGATATCAAGCGCCGCCGGGAAGCAAGGCGTCGCGCTGCATACTGCCAACCTGACAGAGCTGAGTGCAGCGATAGCCGTCCCGACCTATTCTCGTGGGCGGCTTACGCCGGCCTGGGTTCACATTGGCGTCGGCAACTTCCACCGTGCCCACCAGGCCGTGTACCTGGACGATCTCGCGCAAGCGCACGGGGTTCGCGAGTGGGGCGTGGTCGGTGTCGGACTGCTAGCGCAGGACAGGCGTATGGCCGAGGCCCTGCTGCCGCAGCAGGGCCTCTACACGGTCGTCGAGCGCGGCGCACAGGAACAGAGGGCGCGCGTCGTGGGTATTCTGGGCGACTATCTGTTCGCACCGAATGCCGGAGATGAGGTCTTGCAGCGGCTTGCCGCCGCGACCACGCGCATAGTGAGCCTGACCATCACGGAGGGCGGATACAACCTCAACGAAGTCACCGGGGAGTTCGAGGCACAGAATCCGGAAATCCAGGAGGACGTGCGCCACCCATCCGCACCGAGCAGCGTGTTCGGCTACCTCTGTGAGGCTCTGGATCGACGCCGCAGGGCGGGGATCGCGCCATTCACCGTGCTCTCCTGCGATAACCTGCAGAGCAACGGGGCTGTGACCAGGAAGATGGTGGTAGCGTTCGCGGGACTCAGAGACAGCAGCCTGGCCGCCTGGATCGACGAGAACGTGGCGTTCCCCAACTGCATGGTCGACAGGATCACGCCCAGGACCACGGCGGAAGATAGGGACATGGTGGCGCGAGTCTTTGGCATTGCCGACGCCTGGCCGGTAATGACGGAGCCGTTCCGGCAGTGGATAATTCAGGATGCGTTCTGCAATGGTCGCCCGCCCTTGGAGGCCGCCGGAGCTCAGCTCGTGACAGAGGTTGAGCCGTACGAAATGATGAAGACCCGGTTGCTGAATGCAAGCCACCAGGCACTGGCATATCTAGGCTACCTGTCCGGCTACAGCTATGTGCACGACGTGATGGACGACCAGCTGTTCCGATCGTACATCGCCAGGATGATGGCGGAAGAAGTGACGCCGTTGCTGCCTGACGTGCCAGGCATAGATCTTGGGGAGTACCAGCGATCCCTGATTGTACGCTTCGCGAACCCAAGGATCCGCGACCAGGTTACCAGGCTCTGCTTCGATGCGTCGGCGCGCATGCCCAAGTTCGTGCTGCCGTCGCTGCACGAGGCGCTGGCGGCCAACCGGCCATATGCGCTGCTGACCCTCGCGGTGGCAGGCTGGTTCCGCTACCTGTACGGTAGCGACGAGCAGGGCCACGCCATCACGATTGAGGATCGGCTGGCCGATGAGCTGCAAGCGCACGCGAAGGAGGGCCGGACGGATCCGCGCCCGCTGCTCGGCATGCACAGCCTCTTCGGTGATCTGGGGCAGCACCAAGCCTTTGTGGCACTGCTGGAAGAGCTGCTGCGTCTACTCTACGCTCAGGGGGCACGGGCGGCCTTGGAGCATTATGTCGGGCGCTGAGACTCGGTCGAGGTAGGATCGGCAGACTCTATAGGACAGCCACAGAGGTCAGTAACATTGTCCACTCTTTGGCGCAGCTCGCGGTAGTCTTGGCTTGGCACTCCAGACGCTCCGGCGATGACCACCACGTATTCGCCGCGGAGCGGCGCCTTTGCCAACCGCGCTGCCAACGCCGAAAGCGTGTCCCGTTCGACGCGCTCGAACATTTTGGTCAACTCGCAGGCAACGGCGGCCTGCCGATCGCCATAGACGGCAAGAGCGTCGTCCAGGAATGCTCGCAGCCGGTAGGGGCTCTCGTAGAAGACGAGAGTATGCGGTGAGGCCGCGTCTACCGCCAGGAAGTTCCGGCGGGCAGCCGACTTGCGCGGCGGAAAGCCTCGGAAGGTGAAGCTGTGCACCGCCAGGCCGGAGAGCACGACCGCCATTGTGACGGCGGACGGACCGGGAATCATCGTCACCTCGATCCCGGCGCGAATGGCCCGCCGCACGAGCGTGAAGCCCGGATCGGCGATGCCCGGCGTGCCGGCATCGGTGACTACCGCAACCGACTTCCCCTCGAGCAGAAGCTTTTCCAGGTGGCCACCGGCTCTCTCCTCGTTGTGCTCGTGGAATGAGACCTGCGGTTTCTTGATCTCGAAGTGCTTGAGCAGCAGTCCCGTCTTGCGCGTGTCCTCGCTGGCCACGACGTCGACCGCGCGCAACGTCTCCAGTGCGCGCAGCGTGATGTCGCCCAGATTGCCGATTGGCGTGGCCACGAGATACAGCATTGCGGATCTACTGTACACGAAAAGGCCAGGAATCCGCGTGCCGTGCCCGTTGTGTGTCGATCAGCCACAATCTGCCGCACGTCTTCGAGGTGGCGGACCGCATCCAGGCCATGCGCCTGGGCAAGCGAGTAGGCATCGCCCGGCTGCGGGAGCAGACCATTGACGATATTGTGGCGATGCTGACCGGCGCCTCGAAGGCAGAGCCCGCCGCGGCGGGGTGCACTGACCGGGTTCTCGAATACGGGCGAAAGGCGTCGCCGGCGCGGGCCATTACTGCCTGACGGGCAGCTCCTCGACATCCAGGAGCGGCAGCACGATCGCCCGTTCCTCGAGCGAGAGATCCAGCAATGTACGACGATCGCCGGTGGTGATAAAAGGTACGGCAGCACCCAGCAACCGGAGGGGGACCTGCAGCTCAGGTGTATCGCCGGCAGATTCCTTCCAGATGCGCAGCCATGCGCTCCGGGCAGTATTCGTCATGTCGGTAGTGCGAAGTTGCACTATCGCTTGCACGAGAGCTCGACCCAGCTCGCCAACTGCCCCATGCCTGCGGCACGACTCGAGCGTGGCGGCGACGCGCAGAGGCCAACCTGCTGCGCCGCCAACTTCGAGAAGTCGCTGCACGAATGTCAGCAGCCAGTCTGAAATGTTCGAGGCGTCAGGGACCCGCCCAAGGGCATCATCAAGCGCCGCGATGGCTTCGCTCCAGCGATTAAGCGCAAGGAGCGCTACCGCACGTAGATAGTACAGATTTCCGACCTGAGCCCCACCAGCGATCGCCGAGTCGATCTCTGCCAGGGACTCCTCGAACCGCCCGAGGCTGTCTAGTACGTTGGCCCTACCCCAGCTGGCTTGGATATCGTCCGGCGCCAGCTCGCGAGCGCGATCGAAGGTCGCCAGCGCCTCCTCCTCGCGCCCCAGGCTGCTCAGTGCGACGCCCTTGTCGCGCCAGCACCTAGCGTCATGCGGAGCCAGCGCGAGCGCTCGCTGAGCGGCCGCTAGCTCCTCCTCGTGGCGCCCCAGGCTGCTCAGCGCGACGCCCTTGTTGCGCCAGGACCCAGCGTCATCCGGATCCAGCACGAGCGCTCGCTCAAAGGCCGCCAGCGCCTCCTCGTGACGTTCCAAGTTACCCAGAGCAAAACCCTTGTTGCGCCAGTTATCGGCGTCATCCGGAGCCAGCACGAGCGCCTGCTCAAGGGCCGCCAGCGCTTCACCATAGCGCCCCACGTTGTTCAGCGCGAAGCCCTTGCCGTGCCATCCGAGAGCGTCATTTGGAGCCAGCGCGAGGGTCCGCTCAAAGGCCGCCAGTGCCTCCTCGTAGCGCCCGACGCTGTTCAGCGCGCTGCCCCTGTAGCGCCAGGTATCACCGTCATTAGGGGCCAGTACGAGCGCCTGGTCAAGAGCCACCAGTGCTTCCTCGTAATGCCCCAGGCCGCCCAGCGCGACACCCTTGTTGCGCCAGGACTCAGCGTGATTCGGAGCCAGCACGAGCGCCCGCTCAAAGGCCGCCAGCGCCTCCTCGCGGCGCCCCAGGTTGCCGAGCGCTCTGCCCTTGCTGCGCCAGGCAGCAGCGTCCTCTGGTGCCAACGCGAGCGTCCGCTCAAGAGCGGCCAGCGACTCCTCGCCGCGCGCGAGGGCATCCAGGGTAGTGCCAGTGTCGCTATGGACATGCTGCTTACTCTGCCCTCCGTCCTGCGAATCGTGACGGGGAGTCTCCTGTGCGTCACTGTCCTGGCTCTCGGACCCAGAGTACCCGCGCCCAGCGCGCGAACGGTCGAACGGCGCGCGCGTTTGCTCCGCGTCAGCCGGCTGCAGCGCGCGCAGCAAGTACTCGCGCTCAAACGAGGCATCGGGGCGTAGCGCACTGACCCTTTGTTCGAGCTCGGCACGCGAATACCACAGCCGCAGGAATTCGACGAACAAGCGGATCGGCTCGCCGCGCTGCTTCTTGACCTCGGCACACAACCGCATCAAGGGCTCGTGAATCTCGTAGTACGACTCACGCCCCAGTGTGAGCGTGTGCACGTAGCCCAACTCTCGAAGCCTTGCCAGCTGGCTTGATGCGGTCGGCGGCGCCACGAAGCAGCGCTGAGCGATCTCCGAGACTTGTACTGGATGGTGGCACTCGCACAGCAGATCTACGATCTTCCGCTGCTGCGCCGGCAGCAAGGCCATGCGCGACTGGTAGAACGGCGTGAGATCGTCGAGCGTCCGCAGCAGCGGCTCAACGAGTTCGTCGAGCGACTCGTAGTTGATGAATTGCGAGAAGATTACATACACGCGGGGATTGCTGCAGGCAAGATGCTCGACTGCCTGTACGCGATCGCGTCCCGTGGGCGTACGCAGCAGCGACGCGAGCTTGTCGTCCTCACGATACCGCGCGATATTGCCAAGGAGCTCGATTGCCTCGTCGAGCGAGAGCGGCTGCAGATGCTCGGTGCGAAAGAACCCGTAAAACGGGTCGGTCTGCCGCGAAATGCCGTCGAACAGACTCTGGTTAGTGGCCAGGATAGTGCTGAATGGGTTCTCCTGCAGAAAGGAGCGCCACTTCTGCTGCCCCGCTAACTCGAGCCCGGCAAAGATCTCACCCAGGTTCTCGGCGATGATGAGCAACGAGCGGGACCCTACGACTCTCTTGAGCAGTGCCGCGGCCGCCCGCTCTGCTTCGGCCGGCTGGAGGTCGTACACGGCTTGCACTTGGCCGTCCAGAGCAACCTCCGGGTACTCTTCACACAGGGCTCGTAGGATAGCCAGCACCAGATCGAGAAAAGACGCAACTCCCCATTCCTCCTCGCGCAGCCAGGCGATAACCAGGCGACCCTGCAGGTCCTCCATGCCACGCAGCCGGTAGTACACGAGCGAGACGAAGTGCGTTTTGCCAATGCCGCGCGGACCGACGAGCAATGTATGGTGTTTCGAGGCCGTGAGCGCGCTGTCGCGGATCAGCTCGACGACACGCTGTGCCAGCGGCTCGCGCTTGACGAAGATGGCTTCCAGTGCCTCGCGGCTCATGGTGCTGGGCGTGAAGCGTGACAGGAATGTGGTGTCCATCAGCAGCGCTGCTTTCGCCAGTAGCGCTCAATCAGGGGCAAGCGGAATCGATACGCCGCGGTCGACTCGTCGCGCATAACGTAGTGATCCCGCTCAAGCAGCGTCAAGGCTGCCCGAACTCGCTCCTGGTCCGGCGCTGCCATCTTCGCCTGAACGAGATTGAATATCTGATCGAATCCGATTGGTGCCGAGGAGCCGGCCAGAGTATCCAGGATGACCAGCGCCAGCGGGCGCATCTCTGCGCCGTAGTACTGGTCCAGCCGTTCGCGGTAGTAGCGCAAGTGCCATGGGTCCTGGGGCTCGACCAGGTAGCGATCGACAATTGCCTGCACGGTGGCAGCGTCGATTGGGCCGTTGTGCAGCGCAAGCTCGGCCACGACATGGTGAATGAAGAAGGGGACGTTGTCCGCCTGCTTGGCAATTGCCGCCGCCACCCGCAGACCGTCGACCGTGGCCACATGTTCGCCTGCCAGCAGCCGGCGAGCCAGGTCCTGAGCATCAGCCATGCTGAGCGGCGGGACGTCCACCGCCCGCATGTCATTGGTGGGATCGTTAGCATACCCAGCTTTGCGCAGACCGGTCATGACGTGGTGCAGGCCGATTGACCCGGTGAAGACCATGCGTAGCGTTGCATGGGTATGACGCAAGGATCGCAGCGTATCGAGGATCTCCCTTGCCGGCTCTTCGCCCGCACTCAGCTTGATGTTGTAGAGCATGAGTGGCAGTTCATCCCAGAAGAACACAATCTGATCGTCGCGGCATTCGACGAGGTCCTCAACAGTACTGATGAGCAGCGTCTTCCAGCTCGATGCTGCCTCAGCCGGGAACTTGATGATCCCGCGCACCTCCACGCCATGCAGCTCCTTGAGGAGCCGGCGTGTGCCGGCGGCAATACGTCTCTGACCACGCAGGTATGCCTCCAGATCCTGGCATACAACCTCCGCGAACTCGAGCGGTGTTGCAATCCCCTCGAGGTCGCGATATATAGGTACGATTCCGGGACCGTGCTCTGCCTGCATCTTCTTCACGACGCTGGTCTTGCCCATTCGCCGCTCGGCCGTGAGCACCACGCTTTGCGTGTCGAGAACATGCCATAGCTGCTCGATCAATCCATCGCGGCCAACTATGGCCTCGGGCTCCAACTGACCACCGGGGCTCGCGTGCATCGCCATGCCGCATACCTCCAGGCTCGTCGCTACAGGCAGAACTACGCTAAGTCCATTATACGACAGACTTGACGTACGTCAAGCTTGTCGTACGTCAAATCTGTCGTACGTCAAATCTGTCGTACGTCGCTTCCCTCGCCGAGCTATCGGCTGCCGAATCACGGTCTTGAGCTTTGCGGGTTCCGTGCGGCGTGGGTCGCCCAGATAAATCTCTCCCTGCATCGCCGCATCTACGGCTTGTGCGGTCACGACCGGTGGCTGCACGATCATCATCGTCCATTGCCACTGGCCACGCTCGCCGGTCGCGAAGTGGGAGTGATCGGCACTCCACCACAGCCCCTCCAGCGGCATGACGCTGTAGTCCGCGGACGAATCGGCTTTCTTGATGTCGAACTTGAGCGTGTATGCGACGGTGTACAGCGCGCCGATCGAGTCGGCGTAATCTTGCGACGTATTGGGATCGCCTTGGCCGTCAATCATCAGGAAACTCATGGATGGGACGTCGACGATAGTGAAGTCGACGGACGATGGGTTGTACAGGCTCTTTAGCTCGCGCTTGAAATCGGTTGCTGGCATCGTCTCCCCCTGCAGGTAGGGCTACACGCATGATAGGATACACGCAAGCGCTCGCGAGTTAGCTTGGATTTCAACGTGACAGCCGGGTGCGAATAGGAGCCGACACTTTGCAGCAACACCCCTTGCCGAGCCTGGACTCGGCCCTGGCTGAGCTAGGTCCGTCGGCGCGCCCGTTGAAGCCACTGCAGCCTTCGTACCTCGATCCGCGGGACTGGCGACCGGCGGGAGCCCATCCTCCGGCGGGCTGGCCGGCGTTGCGGGCCCGCGTTCTCGAGCGTGATGGCACCGCCTGCGTCTACTGTGGCCAGGGCGAATCCGCCGACCGCCGTGCCCGCCTCGAAGTGAACCATCTCAACGGCTACCGCGACAACCGGTTTGAGATGCTGGAGACGGTGTGCGTGCTCTGCCATCGCGTGCTGCACGGCGGCCGTAGTGCGGCGATCTACGGCAGCCTGGTGCTATTCCGGCACGCCCTTTGCGACCAGAACACGCTGATCCGGCTCTGCTGGTTCCTGCGCACCACTCGTAACCTGCCGGACCGGCCGCTCATGGAGCTGCTGGGCCTGCGGGAGCAGGCGCCCTTCCGCATGGACCGCGACTACCTCGCCCGCTTGCGGGGCTACGTGGTGGAGCGTTTCTGGCTGCTCGAGCGGCGCGGGACGTTCGACTGACGCAGGTTGGCCGTCCCGGCCCTGCTCGTTGCCATGGGAGTTGCCGCCTTCACGATGCGCGCAAGCACCAAATCGCTAGCGCCCGGCGTGCATAACACTATGGCAAGCACCGAGTTAATTGGCTAAGCTGGGCATCCTGGGAACTAGCCACTGGAGGATGTTTACATGTTGCACCACCGAAGCGTCCGTGGCCGTACGGCCGTGGCCCTGCTGGCTTCCCTGCTCATTGGCGGCAGCCTGGCGCAGCAGGTGCGAGCCGGTCAGACAACGTACAAGATCCAGCCGAACGATACGCTGTCTAGCATTGCTCAACAGTACGGCACATCCGTTGGCTCGCTGGTGAAGACAAACCACCTGGCCAATCCGAACGTCATCATCGCCGGCCACTCGCTGGAAATCGTCACCCCATCCGGCACGAGCACGACTATGCCAAGTCCTGCCGCCGCAACGCTATCCACTTCTGCCCGGCTGTACCGTGTGCAGCAGGGCGACAGCCTCTGGAGTATTAGCCTTCAGTACGGTGTCGCGGTGCGCGACCTTGCCGCGCTGAATTCGTTGGCGTCACCCTACTTGATCCTAGCGGGCCAACAACTGCTGATCCCCAGTGTGTCGCCAATCGTGCAGCTCGCCCAGCCCGCGAGCGCGATTGCGCCACAACCCAAACCAATGGTGCAGCCTGGTGCAAGTGGAGCCCAGCCGTTGCCCAAGCAGGCGCCAGCCATAGGCGGCGTCATCTATACGGTGCAGCCGGGCGACAACCTGACGGCCCTGAGTATGCGCTTCAACGTCTCCGTCGAAGCCATTGCCGGCGCCAATCAGATGAGCGCCAGCGCGCTGCTTATCCCGGGCGAGCAGCTGGCTATTCCGGCCGTGGCATCGCCGTCAGTCGCGGTCTCGGTCAACGCCTCGGCCGGCTCGGTGCCTGCGCTACTGCCCGTGCAGAAGGGGTACTACCTGGTGCAACCGGGCGACACGCTGTCGGCGATCGGCTGGCGCTACGGATCGTCGGCCGCGGCAATTGCCGCCGCGAACCACATCACCACGGACGCAATCCTCTCCATAGGGCAACGCCTGATCGTGCCTGGAGGGCGCGAGCCCTTCGTGACCAAAGCCGAGGTCGAGAGCCTGCTCACCAGCGAGGCGCTCGCGGCCGGCGTGGCTCCTTCGTTGGCCAAGGCCGTGGCCTGGCAAGAGAGTGGTTGGCAGATGGTCACGGCGTCGGATGGCGGGATCGGGGTAATGCAGATCATGCCCGATTCGGTGCGCTGGGTAAGCGCCTCGCTGCTGAATTACTCCATCAATCCCTATGACACGGCCGACAACATCCGTGCCGGGATTGCTATGCTGCGCTACTATCTGCACGTCTATCCCGACGTGCAGCATGCCCTGGCAGCCTACCACCAAGGCATGGCGAGCGTGGACAACGAGGGTATCAGGCCGAGCACCCGCCAGTACATTGCCAACATCCTGGCGCTGCAAAAGCGCTTTGAGGGCTAGTCGTCCCCGACGACCGCGATAGCCTCAACCTCGACGATGTAGGGCGCGATGATCGCCGCCTGCACAGTGCTGCGAGCAGGTGGCTCGCTCGAGAAGAACTCGCGGTAGACCTCGTTGAATGCCGCAAAGTCGCTGAGATCACGCAGGAAGCAGGTCGTCTTGAGGACGTGACCGAGATCGCTGCCCGCGGCTTCGAGCACGTTCTGCAGGTTTCGCAAGACCTGGCGGGTCTGCTCGCGAATCCCGCCTTCGACCGGATTACCTATGCTGGGATCGACGGCCACCTGGCCGGCGGTGAACACCAACCGGTCCCAGCGCACTGCAGGCGAGTACGGTCCGGCAGGCCGGGGTGCTTTTTCACTGGTGATGATTTGTCGTGGCACTATCATTCCCCTTCCTCTGTCTTGGCCGCGCGATCTGGCGCATTGAATAGGGCTGATTGGTCGGATCGGACCGATCCGGCCGATGGATTCTCACGCATCAGGTGCCAGCAGCAGCTTGAGCAACGCCATGCGGACGAACACGCCGTTGGCAGCCTGACGGAAGTACGCCGCCCGTACGTCGTCGTCTACTTCGGGCCGGATCTCGTCGACCCGCGGCAGCGGGTGCATGACGATCGCGCTGCGAGGCAAGAGCGCCATGGCCTCGCGATCGATGATGTAGATGCCGCGAACGGCTTCGTAGTCGGCGGGGCGGTCGGCAAATCGCTCCTTCTGGATGCGGGTCTGGTACACCACATCGCATTCCGGCAGGACAGCCTTGAGGTCCTGCTCCTCATGGAACGGTACCCCGCGATTCCTGAGAAATTCCTTGATGTCGTCGCGCATGCTCGTCTGCGGCGGTGCCACGAACGTCAGCTCAATATCGTTGTACAGGGCCAGGAGGTACGACAACGACCGCACGGTGCGACCGTTTGCCAGGTCTCCCACCATGGCTACACGGAGGCCATCGATATGACCCAGCTCAGCCTGGATGGTAAAGAGGTCGAGCAGGGCCTGCGTTGGGTGTTGGCCGGGTCCATCGCCTGCATTGATTACCGGCACCGGGGAGTAGGCGGCGGCGACCTTGGCCGCCCCGCTCTCGTAGTGACGAATGACCAGCACGTCGGCATAGCTGCCAACGATGCGCACCGTGTCTTCGATGGTCTCACCCTTGAGGGCGGAGGAGAACTCTCGCGCATTCTCGGTGGTGATGACCTGCCCGCCAAGCCGTATCATGGCCGTCTCGAAGGAGAGGCGCGTTCTAGTGCTCGGCTCGTAGAAGAGCGTGGCCATGATCCTGCCGGCCAACAATCCGGTGCCGCCACCAAGCGCGATGTCGCGCATCGCATCCGCGGTAGCAAACACCTGTTCGAGCAGCGGCCGGTCGAACTGCTGACTCTCGACGACGTGGCGCACGGCGTACCCCTCTTGAACTCTACATGACTGCTCGGATCAGTATATCGTTTGGAGACCCGCGCAGCGCCCTCGCGCGAGCAATACTGGCACTCCTACTTCGCGTCGCCGGTGAAGTCCTCGAACGTTAGCCCCTGGCAGAACGCCTCAATGAGACCACATGCGGCCACGATTTGCTGCAGCGTACTCCGATCGCGATTGCTACGCGCCTCACGCGCCATAGTACCGTTGCGCTGTGCGCAGCATCGTCTCTCGGATACGAGGATCGCCCGCGCGCTCCACGCCAGCCCGCGTGAATACGTCCACAGTGCGGCGCAGGATTGCCGTCAGTTCTCGGCAGAAGCCCATGAAAGCGAAGCCTGGCGTCCATCCGGGGGCAAAAACCACCAGCAGATCCACGTCGCTCTGCTCATCGAAATCCGCGCGCGTCGCCGATCCAAAGAACGAGAGCTCTGCCACGTGCCAGTTCGTGCACAGGCTAGTCAGCGCCGTGCGCTGCGCATCCGAGAGCTGAAGCATCACGTCCATCCCTCCTCTGATGTGCTGCCTTCAACATGGTAGCGCACCGTGGCGCCAACTCGCGCGACGCATACATTCGCACTGTGCCATGAAACTGCATGCGGTCGCGTATGGAGCGGGCAAGATGCCCGCGCCCCCGGATGGCCGAATCCAGCGCGGCTAGTGGCTGGGCGCCTGCGTTCCGGCGGCCGGCTTTGCAGTGGAGGGAGTCTGCGTTGGCGCTGCCTGCGACGACGGATCAGGGTACCCTGCCTGAATCTGCATCGATGCCTGTTTCATGCGCGCCAGGATACTGATCTCGGTCCTGGCAGGCACAAAGTGCGGCTGGACGAAGTTAGCAATCTCCACGGCGCGGAAGCGCGCAGAGACCAGATGCGTGCCGTAGAAGGTGTAGGTGCCTACCACCCCCTCACTGGTTTCGGGCGTATCCGTTTGGTCGAAGACGAAATTGCCACTTGCGTACGAGATAAACACGCCGTGGTAGATCTCCACGCCCTGCAGCCACGTGGGATAGTTCCCAATTACCAGGTTGGCCCCGTCGTCGACTGCCAGGTGGGCCAGCACGCGCGGATCCTGGTTCGCCGTTCCCGGGTCGCTCTGTGGCACCGAGCTGTCGCTCTTACCCCAGTGGAAGGTGGCAACCACCACCTGCGCCGTCTTGTGGGCTAGGCGGATCTCATTGGCCATCTCCGTGGTGTCGACGTCTTCGCCAATGCCGTTGAAGCTCACGAAGCCGAAAATGACGTTGTTGACCTCTTCGTAGGCAGGGGTGCCGAAGCCGGCCCACACAATGTGTGCGGCATCGAGGTGCGTCTCGGTCTCTGTGATGCTGTCCATGCCGTAGCCGCCGATGTGGTAGTCGGGCAGACTGACGACGCTAATGCCGGCCAGCTCTAGCCCTTTGACGAACTGCGGGTCACCGCAGTACGTGGCCGTCGCGTCGATGACGGGGCACAAGGGCGACTCGAGGTCGGCGAGGGTCATATCGGCAGCCCGGGTGAACGTGTATGTCTGCCGGAAGGGGAAGGTGTAGTCGCCCCGAATAGCCATTTCGTAGTTCACAGTGCGTGCCGCGCTCACGTTACCTGTCGTGATGAGCGTGATCAGCTTGCTCTTGTCCAGGTTTGCCAGCGATGGGGCGTGGGATTCAAACACGGTGGCAAGCGTCACGGTCGGCAACGGCGGCGGCGTGGGGGACGCGCTGGCGGCTGCCGGCGGTACGGAGGTGGGCGTGGGAGTCGGGCCGGTTGCCTCGCCAAGCAGCCCAATGAGTCCGCGCGACGTGTTCGCGGGACGCGGTTGGAGGAGGAGCATCAGCACCGCGAAGACAATCGCCAACCGCCGCATCAGCCATCCCTCCTAGCGCGCAGCCGCATCGTGCCCGATTCAGCCGGCATCACGTTTAGTAGATCAGTACGGTGGTTCCGACGGGCGCCCAGTCCCAGAGCCAGACCATATCGGGTAGGGGAATGTTAACACAGCCGTGACTTCCGAATGGCTCTCCGGGATCGCTCGAGTGCGGCAGGTTCGTCCCCGGCCCGTAGACGCTGCGCCAGGGCGAATCATGGAGGCCGTAGCCTTCGAAGAACGGCATCCAGTACCGGACGGGGCTCGGCGGATAGTAGAAAGGCGATCCCAGCGGCCAGGGTGAGATGAACGTGAAGGGCGACTGCTTGAGGTACACGTGGAATATGCCGAGGACGGTGGGCAGCTCGGGCCGGCCCGTGGTCACGTAATTCTCGTGCACCAGGCGGCCTTGCTGGTACTCACGCATGGTTTGCTCGGCAGTCGACACTACGACTAGCTTGTCTGGCAAGACTTTGAAGTACTTGCTCAGGTCCGGCGCCGGGGCGAGGGCGCTGGCCAAGCGGTCAAAGCCATAGGGAGTCAGGTTTGGCGGGCCAGGCTGCAACACGAAGCTGGTGTGCGCAGTCGACTGGTCCAGCCCACTTATGACTAGCACAGTGACCTCGGCAGTGGTTTGGTGTTTCAGAATAACGTCGACTGCCGTCGAGTAGACCCACCGGCCGTACACGTCGGCGTGGCCTGTGCCGGTGTATGTCTCCGTATCGGCGATGGAAATCGTCACGTCGATCCTGGCGCCTGCCCTGGTGCCCACGAACACGCCGATGCTGTCGCCGGCACGGATCTTCTTTGCCGTGGTAGCCACAAAGAGCCCTATTGGCGGCCTTGACTTGATCAGCAGTGTGCTTGACCAGCTGCTGGATTCAGCACCGCTTCTGGCAGTGACCTGCAACTCCGCCGCGCCGGCCAACTGCTTGCCCGTAGGCACATGCCACGCGAAGACGTATCTGCCCGCGGCATCGGCAGTGCCACCGTAGGTGCTGACTAGATTCGCCGCGTAGCGCAGCCTGAGTGTCAGTAACGCACTGGGCGCTGTGTGCACGAACACGCGCGCGCTGCCACCCTCAAGGACGCTGCTCTGGAGCGGCGTGACGTGCAGCGGCAGGCCGGGTGGAGCAGCGGACGCGGACGCGTACTGGAACGGTATGACGACCGACAACACGAGCATCAAGGGCCACAACGAACGTCCGATCCGGGCCATTCCGCGCCAACCTCTCCATTAGACCGCCGGCTTTACGCTAGTACATCGATATCAACGACGCTGCGCCGGTATCGTGCCAGCACCATTGTAACATCGAAGGTTAGGCGCCGGGGACGTGACCACCTAGCCGGCTTCCGACTGCCACTAACCCGTTGCATCGACGTGGCACAATGCCGCTGCCGGATCACCTGTGCCGCGTACGCTCCCGCACCTGAATCAGCGGGGGGCTCACCAAGTCATCGCTCGTTAACGCCCGCCGCGAGCATATGGCGGTAAACTGCTTGAGCGTAGTCAGCGAGCTGCGGCCATACGCGAGGCCCATCGGTCGCCACGACGCCTACGAAGCCGCAGTATTGGCCGGCCCTGAATGCGGTTCCCGCTTGAATCACGGTGAGGCCTTGAGCCGCCTCAGTCTTGGAAAAGACAAAGCTCTCGTCGCCCACGTGGCCAAGATCGTGGCTACCGGCTTCGAGTACGAGATCAACGACGATATCAAGAACGGCGGGCTCAACGCGTACCTGGTTCGGCCGGTCGGCTACGCGCTGTACCGCCTGTGCAGATTCCTC
>Ga0187876_1000682_pt1 | contig 33424 bp, 27 predicted proteins | sample June2016WEW_17_4_FD_133000 | JGI IMG/M metagenome (GOLD analysis project Ga0187876, IMG submission 133000) | Peatland microbial communities from SPRUCE experiment site at the Marcell Experimental Forest, Minnesota, USA - June2016WEW_17_40 | ecosystem: Environmental > Terrestrial > Soil >...
CCTGACAAGCGACGGCGTAACCGGCTACACGTTCGACGCACTGGGCCGCCTCACGGGTACGAATGCCTCGAGTGAAACCCAAAGCTACGCCTACAACGGCGACGGCACGCTGGTCTCCGCCACGGCCAATGGCACCAGCACCAGCTACACCCAGGATCTGGCGGGCGGGATGACCCAGATCCTGGCATCCACGAGTGGTGGCATTACGAGCGACTATCTCCGTGACGATGGCGGCAACCTGGTGGCCAGCCTCACGAACAGCGCGCACACCTGGTACGGCACGGATAACCAGGGCAGCGTACGGCAGACCCTCGACGACACCGGCGCCGTGCTGGCCACCCAGAGCTACGACCCCTACGGCCAGCCGGAGACGACCGGGCAGGTGGGCAGCTTCGGCTACACCGGCGAGTTGCAGGACAGCACGACCGGTGCCGTGGACCTGCGAGCCCGCTGGTACCAGCCGGGGACGGGGGCGCTGCTGGGCGTGGACCCGATGCTGGACACGACGGGGCAGGCGTACGGGTACGCGGGCGGGGACCCGGTGAATGGAAGTGATCCGAGCGGCGACTGCGCCGTGGACACCGTGCCGGTTTCAGCTGCGGGGATCTGCGTGCCGGGCGCGCTTGTGGCGTTCTTCACCAGCGCCACCCCGACCACTGTCGGGAACGCAAGCCTATGTTCCTCTCAGGGCTCACAGGCGGGAGGCACCGGCCTGGCGATGCAGCCGGCAAGCCTCAGCGCGGCCGCTGGCCCGGCCTCGAACTCCGTGCGCGGCAACCCACGTGATGATGTTCTAAGCGTGCCGATCCAAGCTTCGGTCGAGCAGGGCGACCCAACCAAGCTGTTGCCATATTTCGGCACCGAAGGCGGAGCCGATAGCAATCTCGGCTACGGCGTCGTGCAAGCAGACATGGCGTGTTCAAATCAGGGGCAGCCTGATGGCATCGACCAAGCGAACCCGGACTACGGACCGATGCAGCCGGCGATTGTGGTCCCGCTGCGCCCCGGCGGGGCACGGTGCGCTGCAGGCACCAACCTGCCAGCCGGTCGCTCATTGCTAGTCGTGGCGTTTGGCAACGACCAGGAGAACCACTCGATGATTTTCACGACCGATGGGATGGGTAACTTCGCGAAGTTTGAGGGGTTGTGCACCGTACGACCAGCGCATGGCCAGACCACCGACAAGTCTCCTGGCTGCAACCCAGGCCAGGCCGCTTCGGGAGACCAGCAGTTGTACTACAGGACATCCGTGCAGACCTACGGGCATCTCGCCACCGATTCGCCAGGGCTCGCGCACGCACGGGATGAGTTCGTTTACCAACTGAACAGCCCAATGGCGACAGCTGACGCGTACATTTCAGCCATGGGCCGCCGCGTGAACGCAGCCTACGGTGGACGCGGTATCGACTACCGAGCCTTCATGTCCAACTGCCATACCTTCACCTACACAGCTCTAATTGTTCTGGGTCTCGCACCGACGATGCAACTGTACGACATAGAAACCATAGGCTGGGGCCATCCGCTACCGGGTGTGCTCGGCGGGGGGTGAGGAGCCAAGCAAGATGACCATAGAAGCGTACCGGTGTGCCACAGGTAGTATGATAGGTGGCGTTCGCCTGAGCTGTAGCAGGGCGCGCCTTGTGCTCCGCCGTCGGCTGGCCAGCACGCCTCACAGCAGGTGGGTCGGAGTGGCAGTGATATGGGCGATGGCCAAAGTTGCGCTTTGCGGCAGCCTGCTGCTAGCCTGCGTATGCCAAGGAGGCGGCACCCTCGCGGCTGCCTCGCTGCCCAATGCCTTTCCGCTGAGCATCGCCACGGCTGCTGACGGCAGCGTCTGGTTTATCCAGAATGCCGGCATTGAGCGGATAGCCCCAAATGGGCAGATGACGTTGGTTCGGGTGCCGGGTATACGCCAACTCATAGCCAACTCGCCAGGTGAGTTTAGCGCCACGGAAGCATGCTTGTTCGCATGCGGGCAGACCATCGTAAGCGGGAAGGATGGCAGCCTGTACTTCATTACGAGTGTGGGCATCGACCGCATGGTCCCAGGTGGCAGGCTGAGTGAGCTGCCGATCACATGGCCGGCGGGATGGTTTGGGCGGCTTGAGAATCTCACGGTGGCGCCGGACGGCAGCGTGTGGGTTGCAGCGCACTGTCGAACGCCACAGCAAGCGCTAGACACCAGCGAGGAGTGCATCGCCAGCATCACGTCGAATAGCCAGCAAGTGCGCTGGCTCGCGCCCGTCATCGGGGCCGATAGCATGCTAGCACCCAGCCTTGAGGACACGCTCTGGTTGGCCCTGGGGCACAGCGTCTCTCGAATCGACCCGCATGGCCGGACGCTCTTCAGGCGAACGTTTCCAACGGTGCAAAGCCGAGGCCCGGCGGCTCTAGGTGGGGCGACGGTCTCGAGCTTATTCGGTGTGGCCGCAGGTAAGGACGGCAGCTTGTGGTTCGGGGCCAACCTCAGTGGCGGCTCAAGCGTCGGGGGCCTCGGGCATATTGCCGCAGACGGTGCGGTGGTCGTGTACCCAGTCCCGTATGCCGCGTATAGCGGCATACCGGCAGCGATTGCCATCGCCAAAGACGGCTCCGCGTGGTTCACTGAGGTGATGAGCAATCGAATTGGTGCGCTCACGCCGCAGGGCAAGGTTCGGACGTTTGCGGTGCCCGCCGAGCCGTATGACGTAACGGCAGGAGTAGCACTGAACGAGCGGACTGGGATCACGCTCGGGGGCGATGGCAACATGTGGTTCACCGAGACCTGCACGAATAGTATCGGCAGGGTCACGCCGACAGGCAAGATCACGCGCTTTCATATCCCAGGCACGGCATCACGCGCACCAGACTGGTGCTTTGGGTAGCGAGCGGAGAAGAACTGTGATACAAGAGGGCGTTGCACGAAGCGCCGAGCCGCGCATGTTGAGTAGAGCAGTGGCTGCGGGTGGAGAGCAACAGCAAGTTCGTGCGCGGTAAGCAGAAGGTGCAGCGCTTGATCGAGGACGTGATCCTGCCCCGCGACGCCCGGCAGATCGAGCAGAAGGGCTGGGCGTACATCCTGGCGCTGCCCCACCAGGCCGACGAGGCGCCGGACCATGCGATCGGTGAGCTCCTGCACGCGATAGCTTGCTACGCCGACCCGCTCGTGGGCACGAACACCTCGGCTCGGACCCAAAGCTATGCCTACAACGGCGACGGCACGCTGGTCAGTGCCACCGCAAACGGCGCGAGCGCCAGCTACGCTCAGGACCTGGCGGGTGGGATGAGCCAGATCCTGGCGTCCACGAGTGGTGGCATTACGAGCGACTATCTCCGTGACGATGGCGCGGCGCTGATCGCCAGCCTGACGGGCGGTGTGCGCAGCTGGTACGGCAGCGACAACCAGGGCAGCGTGCGGCAGGTGCTGGACGACAGCGGCGCCGTGCTGGACACCCAGAGCTACGACCCCTGCAGACAGCTCACTTGTCGCCGGCAGTGATGGTGACCGCCGTCGCTTGCACGTCGTCCCAAATCTCCGCGCGGATGAGATTCGCCATGGACGCGCCCGCGCCCGCGACATCCAGCGCCAGGTACACCTCGGTGTCCGCCCGCTCTGCCAGGCAGTCACGGATCGGGTTGCTCGGCGTCGCATGCCGGGTACACTTGTTGGCGAACACATCAGTGGCATACAAGGAAAGGACCGCTGCGCATGACCGACCCAGACGTGGCCCGCGAGGCGAGGGATATCCTGCAGAAACAGCTGTGCGACGTGCTCGGCGACGGCCTGTTCGCCCGCTTCGGCCTGGACCTCCCACGCATCGTGGGCTCGCTGCCGGCCGACCTGCCGGTGATCGAGGTGCGCGCCCAGTACCTGGACCGCCTTTTCGACCTGGAGGATGACTCCCTGGCCGACGTGGAGCTGCAGAGCACGTATGTCTACGAGGACCTGCTGCGCTTCGGCGACTACAGCTGGGCAGCCTTCCGCAAGCACCGCAAGCGCGTGCGCACCATCGTGCTCTACGGTCCCGCGGTGACGACCGAGCCGCCCCGCGTGGTGGAGGCGGGCGGGCACACCTTCCGCCTGACCAACATCCTGCTCTCCCGCCAGGATGGCGACGCCGCGCTGGCCCGCTTGCTGGGCAAGACGGCGCGGGGCGCGCCCCTGGACGCCCTGGACCGGGTGGACCTGGCGCTCATTGCCCTGCTGCCCCACTCCCCGCCACTGGCAGACGTCGCGGATGCGGTGCTGCCGGTGGTGCGCACCCTGACCCGGATGGAACAGATCGAGGCTATAGGCACGATCATCGGGCTGGGGTATCATTATCTGGAAGCGTCCCTGGCTACCGTGCTACTGGAGAGGTTCAAGATGGCCAACGCACTGGAAGAGTTGATTGCCGAAGGGATCCTACAGGGGCGGGAGGAGGGCCTGGAGAAGGGCCGCGCTGAAGGGCTGCTGGATGGGGAGCGTGGTGCGCTTCGGCTGCTGCTGGAACGTCGCTTCGGTCAGGTGCCGCACCTTGTGGCGCAAACCATTGCCAATGCGGATAAGTCTGCGCTGGACGCGATGTTTGAGCGTGCCATCACCGCACCGTCCACCGACGATCTGTAGCCTGTTGCTCGCCGGCCTCGGCCAGGGACCTTGTGGCGCCTGCCCGCGGACCAGCCGCGCGCAGTCATTGGCCGGAAGTACATCGACAAGCAAGTCGGACGAGCCGCGGGCCATTTGACCAATGCGATGACCGGTTTCGCTGCCGACCACGCGGTTGCCTGCTGCGAACGACCAGAGGCGCCCTAAGCAGGTAACTATTAGTGCGCCGCAGTTCGTAGGGGCGAATAGCATTCGTCCCTCCAGGCGCGGATGTATGCAATACACCCCTACGGATACGTGCCATGGTTGTGAGTACCTGCTTAGCACGGGTGAGGCTCGGCGTCGCGCCGTTTGTTCGGGACATGGCCTTTCCGACGCCACATACTCGCCAGCTGGTGGGCTCGACCTACGCGATTCTGAAGACCATCGATCCTGCACGGGACACTGCAGTCGCGCTACACGTACAACGCCGCCAACGAGGTGTCGAGCCCTGTTTGGGGGTATGCGTCGCCCGGCAACCTCACCAGCGAGATCGTGCCGAGCTGCGGCTTCTATAGCTCCTCCGATCATGAATTCGAATCTAGGGGGGTGTCTGCGCCAGAGTAGAGTTGCCTACAGTTTTTGCAATCTTTACCTGAAGGTCTATAGCCATAGCGACCGCACTCGCAGGCTCTCCGCAGCCCGAGGCCCGAAATGCCCGCCGGAACCGCCCCAAAGTCGCCGCCAAACGCAGTCGCTGCCCCGCTCGATCACGTGCGGCACGGGCGTATACAGGGGCGCACCCGCAAACTGTGATCATCATGGGGTCGGCGGTGCCGTGGCGACGAGCGAGTACGCGGCAGGCCCGGGGACGGGCAGGATGCCCAATACGGTTCACTTAAGGGGGAAACGAGCCTCCAGCTGCGGCAGGATGGCAGGGACGGGGCCGGCTGCGGCCGGTTGAGCGCGGGCTCGTCGCCTGACGACCACGCCAGCTCGGTTGCCAACGCTGCGACACTTTCCTCCCTATCTGAACCGTATTGGGCAGGATGCCCGCGCTCCCAGGCGCGCCACTGCGCACGCCCGCGATCGCAGAATCCAGGACTGGCCCATATACCGCACTTCCGCCACGGCAGCGCCGCTGCTCTGCTACACTGCGCACTGTGTGCCTTGGGCACGTCAACACGGCCTTCAGCGGAGTTCGCATGACATCCGACCAACCCAACGATCCGGCAGCACCGCTTGAGCTCCTGACGCCCGTGCAGGGCGGGCAGATGCTGGCACGGCAGTCTGGCCAGGTGATCTTCGTGCATGGTGGCATTCCGGGGGAGCTGGTTACGGTGGCGGACATCGTCGCCAAGCGCGGCTACCGCGAAGCGGCTGCCAGCAGCGTCACCCAGGCCGCGGCGTCGCGCACCACGCCCCCGTGCCCGTTCTACGGCGAGAACGGACAGTACCGCGGTAGCATCATGGACCCGGTTCGCAAGCCCGGACTCGTGTGCGGCGGTTGCCAGTACCAGCACATCGAGTACCAGGCTCAGCTCGCAATCAAGCAGCAAATCGTCGGCGAGCAGCTGCGCCGGGTGGGCAAGATTGTCGATGCCGCCGTTGAGCCGGCGGTGCCCTCGCCCTCTCCCTACGCCTACCGCAATAGGGCAGGCTGGCTCGTCACCGAAGGCGGCGATCTCGCCTACCACGAGGCGCGCAGCCACAGGCTGGTCGCTATCGACGACTGCCTGCTCCTCACCCCCGGCCTTGCACGCGTGCTCCGCGACCTGCGAGCCGCGACCACTCAGCTTCAGCTGGCCGGCGCGGTGCGAGGCATCGAGGCGCGCTCGCTCTCGACCGGAGATGCCGAGGCCGCGAGCCTCGCGCTCGCCTTCGATTCGTCGATCTCAGGCCGCGAGGCGGTGGCCATCGCCGAGGCCCTCCTGGACCACTGTCCCACCGTGCACAGTGTCGCGGGCAGCGATGCGGATCGGCTGTCGGAGCCGGCTCACCTGGCAGGTGCGCCGCGTATCGCGGCGGCATTTCTCGACGCGCGGTTCAGCCTCTCACCTACGACGTTCTTCCAGGTCAATCTACCCGTGGCCGAGGCGATGGTGCAGCACGTGCTGCAGCAGCTTGGCCCCATGGCGGGTAAGCTCGTGCTCGACGTCTACTGCGGAGCCGGTACGTTCACCTTGCCGCTTTCCAGGCAGGCAAACGCGGTCGTCGGTCTCGAAGCAGACGCCATGGCGGTGGCGGATGCGCGCGGCACGTTCGCGCGCTACGGCGTCGATAACGTCACGTTCCTGGAGGGAGATGCCGGGGCCAGCCTCAAGTCGTTGATGTCGGGCACCGTGGCTTGCACGGTTATCGACCCGCCGCGGACCGGCTGTTCGCCGGTCGTGCTGCACCAGCTGGCGCGCATCAAGGCGCCGCGCCTGGTGTACGTTTCGTGCGATCCCGCTACGTTGGCGCGCGACCTTCGCGTGTTGCTCGACCACGGCTACCGGATCGAGCAGCTGCAGCCGTTCGATCTCTTCCCGCAAACGGCGCACATCGAATGCGTTGCCAGCCTGAAGCTGCCGAAGAAGTACCAGGCATAGGGTGAATTGATACCACAAAGGTACTTGCCATGGTGCCCTGTGCATTGTATGGTGCGAACCGAGTATAGGGTGAGAAACCGCTAAGATGCAGCTCGGGGATTCAAACCGGCAGCTCGGCGCCGAGGCTGAGACGCTCAGCCCCGGCATGCTCTCTGACGACGCCTTGGAGTCCGCAATTCAAGCACAATTGCGCTCTGTCGAGGATCGCGAGCAAGCGTTTGCCCGCGCGCGCGAGCAACTCGAAGTCGACAGGCGCCGCTTGCGCTTGCTGCAACAGGAACAGGATCGCCGGAAGGCCCCCACCGCGGATGTACCTGCCGCTGCCGAGCCTGCCCCGGCAGCCCGGCGGAGGCGCAGCAGCACCGCGATGGACCTGGTGGCAGGGCGTGGGGCGATGCCGTCGGAGGCGCCGTTTGCGGCTTTCACGTTCAGATCGTTGCAGCGCCAGGAGATTATCCTCAACGGCAGCGGCGATCGGGCGGCCCAGGCGATCGCCTTCATCGACAAGGCGACCGGGGCCATGCTCGAAGCCCACTCTTTTGGCGAAGCACACCAGCTGCTGGAGGCTGGGCACGCGTTGGGACGGCCCGGCGTGCTGCTGCAGCGGCAGGCCGTCTGGTATGCGGAGCGCGTAGCGCCCGGCTGGCTCAGGCTCGATCAGGTGTTCGTCGAGCCACGTGCCGAGGCCGGCAGCGCGTTGGACGCCTCGGACCAAACGGGTGACGCAGTTGAGGGCTAAAGCATGAAGCGCCGGTGCATTCGAATCGCGGTCGCTCTTGCCCTCGCGCTCTCGGCGCTGTTGCCGTCGGCGGCTGCGCGGAGCGGCGTCAGTGCTGCCGTGAGCCCGGTCGACCTCTCCCTGCCGGCGGGATATGTGCCCGCAGGCTATGTGGCTGTGCCGGCAAATAGCTATGCCCTCACGCGCGCCGGCATGGTGCCGCTGCTGGGCAACTACCTGACCGGTGTGTTCGTGCATAACGGCTGGAGCGCGGGCTTCCACGGCTGGCTTGAGGCTTCGGACCCGAGTGGCGCTGCCTTCGTGACCTACGATCTGTTTGAATTCAGAACGACGGCCGGGGCACAGTCGGTGCTTACACCCTATCTGGACTTGATGTCGGGCACGGAGACTGTCTTGTCCGATTCCAGGTTGCCGGCGGGCGCCGCGGTGTTCCTCGATACGGCGGGCACCTATGGCCCAGGCAAGCCTTTTGCTGCCGCCGAAGTCGTATTTTGCCTCCATAACGTGCTTGCCGATGCCACCGGCTACTACGATGGCGGCGATGCGGCCGCGGACAATGGTGCCGTCGCCGCGGCAATTGGCGCCGTGGCGCCCATCGCCGCCTGGCTTCGAGCACGATCCGGTGAGGTGAAATGACCACATGCGCTGCTTGAGGTGCGCCCTGGACTATGGCCCCGATGAGGAGTATTGCCTCAAGTGCGGCCGCGCCCTCAGCCATCCGCTGGGGACCGTGGCCCGGCGCGACCCTGCCGACTCCCCGCAACCAGCGAACAGCGCGTTTGTCTATTCGACCGCGGCACCACCGAAGATCGGGGATCTGGCGAATGCTGCCGGAATGGCACCGGACAGCCAGAAGCCGTCAAGTCAGCCGGCCGCCTCCGACCATCCAGAATCTGTGCCAGGAGTGTCTGGAGCGCCGATGTCCGGCGCAGTGCCAGACGACACCGCAGCCGCGCACCGGGCAGTGTTGGCAGCGCAAGCGGACGGCGGTCACGCGCCGGCAGGCGGCCCGCCCATAGCGGGTTTCACGGCGCCCTTCAGAATCGATCACTACCGCCCGATGCCATCGGGCCTGGATCCCGACGAAGACGACCTTGGCGCTCTGCTGCGAGCTAGGCGCGCAAAGCCGGCGATGATCGGCGTGGATGAGGTGGATGACCATCCGCGAGTCAGACCACAACGGCGGCGACCGAGGAAACTGGTCAACCTGGCGTGGGGCATCTTGGTCATGGTGATCGCCGGCTTCGCGACCCTGTGTTACGCCCGCAACAATGAGTACAGTGCCGACCTCAACCTTGGCCGGCAATTGGACAAGGCGGGCGACTATGCCGGGGCGATCACAGCGTTCTCAAAAGCAGCCGGCGAGTGGCCGTTTCACGATGAGGCGACCAAGGAGCTGAGCGTGGCCAGGCAGCAGCTCGAGCGTACACAGGCGGAACAGGCGAGCCAGGCACGCCAGGCCGCGGCCCAGCGTGCAGTCGAAGCCGTGCGGCAGGAGATGTACCAAGCGCATACCCTGATCCGCCAGTCCGCGGCACAGTTGGCGGATGCCAATGCCATCGCCACGGCCACTGCAAACGCCGTGGCGATTGCCAATGCCAATGCCCAGGCAACCGCAAATGCCGCAGACCTGGCCACGGCAGAGGCCAACGCGCGCAATGCGGCTACCGCTCGAGCTATCGCGCGTGCTCAGAGTACCACCTACGCGCGGTCCACCGCCGCCGCGGCTGCCACCGGCACCCGTGTGGCGCGCGCTTGGGCTAAGGCTACCCACGCGGCTACGGTCGCCACTGCCACCGCGGTGGCCAAGGCAGAGCGGCAGGCTACTGGTACGGCCCGTGCCTCGGCTACGGCTGCGGCACGTGCCACGGCCACGGCAGCGAAACACGCCACGGCTACAGCCGCGGCAGCGGCAAGCACGACCGCCAAAGCAGTGCTCACGCTGACTGCTACGGCCAACCGCACCGCGAGCGCGACGGCTACACGCACGATCACCGTCACCCCAACGCCTCGAACCGACAGGGCCACTGAAACCGCCGCGGCTCTGCTGCTGAAGACTGCCACGGCCTCGGTGCGAGCTACTGCCACGGCCCGCACTGCCGGCTCCGCCGTGGCAAGGGAAGCGCATGCAGCGGCGACTGCCACCATCCGCGCCGGGCGGGCGGCAACTGCCACTGCTCGGCAAGCCGCGACTGCCACCGCGCGCGCCGCCCGCACCGCCCGTGCTCAGGCGTCGCGAGCAGCCGCCATCGCGGGTTCGACGGCCACGATGGGAGCACAGGCGACCTCAACGGACCGGGCGATGCTGGCTGCAACTGCCGTCGCCCAGCAGACTGCCACCGCCGGCGCGGCGCAGACTGCCCAGGCTGAGGCTCGGGCCACGTCTACCGCGCAGGTCGAGCTCACGGCGCTTGCCGGGGCAGCGAAGCAGGCCACCGCTGCTGCGATTCACAGCGCGACAGCCGAGGCGGCGCAAACTGCTGTAGTGGCTGCACACCAGACCGCGGCAGCTGGTGGCACGGCAACCGCCGCTGCTCGAGCGCGTGGCGCCGCTACCGCGGCCGCGGCTGGAACAGCCGCTGCTGCCGAAGCGCACGACACGGCAACCGCAGCCGCCGTGGGAACAGTCGCCGCGCGCGCCACGCGCTCAGCCGCCGAGACTGCCACGGCTTTGGCACGGGCAACAGGCACCGCCCTGGCCGGGGCGGCGGCCAGCCAAACTGTCGTTGCCCAGGCAGCGGCTACTGCGACCTCGGCCGCCAACCAAACTGCGACTGCCGTCGCTCAACCAACGGACACGCCGGTGGCAGTTGACACGCCAACGCCACAAGCAAGCCAATAGTGGCCAGTTGTGCGGGCAAGACGAAGCCGTCGCGCAACCGCTTGCACGGGCGAAACGCCAAAGGCTGTGGTCGGGGCGAGAAGATTTGAACTTCCGACCTCACGGTCCCGAACCGTGCGCTCTACCAGGCTGAGCCACGCCCCGCTTTAGGTCTTTGAATTATAGCTTATGAGACCCGCCTTGCCAATGACCTCCGGCCGCGCTTAGAATGGTGGAACAAGCCCCTATAGCTCAGTTGGACAGAGCGAGCGCGTCCTAAGCGCTGCGTCGGCGGTTCGAGTCCGTCTAGGGGCACCGTTCTTCCTTCTTCCCGCTGGGCGCCACCGTGCCGTGCTATACTGTAGGTAGCACATGAGCCAAATGAGACGCCCCCACCGGTCTCGACCTTACATAGCGCCAGTCTGTTCGTGGCTGCGCACGTTGCGCGCCCCCGTCACAGCGCTAAGTTACCAGTTCACCGAAATACCGTTGTTGCGATGCATTAGCGTGACGTGCGCTCGGGCGCGCGCGCGCTTCGCGGTGTTGTGTGGTGTCACGTTATGGGCCTGTGCCTCCCCTGGTGTGCTTCGTCGCACCGAGAGTTCTCCATTTCAGGAGGCATATGTCAACCCCAATCGATCAAACTTCAGACATAGATATCGATGCCCATGAGACCAACCAGTCTGTCGTAGCCCCGCGTATTAGACGATTTGCACCGAAGCGTAGCAAGTCCGCCGGCGCCGTCGAGGTAACAGCCGGCGAGACGGTCCTTGCCGATGCGGCGAATGGCTCGTCTACCATGGTGGCCGAGCTACCCGGATCCGGCTCGGTCTCCCTTTCTGCAGCGCCAGCCGCTATTTCAGAGTTCGTTGCGTCGCCGGCACCCGAAGCAACTCCCGACGCGCCAGCGCAGGCTGCATCACCAACCATCGAGCTAGGGGAAGGCGAGCCTGCAGGTAGCGCCGGCCTCGCGGAAAGTGCTGCCAAGGCACCAGGCAAGTCGCGGTCGCGCACGTCACGCTCGCGGTCGCGGCGAGGCTCTGCACCGGTAGACACTATTTCGAACGTCGCTGCTGAACCGGGTGCGGCAATTGCCGGTCAAAGCGCACCTACGCAGGGCGACCTCGAGCCTTCCGGTCAAACGGCGAGCGAGGTTTCCGGGGATGCCGCCCAGACCCCGGCCCCTAGCACGAGGCGGTCGCGGCAAAGGACACGCCAGCGAACGGCGTCGCGGGTTGTGGTTCCGGGTGACGAGCCGGTGATGGCGCAAGACCAGCCACAGCAGCCTGCCGGCCCCGAGAGCGAGCCTGTCGAGTTTGCACCTGTCCTCGATACCCCTACAACGACTGAGCCGGTGCTGCTCGAGCCGGAGGTGCCGGCGCAGGTGGATGCAGCTGCAAGTCCGGTTGCAGTTCCTACTCCAACAAGGTCTGCGCGGTCGCGACGGTCACGTGGCAGACGCGCCGCGGCCTCCGAGCCGCAGATCGTGGCGCCTGCAACGGAAGGCGAAGACGCTGAGACTGCTTCTATTCCGGATGAAGCGGTGCCGGCGAGTGAACCCGGACTCAATCTTGCCGAGACCTGGAAGCTCGATTCCGAGCTGCTGGCACACGCTCCCGGCGGCGACCTCGACGGCACGGAAGCGTTGGCTCGAGCCATGATCGAGCTATTCCCGATCCTCGAGACACAAGCCGCTCCCGCCGCGGCCGGTGCCGGCGTAGAGACACCCAGCCTCGCCGAAGCGGATGTGGATGTCTCGGTCGACAGGGCGATCGGCGAGGGTCTCGAAGACGAAGCCGTGCCCGGCGCGGAGCTTCCGGGCCCAGATGGCGAACGCCGGCGAAGCCGGCGCGGTCGCCGCGGTGGACGAGGCCGCCGGCGCGGTGCGTCCCATCTGCAGCCGGTATCCGGCGAGGCGACCCCTGAGATTGGCGGCGCTGCCCCGTCCTCCGTCGAAGCAGCGACGGCCGGGCCGGCCGCGGCGCCTGAGGCCCCGGTCGGCTTGTTCACGGCGGACCCGCCGCTACGGACTGAGAAGCCCTGGCGCGAGCGTGGGCCGCAGCGACGTTGGGGACGAACGTTCCCCAGGGATCCGCAGGTGGTCTCAATGCCGCCGCCCAAGCCGAGTGGTGGCAGTGCGCGCTTCGCCCCGATTCCGCAGGCCGTACCACCCGCCCCTGTGTCGCTAGTCCCCTCCCTGAGCGCGCTCGCCGCCACTCCGTTCGTGCTGCCGGACATCGACGTGGACGAGCCCTTACGCCCAGGCGAGACGCGAACCGAGCGCCTACTAGCGGCCCAGACCAGGCTGCTGCGTACCGCGCTAGAGGGTCAGGCGCGCCAAATTGAGATGCTCACGGCCAATGTGGCCGGCCTGCAGCACCTGGTCGGCGAGGTGGCCGCGGGGGCAGGCATCACGCGCACGTATCAGCCCCGCACGGGCATCTTCGTCGATGCGCCCAATGTCTGCTACGCCGCGGAAACGGCCCGTGTCACGCTCGATTTTGGCCGCATGCTCAAGTATCTCGCGCGCGATCGCCACCTGGTGCATGCGCTCTCGTACTCGCCAATCATCGACGATGTCCGCGAGGGCATTCGCTACGAGACTCAGCGCTTCGTGGCGCCGTTCTTGCGGACGGGCTACAAGCTCATCACCAAGCCGTTGAAGCGGTTCTCGGACGGCAGTGCCAAGGGCAACTTCGACATCGAGCTCGCGCTCGACATCCTCACGATGGCGGACCGGCTCGACGTGGTCGTGCTCGTGTCAGGCGACAGCGACTTCGAGTGCGTGATCGAGCACATCCAGGCCCGAGGCGTGCGCGTGGAGGTGGTCGCCTTCGCGAACAACGTCTCCACCGAGCTCGTCAACGTGGCCGACTCGTTTATTGACATAATGCAGCATTTGGAGCACTTCAAGGCTCTCTGAGCCTTCAAATCGGGACACAGCTGCTTCCTGAGGACACAGGCGCGGCGGTAGCTGATGTTACTCGCAGTGGCTGACAACTCTGGCCGCGATGGTACGTTTGAGAACGGGGGCCAGAGCGCGTGCAGGCGACGCCGTAGTCTCCGTAGACAAGAGTAGGGGCCACTTCTGGCTACCGTAATGCTACGGCACCAGCCCTAATACAATGGGCTTATTTCCGTCGACGGAAATAGGAGCTGCCTGCGAGGGGTCCCTATTTCCGAAATCTGCCAAAAACGGAAATAAGCGCCGGCGAACTCACCCGGCCGCCACGGCCCCAAGCCGCCGCGCCACCTCACTGCTAAGCGGCTCGATGGCGTCGGCGACTTGGCGCGCACGGGCAAGCACCTCGGCCGGCAGGTCGGCCAGCCGCGCCACTTCGATGCCGAAGCTGCGATCCGCGGCGCCCTCTGCGATGCGGTGCGGGAAGACGATGCCGTCGGGGCGCTCCTCGACGGTTGCCTGCCGCAGGGCAATCTGCGGATAGACGCGCTGCAGCGCGGCCAGTTCATGGTAGTGCGTGGCTGCGATGGTGCGCGGCCGGACGGCGCCACGAGCCAGGTGCTCCACGACGGCCCAGGCGATGGCCATGCCGTCGTGCGTGCTGGTGCCCCGGCCAATCTCATCTAGGATTACCAGGCTGCTGTCGGTGGCATTGTGCAGCACACTGGCTGTTTCGAGCATCTCGACCATGAACGTGGATCTGCCGGTCGAGAGGTCGTCTACGGCGCCAATGCGCGTGAAAATGGCGTCGGTCAGCCCGATCCGCGCTCGTGTCGCCGGTACAAAGCTGCCTACCTGCGCCAGCAGCACGATGAGCGCGGTCTGTCTCATCCAGGTAGACTTCCCGGCCATGTTTGGTCCCGTGAGCACCACTACCTGGTCGCGGTCGGACTGCGCCTCGAGGCGCGTATCATTCGGCTGGAACGCGGTGACCGTACCCTCGACCACGGGATGCCGGCCACCCTCGATTGCTATCGTCTTCGTGCCGTCCACCTGTGGCTGCACCCAGCTTCGGTCGGCGGCCACGGAAGCCAGTGAGAGCAAGGCATCTGCGGCGGCAAGATGCTTTGCCAGGTCGCGGGCCTCGCCTGCCGCCGCGACCGCGTGCTCGCGCAACGAGCCCAGTATCCGCGCCGTCAGCAGGGCCACGGTAGATTCGGCTTCGGCCAGCTGCGCGGCGTGCTCTTCCAGCTCCGGCGTGGTGTACCGCTCGACGCGCTGCAAACCGCCGCGTCTGGTCCAATTCCGCGGTACCGGCGTATTGGCCGGCGTCTCCAGAAACATGCCCTGCGTGCTGGTGCGCTCGATCTTGACCTTCGCGATGCCCGTCGTGCGACGAATTCCGGCCACGTACGCATTCTGCCAGGCCGTGGCCTCGTCCACCTGTCGCAGAGCCTCCACCAACTCGGGCTCGGCGCCCGGAAGAATCGCATGCTCGCTGTCCGCGGGGGCGAGGATGCGCCCGGCTTCCGCCGCGAACGCCGTCATGAGGGGGCGTGGCCGGCCCAGCGTGCGCAGGAACGACGACGTGCAGCTCGCCGTAGCAGCTACGAGTTGGGGCAACTCTGCTGCCACCGCGGCCAGCGAACGCAGGTCGTCGAGTGACGCGCGCCTATGCGCGGCTCTGCCCGCGAGGCGCTCCAGGTCCGACATAGTCTGAAAACGAGTGTACAGGGTCTGGCGCAGGTGAGAGTCGCTTACCAGTTCACTAATGATGCGTTGCCGCACCGCGATCTTCTTCAGGTCGGTAAGGGGTCGCAGCAACCAATCGCGCAGCATGCGGCGTCCCATCGGCGTAGCCGTGCGATCGAGTGTGCCCAGCAGGCTGCCCTCACTCGTGTGGCTGTGCTCAGTCTCCACGATCTCCAAATGGCGCTGGGTCGCCACATCCAGGCGGACCGTGTCGCCGGGGCTACTGACCAAGGGCTTATCCGGCGGCTGATCGTCGGCCGCATGCGTCGCCTCGAGGTAGTCGATAATCAGTCCGGCTGCGATTTCGGCTTGAGGCAAGTCGCCTAGCGCGGCCTCGGGGTAGGCACGCCGAAGGCGCTCAGCTGCCCCGCGCGACGGTCCCACGGGGGTCACGTTTCTGCCGGCCACCAGAGCATCGGGCACGCTGCAGTCGCTCGGGAGGAGAATCTCCGCGGGATCCAGGCGCTGGATCTCGGCCGCTGCATCGAGGTTCGCAAATACGCCGGCCTTGAACTCGCCGGCCGCGAGATCGGTCCAGGCCAACCCCGCGCTGTCGTCCTGTTGCGTGGCCACTGCCAAGAGGTAGGTTGGGCGATCCTCGCGCAGCAGTCGTGCATCCGTCACAGTGCCGGGTGTGAGCGTGCGCACGACGGATCGCTCGCGTAGCGAGCTGCCATCGACTGCTTCCTCTTCGCAAACCGCGACGCGATACCCGTGAGCAAGCAGCCTGGGCAAGAAGGAGTCAAGCGAGTGGTGTGTGAAGCCACACTGCGGCACCGGGCCGGCGGTGCCGCCCGAGGGCCGCTCGCCCAGCTTGAGTCCCAGTACCCCAGCGACTAGCTCGGCGTCGTCAAACAGAATCTCGTAGAATGATCCCACGCGAAACAGCAGGATAACGCCGGGATGCTGATCCCGCAGCTCGAGATACTGCTGGACGAGATCGCCGTAGCGGCGGCTGGTGGCCATCGTCAGGCAAAGACCATGTTGAGCGGCAGGGAAAAGCCGGGTAGCAGGTCATCGGTGACTTCGGCGTCGCCGCGAATGATGCGGAGCGGCTCTTCCGTAGCGTGAATGTAGATTGCGCGCAGCTCCGGATAGACGCACCAGACCCGCTTTGCACCGCCAGCGAGGTAATCCTGGACCTTCTCCATCACGGCACCCGCCCGGTCATTGTCACCGATCACCTCGATCACCAGCGCCGGGACTGCCGGGAAGTAGATCTTCCGATCCCATTGCACCTCTTCCCACTGCTCGGGCGGAATGTAGGCGACGTCGGCGCCGCGCACCATGGTAGGATCGTCAGGTACGGCGAAGCGCAAGCCAAGTTCGCCGCCACCTACTCTCCCCACTAGTGCGTAACGCGCACCCAGACCCTGGCGCAGCTCCCAGCCCAGTGACAGGGCGCGCTCGTATAGGTAGCGGTCAATGGCCGCAGCGATCGCGATCTCGACAAATCCATGCTCACTCTTGGGCGGCGGCGTGACACGCACCTCGCCCCTCACATACTCGTGCCGGTTGCCATCATCAGGCAGCGCCAGAAACTCCTCCAGCGTCACTGCGTGCCGTTGTTCTGCCAGCATGGCAGTGCCCTCCCCTGGTCATTGTACCTCTCAACGTGCCCTACGCATCCGCCAGGAGCACCCCCAGGCCGGTGCGGCGCTTCTGGTCGCGCGTATCGGCCACGGCGCGGGCGATCGCGGCACGATCGCCCACGATGACGGCTGCTCGTCGTGCCCGTGTCAGCGCCGTGTACAGCAGGTTGCGCGATAGCATCGGCCCAAAGTTCGACGACGCGAGCACCACCACCCCGGGCCACTCGCTGCCCTGGGCTCGGTGTACCGTCAGGCAATAGGCATGCTCGAGGTCGAGCAGCTCGTCTCCTGAATAGCGAACAGCGCGGCCATCACCGAAATCCACGACTGCGCCATCGGGCTCGACCTCGACCAAGAGTCCGATGTCGCCGTTGAAGACGCCGAGATCGTAGTTGTTTCTCGTCTGGATCACGCGGTCGCCCCTGCGCATAGGCAACGCTCCGTGGGGCCGCTCCGCCTGTCCCTGCGGAGCATTGAGCTGCGCCTGCAGCGTGCTGTTGAGTGCCTGGCACACGCGGTTGAGCGGCGCGAGCGCCTGCACCTCGGAGGGTGGCACGCCGAGGAGGTTGGGCAGCAGCCGCGCCGCCCAGTCGGCCCCGATCCTGGCCACGGCGCCGGCCGCAGCCGGCACGAACACACAGTCGGTCCCGTTCGCCAACTCGGCGGGCCCATCCAGGTCCGGCACGAGGCCTGCGCGAATGCGGTGCGCATTGGTCACGATCTTGCTCTGCGCCGCCTGGCGAAACACCGTATTCAATGCGACAGAAGGCACCCGCCCGGCACTCAACAGGTCGCGTAGCACCTGACCGGGGCCAACGCTCGGCAGCTGGTCCGCGTCGCCCACGAGGATCAATTGGGCGCGCGGGCCAACCGCACGTACGAGCGCCCGCGCGAGCGTCGTGTCCAGCATGCTGCACTCGTCTACGATGATGGCGTCGAACGGCAGCGGCTCCTTTGGGCCGTAGCGGAAGCCCTTGGGGTCCGTGCCGAGAAGGCGATGCAGGGTCTTTGCCTCCACGCCGACCACGTCGCCAAGCCGTTTCGCGGCTTTCCCTGTCGGCGCTGCCAGCGCCACGGAGCGATTCAGCGTAGCTAGGATGCGCACCAGGGCGCGCGTAGCGGTCGTCTTCCCTACACCGGGGCCACCGGTAAGCACAAACAGACCGGAGACTGCCGCGCGGCGCACCGCGGATCGCTGCTCCTCCGAGAGCGCACTAGCCTGTTCATCCGCTTCAAGCGCCTCGTCGACCCGGCGTGGAGGCAGCGCGCGTCGAGTGACCAGGTTCCGCACCCGTGCGGCGAGGTCCTCCTCGGCCTGCACCAGGCCCGCCAGCCCAATGCCAATCGCGTCCGAAGCCGCCTGAACGGCCGGTGCAGTCGGCTCGTAGACTCGAAGCCTGGACATAGGGCGCGCGCTGCCGTCCGCCGCCGCGCCGGAAGTTGTGTGCTCTGGTTCCGGCTGTCGAAGTTCCTCAACGAGGGCAGGCGAGACGCCTGCGCTCCCGGGCGCAACGAGGGCGGACGACGCGTCCGCGCGCCCGGAGGCAAGCACGCCTTCACCGCGAAACGCGATTACGCCGGCTGCAAGCTGCTGGTAGATCGCGGCGTCGGCGAGCTCATACTCAACCTTGGCTGCCGCGGCAGCCTCTGCTGCCAGGTCAGCGCGGAGCATGCGCGTGTGGCCGCGTTCCGCGGCGCGCAGCAGCGTGGCGTGCACCGCCGCCTGCAGCCGCGCCGGAGAGGTGACGCGCACGCCGATAGCCTCGCCGAGGCGGTCCGCGGCGTTGAACCCAAGGCCGGGCACCTCCGCGACAAGTCTGTATGGATTCGCGGCCAGAATCCTCGGTGCGGCCGGTCCGTAGGCTCTTAGGAGACGCGGCGCAAAGCGCGTGTCCAAGCCATGCTCTGACAGAAAGACTGTGATGGCTCGCAGCGCGCGATGCTCCGTCCACGCAGCGGCGATGGCTTCGGCGCGCTGGCGTCCAATGCCCGGCACCTCGCGCACTCGCCCCGGGCTGGCATCCAGAACGTCGAGTGTCTGCTCGCCAAAGGTCGCCGCGATCCGCTTGGCAAGGATTGGCCCAATGAGGCGGATCAGCCCTGAGCCAAGGTACTGGATGATGCCCTCTACATCTGACGGTCTGGCGATTTCCGCTACTGCCGGCTCAAATTGCACCCCATGCCGGGGATCGGTCTTCCAGCAGCCCGAAAGGATGAGCGTCTCCCCGGGCTGCACTGCCGGCAGGGTACCGGCCACGGCAACCGGCTGCCGCTTGCCGCGCACGCGCAGGCGCAGCACGGTGAAGCCGTTCTCCGGATTGAAGAACGTGATGCGTTGGACGGTACCCGTGAGCCTATCGACTGCTGTTTCAGGCATCGCATGACTCCCGCACGACCAGCGACATGTATGAGGCTGCTACGACCGTGCTCCGCAGCCGTCACCCAGGCTTGGGCCGCCGCTGCTCGGCGCCTGGGTGCGCGGTCGCATGTTCCAAGATACTGGATTGGGTCGAAGCCAGAGAGAGCGGTTGCATGCCACATGGATGGGTAGCTGCCGCCAATAGACCCTATTCCGCGTCTGCCTCATCGGCTAAACTCAGTCAAGATCGGCTCAGCCGGTAGGCAGTTCGCCGCACGCGTCGCAAGTCACAGGCTTACTTGAGGGGTGGCGCGCATGATCGGGTTTCGCACCTCTGGCATCATGCTCAGACTGCTCGGCAGCTTCATTTTGGTTGGCGTCCTGGCGGTAGCCGTAGGCGCCGCGGGTCTGGTCGGCCTGACAACGCTCGACAGCAACCTCCACACCATCAGCGCGGTCAATGTGCCCAATATCACTTATCTCTTGAGAACCAAGGCTGACCTTGCCGACGCCATTCGCTACACGCGCGCGGCAGTCATAGCCCCCACTTCGAGCCTGAGCGGGGCCAACGCCGCCAAGGCAACTGTGGCCAGAAACCAGGCCTGGAGCGACTGGCAGACGTATTGGGCTTTGCCTTGGCTAGGTAAGGCGGACCTGGCGCTTGCCGCCAAAATCAATCCGCTCTTCAAGCAGTGGCTGCCGCTCGACGCCGAGGTTGGGCAGCTCGGCGTTCAGCATACGGCCGCATCCAATGCCGCGGGCGGCCGAATCTCCATTGGCCCGGAAGCGCGGGTCGCCATACCAATCACGAACGACCTGGATACGCTGATCGCCATGAACGAGCAGGCGGTGACCTCCTCGGATTTGAGCGCCGACCAGGCGTTCTCCAGTGCGAAGGCCGAGCTTCTGGTGGTGATCCTGCTGGCGGCTGCGCTTGCGGCAGCTCTGGGCATGGTGCTCACGCGTTCGCTCGCAGTGGAACAGCATGCACAAGATCAACTCGAGCAGCAGCGCGAACAGAACCTCGCGGAGGTGCGGCAGGCCCTCGCCGAGCGTGAGCTGCACGCGGCGCTGATCGACCAGGCGCATGACGCCTTGATTGTGAGGGATCCAAATGGCTTCATCCTCAGGTGGAATCACGGCGCCGCGGCTCTGTACGGGTGGACGTCCGACGAAGTCAAAGGCCGTACCACGCACGATCTGCTGCAGACCAAAATCCTCACCAGCAGAGCGGGCGCCCCATCCAGCAGCGGGACAGGCGCGGATTCCGATGCCGATCTGTTCGCGGGCGACGTCTTTGAAGGCGAGCTGGAGCACACGCTACGGGACGGCACGCGAATCATAGTAGAGACGCGTCAGGTGTTGCTGCGCAATGAAGCGGGCAGCGCCTTGGCCATCCTCGAAATCAACCGCGACGTGACCGCGCGCAAGCACGCTGAAGCAGAGCGCGATTGGTTGCTAGACGATGAGCGCGCGGCCCGAGAAGCGGCAGAGCGGGCGGTGAAAGTTCGTGACGAGTTTCTCTCCACGGCAGCACACGAGCTCAAGACGCCGCTCACAGGGTTGCGCGGCTTTGCGCAAATCTTGCTCCGGCGGGCCGAGCATGGCACGCTAGATAGAGAGCGCAGCGTCGCTGCCCTGGAGGGCATCGAGTCGGAAACACATCGGTTGACACAGCTGATCACCCGACTGCTCGACGTAGCGCGGATCGAAACCGGCAGGCTGATCCTGGAGCCGACCACGACAGATATCTCGCGGCTGTGTCAGGAGGCAGTTGCATCCGCGAAGGCAAGTGACAATGGGACACACCCAATGACCCTGGAGACACCGGGCGCTCTATGTGCCGTGGTGGACGAAGTTCGCGTGGCGCAGGTACTGCGCAATCTGCTGGATAACGCCGTCAAGTTTAGCCCCGCAGGCGGGCCGATTGCCATTTCGGTAGCGGCGCCAGACGCGGGCACGGTGCGCATTGCGGTGCGTGACCACGGCCTGGGCGTGCCGGAACAGCACAGGGACCTCATCTTCGAACGCTTGGGGCAGGCCCACGCCGAGAGCTACCGCTCGGGGCTGGGGCTGGGCCTATATATCAGCAAGCAGATAGTTCAGCTGCACGGTGGGCAGATCACGGCGCAGTTCCCGCACGATGGCGGTAGCCTGTTCACCGTCACCCTGCCGCGCAATTCAGGAGAGGAGAGCACATGCGACTCGTAACGTACGAAGCGCCCGGCATCGCGCCTCGCATCGGCGCTATCCGCGACCAAGCTGTGGTGGACCTCAGCCCTATTGCCGCGGACATGATGGCGTTCATCGACTTGGGCACGGCTGGCCTGGAACGGGCCCGTACGCTGACAATCGATACGCCCGAGACTGCGCGCGTGCCGCTGAGCGCCGTTACGCTCCTGGCTCCGATTCCGCGCCCGCGCAAGAACATTGTGTGCCTCGGAATGAACTACGCCGCCCACGCTCTGGAAAGCGCACGTGCCCGCGGCAATCCCGAAGTGTTGCCGCGCTATCCCGTCTTCTTCACGAAGGCGCCAACGGCTGTCATTGGACCTGACGCGACTGTGCCGCTGCACGAGGATGTCACCGCTCAGCTCGATTGGGAGGTCGAATTGGCCTTCGTGATCTCGAGACTGGCGAAGCGTGTGCCGGATGCGGAGGCCTTGCAGTACATATACGGCTACACGGTGATGAACGACGTCTCGGCACGTGAGCTGCAGGCGCAGCATCAGCAGTTCTTCCGTGCCAAGAGCCTCGACGGCACGGCTCCGCTCGGGCCGTGGCTGGTGACTGCCGACGAGATTCCAGACCCGCATGCTTTGGGCATACGGTTACGACTCAACGGTCGCCTCATGCAAGACTCGAATACGAGCGACCTGATTTTCAAGATCCCAACGATCATCGCGACGCTGTCGTCTGGCATGACGCTCGAGCCAGGCGACATCATCTCCACCGGCACGCCGGCCGGCGTCGGCATGGGCATGATGCCACAGCAGTGGCTCAAGGACGGCGACGTGATGGAGGCCGGCATCGACGGCATCGGGACCCTCCGCAATACCGTGCGGGCCGGCTAGTCGCACTGCGATGGCGCAGCGCAACCGCCCACACATATTGAGGTCATCACCGCGGGCCGACGGCGCTGTGCCGCGCCTGCCGTTCTCTCGCGTTCTTGTGGTCTCCAAGCTATGGATCGTCGTGGCGCTCGTATGCTGGCTGCTATTCGTCGCAGCCAGCGCGGTCCGCGTGTCTGGGTCACTGACTCACTACGACTTGCGAATCGTGGCTCACCTCGTGCCGGAGCGGGATCACACGCACGTGCTGGCCATGGTGCACCCGCTCGTACACTTGGGCGATGCCTCGGCCGTTGTCCTGTTCATCGTGTCGGCCGTAGCGTGCCTATGGCTGCTTGGGTATCGTCGCTGTTGGGCAGCCCTCTCAGTTCTGATCTCGTGGCCTATTGAGTTCGCCTGCAAGAGCGTGTTGCCGCAACCTTCCGGCCTCGGCCCGGCCCAGGCCACCATCAGCATCGCGTCTCTGGTCCACGGGACGGGTGCCAGGACCATTGGCGGATGGCTGCAGCACGCGGCGCCGGGTGCCACGCTGAATCTCGTATCGAGCTACCCGAGCGGCACGACCGCGCGGGGCACATTCGTGCTCGGTTTGCTCGTATGGCTCTGTCTGCGGCTCAGACTGCCAGTCCTGAGCGGGCTGGGCGCTCTGCTTCTCCTGCTCGCACTGTCCGTCCTGGGCTTGGCAATGGTGCTTTACGACTGGCACTGGCCCAGCGACGTGCTCGGCGGCTATATCCTTGGTTTTGCGCTGCTTGCCTCTACACTGGCTGTGCTGCGCCGCCCGGCGCCTGCCGCAGCCGAATGGTAGTCTGCCGATAGCCGTGGAGAGACGCGCCACGCTGAGAGGAGGCGCTTGGTCCGGGAGCGCACGCGACCCGCTGCGGTGAGTACCCAGGCTTGCCCTTGCCTGGATGTTGCGTGGCGTCCGCGTGCCACGAGGGGCAGGCGGGACGCCTGCGCTCCCGGATCGCCCTTTGGTACCGAAGACAACATGGCCCGGTGGTAGTCCGCTACTCGGCGTCGATAGGCGCCGACGCCCCGTCATCCGGCTCTGCCGGCAAGCCGGCACTCTCCAGCAGATCGATCGTGGCATCTCGCAAGAAAGTGACTACCGTCAGCAGGTGCTTCGACTCCTCCACCAGCGCCATTGCCTGTTCCTGAGTCAATCCGCGAGACAGGTCGTCGAGCTGCTTGACGAAGACCGCAACGTCGTCGTGAATACGTCTGAGCACCTGCTCCTGGCTCGGCTCAATCGTGGCCATACACTCCTCCGCCTAAAATCGTCGCCTAAACCTGGCTTGCAGCGCGCCGTGCCGACCGTGCCGAAGCCCCGTAAGGGCGACGCTCGTCCGGCTCGGTGTCTACCCGCACTGACAAGCATAACCTGGCAGGCCGTCGCGATGGAACGCGTGGGGCGCGGACCTCGTGTCCGCCGTCCGGCCACCGGCGAAGAGGGCGCGCCGAGGACCCTCTCGCCACGCACTACAATCGACAAGCACGTATTCCCGGAGCGAGGGCAGCCGGCGATAGTCTACCAGCTTGATGTCGTGGTCACGGTCTGCACTCTCGTCGGAGACGACCTCGCACACCAGCGTGGCATCATGGTAGCCTGGCCGGCCTTGCGCGGGCCAATCGCTGCAGGTCACCCAGACATCGGGCAAGTAGTAATCCTGCTCGCTCACGTACAGCCTGGTGTGGCCTTCCAGGGCGCGGCACGGGCCGCAGCCGACATGTCCGCTCACGGCAGTGAAGAGATGAGCCAGTACGGCGCCATGCTCGGGGCTGCCGCCCGCCATGGCGTAGAGCACGCCGTGGGCATACTCGAAATAGCGGTCGGACGCCGCACTCAGCCTTTCGGCCTCTTCCAGGCTCGCGCGACGCGGAAACGGCCGATCGCCGTCACGAACTGACTCGTGCATAGCCCCCCCCCCCATGCGCGCTGCACCGCTATGGGTGCGAGGCTTACTGAGCCGAGTATACCGCAGGTAGTTGGCTCCGCGAGAAACGCAACAGAATCCTACTCCTCCCCCAGCGACAGCACCGCCATGAACGCTTCCTGGGGGATCTCCACGCTGCCCACACGCTTCATGCGGGCCTTACCTTCCTTCTGCTTCTCCAGCAGCTTGCGCTTCCGCGTCACGTCGCCGTCGTAGCATCTCGCCAGCACGTCCTTGCGCATGGGCCGGATGGTCGCCCACGAACAGCATCGGCTGCGTGGCCTCATAGCTTGGCAACGGGCCTCCGCCGGATTCGCTGCATCCGTAATGGCGTCGCCACGGCGGCACTCCTCACAGCGTGTCACGATGGTCGAAGCCGGTGTGGGTAATTCGTGGAAATCGGATGGGCCGGCGAGGACACGCTTCAAGCGCGTTGGCTCAGGTTGCGGTAAACCTGCTCGGGTATCTGGGGAGCATTGCGCGCTTGCACAGCCAAGCTGACAATCTCGAGATCCTTGAGCCACGCCTGGAACTGGGGCTCCAGCGTTCTCTTGTCCTGAGGCGGGTGCCCGTATACATCTCGCAGGCCGTACTCCATTGTCACCAGGGTCTGAATTGCCTCCAGGTCGATGCCTTGCAATTCTGCCGGCAGCCTGGCGTGCTGCTGTGAAAGCACTGCTAGACGGTAGAGGTGCACGCCCACAGGTGCTGGTCCGGGCGCGGCGATGCCGTAATGCCGTGCCAGGGCGTTGATGGCGACTGTCAGGGCGACCATCAACGCATCTCGCCTGCCATCGTACCCCTTGATCGCATCGACGGCATCAATCGCGTGCCAAAGGAGCCGTGGATCGTCTGGGGGAATCGGGATCTGTGACGGGTCGAGCACGAGCCGGAGGTAGTAGCGCGTGTGCGCCATGAGGAGGGCTCGCAAGCCGGCTTCGTTGAGCGTTGCATGGCGGGCGACGATGCCTTCCTTGCTTTCCAGTTGCGTTTTGTGCACGGGGGATGATTTGCGAAAATGCACTGCACCCCCATGCGGGAGCATCGGTGCCACGGGCGGTAGCGGCAGAAGGTGCTGCGGGATCGGTCCTTGGGAGAATCTCTGCAGTAGCGGGCTGTCGGGCTTGAATACCTCGATCGCGTAGAGGTGCCGGATGTCCCCGCCCGACTTCAGCGCGAAATCACAGGTTGGCGTTAGCAGGACCGCAGGGAATGCTTCAGTGCGGGTGGTTCCTTCCGCGGTGGGAACCAGGAAAGGTGCGGCAGTAAAGATGTCACCCTGATAGAGCTGCCCACAAGCACTGAGACGCGGGGCCGTGATGTAGCCGAAGCTGGACATCACCCGGCGACCAGAACGGCAGGGTCCAATCCTAGATCGTGCAGGGTAAGATCGCCGGTATCTTCACGATAGCTGCCGGCATAGCGATGATCCTCATATTCTTGCCCATCGACGAACGTGTAAGCATCCCCCTGTGCTGAGGACGAGGTAGAAAGCCGTTCAAACTCCAGCATCCACTCAGGCACGCGTGCGGTGCCTGCGCCACGGCGCATTGCAGCAGTTCCTCCTTGCCCGCCTGCCTCCTCGTTCACGGTCAACTCTTCCAGGGAGTGGCCCACCGTCTCCACGTTGGCATGGGCTCGCTCCGCAACAAAGCTGGCCAAGTTGTGTCGCAAGTCCGGCAGAGGCACGCGCCGATAGATGCTGCCCAGTCGCAGCACTTCCTCCGGCGGGATGGCCTTGCCACGTCCAAAGCCCACCGGTTGGAAGGCGATGTCTCCATGGCTTGCGTGTCGTGAGAGGGTGGCCTTGTTCAGGCCAAGCATTGCCGCGACCTCGCTCAAGCTCGGCCATGCCGCAACGTCAAAGCGAAACGCAGGGTTCATAGCTGGCCCATCCCTTCGGTGCCCATGTCGATGCCATGTATTCTACACCAGCGGTGCAACAAAAGCAACTGACGCAACAAGATTCATTCATCTCCGAGCGACAGCACGGCCATGAACGCTTCCTGGGGGATCTCCACGCTGCCGACTCGCTTCATGCGGGCCTTACCTTCCTTCTGCTTCTCCAGCAGCTTGCGCTTCCGCGTCACGTCGCCGCCGTAGCATTTCGCCAGCACGTCCTTGCGCATGGCCCGGATGGTCTCTCGCGCGATGACGTGCGCGCCGACGGCGGCCTGTACCGGCACTTCGAACAGCTGCCGCGGGATGAGCCTCCGCAGCCGCTCTACCAGCTGCCGGCCAATGGCGTAGGCTTTGTCGGCATGGGTGATCATCGAGAGCGCGTCGACCGCCTCACCGTTCACCAGGATGTCCAGCTTGACGAGCTTGCCCTCGCGGTAGCCGGTCATGGCATAGTCGAGCGAGGCATAGCCTTGCGTGCGCGACTTGAGCTGATCGTAGTAGTCGACTATCAGCTCGGACAGCGGTACGTCGTAGTCGATCTGTACACGCTTTTCATCGATGTACGACATGTGCACGAACACGCCCCGGTGATTCTTGTTGAGCTCCATGACGGCGCCAATGTGCGCGGTCGGCGTGAAGACGCTGGCCTTGACCCACGGCTCGGCAATGCTGGCGATGTCGCCAACTGGCGGCAGCTGCGCCGGATTGTCTACGGTCAGCTCGGTGCCGTTGGTGGTTACCACTTTGTACTCCACGCTTGGCGCGGTGGTGAGTAGCTCGAGGTTGTACTCACGTTCCAACCGCTCCTGGATGATCTCCATGTGCAGGAGGCCCAGGAAGCCACAGCGGAAGCCGAATCCCAGGGCTACGGAACTTTCGGGCTCGTAGACGAGACTGGCGTCGTTGAGCTGCAGTCGATCGAGCGCGTCGCGCACGAGCGGATAGTCTACCCCGTTGATCGGGTAGATGCCGGCGAACACCATCGGCTGTGCCGCCTTGTACCCCGGCAACGGCTCCTCAGCCGGATTCGCAGCGTCGGTAATGGTGTCGCCAACGCGGCAGTCTTTCACAATCTTCAGGCCGGTGGCGACGTAGCCCACCTCGCCAGCGCCAAGCTCTGGCAGCGGCGTCAGCATCGGACGGAAGCTGCCGACGTCCATGATGTCGCTCTGCGCGCCCGAGGCCATCAGGGCGATGCGCGCGCCGGACCGAAGCGTGCCATCCATCATGCGCACGTAGGCGATCACGCCCCGGTACGAATCGTACTTGGAGTCGAAGATCAGGGCGCGCACAGGTGCCAATAGGTCGCCGGCCGGTGGCGGCACCAGCCGCACCACCGCCTCGAGCACCCCGTGCACCCCGATGCCGCTCTTCGCGCTGATGAGCACCGTGTCGGCAGGGTCCAACCCAATGACGCGCTGCATCTCGTCGCGCACGCGCTCGGGCTCGGCGCTCGGCAAATCGATCTTGTTGATGACTGGAACAATTGCCAGGTTCTGCTCGAAGGCGAGGTACACGTTTGCCAGCGTCTGTGCCTCGATGCCCTGGGTCGCGTCGACCACGAGCACGGCACCTTCACACGCCGCCAGACTGCGCGATACCTCGTAGTTGAAGTCGACGTGCCCAGGCGTATCTATGAGGTTGAGCTCGTACTCCTGTCCATCGTCGGCCGTGTACTGCATGCGCACGGCCTGCGCCTTGATGGTGATGCCCTTCTCGCGCTCGAGGTCCATCTGGTCGAGCACCTGCTCTTCCATCTCCCGCTGGCTCAGCGTGTCGGTGAGCTCGAGCAGCCGGTCGGCGAGCGTCGACTTGCCGTGGTCGATATGGGCAATGATGCAGAAATTGCGGATGTGCTTCTGGTCCATAGGCTCCTTGGACTACTCGTCTCCGGCCTCGCGGCGAAGGTCCTCTATTAGCGCGAATAGGTGGCACGAATCGGTCGGCGCAGGCGCAAAGTCAAAATGCTGGTAGAAGCCTGCCGCTTCTTCGTCCTTTGCGTGTACGATGATAGCTCGAATGCCGGCGATGTCGGCAGCTTGGAGCGTGCGCCGCACAGCGTCGCGCAGCAGTCTCGCGCCCAGCCCTTTGCCCTGCCAGGTCGTGCTCACGGCCAGTCGAGCCAGTAGCATGATAGGAACAGGGTGTCGCGCGAGTCCGTTCTTGAGCCGTTCCGGCGCGTCCTCGTACCCCACGGCGCCGACGGCTAGTGTGTAGTAGCCTACGACGACCATGTCGATCAGGCCAGCATAGGTTTGAGCTGCGTTGGCCTGCTGGTTCGGCAGGGCAAACTGGAGCAAGTAGCGATTGAGCGCCTCCTGGCCACAGTCGAACCTATCGATTGCGTGCAGCTTTGTGAGCTTTTCTATTCGGTGCGTGGTCACTGTGGCTCGGTTGCGGCGAACACCTCGGGTTCGCGCAGCAAGCGCCGCATCCGGGGCATGTCGCGCGGTGGTGCGTCCAGGGCAGCGAGGAACGTTTCCCAGCGCTCAGCGTCCAAGCCGAAATAGCGCTGATCGGTTAGCGCCTCTTCCGCGCGCGCCAGGGCGCTCTCCAACACGAAATCGCTTACGGAGCGCTGCGTTGCGGCAGCCGCGGCGTAGAGTCTGCCCTTGGCCTGCGGAGTAAGCCGCAGATCGAGCTTTTCGGTGCGGTTGACGTGCATCGCCATCCTGGGTTTCCCTTCACTGGGGCCAGTGTACCACCGATGGCCATACAATGTCATGACACAGAAGGAACGACCGTAGTCAAACTACGCAGAAGGTCGCGTCCCGCTACACGAACAGCGCGCGCATCTCCTGCCCGGTCGCGGCGCAGTCGATATCCTCACTTGCAGGCTCGGACTCGAAACGACTGGTCGCACCCAATACGATCAGCAGCAAATAGCCGTCGCCGGGCGTAGATCGGTGGGATTCACCTCTAATCAACTATGTCGCTCGAGCATCTGGCCACACTTGGCCTGATTCGAGGCAGATAACAGCCTTGTGTCTCCCTTCAGGCCAGACGTATAATGCAACCACGTTCTTTGGTAGAGTATGCCCTGGTAGGACGAGTTTGGACCTGGGCCGCGAGCGTAATCGGTGAAGAGCAGTGGCGGCACAAGAAGGTGAGCCCTCCATGGTTGCGCTGGGTTCGGAGCTGATGGTGGTATGAGCGTCGATACCGGAGATAGTCGCCCCACTAATTACCAAGGAAGCGTCGTTGAAAGACTCGGCGCGCGCAGAGCACCTAGCGATACTCGAAGAATGATGGCATCCCGCGAAGAAACGTCGCGGACGCCGTTCATCGGTGCACCAACAGTGCAGCGCGATGCGGTCGGCTTGCCGTGCGCTGATGTGCCGGCGCCGGCCGGGCTGCCTGCGCGAAGGATAGTCATCGTCGACCGTGTGGTGGATGTGCCACTCCGATGCGAGCATGGTCATTTCAATAGCGCGTGCTTCCGCATGCTGGTAGGCCGCAAGCGCCGGGAGCTATTCGCGGTTTACAAGAACCTCGACCAGGCTGGGCCAGCTTCGCCAGTACCGATTCGGCTCCAATCGGCCTGCCTGACAGCCCACGTCTTTGGCTGTGATCGGTGCGACTGCGGCTGGCAGATCGATGAGGCAATGAGATTGATAGCCCAGCGAGACCTGGGGCTGGTCGTATACGATCCGGCCCAGGAAGGCAGGGGTGCCGGTCTGTTCGATAAGGTTCGCTCCTATCAGGCCATGGACAACGGGCTAACCACATTCGAGGCATTCCGCAAAATCGGCCGCGCAACGGATAGCCGCGATTTTTCTCCGGCGGCCCGCGTGGCGAGGGATCTCGGCGTGACCTCGGTCGAACTGCTTGGCAGTAACCCGGCGAAAGTTCGAGCACTAGAAGCGATGGGTGTGCACGTGGTGCGCACGACCGAGTTGGTTGTACCCAAGCCCGACGCGCGCTTGGCAGCGTATCTGTTGTCGAAGCGGAACTCGTCCAGCAGCACCGGATCGGGGGATGTAAATTGTGGAAAACTTCGCAGATCGGCTGATCCAAGCCATTGAGGCCAAGCAAACGCCGTGCATCGTAGGCCTCGATCCGCGATTGCACCTGATGCCAACCTTCATCATTGATCAAGCATCCCAGCAGCACGAAAATACCGGCGATGTCGTTCGCGAGGCCATCGCCTCGTTCCACCGGAGAATTATCGAGGTGGTTGCCGACCTCACGCCTGCTGTCAAGCTCCAAATCGCCTTCTACGAGCAGTACGGCATCGCCGGTCTCCAGGCGTTCGTCGATACCGTGGCCTTAGCGAAGCAGAACGGGCTGCTCGTCATCGTCGATGCCAAGCGAAACGACATCGCTGCCACGGCCGAGGCCTACGCAAATTCGTTACTCGGCCGCACTGACATGCTTGGCACGCTGCACCCGATCTACGATGTGGACTGCATCACGGTGTCGCCATACCTCGGTAGCGACAGTCTGGCGCCGTTCGTGAAGGTATGCGCCGAATACGGCAAAGGCATCTTCGTACTGGTTAAGACCTCGAATCCTGGCTCGTGTGACTTGCAGGACAAGACGGTTGGTGCGTCAGGTGAGCCCCTGTATCTCGACGTTGCACGGCTCGTCGCTACCTACGCGGATCAGCTGGTCGGCGCACGTGGCTACAGCTCCATCGGTGCCGTGGTTGGCGCCACGTTCCCATCCGACGCGACGACCATCCGATCTGCGCTTCCGCACTCGATCTTCCTGGTGCCGGGCTACGGAGCCCAGGGCGGGACGGCCGAGACGGCCATGCCGTGCTTCAACGCAGATGGCCTTGGCGCGATCATCAACGCGTCGCGCAGCATCACTTATGGGTTTGCCGGCAAGGCGATTTCGCCCACTGACTTCGACCGCAGTGTTGCCGAGCAGCTAAGGGATATGGTTACTGCGGTCAGAGAAGCAATGCGATGTCACCTGCCGTCGGGTCCAGCGCAAACACCGTCCTAGTCGCAGGTAGCTCCGGCGGTGTTGGCAGCGCGATTGTTGCCAGCCTTGCCGGTCGCTGGCGCGTCGTGGGCTTGGACAGCCAGGCTCCGCCCGACCCGAGCCTGCTTTTGGCGTTCTATCAGGCTGACTTTCTCGACACGCCGCAGCTACGGTCCGTCATCCATCGCATCGAGACGGAGATCGAATCGCTGTGGGGCATGGTCTATTGCGCTGGCGTATACCCCATCGTTGGGTTCCGGGACTACGATCTCGACCTCTGGGACCGCGTGCACGGTGTGAACGTGCGCGCGGCGTTCGTGCTCATCCAGGGCCTCGAGACCCACATCGTGGATGGCGGTCGCGTCGTCGCCATCTCTTCCGGAGCCGCCCATCTCGGTAGTCGCGACGTGGGCTATGCCGCCTCAAAGGCCGGGCTGCAGGGCCTGGTGAAGAGCCTGGCGTCGAATCTGGCGCCCAGACGTATCCAGGTCAACGCCGTCGCTCCCGGTCCGGTGACCACGAGCATGTCCGATCGCATGGATCCTGCTCGCCAACAGGCCCATCGTCGCCAAACCGCCTTTGGCCGCTTTGCGCGGCCCAGCGAGGTTGCGGTAGCTGTGGACTTTCTGCTCGATAGAGACAACTCATTTATCACCGGTGCCACGCTTGACGTAAACGGCGGCCTTTACTATAGATAACGGCATACCCTTGGGGGCCGTTGCCTCGAAGCATGGAGGCGGATGTGCTACTGGATCCTGGAACTAAGCTCTCCATAAGGAACCTCGAGCCTGCCATAAGTCGGGCGAAGCTGTTCTCTAGGCATGGCGTGTGGCGACCAGTGCCGGGATCCGGCGCACTAATCGTCGATCTCTCAGGAGTCGAGTGGTTCGACCCGGAAGCTCTTGTCCGGCTCGTCTTGCTGATGGAATACTGCATCGGCCGAGCGCTCGATGTCGAGGTACGCACGCCCCTTCGGCGTGAGTCGAGCGCTGAGGCCGCCAAGCGCCGCAAGGTCGCTGAGCGCCACGAGACCGACCCGCCGGGTCAGGTCACGGACTTCGATATCGGGAAGGCTATCGACCGCCAGGTGCGGCGCCGTACCAGGGCACTACGCATGCTCAGCAACTGGGGCTTCGAGAGCGTTCTGTCTGCTCCGCACCTCGCGTGCAAACCGGGGCGCATCACCATCCTGCGTGATGTCGATTGGTCCACAGATGACGGCGGAGTAGGTGGCGACGAGTTGAGTGCCGTGTCGCCACCGGCTGGCCCTCAACTGGCAGCCGCAGGCAGCTCACCGGACTGGCACAGCCCCATTTTCCCGCTGCAGTGGATTGGCGACCCATCGGCCGAGGCAGGGAGCCGGCAGCTCGAGAGGCTTGCCAACACCGATGTCCTCGCGCTACTCCTCCAGCATCCCACGCGTGGCATAACCGGGCCCGACGCAGGCACCCTCGCGCACGTGTTCGTCCGCGAGCTCGCCGAGAACGTCGCCATCCATGCGCGCGTGTCGCACGGATTGCTGGCCGCGTGGGCACGACCGGTATCCGCTGCGGTGCAGGAGAACGAGTGCCTCGCGGACGAGCTGCCGTTCTATCGACGCACCGAGTCGTCCCCGATGGTGGAGCTGGTGCTCGGTGACTCGGGTGAGGGTGTCGTGAAGCATCTATCCCCCGCGTACAGCAGACGGTATGTGGCACTGGTGGACCTCAGTGATCCAGCAGCGTTGGCAGAACTGAGTGTCGACCAGAAGGTCCTGCTGTGGGCATTCGACAAGTGGTCATCCAGGCTCGACCAGCAGGCGACCGGCGACACGCACCCGCGGCGAGGCACGCGAGGCCTCTATCACGTCCAGCGTGTGGTCAAGCAGTGGTATGGCATGGTTAGCCTCCGCTCGGGCGCGGATCTCGTGCGCCTTGATTACTCGGCCGTGGGCGGCCAGCCATGGCGGGTAAATCCCACGCAGCTGCCGTTCGTTCCCGGCACCACAGTTACTGTGCGCTTGCCCGCGAGAGAGATCGACGTAGCATCCAGCCTGCTGCCACCCAGGGCCCGGCGGCAAATCGATTTCCACGTCATCACATATGCGGACCCGGTAACAAGTCGCGACGATGCTCGCGGCCTCGTTCGCGACGATGCTCGCAAGCTCGTCAACACCGTGCGAAACCAGGACATGGCGCAGACCCTGCTCTCGGGGACTCGAGTCTTTGTCCTCGATCTTTTCGGGCGGGAGCTAGGTCGGAAGGTCCTGGAGGAGCTGATCTTCGATCTGCTGGATGTCGC
>Ga0187876_1000693_pt1 | contig 33090 bp, 29 predicted proteins | sample June2016WEW_17_4_FD_133000 | JGI IMG/M metagenome (GOLD analysis project Ga0187876, IMG submission 133000) | Peatland microbial communities from SPRUCE experiment site at the Marcell Experimental Forest, Minnesota, USA - June2016WEW_17_40 | ecosystem: Environmental > Terrestrial > Soil >...
GCAGATGGCGCACCGGCAGAGTAAGGATGTGGTAGATACGTGGAACAGATCGAGGTTCGGGGTGTAGCCAAGTCGTACGGCGGCGGCAGGGACAAGGTGCTCGCCGTGTCGAACGTCAGCCTGGTGATTCCACGCGGGAGCTTCGTCAGCATCACGGGGGAGTCGGGATCGGGAAAGTCATCGCTCCTGTGGATGATTGGCGGGGTGATACGGCCAACCGCCGGGGCAATATGGGTGAAGGACGTGAACCTGTGGGGCTTGCGGTACTTCGGACGCAGGCGCTTTTGCCGGGCGACGTTTGCTCACATGCACCGCTACCTCAATCTCACGCGCTACAAGACGACGCTGGATATGGCCATGGCCGATCTGCCCAAGGAGCTAGGCAAGGAGCAGAAGCGCCAGCGGGCTTTGGAGATGCTGGAGCGCGTGGGCTTGACCAACCGCCTCGCGACCCATCCGTTTCGCCTGTCCGGCGGCGAGCAGCGGCGAGCCGCGCTTGCCCGTGCCCTGGTGACGGGGCGTCCTATCGTGATTGCCGAAGAGCCGACGGGGCAGGTGGACCCTACAACCGGTCTAGGGCTGCTCGCGCTCATGCGCGAGATAAACATCCGGCAGGGCACGACGTTCATCGTGGTGACCGAGAGCCCTGCGCTGGCACGTGAAGCGACGCGCACGATTCGCCTGGAGCAAGGCCGGGTGGTTTACGACCAGAGCCGCAGTTTCTCGCAACAGTACCGGCCCTAGCGCCGGTGCGGCCCGGCCCAAGGCCGTGCGTGTGGCCTAATCATTGCGTCTGTTCTTGAGCTTGGGTGGGACGCCGGGCGTGCGGCCAAGCACGCGCCGGCAGAGTGCGGCAATCTCCTCGCGGTCGTCGTCGCGCAGTTGCACGAAACAGAGGCCGATCACGCCTCGTCCCGCCACACGCGTGAGGCGGGCAGCGGTATGGATTGGGGCATCCCGGCCAGGCAACCTGAAGCTGAGGTAGAACGGACTGCCTACCGCGGGAGGGACTCCGCTGTAAGAACAGCGCACGCCGCTGATGCTCACGTCGAGGACAGTCGTGACCTGCATCTGACCTGGGGTGCGGCCGATGAAGCCTAGGTGCCCACTCAGTTGGCACGATGCTCGCAGGTGCCTGCGTTGCTCATTTGACGCCGGAACTTCGTCGGGCAGGGGTACCTGTAGCGTGCCGGTAGAAAGTCGGGTGTCGACCAGGGCCTGGTCGAGGGGCTGGTAGAGGTGGACACAGCCGCGGGTTATCAGCGTGCACTGCTCGGCCATGGTGCGTACGTGGAGGTCTGACCCGGCCGAGAGTTCGGCGCTGTACGCGGCCTCGCAGGCGAGCCGCTCGTGGGCGCGGACGCGGGCGCGTATCGCCGAGGATCCCGTAATCGTCTTGGCGACGAAGACGGATCCCTCCGTGCTAGCCACGTCGGCCTCGCGGATGTGGCCGTTGACATAGATGTCGTTGACGGCCCGGATGGTGCTGCTCCTGGGAATGTCCCCGACGACGACCAAGCCGTCTTCGCTGGAGATCTGGGTGCGTGCTTGCAAGCCTTCACAGACCTCGAGCGGGTGCACGCTGAGCTGCAGTCCGCTCATGCTGGCGATGCCGTCGCACCTGGCGAGGATGAAGGTGCCCGCATGGTCCAGGGACACGTTCGGGCCGAGGGGCAGGCGAGCCGGCTGGGGGGGTGGCGGTGGTATGGGGCGCCCGTACAGGTCATAGCCGGCGGCGCCGGGGGTGGGCGGATGGACCTGCGCCAGTCGCTGGCGGGCGCGCACCGCGCAGTAGGGGCCGCCGAGCGTCTCGCCGCGCTGGTTCGGGATTGGCGCCAGGAGCGTGATGCGTCCGCGCTGGGGTGGGTAAGGCGCGGCGGGGCGCAGAACGGCAAACCACCCATTGTCCGGGGGGAGATGCTGGAGCGTCGTGAGGCGTTGCGTGAGCTGCTCGCTGCTGATACCTGCGGCGGTACAGGCGCCGGCGACCCGATCGATCAGGGCCGTGGCATCGAGCGCACGGAGGGCAGGGGTGAGGTACACCTCCACGCAGCTGTCGTCAGGCGCGATACGCACGGCGAGAGTTGTTACGGTCTCGGCCACGCTGAATCCCCGCTCTTGAAAGACTTGGTGAGTGCTGGAATTGTACTGTGGCCGAAGGTGTTTGTCTAGGAAATGGTGTACGGCCAACCCGATTGGACGAATACTCGTCCGGGCTGCTGCGCGACAGCGGTCATGTTTGGACTGTGGTACGCTGGGCGCTAAGCCTATCAGGCACCGCGCAAGGGCGATGAACGCGGCAACGCCAGCAGACTTTTCGGCGAAGTGGCTGTCAGGTGACCTGCTAGCTCAGGAGGTCGCCCAGGCTCTTGGCAGCATAAGCTTGATCGAGCAGGGCGGCGAGGTCGTCTTGGTTGGCAACGGCAATGCGTGCCGCCAGTGACTCTGGCACCGCGCCGAAACGGCGCAGCAGCGCCTGGTGCAGCAAGGCCCGCTGGCCCTCCTCGCGGCCCTTTTCCATTCCCTCGAGGTAAATCTGATCGAACCTGGTGAGTTCCATGACCTCCATGGTGGGATCTCCTTCCTTCTGCAATTGTACGCGTAACGCCTCCTCTTCGCTATGACTCAATGGGAGGTATGTCGTGACCAGATTGACAAGCAGCGAGGCCCGCGCCTCATCGATGTCGCCGGCCAGCAAGGCCTGATGTACGCGCCGCAAGGCCGCGAGGTGCACATCGACTCGGCCGGGCCGGTCAGCCGGCAGGTGCATGGCGCAGGCCAGGGCTGCCCCCAGCACACTCTGCGCCTGGACATATTCGGTAGCTTCCAGTCGGGGCAGGCAGATTTGGAGAAAGCGGAAGGTCTCGACCGCGCGCTCGAGAGCAGTATCCTCGTACACGGCCAGGGCAATGCCCTCGCCTGCCGGATAGAATATGAGGGCAATAGGGATCACCGGCAGGTTGTAGCGCAACCGCAAGAGGTGGTAGTAGAGCCACATGCGCTGGGCGAACTCCGGCTCGCTCTCGCGTTGCACTTCGGCGTGCACGAGAATCAGCCGGGGCGTGCCACGCTTGGTTGGCACTTCGGCTACCACGTCCAATAGCCGGCGTTCGCCCTGCGGCACATCCGTGAATGCTTCCGTGTCGCGAAAGTTGATGGTGCTCAGGTCGAGCGCTTCCGCCGTCTCGGGATCGAATTGCAGCAAGAAGTCGGCGAAGAAGGCGTGCAGCAACTGCTTGAATAGCTGATCGTGCCCGATGTACGGGCCGCCGTGGCCTCCGCCCTTGTCAGCCGGCATGCAGTCCTCCGAGGCGCAAGTCCTTTCAAGATGCTCGTGCAACGCTAGTATTGTAGCCATCAATCGCAGGGATTGGGTGGTTGAGCGAGAGCCCGAGTGCAATCCACCCTTCCAAGGCCTCCTGCAACGCTGACGGCAACTCGTCTCTCGTGGTGCTGGTCGCCCAAACGCCCGGCAACTCGGGGATCTCTGCGTAGAAGAGCCCATCGTCAGGCAGCCACTCATACCTAGCGTGCCGCATGGCGGCTTGGATGTAGCTGGTTAGCATTGGGTCGCCTCCTGAGGGTCGTCGTGTCCTTTCACACTGTACGGCATGCGCACCGTGGCGTATAGTTTCCTGCGGATGGGGGCACGCGAGAGGCGTGTGCTCCCAGGCCGCGGTTACGGACGGGGCGAGCGGGACGCTCGCGGTCCCGGGATGAGAATACTAGGGCCGAGCCGGCATGCTGGGGCCGGCAGCGGATGGGCTGCCGGCCCCAGCGGATGCGAGGTTCTCAGGCGGTGGCGGGCACTTTGGGCATGGAGGCGATGTCTTTGAGGGCGCGCTGGATCTCTTCGTCGGGCAGCTCGTAGTCGACCATGGCACCGGAGAGGTAGGAATCCCAGGCGGCCATGTCGAAGTGGCCGTGGCCGCTGAGGTTGAAGAGGATGGTGCGTGAGACGCCTTCCTGCTTGCAGCGCAGTGCTTCGTCGACGGCGGCGCGGATGGCGTGCGTGGCCTCGGGGGCAGGGATGATGCCTTCGGTCCGCGCGAACTGCAAGCCGGCCTCGAAGCAGGCGCGCTGCTTGAGGGCGCGAGCCTCGATAAGGTTGAGCTTGTAGAGGTGGCTGACCAATGGGCTCATGCCGTGGTAGCGCAGTCCGCCCGCGTGGATGCCTGCGGGCATGAAGTTGTGGCCGAGGGTGTGCATGGCTACCATGGGCGCCAGGCCCGCGGTATCGCCGAAGTCGTAGGCGTAGACGCCGCGCGTGAGCGTGGGGCAGGCGGCAGGCTCGACGGCGATGATGCGGACGGCCTTGCCGGCCAGCTTCTCGCGCACGAAGGGGAGGGCGATGCCGCCGAAGTTGCTGCCGCCGCCCACGCAGCCGATCACGATATCGGGCGAGGCGTCGGCGAGGTCGAGCTGGGCCATGGCCTCTTGCCCGATGACCGTCTGGTGCAGCAGCACGTGGTTGAGCACGCTGCCCAGCGAGTACTTGGTGTCCTCACGCGAGGCGGCATCCTCCACGGCTTCGCTGATGGCGATGCCCAGGCTGCCGAGCGAATCCGGGTGCTCGGCGCGGATCCTCCGGCCTGTCTGCGTGTCTTGGCTGGGGCTGGCCACGACGCTGGCGCCCCAGGTTTGCATGATGGACCGGCGGTAGGGCTTCTGCTCGTAGCTCACGCGCACCATGTAGACCTTGCACTCTAGGCCGAAGAGGGTGCAGGCCAGCGCGATGGAGCTGCCCCACTGCCCGGCGCCGGTCTCGGTGGCGATGCGCTTCACGCCCTCGCGCTTGTTGTAGTAGGCCTGGGGGACGGCGGTATTCGGCTTGTGGCTCCCGGCCGGGCTCACGCCTTCATACTTATAGAAGATGCGGGCGGGGGTATCGAGCGCCTTCTCCAGCGCGTGGGCCCGGTAGAGCGGCGTGGGCCGCCAGAGGCGGTAGGCGGCGCGCACCTCTTCGGGAATCTCGATGTAGCGTTCACCGCTGACCTCTTGCATGATCAGCGCCATGGGGAACAGGGGCGCGAGATCGCCTGGCCCGAGAGGCTGGCCGGTGCCCGGGTGCAGCGGCGGCGGGGGCGGCACCGGTAGGTCTGCCATGACGTTGTACCAGGCTTGGGGCAGGCGAGACTCGTCCAACAGGAACTTCGTTTGATCCGACATGTGCGCGACTCCTCACTGTGAATCGGTGGACCACGCGACCAGTGACCCGGTGCCACTTTGACCACTTAGGCGCTAGGATACCGTAAAACCGAGGCTGGCCGCGCGGGGGTGCCTCCAGCTGCGGCAGGGTGGCAGGGACGACGCCGGCTGCGGCCGGTTGGGCGGGCGATTGGCAGGCAAGCACGCTTAGGGCTAGGCGGGATCGGACGGATCGGGCGGCTCTGGCGAATCAGGCTGACTGGCGGGGCGCTGAGAGCTCGCGGTCGGGGCGCGAGTGGTCGGAGGCATCGCGGCGGCGGGCGCCTTCCGGCTCTGGCTCGCGTTCTTGCTCCGGGTCGAGGGTTTCGGCCTGCTCTTGCGCGCGTTGGCGTTGATCCAGCATGGGGCGCAGCAGGGCGTCGCGGGCGTGTTCGACGTCGGCCAGCCGGTCGGGCGCATCTCCCACGGCGATCCGTCGCAGGGTGGCACGAACGAAGCCCACCAGCCCGAGGCCAGCGGTGGCCTGTTTGCCGGCCGGGTAGCGGATGTTCAGACTGCCAATGTGGCCTGCCAGCCCGGTAACCCAGGTAGGCTTGGGCTGCTTGAGCACAGGCTGTGGCCGAGGGCGACCGGCGAAGTCGTAGTAGATGGCCATGCCGATGACGTAGAGGATGCCGGCGACCGGAACGGCGAACAGGGCGCCGATGATGCCGTCCAACTCGATGCCTACCAGCAGCGCCATCAGGGCTGCCAGCGGGTGCACGCCCACGGCATGCCCGGTGATGCGCGGGCCGATCACGTTCGATTCGAGCTGCTGAATGATGACGAAGTAGACGGCTACCCATAGGGCGAGCGGCCAGGGGTTGCCGGAGACGAGGGCGATCGCCATGGCCGGCATGGACGAGAGCCAGGGGCCTAGCATGGGTACGAGCTCGAGGATGCCTGAGAGCACGCCGATGACCGCGGGATAGGGAACGCCCAGCAGCCAGGTGCCGACGCCGGCCATGGTGCCGATCGTCAGCGACATGAGCAACTGTCCCCGCAGGTAGCCGCCGAGCACCTCGTTGATGGTCGCTTCGACGAAGACCACCCGGCTGAGCTGGCTATCCGGCACAAAATTGTACAGGCGCTCCTTGAGCCGTTCGCCGTCGAGCAAGAGGTAGAAGGCGATTACCAAGGTGAGCACCAGGTCTACGAGGAAGCTGACGGAGGTCTGCACGATGGCAGGCAGCCAATCCTTTACCGCCGAGTTTCCCACGTCCGTCAGGGTGCTGGCGGCATTGGTCTGCAGGTCGCTGAGCGACTGGAAGCCGTGGCCCGTGAGCCAGCGGTTGAGCTGCGAGAGCAGGTTATTGACCGAAAGCTGCAGGCTCTTGACTTTCTGAGGCAGGCTCGTGGCTGCTTCTTGAATCTGGTTGACCAGCGGGTTGATCAGGAGGTAGCCCAGCAGCGAGGCCACCGCGAGCACGCCGATGTACACCAGCAGGATGGCCAGGGGCTTTGGCACGCCTGCCTGGTGCAGGCGCTTGACCAGGGGACTCAAGACGAAGGCCACGATGGCGCCCATGAGGAAGAGCATGATGGGGTACAGGACCTGGAGCAGGATCTGCCAGACCACGTAGCCGATGACGGCAGCCAGGATTATCGTCGCCAGTATTTTGAGTGTGCGGTCGAGATCGGATCGCATAGAAGGTTGAGCGCCCCCTTCAGCCTACTCTGGCATGATACTCCCTCATGGGGGTACGTGCTGGCCCGGATCGGGATAGTGGACTTTCGATAGCTTGTCTGCCAGGCGGGTGGGCTCGGGAAGACGGTAGCCGCGGAGGCAGCGCAGGACGAGGGACAGTGCCGTGGTGAGATCGATCTTGTGGCCGATGGAGATGAAGAGGGGGCGGGTGCGCAGCTTGGAGCGCACGACGGTGCCGATGACCTCATCCTGGCCGGCCAGCAGGGGCGAGGCGTCGCCCGGCAGTGGACCCGGATCGACGTAGCGACCGGTGAGGCGGGACTTGGCGCACCCGATGGTAGGGATGCCGGTGAGGACGCCGAGGTGGCTGGCGACGCCGAAGCGGCGAGGGTGCGCGATGCCCTGGCCGTCGGCGATCAAGAGGTCGGGCGGCACGCGCAGCTTGGCGAGCGCGTCGAGCGCCGCCGGCAGCTCTCTGAAGGAGAGGAGGCCGGGAATGTAGGGGAAGGCGGTGGCGCGCACCGCGGTTGCCTGGTCGAGTAGCTGCAGATCGGGGTATGAGAGGAGCACGACGGCGGCGCGGCTGATATCGGTGTAGGAGACGTCGACACCGGCCACGGTGCGCAGCTGGTCGGGCACGAAGCCGTTGGTGCGCTGCACCTGGGCGGCGAGCTGGAGCTGCAGGGCTATGGCCTCGGCGGCGGTCAGGTCCCAGGGATGCATCACGACGGGGCCTCCTAGCGAACTAAACGTCCATCAGCGTGCGGTCTGTGTGCTGGTCACCTCTAAGGTTAGCGCGTGGCGACCGACGCTTCGTGTGGCAGTCTTGGTGGCCTGCGCCTGCGGCTGGGGTTCGGCCTGACACTGCGGCGTCGATGGGCTTCTAGCTGCGGCGATGATCCTGCTGGCGAAAGGATTGCGCGCGGCGGTCGTTACCACCTTTGGTGGGTAGTAGCGACAGAGAAGGATAGTGACAGTGGCTGATCAGGATTTGCGTGGCGAGAGCTCGGAGGTCAGCTGGCAGCTGGACTCGACGACGGTGTATGGCACGTTGGTCAGGCCGCATGGTGTTGGACTTTTTCCTGGTGTGGTGATGGTGGCGGGCAGCGGCCCCACGGATCGCGACTGGAATTCGCCACTCCTTCCCGGCACTAATGGCAGTGCGCGGCTGATCGCCGAGGCGCTGGCTGGGGCCGGCATTGCCTCACTGCGCTACGATAAGCGCGCCGCCGGTCCGCACGCACGTGAGAACATGCAAGCGCTGATCGGCAAGATGAGCATGCAGAGCCACGTCGACGAGCTGGCCGGGGCCGTGCGCACCATGGCGAGTCAGGCGTACGTTCGCGACGGGCGGATCTTCGCACTCACCAACAGCGAGGGGGCGCTGCACGCGCTCAACTACCAGGTGGGCAGTCCCGCGATCCCGTTCGCGGGACTCGTGCTGACGGCACCGCCTGGGCGTGAGGTCGGTACCGTAGGGCGATCCCAGCTGGCGGCGCAGGCGGCGGGCATAACGAATGGGGAGGCGCTGCTGGCGCGCTACGACGCAGCCATTGCCCGCTTCCTGGCGGGAGAGCCCAGCGCGCCGGATCCGTCGCTGCCGCAGGGTGTGCAGATGCTGCTGCAGAGTCTGGAAAATCCGGCCAACCTGCCGTTTGCCCGCGAGCTCTGGCAGGCGGACGCGGCTGGCCTGCTCAGGCAAGTGGAGGTGCCGGTGCTGGTCATCATTGGGAAGCGGGACATCCAGGTAGGCTGGCAGGCAGATGGCGAGCCGCTGCAGCGTGCCGTCGTGGGACGTGAGGATGTTACGTTCATGTTTCCCGAGCACGTGAACCACGTGCTCAAGCATGAGCCGAGGCCATGGTCGGAGCTGGCGCCTGCCGAGGTGGCAGCGGGCTACAACGCGGCCGACGCCCGCCTGGATCTGCAGGCCGAGAGCAGCATTCTGGCGTGGCTGGCTGCGCACGCCTGACCGGGTCTTGCGCGCGACGAGGGTGGCGCATACGGCCTGACGCTACGGTGGCAGATGGGCCTCCAGCTGCGGCATGAGGGCAGCGTGCGGCGGCTGCGGCCGGTTGAACGGGCGGTGTCAGGCGGGGCGTCCAGAAACACAGATGCCACAGATACGGCAGATGCCGCAGGTGGATGGTTTCTTCGCGACGTGCCGGTAGCGCGCACCGAGGGGGGCGCGCGGAGTCGCGTATACTACGGGCATGCACGCGAGGCATGCCTATCCGGCAGAGCCCGAGCCGACCGGACGCGCGGATGAGATCTGGCGGCTGGCGCGCGTCCTTCTGATAATGACGTGGATCGGCATCGCGCCGCGGCGCTGGACGCGGGCAGCGCTGAGCGAGCGGCAGGTAGATAAGGATCTGCAGATCATCCGGCACGGGCTGCGCTGCGAGCTGGTGCGCGCCCGTGACGGCTACTACTTCTTCACGAAGCTGCCCGAGCTGCTGCCGGTCTGCTACACGGCGCCCGAAGCGCTGGCGCTGCTGACGGCACTGTAATTCGCGCGGGACAGCGGGGCGATAGAGCAAGCGAGCCTGGCCGGGGCGCTGCTGAGCGCCACGATTCGGCAGTCGCCCGAGCGGCAGCATCGCGCGGCTGCAAACGGCGCATAACAAGCGCCGGGGCGTGCGCGTGCCGGGACCTTACGACATGGGGATATGCGGCTAGGCCGATTGGTCCTGGCGGCTCACGGAGGGCAGGCGCGATCTTCTCCTCAACCTGCGCAGGTCGAACATAGGTACTGTACTTGGAGGTCGCCTACGTACGCTTCGGTGGGTGCCATGTACCAACTCGAAAACTGGTTTGTGGCCAAGTGTGTGGCACTGTCCATATGGATGATCGAGCTTGGCTCTGGGCTTGAGTGTCCAGCCGCAAGCCTGGTCTCACACCGGCTGCGCGATCGTCTGTAGTCTCCCGGCCGCCCATCTAGCTTGCCTATCTGGGTCTCAAGCGCTTGAGGGCTTATCTGGTACATTCCGCTTCTTGCCCCTTGGAAGCCGCAGTTCCAGGCGGCAAGAGCCTGTCCGAGCCGCACGGCTGCTCGGAGCCGCTCGCCTGAGGCCTCGGTAAGCGACGTGCTTCCACCCGAACCAAGGGAGTGTATGAGACCGGCTGTAAACCAGTCCCCAGCCCCTGCCGCATCTGTTACTTCCGCGATCGTCAGCCCAGGAAAATGCTCCCATTCTGGGCATTGATGCGAGTTGAAGCCGCTCCTCATGCGTAGACCTTTGCTTCCCAAGGTCACTATCTCCACGCGCCTCGTAGGCACGGTGATGCCTTCGAATGCGCTGCCGAGACGCTCAAAGGAGCATTTTGCGATATGGCTGATACTTAGGGCGGCCTCGAACTGAGCGACATCTCCGATACCGGATGGCTCAAACACTACCAGTGCGCCCTTCCTTCGACACTCTTCTGCAAGCAGCAGAATGCCTGGCGAGACCCGATCCATGAAGAGGACGTCAATGGACGTGACCTTCGCCGCTACGCGAGCAGCTGCAGCAACGGTGATTGGCTGAAACGGCGGAAAACGCGAGCCGCAGCCTGGACATCTTGAAGTGAATCGGTGCGTGGTGACCCGACCTACGCGGTTTGACAGCAACTCCACAAAAACGGGGGTCGAGGCCGTGGGAGACTCGTGCGCATGATCCAGGTGCACGTTCCAAACCGACAGGTCGGCGCACACTTGCCGGCCCGCAACGTCGTCGGCGAGACGGGCTACGGGGAATGATCTCCAGCCCAGATAGCTCAGCACCGCCAACACGTTGGCACAAGTGCCCCCAGCCCACTGCCTCTGGATACCGTCGCTGTCGTTCGGGTACAGGACATCGAGGGCAAGCAAACCGGTGCCGTAGATCACGCCGCCTTCTCGCCCGAAGATTGGCCGCGTTCCGCCGAAATAGCTCAACTCCACGAGAGTTCCGTCCCAGAATATGCTTCGCCGAACAGCCAAATATGCATCAGTTCACTTTCATGGTGCGCTGCAAGTTGATCTATGTCAATTTCGTAACCGCTGGCCTCTACGTACCATACAGGACAGTCGTAAGCTAGAGCAGCCATAAGTGATCCCATTGCGAGCGCTTTGTCTCCTGATGGCGACAGTACCATCATCGATCCGCCGAGGGAAGCGAATATCGACATGCGTGTGGAGTGAAGTCGAGATATCGTTCGGAAAAGGTCGAGAGGATTGCTCTCGTCGGCGTACACGAGACTTCGAGCATCGACCCCCCAAGCGCTCTCAAGATCATCCTGAAAATACTCAAGCAAGGTATCGCCCGCGCGCAGATCGGCTGCTGGAAACGGAAGGATCGGGCAGACGTCATGTGGCCTAATCTTGGAATGTATCTTCTCCAGCATTGAGCGCCGGCCAAGGGCGAGCTGTGGAAGCCATAGCAGCGCGTACCCTTCACGTGAACTCAGGTCCAGTTCTCCCCTGAACCCATGAATTGGGCTTGGCGACTCGCAAGGAACTACTTCTATGAGCGAGTCGGTCTGTGGAGCGTGTGACACCATCAGATGCAGGTTGAATGCGGCCGATTTCGCCCTCTCAAAGAGGAATCGAATCACTGGGAAGCTCAGGCCGATCGACAACGAGCTACAGTCAACAATCACGTCGGTATGCGGCCGAAAGTCAAGTTCATTGATCATGCGAACTAGGCTGCGAGCGCCCGTGACGGCGTCGTCGTCGGCAAACACCCGCACGTGTACCACGGTGTGGTCATGAATGAGCGACCGGACGCGATCCTCATTGGCATTTGCCATGTTGATGAGCCTGGGCGGGGGGTTTCTTCGTTCTTCGCGGATGAAGTAGCCGTGCAGCCGCTTACCCATTACCCTGCTCAGCAGCCTGGCAACGGTGGCCGATCGTGGATCGAACCCGGCGCCGGCAATCAGCAGTGCCTGTCGTAAGTCAGAGCTGAAGAAGTCGCTCGTGAACTGTTCGGCCTCCTCGGTGCTCAAGTGAGACACACACCTGCTCCATACGTCGAATGCGCTCATTCGGCTGGTGCCTCGATCATGGCTGCGAGTTCTCTGACATTGCCCTTGATAAACCCTCCACGCTTGAGCGTAAGGCCGTAGTGGATGGCGGCCACGCCCCCCAGCTCTATGAGGCACCAACACTCGCCTTGGCATTGGTACCGCGGCACCAACTGGATAAAGTTGTATGCCAGGGCGTACTTGAGAATGTGCGCCAGTTCCGGCGTGCGGCTCGGGATGGCCTCTATATCAGCCTGTGCAATTCCATATGCGTTGGCACCGGCGTCTAGCCACGCGTTTGGCGCTAGGGATTCCCTGACACAAAGCTCTGCGATTTGCCCAACAAGACGGCGCACCGTTTGACAGTTCGGAAAAGCCCAGTTGGCCATGATTCGTGCGGCACGATCCTTCAGGAGCGCGTGTTGTCGCTGAGGAGCAAGAGCAGGCCGGCCCGATCTGATCATTTGTGCGACAGAAGCATCCACGAGGACCGCCGCCAATTGCAGAAACCGCTCCGCGTTTTCTGACGCTGCATCGCACACATCGTCCATGCCGTAATAGAACGGCAGTTCATAGTGGTGTGCAAGGTGCAGCCATGCAGCGTCGAGTATGCCGCTATCAACCTCGATCGGGCGCTTCTCGACAAGTGCCCCAGGCTCGTCAAACAGGCTCAGCTGCGGGTGGCGTTTCGCATAGCGATGCATCACAACTCTGACCATGGCCAGGCGCAGATCCTCAGAGATATTACTGTCGTCGGGCCTAAAAGCCTCTACTAGGCGTTCGATCTCCTCGCGCTTGCGGGGCGACAAAGACAGTCGGTCCGCATCGGAGGTTATCTCATCCCGCAGCTTCCGATGCTTGTATGGCGGGAGCTGGGGAAGCTCCGTCAGGAGCAAGTCCGATAGGTTCTTATGGCCGCGTGAGCTGAATGGCTGCATCTGTGCCAGATATCGAGACGACATGTCCCTGGCCACAGCACGGAATGACTTCCGTCGCTCGAAGCGGCCCTCACCTCCGCGCCCCTGAATCATGATCGTCACCACGTCTCTGGCCATCGTGAGCCCGGGTAGATCTACGTGCGCGTCCTTGTCGTTGGTCATGGCAGCCAGCGCCACGCCTGGTGGGAGCAAGTCGAGGCGCGAGAGAATCCACCGAGCGATCCTAAGTTCGCGCCGCGCGAGCCACCGATATAGCCCGTCGAATTGCAGCGGATGCAGAGCATGTGCATCGTCAAGTATCAGGAGTGGCTGCAGGAGCGACTGTTCCGTGCCAGCGTCTTCGGGGACTTCGATCACGAACGCGTCGATGACGTCGAAGGGCCGGTAGGCATAGGTAGCTTCGTGTGGGAGGTCTTCAGGCGCTGGCGGAATGAGGGCTGCGACGACCCTATAGAGCGCAAGCTCGACCGACCGCGCCCTATCGAGCAGCCCCTGACCGCCCGGCCCGCCGATAGCTTCGAGAGCGCCAATTGCGCCAAGTTTCGGGGTAATACTCACTCGGTCAGGTGTGATACCCGCTCGCCCTAGATTGCCCAACCACGCTAGCACGGCGCGAGCCTGAATCAGGGCTTGCATGAGGCCAATCTTTAGCTCATTGCTATAGCCAAACTCCCACAATTCGCGATAGTCAGATTCAAGCGGAAGCCGGCAACCGAGGATTCGTGGGGCTGCGGAGGCAAGGGCTCCGCAGTTCGTGAGCGCTAGGACCAGCTGGCGGTGCGCTTCAATGCCGCTGTTGCGCAGCAACGAAGCGAGCGTTGTGTACTCGAAGAGCCGTGCCAGGGTAGTCTTTCCGCTTCCCGGCGTACCCTGCAGAAGCACCAGGCGGTCGTATAGCCCGCCAGACTTGCCGTGTTCCACCAGGTAAACAGAGAGCGGTTCAGGGCTCACAATGGCAAGGAACGCCTCTTCATCCCTGTACAGCTCAGTTGCGCGCTTCAGAAATGGGTTGTTCTCCATGTGACGTCCGAATCAGCTACGCATGACGCTGACGGCGTCGAAATAGTGGGCGCATTCGATGATTCGCTGCGCCCTCGCGGCTCTCCGCCCACAGAATGGCCAGCGAGTTGTTCGGCGTGTTGTGATCCAGAATAAGCGGAAGCGCGCACCCGCTAAAGCCGAGCTTCAGGCCTTTACCACCAACGTCAGAGTGCTCGGTTTCTATAGCGGAGTCGTAGTATCGTTCGACAAGGCTCACCATACCAGGATCACGTTCGCTGCTGATGAGCAACGATTCCGGCAGCGTCAATCCAAACGTGAATTCAATGTTGCAGAACCATCGCGCTGGTTCTATCTCATGTGCGGCTTGGGCGTTCCTTTGCCTGAGGGCCTCGTCTGCTTGATGTGTGCCAATGTAGTGATGCACGTGCGTCATCCAGTCGCGCTCAAAGGCATGATCATCCAGTCGTCTGGCGTTTTCGATTTCGTCCCAAGATCTCTTGAGCTTTCCCTCCCAGTGGCCTTTGTCGCAACGCAGCAAGTTAGTGCCGCTTGCAACAAAATCGTCGAGCAGAAACAGATGCCTAAAGCCCGCAGAAGAGTCCCCAGTCTGCGCGCGAAGCTTCTTGAGCAGCCGAGCCCATTTGCTGTCGCTGATCTCTGTTGCTACGACGATTTGCTCGTTGCTCAGCACGCCAACGTTTGCGCGGCGGAACACGTCGATGCGCGCCCCATCGCTCAGGCCCATGAACAGTGTTCTGCGACACAGGTCGCGGTATAGCTCCGTTGAACGAGGCTTAGCCCATATTTCGTACGGTAGAATGCCCAGTCGCGTTGCGACATCCTTGACGAGACATCGTTGCACGAACTCTGGGTACGTCAGTTCTACGAGATGAAGCATCTCCATTGGGCTAATGTATACCAGCCGGTTACGCACGAATGCATAGGCTGTCTCCCGGTCTACTACGTTGAACTGCTGCAACCAGTCCACAAGGCTCTCGGTGAACCTGGCTCCTGCAAGATAGTCACCATACCCATCGTACTTAAAGCGCGCCATCAACTGCAGCCATGCAAATTCCTGCCGGGCCTTCTCATCATCCCAGCCCATAAGCTCACTTAGCAGACGCAGGGCAAGATTCTGGTTCATGACAGCACTTAGCGCCTATCACATATCCAACACAAATCTCATTGCCTCGCCGCTGGGAACTAGCGCGCGGAGGTACACTCGTGTCGCCTGGACTCCATGGATTCCGGGCGGCGCGATGTTCCAGCAGGTGTGTGGATCGTCCGACACTTCATCAACGCTGAGAGATAATTCATGAGCAAGCAGGGACGCGTCATTTCCGGGCCACCTGCCGCAGTCCCCAATGCACAATACCTGATCGCTCTCGCAAGGAGCCGCGGCCTGTATGAGATCGTCTACCAGAGAGGTCTTGGAGATCCCTGGCGCCAGCACGTCAACCGCATGTCCCGACACCACAACATTGCACAGGGGCTCGATATTCTGAACAATGCTCCTCGCAAGCTCCCATATGTACGGCAAGCTCCCTGAATAGGAAGGCGTAATCGACGCATGTGTTCGGCTCAGCGGGATCTTCAGCATGTTTCGCAACCGCCAGTCTGCAACAAGCGCCGAGCACACTGGCTCCGGAAGCTCGCACGCGGTGCGATCGAGTGACGGAGCACTCGTATCGTCCAGACCCCCGATCTCGGCTCCGTTATGATACCCGACCAGAACCCGATGCCAGTGTTCAGGGTCGACCGCTTTGCGCAGGGCATCTCGAGCCGAGTCTCCGCGACCTGTCGCTATACCAATGAGCATGCCAGCGTGCAGAATGCGGTTGAGCTGCTCAGCGATCTCAGCGTCGAGCCCATCGAACCTCGAGTTACGGTGACAGAGTGTCCCATCATAGTCTAAAGCCAAGGTGCGTACTGAAGATGCAGCCAATCGCTTGAGAAAGTCGGACAGGTAGCCGCGAAGAGCATCGCGGTGGCTAGCAGCGCCGGGCATCGGTACGCGTCCGCCCATCTTCCGCTGCACGATTGTCTCCGCGCGCCTCGCTGCCTTATCTTGTTTCGATTCTCGGCTGAACACGCTTAAGTGGTATATCCGGCTGCCAAACTCTGGCACGCCTGGTCGTCCTGGATCTATGCCTACACTCTCCCCGGCCATACCAGCGAGATAGAGTGAGTGAGCGATTCCTGCAAGGGCAGCCAGTGGACCGCTGTGTGCGACTTTCAGTTCGACAACGGTCACGCCAGTGGGGAGCAGCGCAAGGGTCTTGCGTGCAAGGGTCGAGCTTTGCTCATCCACCAGCGCAAGAATTGAGCAGCTTGTACCCCGCTTGGCCAGCCAGTGGTGTCTACCGTGGCCGAAGTTTCGATAGTCTGCAAGCTGGACGTACCCGAGCGCTGCCTCCGTGAACTTGGACTCTAGGTCAGCGGCAGCCGGCTGGAGGCACGGTCCGTAGAGAACGATTAGGCTATCCTGACGCCACAGAACCTCGCATCGTTTCCGGAGACATTCTCGATAGCTGGCTAGCTGCTGTTCAGGGTGTACCAGTGAAGCGAATGCCGGTAGCTCAACAAGGCCCCCATAGGCCTCCTGATACGCCCGGTATAGAAGGGTGCAGAACGCCAGAAGCGTATTCGTTGCCAGAAAGCCGTCCTTCAGGACAGGCAGATCGGGCGCAATAAGCTCTGCGTATCCAGACTCGATCGCCCGGCGGGCCAGGGGACTTGAACCTCTGCCGGTTAGAACAAGCAACTCGCGTGGTTCACGTGCTTCGGTCGTCTCGAATGCGTGCAAAATATCCCGGTTGCGCCCCGCCGCACTCACGAAGACTGCAGCGCTGTGTCTGAGGTCCACAGGGAGGCATTCGATCTCCAGGGGCGTGATCGCCCGCGCGATCGCACCAGCGCAGGTCTGGTGCAACAGGGCCATATAGTGGCACGCAGTTAGGGAACCACCAGAACCTACCGCGAGCAGGGGGAGACGAAAACAGCGTGCCAGTCCTTTGGGCAAGTACCCTAACTCAACAGATCGAGCCCATTGGTAGGTGGCTTCCAGTTGGTTGAGCTCGTTCGCGTATGGTCGCCCCACCCATAGCTCCCTGTTCCATTAATCAGCGCTTGCACGGCGACCGGATGTGACGGCTTCCAGGTCGTCAGCCGAATCGCTAGGCAGGCGTTCAATACCATCTTGACCATGCCCACGGCGCAGTTCACGCAGCCTGCCCAAGTTTACCATGCTCCCAGGTGAGCGCATCGCCGCCATCCGGAAAGGTGGATTGGATTGTCCATTCATCTTGGTCCAAGCGAGAGGGCGGCTCGGGCTTCGGGCATCGTAGCAGGAAGCACTCAGCGTGCTGCGATGAACTCGCCAGCGCACACCAAGGCTAACAGCTTTGGCGGCGAGTATACTAGCGGACGATGGCGACGAATCAACCAGGCGCAAGAGGTCGGTACCGCGCGGGGCGGCAGGGGCCGGCTGCCAGGCCAGGCAGGCGCAGGGAGGAGGGATCGTGAGGGCCGTGTCCGAGGATCGGCGGGTGCGGCGCACGCGTGGTCTGCTGCAGGATGCGTTGCTGACGGTGATGGCGCGCAAGGGCTACGATGCGGTGACGGTGCAGGACATTATCGACGAGGCGGATGTCGGCCGATCGACCTTCTACGCGCATTTCCTGGACAAGGACGATCTCCTGCTGAGCGGCCTCGACGAGCTCCGTGCCTTCCTGTCCGAGCAGCAGCGCGCCGCGCACGCCGGCACTCGGAACCCCGAGGAGCAGTTGCTGGGCTTCAGCCTGCCATTCCTGCGCCACGTCCAGGAGTACAAGAAGCTCAAGGCGGCGCTCGCGGGTGAGAAGGGCAGCCACGTCGCGTTCAAGCAGATGCAGGTGTTCCTTGCCGGTCTGGTGCGCGACGATCTGGCCCTGCTTTCTCGGCATCCCGGTGCGACGCCGGCGCAGGCCGAGGCCGTGGTGCAGTGTACCGTGGGGGCGCTGCAGGCGCTAATCGGCTGGTGGCTCGATAGCGATACGCCGTGTTCGGCGGAGGAGGTCGATCGTCTCTTTCGGCAGCTAGCGGTTCCAGGCATCATGGCCGTGCTCGGCCCCCGGTGATCTCTTCCACACTGCGATTTCGTAGCCGCGAAGATTCGGGACAGGGGCGGTGTCGGCCGGCGTGAATCCGGCATCGCCTAGCGACGGGAGCAGGTGCAGATTGGAATCCAGCACCAGGAGGCGCTCTCCGGGCCTGAGGACGCGGGCAATCTCCCGCAGTCCCTGCCGCTTGAGGTCGTCCGGCAGGTGGTGCAGCACGAGGATGCACAGCGCCACGTCAAACGACTGGTCCGGGAAGGACAGGTGCTCGATCACGCCGGGCTGCAGGTCAAGGGCGAGGCCGCGCCGGGCCGCTTTGTGGCGAGCGCGAGCGATCATCGACGGGGAGGGATCGATGCCAGAGACCCGGCCTCGTTCACCCACCTTCTCTTTGGCCACCAGCGCCATCGTACCCGTGCCGCAGCCCACGTCGAGCACGGCTTCGCCCTGCTGCAGCGCGGCCTTGCCGGCAGTCCACTGCCGAAAAGCCCGCTCGTTGCCGCGCGTGACCACTCGCACTATCAGATCGTAGATGCGTGGCCAGCGAATCACCTGGCCCTGTGTCTGGGGTATGGGCGCGCCGTCTGGTCCGGTGCGGCGCGAGTCTTGGGGGTAGGTCATGAGGTGTCTCATCGAGGTTCCTTTCCTGCGTGTGTCAATGTGCCGCGTGAGTCATGCTGCAGATGACTTGGCTTGTCGAAACTTCTGCCGCGGCTGGATGGCTGGGACGACGCCAGCCGCGGCCGGTTGAAGCGCAACGTAGGTTTGGCAATCACTTGCGGGCTGACCCATCAGCGGTTCTTCAGGCGGCCATCCCGGGCGCTGCATGCGATACTGAACAGCGTGTTCTGTTATCAGGCTTGCACGCGTGAGGACGCCGGTCAAGCTGCAAAACCGCGCCGATTGTTCGTTACAGGACACGCGCATGCAAAGTGTCCGGTAGTCGCAAAGCTGGCCCAGCATACGCTGGGGCGGCGGTGCGCTCCAGGGGGGCGCCGTCACCGACCATCGAGTTGGGGGTGAGGGGCGCGGGCGTGGTGCTACGGACTTAGCAGCAGACGATGCCGGTGATCAGTAGCCGCACAGTATGCAGCGGTAGGCGCCGCCGATGTCGATTGCCCACCAGTCCTGGGAGGTGAGCCGGGCGATCTGTTGCGGGGCTCCTCCGGTAAGCGGCTGGTCGTAGAGGGTGAACCGGATCGCGGGCGGCGAGCCCACCACTTCGCAGAGCTGCAGGTAGGCCAGGCCGGCGCCGCTGCGCAGCCACTGGTACTGCGCCATGTCGCAGCCGCGTGGCATTGCTGCCGGCAGGAATGTGCCATGCGTGCCGTTTGACGAAGCGACCCACAGGCCGCGATCCGGATCGGTGGCGATGCGGCGTCCGTCCGGCGACAGCCTCCAGTGGGTGGCGCCGAGGAGCGGGCTGTTCGCCGGCATCTTGGCTTCTCGCACGCCCGCGGCGGTGCCCACCAGCAAGTGCGCCAGACCGCCCTGCGGTGCGACGGTCCAGATGCCCGAGAGCTGTGGCCAGAGCCTCGCCGAACGATCAATCATGTGCTGGCCCAGGTAGCGCCGCCGTTGGTGGTACGCAGGATGGCGCCATTCTGGCCCACGGCCACGCCGTGCGTGGTGTCGGGGAATGCCACGCTTTCGAGGTTCTCGCGGGTGCCACTGGCCTGAGACTGCCAGATGAGCCCTCCATCCGTGGTATGCAGAATCGTGCCGGCGTCGCCCACGACCCAGCCGTGCGTGCTGTCGGGGAATGCTACGCTTTCGAGATTCTCGAAGGTGCCACTGGCCTGAGACTGCCAGATGAGTCCCTGATCCACCTTGACCAGAATCGTGCCTTGGTCACCCACGACCCAGCCGTGCTGGTCGCCGGCAAGGGCCACAGAATTGAGGGCCTGGCCAGCGTCGTCGCCTCCGACTGTGCTCCAAACGCCTGTGCCGTCGACCTCGCTCGTCGTCCAATACTCGATGCCGTCATTCGTGCTGGACTGGATCACGCCCGCACTCCCGGAACCTTGGCCAACAACCCAGACGTGCTGGCTGTCGGGAGATTCCACGCCAGGCTGGATCGAGGTTGTTGCGTTGGCTGGAACCTGCGGGTCTGGGCTCTCGACAACAGCCTGCCGCTGCCAGGTAGCGCCGCCGTCCGTGGTGCGCAAGACGGCGCCGGACCGGTCAACGGCCCAGCCGCGCCGGCTGCCGGCAAAGGCCACGCCGGTGAGGTCGGAGGTAGCAGCGTCGCAGTATACCAGCCGGGCCGACCAGGGGGCGCTACCGTTGCTGCGCCGCAGGATCATCACCGCCGGCCCCGCGACGACAGTGGCGCCTACCGCGACGCACAGCGTGGGCTGCGGACAGGCGACGGCATTCAGGTCGGCATCGGTGCCAGAGAAGAGGGAGCGCCAGATGGCGCCTCCGTCCATGCTCGTCCGGATGATGCCGCTATCGCCCACGGCGACGCAATCGGTGGTGCCCGCGCAAGCGACGCCGTGCAGCGTGTACCCGCTGAGCGGCACTTGCCACGCGGAAGGGGCGGCGACCGAGGTTACCTGATGCGCGCCACTGCCCGGCAGTCCCAGCCGGCACGCAAGCACCACGGCCAGCACGCTTGCGCCGAGAATCCCCAGGAGCCGATCGATAACAGTATGCCACGCCAGCGCCTTCCCACTCAGGAGCCTTCCACCGAGGCTGACGGTGTAGGCCAGCGCCAACACCCCGGTCATGGCCGCGGACCACAGACAGGCCGCGGCATAGCCCGGCGTGAGCACCACGGCCCCGATCTGGCCGGTCAGCAGGGCGATCTCCCAGAAGGCAGCCACCCAGACACCGAGCAGCGGCAGCGTGGCCAGGGTGAGCACATACTCTCCGCGCGCCTGCGGGGTGCCCCAGGCGAAGGCGCGGAATTCATCGCGCAGCAGCGGGAGGAAGAGCAGCAGCCACGGAGCGAAGACCATGGCCACCTTGCCGTGGTCGCCCGACAGCGCGACCAAGCGGTAGACGTTCCCGGCCATGGGCACGCGGAACGCCACGGCGCAGACGGCGGCGCTGAGGAGGGCCGCCGCCGCGGCGCACGCTACTGCCCAGCGGCGCATGCGGTGGAGCGGTCGCAGCCGCTGCTTCTCGATCTGCCGCCGCTGCTCTTCGATCTGCCGTGGGAGGTCGCGGAGCCGGTCGAGCACCAGCGCTGCAGTTTGCGGCCGCTCAGCCGGCACGATGCGCAGCAGGCGGTCGACCAGGTCGGCCAGGACGCCACTCACGGCGGGGTTCAGGTCGCGGACGGGAGGGTGGCGGAACGGCGCCTCCTGATCGGGGTCGTAGCCGGTGAGGGCCCGGTGCAAGGTGGCGCCCAGGGCGTAGAGGTCGCTGCGCTCGTCGGCCAGTCCCTGGTACTGTTCGGGCGCCGCGTACCCGGGCGTGCCCACGGCCGTACCGGACACGCCGCGCTGCAGCGGCCGCGCCACACCGAGGTCGAGCAGGATCACGTCGCTCTCCCCACGCAGCAGCAGGTTTGCCGGTTTCAGGTCGCGATGGATGATCGGCGGTTCCTGGCCGTGCAGATAGGCAAGCAGCTCAGCCAACTGTAACCCCAGCCGGAACACGCAATCTTCTGGAAGCGGCCCCTCGCGTTTGATCCGCTCTTCAAGGGTCTCACCGACGATGAACGGCATGGCGATGAAGTGGCGATCGCCCTCAGAGGCAGAGCCAAGCAGCGAGGGTAGCCGGGCATCGTGGAGCAGCGAGAGCAGCCCAGCTTCGCGCGCCAGCCACCTCAGTGCTTCGGCGCGCTCGTCACCGGGAAGGCCCCCGGCGTTGAATTCCTTGAGCGCCACCACGGTGCCGCGGTTGCGCAGGTCCTCCGCCTGGTAGACCGTGCTCATGCCGGAGCGATGCACGGGCTTCACGATGCGATACCGACTGGCGACGACCGTGCCAGCCGGCAGGAGGTCCGCCGGCGGGCTCACGAGCAGGCCAGTGGCGATGGGGCAGGGCCGCTCCGCGGGATGGGGCAAGCCGCAACGACCGCACACGTCCATCAACGCACTCCTGCCCACCGCGTCTAACGTCTGGAGATCGGGGCACCTGATTCAGTATAGTGCTTCCTATAGTGAGGCCATAGTGGGATCTACCTGCGGCGGGGGATTGGCGCCGCGGCGCAGAGGTCAGTCCCTAGGCGTCATCCGGGGCTGCGCGGCGTTCAGCTCAGGCCGGCTGTGGTTGGCGGGTAGGCGCGAGGCGGGGGCCGGCGAAGCTAAGAGGGATGGCCAGGGGGTCGCGGCTGCTGATGTCGTAGACGCGCAGGGGATGGTAGGGGAGTTCGGTCACGGCCGAGGCGGCGGCTTCGAGCAGTCGTTCGGCTTCGGCCAGCGCGGTCTCTTCGCCCAAGGTGCTGCCCCCGGCGTGGAAGTCGTAGGCGTGATCCAGAGCCGAGATGATGGCATCCAGGTCGACCAGGCCGGCGAGGGCCTCGGGCGAAACGTCCGCGCGGGCGGCGAAGAGGCTGGCCTGGATGCCGCGCAGCAGCAGGACGGCGGAGTTGAAGCGGTGGTAGAAGGTCGGGTGGTCCATATGCAGATGCTCCGTTAGGGGCTGCCCAGGGATGGGCTCATAGTAGCAGATGCCCGCTGGACGTAGTATCACCAGATCTGGCGGCTCCTCGTGTGGCAGCCGTATCGCATGGTGCGGCGGGGAGCCACCAGCGTGTGGGCCGGCGGGCGGTGGCGCGCTTCTACCGGCAGCCCGTGATCAGCCCGAGCTTCGACGCGCACGGCACGCCCATGGCAGAACAACTGAGAGATAATGAGCGCTACAATGAAGCCCTGGCTAGACTCGCCGGTTTGCAGCGCTCCGGCGGCTGGGTCGTGAGCTGGCATGCCCAGGGGCGAGCACGATGCTCGCGGTCCCGAGCGCGTGCGGCTGCTGGGGATCCCGCCGTAGCTTCGGTAAGGCGGCACGACGTGCTCGTCGTGGGCGACCAAGTGGGTTAGCGCGCGAGCAGGTCGTCGACTGAGGTGGTGGCCAGAGCTTGGTCGAGGAGAGCTGCCAACGTGTCGCCGTTCGCCACGGCGATACGTGCTTCAAGCGAGGTGGGAATGCTGCCGAAGCGGCGCAGCAGGACACGGCGCAGCATCATGCGCGCTTCCTCGCGGCCCTTCTCCAGGCCCTCCTCGCGACCCTCTTCGCGGCCCTTCTCCAGGCCCTCCTCGCGACCCTTCTCCAGGCCTTTCAGTCGCTCTTCCTTAAGGTACTTATCGAGCACCGTCGTACCGCGCATGGCGTCAACCAATCGATTGAATACAGCCCTATCCTCCACATGGTAAGCCATCGCGAGCAATCCGCCAATGGCCAGTTCCTGCCAGGCCTCTGGCAGCTGCAGCGCCACGTCCAGCCCGTCGCGTATGACGGACTCGGTATCACGGGTATGGGGCATCAAGGGCAGCAGAACCAGGTCGAGGCGATCCGTGTCCGTCCAGGCCGCACCTTGCGCAGCGGTAGTCTGCAGCCGGGCAAGCGCCGCTTCGGCTTGCTCTGCCACGAGGCGTACGAACACCATCCGAAACGCTGCGCTGGGACCGATTTCGATTGGTTCCGGTAGCTTGCCGGTGTCCGGGCCACAAAAGACCACGGTCAGCAGGCGGGGCACGATGCCTTTCTGCAGCAGGATCATGCCGTAGGCGATAAAGCGCCACAGGTCGTGGTGCCGCAAGTGCATCTGGCATTCCAGGTTCAAGCCAGTGCCATCGGTCAGCTTGTAGAGCAGATCCAGGCGTTTGAGATCGAGCACGACACGAGGCAATTCGGTGGTAAGCTGACGTTCCACGGGGGCCACGGTAATGGAGAACTTGTGGGGCAGGGCGGCCACGAGCTGGGTGCCGGCGAGTTTGAATAGCGCATCCACGGCCTGGCTCGTAACCGGCGTCGGTACCGGTCGCTTCGGAGTCCGCGTGCGCTGCTTACTCATATGATGGCGCCATCCGTTGTGTTGAAGGCAGCCAGAACAGCCGCGCATTCCGTGAGTATACCGATACCGGGTCAGGGAGCGGTTGCTGCGGAGCCGATCAGGATGCAGGCAAGGTCTGCTACCCTACCTTTACAGGCGGTGAGGAAGTGCACACAAGGTGAATGATGCGCTAGCGCGCACCATTGATGAGGTGCGGTCGTACTACGATCGCCGGCCGCAGCAGGAGTGGCAGCGGCTGGTGCGACAGCGGCTGGAGTATGCCGTGACGCTGCGGGCCCTGCGGGATACACTCCCGGCTACGGCGCGCGTCCTGGATGCAGGCGGGGGGCCTGGCCGTTACGCGGTAGCGCTGGCGGCGGCGGGGCACGCGGTCACGCTGCTCGATCTTTCGCCCCGGCTACTGCAGCTGGCCCGCGATCATGCGGCCCAGCGGAAGGTGCACCTGGCGGGCATTGGGGAGGGCTCGGCTACGGACCTATGCCGGTTTGACGACGCGAGCTTCGAGGCGGTGCTGCTGCTCGGTCCGCTCTACCACCTGCCCGAGCTGGAAGACCGGCTGCTGGCTTTGCGCGAGGCTCGCCGTGTACTCGTGCCAGACGGCGTACTGGTGGTGGCATTCGTGAGCCGGTACGCGCCGCTACGCCAATTGGCCCAGAGCGACCCGGAGAGCCTGCTGCGCCTGGCGGAGCGCTATGAGGCGCTGCTCGAGCGGGGCGTGTTGCCCGGCGCGGACGAGCGCGACGAGCCGGTGCAGGGCTACTATGCGCGGCCGGACGAGATTGCGCCGCTGATGGAGCGAGCGGGCTTCGAGACGCCACGCCTGCTGGCGGTGGAGGGGTTGCTGGACGGGATCGAGCGGCGCGTGGCAGCATTGCGTGGGGCGGCCTGGAACGCCTGGGCCGACTTGATCTACGATCTGGCTGGTGAGCAGGGTGTGCTGGCTTCCTCTACGCACATTCTGGCGATCGCGCAGAGGAATGAGGACGATGGGGGTAGGGCCTGAGTCCAGATTGACTAGCGCTTCGCGGCCGAGTGGGAGAGGAGGGGTGTTGGTGGTGCGGCTAGGACTGCGGATCCTGCTGGTGCTGCTGGTTGGGCTGTTTGCCGGCTCGGCACGTATGGCATACGGGGACGGGCAGGATGCCCGCGGTCTCGGGAGCGCGTTGGACGCGGCGGTGTATGGGAGCGAGTCGCGTGCTGTGGCGTACGAGGGCGGGCAGGATGCCCGCGCGCCCGGAGTGCTTGTGCTGGTCACGTCGTCCGCGGCATCGCTCAAATCTGCCGGGCAGAGCACACTGTGGCGGGTCACGCTTACCGGTACGGCTGTTCGCTTGCTGGTGCGGATAGGCGCCGAGGGGCTGTCTTCGCCTGCTATCTCGCCGGATGGCAAGCACGTCGCGTTTGTCGAGGATGGCCATAGCCTGTGGACCATGGATGTCGATGGCAAGAACGCCAAGCAGCTCTTCAGCGTGCCGGCCCCGAGTACGGACCTTGTCAGCGCACCGCGCTACAGTCCCGATGGGGCTTTGATTGCCTTCACGCGCGGCTGCTGCGGCAGCCTGGGCGTCGATACAGTTGGGAGCGATGGCAAGCACCCGCGGCAGGTCATCGGCGGCACCGGTCTGCACATATTTCAGGACTGGTCGCCATCGGGCAAGCAGCTGCTCTACACCGTGAACGGCGCGCTGTGGCTGGCGGACGCGAACGGCGCGGATGCCCGCTCGCTGGGCGGCAGTGCGGCCACGGCGGGTGCTTTCCTCCTGGCGCGGTTCTCTCCCGACGGGACACGCATCATCGCGGCCCTGCAGCCGGCCCAGGGGGAGGAAGGCGGGGGCGCGGTCATCGCGGCGCTGCGTGCCAATGGGCAGGGGGTCACGGTGCTCAGCGGCAACTTCAACTATGATGTGAGCGCGCCAGACTGGAGTCCAGATGGGAAGCGTGTGGCTTTTGTCGCGGCGTCGGGGCCGGCGGGCGCCCTCGGTCCCGCCGGCGATCTGTGGATCATGCAGGCGGACGGTGCGCAGAAGCAGAATGTCACCGGTGGTAAGCTCGGCGACGTGGTCGCGGTGACGTGGGGCCTATGACCGAGACCGTCGAAGGCCTGGTTATCCGCTCGCAGAGCGGGTTTCACACGGTGCGGTCGGGTGAGGAGACGATCGTCTGCTCGTTGCCCGGGCGTTTCAAGCAGGGGCGCCGCACGGCCAAGAATCCCGTGGTAGTGGGCGACCATGTAGTGGTGCGACGGCTTGCGGCGACCGAGGGCGTGATCGAGCGGATTAGCCCGCGCCGCAACGAGCTGGCGCGGGCCGCCGCGGGCGAGACGGGGCTTAAGCACGTGCTGGCAGCGAACCTCGATCTGGTGATCCTGGCGGCGGCTTTCGAGGAGCCTCCGTTGAGCTTGCCAAGGCTCGATCGCTTCCTGCTTGCCGCAGAGCAGGCGGACATTCCGGCGATGATCCTGATCACCAAGCTCGATCTCGGCACCTGCGAGGAAGCGGAGGCGGCAATGCGCCGCTACCAGGGGACCGGCTACCACGTGGTGCTGAGCAGCAGCAAGACCGGCTTGGGGCTCGACCAGTTGCGCACGGCGCTAGCGGGGCGGGTCAGCACGATCATCGGTGCGTCGGGGGTGGGGAAATCGACCCTTCTCAACGCGCTGCAGCCAGGCTTGCAGCTCAAGTCCGCCGCAGTCAGCGCGTCCACCGGGAAGGGACGCCACACCACCACGGTGGCCGAGCTGATTCCGCTCGAGGTGGGCGGCTACCTGGCAGACACGCCGGGCCTGCGCGAGCTGGCGCTTTGGGACCTCGAGGTAGAGGAGCTGCCCCAGCTGTTTCCCGAGATGCGACCGTATCTGGACGCCTGCCGGTTTGCTCGCTGCACGCACGTGCACGAGCCGGGATGCGCGGTCCGCCGTGCCCTGGAGCAGGGGTTGATCGATGCGGAGCGCTACCACACGTACGTCAAGATCCGCACGGAGGAGATCGGCAGTCCAGCGAAACACGCCTACACAAGTTAGGGGTGGTTTGCGACGCGGATGGGTTAGGGTGGACTGCAGCCATCCGCCGGCACGGACGAATGCAATTCGCCCCTATGCAGGTGCCGAAATACGTGCCATGCCTCTGGGCACCCGCTTCAGAAGGTGATCGTGAAGCTGATGCTGGCGCTCTTGCGGAGGCTGCCGCCGGTCACGATGATCGTAGCCGTGGCGATGCCTGGGTTGGTGGTGATGGACACTACCCAGCTATCCGAGAAGGTGCCGGAGGCGCCCGCGATACCCGACGTGGTGCCGGGGTTGTTGCTGGTGAGATCCGGATAGGTGACGGTGACTGACACCCTGGCGCCGGGACTCGTGCGCACGGTGATTCGTTGCGTGCTCCCGATGCGTACGGCGTGGGCGTAGGATACGTTCAAGCTCAGCGCGCTGGGTGTCGCGCTCGCCATCGGCGTGGCAGTGGGCGATGCAGTAGGCGTGCGCGTGGGTGGCCTGGGGGTCGGGGTCTTGGTGGGCGGGTGGTAGCCCTTGGGTGTGGGCGAAGGAATCGGCGTGGTGGTCGGCGTGGGTGTGATGCTGGGCGTAGGAGTGATGGTCGGCGTTGGCGAGACGGTGGGTACCGCGATCGGGGCTGAGGCGCGCCACTCTGCGTCGAAGGCGCTGTCATAGACGCTCAGCACGCCGGCATCCTTCACCAGCAGGCCCAACTCGCGGTAGGTCTGGAGCGCGCTGTCGGTGAGGGCGGCGCTACCCAGCAGCAGGTGGTCATGGTCGGCGGCAATCGCCGCGCCGGCAAAGCCCACGCTCATCAGTCGCACGGCTACCTGCGCCAGCAGCAGCTGCTGCACCACGGCCGAGGGGACGCCGGGGTCGAACAGCACGCGCACGCTGACGTGGCGCTGCGCGGCAGCGATCAGTGCGCGCAGCACGTCCGCGTTGGTGAGCGCACCGGCCATGATGTCCAGCGTGCCGTTGGCGCCGGTGATGGTCGAGACGACCGTGGCGGCGTAGTCCGCCGGTGCCAGCACTGTGTGGTCGCCGAAAGACTTGGGGGATCGGCGTTCCCAGTCGTCGTAGAAGATGCTGGTGGCTTGCAGCACATCCATGTGGTCCAGGTCGAGCAGCAGAAAGCGGTGCTCCCCCTGGCGCGCCTCGAGGGTAAAGGGGGTGTTTGAGAGTGCCAGCACGGTGCCATCGACGATAGCGGTGGCCTGCCCTGTTTGCGGGAGCGCGGGGTTGCCGCGCCGCGTCCACACATCCGCGGCTGCCAGCGCGCCGAGCACGGACGTGCTGGAGCTGGACTGGGGATCGGCCATCACGCGCACGTCGACGCCGCGGGCGCGCGCGGCGATCAGTGCGTGTGCCAGTGTGGGGTCGTCGATGGCTCTTGACTCTATGAGGATGCTGGTGCGCGCTTCCTTGATCAGGGTGATGAGCGCGTCGGGGCTAGTGGGCCGTTCGGAGACCAAGGTGAACATGGCGTACTGGGCGGGCGCGTGGCCGCGTGCCTGCACCGGCGGCGCGGCCAGGAGCAGCAGGCAACAGATCAGGAGCAGGCGGACTACACGTGGCACTATCACGGGTATGAGGGTAGGCGCGTGGTCGGGGCCGTGTCAACTCTGGGGCGCCTGACGCTAGCCCAAGAGCGCTGCAAGCCCCGCCCAGCTGGATCTATCACATCGAGGCCAAGGTGGGATCTCCAGCCGCAGGCGGACAGACACGGAGGTCAGTCCCTACACACGGTGGGTTCCGCCGCGGCTACGCTTTAGCTCAAGGGCGTTGTGCACGGCAGCGGCGCTCAGGGCGCCCCTCGGCGGTAGCGATCACCGCCGAAGTCGTTGCACGATGCGGAGGCCAGGTTGGACATCGGGCAGGCTTTGCCGGCCGCCGGACGGGGACGCGCAAGATGCGCGCGCTCCCGGAACGGGCATGCTTGTGCAGATCCGGCCGTGGCTTCGGCTCAGGAGCGCCGGTAGTGCGCGAGGTAGTCCGGCACGGCGACGTGCGGCGCCAGATCGGGAGCCGCGAGGGGATCGCCGGCCAGCAGGGCGAGTGGCACGACGCCGGCCCACACCTCGAGGTCGCGGTCGTCCGGCGCATCCATAGGCCCGCCGCTGCGCAGCTTGGCCGAGGCTTCTTCGATCTCCACGGCCACGACCATGGTGCCGCGTAGCTCCTTCGCATTCGGCATGCGCGCCTCAGCCGAGCGGCCCGGCACCGCCTGGTCGACGATGGCATGCAACGCCGCGGCCTTCTCTTGTTCATCCGCCACGACCCTGCCGTGCCCGAGCACCACGGCCGAGCGGAAGTTGGCTGAATGATTCGCAGCCGATCGCGCAAGCACCAGGCCGTCGAGGTGGGTGACGGAGATGCAGACCGGCGCACCGCCGGCCAGGATTCGCAGTGCCCGGCTCTCGGGCGAGCCGTGCAGGTAGATCGTGTTGGCAATGCGGCCGTAGTTCATGGGGATGACGAAGGGACGCCCATCCTGGATGAAGCCGGCGTGGCAGACGATTCCGGCATCCAGGATGCTGAAGATCGCTTCGGCATCATAGGCGGCGCGCTCCGCATGGCGCCGGACTGTGGTACGGTCGGTGTGCTGCACGGCAGATCCCTCCATGGATTGGCCCGATTCGCGCGGGCTCCGGCCTCACCAATACGCCTGGCACAGGGGTGCCAGGCGTATCGTAACAGATCGCGGTCCCGCTCTATGGTGAAGGCACGATGGCACCCGCAGGTCACGTCTTGACGATGGGGCCGCTAGCACCGGCACGGGGGTGCGCCATCGCCGCGTGGTAGCACGCCGGGGAATACCGCCAACGGGGAAACAGGTGCGTGACGCGTACAGGTGAGAGTCTTGCTATCTCTGCTGAGCCGTGCTAGTATCGTTGTCACAAGCAGCACATTCAGTTGCAGGAGTTACCGCCTACCCTATGTGTACCGTCGACGAGCAGCGAGCCATCCGCTACACGGCCTCCCCGGTCGTGGCTGCCGTCGTGTCCTATTACTACTGGTTTGGTAGCCCGGTGTGATCGTGATGTGGGCGAAGCGCCCACGCCGCCAGAGCGCGGCAAGCGGTGATACCGGGAGTGAAGCAGAGGTTGTAACCTCTGCTTTTTTGTTACCCAAAGACAGGCAGGTTTGGCCCAGACCCGGACTACTACTTGAGGTTCACAGAAGAAAGGATACGGCGATGCAGCCCAGCAGCAGGACAGCACAGCCCACCGCCCGGCTCAGAGGGATGCCGCGATGCGGCGGCCCGGCCACCGCGGCGCCCAGCCCGCGCCCACTCCCGCCACCCCGGTGCGCGCCCTCCACCATCTTCGACGAGGGCGGGCGAGACGCCCGCGCTCCCGGCGCTCCTCGCGACGTGGACCCTGCCACGTTGGACGAGGGCAGGCGGGATGGCCGCGCTCCTGGGGTGCCGCCCCCGGCGCAGCAGCAGCCCTATCGCCTGGCCCAGCGCAATCCCGCAGCGCCTCGTTCCGTGGTGCGCGTCGGCGGCGCGCTCATAGGCGGGCCACGGCCCGTGGTGATTGGCGGCCCGTGCTCGGTGGAAAGTGAGAAGCAACTGCTGGCCGCGGCAGAGGCGGTACGTGCCGCGGGTGGGATGATCCTGCGAGGGGGCGCGTTCAAGCCGCGCACCTCTCCCTACGCGTTCAGCGGACTGGGCGAGGAGGGCCTGCGGCTGCTGGCGCTGGCGCGTGCCCGCACCGGCCTGCCGGTGGTCACCGAGGTGATTGAGCCTGGCGATGTAGAGCTGGTGTGCCGCTACGCCGACATGCTGCAGATCGGTAGCCGGAACATGCAAAACTACGCCCTACTGCGAGCGGTTGGCCTGGCACGTAAGCCGGTGCTGCTCAAACGGGGCCTAGCCGCCACCATCGAAGAGTGGCTGCTGGCAGCAGAGTACATCCTGGCCGGCGGCAACCCCGAGGTCGTGCTGTGCGAACGCGGCGTGCGCGGCATCGACAGCACGCTGCGGAACCAGCTGGACCTCAGCGCGGTGCCGCTGCTGCGCGAGCTAACCCACCTGCCGGTGATTGTGGACCCCAGCCACGCTACGGGGAAGCGTTCGCTGATTCTACCTATGTCGCTTGCCGCGATTGCCGCGGGAGCCGATGGCCTGATCATCGAGGTGCATCCGGAGCCCGATCGCGCCCTGAGCGATGCGGCACAGACGGTCGATCTCCAGCAGTTCGCCGCGATCATGCAGGCGGTGCAGCACGTGGCCGCGGCCACCGCGCCTTACTACAGCTGAGCGGCCGCTATAGGAGGCCACGATGGCACCCGCACGTTGCGCCCTGGCGATGGAGTGGCGAGCCGGCGGGACGCAGGGGACGAGCGCGACCCAGGGGGTGCCCCGCGCGCTCCCGGGAGCGTGCGGCTCGATGTAGGTCCCGCCGTGGTTTCGGTTTAGAGGGTCGTCGCGTATCTGCCGCTGGGGATCGAGCGGCTACAATCGACTTGGGGACAGATCTAGGCCCCTAGCGCGGGAACCCGCGGGACGCGGATGGGCACGGACATAGCTGCGTCGCTATCGCACTAGATGGAGCAGGGAGTAGTGAAGAGTTGACCATGCTGGAAGTCAGCAGTGCCTTCATAGAGACCTATCCGGGCGCCTGCATCGGCATGTTGGCCCTCGGCAACGTGGCCAACGAGGAAAGCAACGCGGCGCTGAACTGGAAGAAGGGACGGGTCGAGGAGGAGCTGCGCACCCGTTTTGCCGGGCAGGGCCGATCGTACCTGCAAGGAATCGAGCCTATACAGTCCTATGTTGCCTATTACAAGCGATTCAAGAAGACCTACCACGTGCAGTTGCAGCTCGAATCAGTTGTGTTCAAGGGTAAGGGGATTCCGCGCGCCAACGGCCTGGTCGAGGCGATGTTCATGGCCGAGCTCAAGAATCAGCTGCTCACGGCCGGGCACGACCTGTCTGCGGTGCAGCTGCCCATCGTGGTGGGCATTGCCGGCGGTGACGAAGACTACGTGACGATTGCCGGCAGGTCCCAAACCCTCACGCCGGGCGACATGATGATGGCGGACCGCGCCGGCATCACCTCCAGCGTGCTGCATGGCCCCGACCAGCGAACGCGGATAGAGCTCGACACGACGAGGGTCCTGTACGTCGTGTATGCGCCACGGGGCGTGGAGCGCGCCGCAGTGGCGGCGCACCTCGACGACATCACGGAGAACGTGGCGGTGGTCGCGCCCAAGGCGATCGTCGAGGTGCAGGCGGTGCTGCCGTAGGGGGTCACTGGGACCTGGAGGCACCGGCGCGTGGCATGGCGATGCGGATGGTGCTGGCCGGGGCCAGGGGCGAGCACGATGCCCAATACGGTTCACTTAGCGGGGAAATGAGCCTCCAGCTGCGGCAGGATGGCAGGGACGGGGCCGGCTGCGGCCGGTTGAGAGCGGGCTCGTCGCCTGACGACCACGCTAGCTCGGTTGCCAACGCTGCGACTGTTTCCTCCCTACCTGAACTGTATTGGCCAGGATGCCCGTGGTCCCAGGCACGTTGCGGTCCATATCTGAGGGTGTTCATCGTAGCCTGGCGATGGGCTTGGAGCTGGGCACGTCCGGGGACGGGCAAGATGCCCGCGCTCCCGGTAGTAGCGGCGCTCGCGGGGGGTGACGGGGAGGACAGAGACGGAGGTCAGTCCCTGCAGTCTACGGTGGGCTTATGGGCTGACGGTGTAATCGAGGCGCTGGACGCTGGTGGCTTTGCCGGTGGCTGCGTCAATCTCCACGAGCACGGCGTTCACGTCCACGGGCCCTTCGGCCGGCTGTGCATGACTGGGCAGCATGGTGGTAAAGCCCGCGAGGGCAGGCTCGACTGCGAGCCCGATGACCGAATGCCGCACTCCGACCATGCCGAGGTCGGTCACGTAGGCGGTGCCGTTTGGCAGGATCTGGGCATCGGCCGTGGGCACGTGCGTGTGCGTGCCAACCACCGCGCTGACGCGCCCGTCCAGGTAGAAGCCCATGGCTCGTTTCTCGCTGGTGGCTTCGGCGTGGAAATCCACGACGACGACTTTGACGTCGTTGCCGACGGCAGCCAGTGCATCGTCGACCGCGCGAAACGGATCGTCGACCGGTTTCATGAAGAGCCGGCCGATAGCGTTGAGCACCAGCACCGGAACACCGCCCGGATGCACGAGTGCGCTGCCGCTGCCGGGCGTGCCGGGCGGATAGTTGAGCGGCCGCAGGACCCGCGGCTCGCGCTGCAGGTAGTCGAGCACCTCGCGCCGCTGCCAGACATGGTTGCC
>Ga0187876_1000695_pt1 | contig 33065 bp, 28 predicted proteins | sample June2016WEW_17_4_FD_133000 | JGI IMG/M metagenome (GOLD analysis project Ga0187876, IMG submission 133000) | Peatland microbial communities from SPRUCE experiment site at the Marcell Experimental Forest, Minnesota, USA - June2016WEW_17_40 | ecosystem: Environmental > Terrestrial > Soil >...
GATCTGCTCGGCGTGACGTTCGGTCAGTAGAACAAAGCCCATCATCCACCATCCTTGGTGGATAATATCGGATCACGCTCCTGTTTGGTTCCGGCTATGCCGGGTTAGGGAGCGGTGCGGCGCATGAGTATAATCTCGCGCGATCGAGATTCTAGTGCATGGCACCGCCGCGCACCTGATAGCGGGGCTTCTTCATCACCAGCAGCAACGGCAGCATGAGCAGAAAAACCACCGCCAGCACCAGAAACGTATCCACGAATGAGACCATCGCGGCCTGCCGCTGGACCATGCCCCAGATCACGCCGTAAGCGCGTTGCAGCGCGGTAGCGGGGTCGCTGCCGTGCGCGATCATGCTGGTCTGGATGCCCCGCGCCATGGACCGCACCTGCGGGTTGAGCGCGGTGACATGCGCGCCCAGCAGTTGCGTATGGAACTGCTGGCGGCGGAACAAATAGGTGGTGGCACTGGCGATGCCGAAGCTGCCGCCAAGATTGCGCATCAGGTTGAACATGCTGGTGGCGTTGCCCATCTCTTCGCGCGAGATGCGATCCATGGTAGCGGTGGTCAACGGCACAAACAGCATCGCCAGCGAAGCCCCCTGGATGAACTGCGGCCAGAAGATTTCCCAGTAGCCGGCGTTCAGATTCAGCCGGCCCAAAGCGTAGAGGCTCCAGGAGGCGATGGTGATCCCGACGGCGAGCACCTTGCGCGGGTCGAAGCGGGCCATCACGGTGCCCACCACCGGCATCATCAGAAACGACCCCAGACCGCGGGGCGCCATGGCAACGCCGGCATCGAGCGCCGAGTACCCGAGCAGCGTCTGTAGAAAAATAGGCAGCAACAGCAGGCTGCCGTACAGCACGAAGCCGAGCACCGTCATCAGAAACACCCCGGCGGCATAAGTCCGCTCTTTGAATACGCGCAGGCGCACCACCGGGTCTCGCGTGGAAAACTCATGCGCCACGAAAATCACCAGCGCCGCCACCGCCGTCGCGGTCAGCGCGGTAATCCAGTGAGAACCGAACCAGTCTTCCTCCTGCCCCTTGTCGAGCACCACCTGCAGCGCGCCCACCCACACCGCCAGCAGGCCGATGCCCCAGTAATCGATTCCCAATCCGCGGCGGCGAATGTAGGACGGGTCGAAGATGAACAGCCGCGTCATGATGATCGACGCCAGACCCACCGGCAGGTTGATGTAGAACACCCATCGCCAGCTCCAGTTGTCCGTCAGCCAGCCGCCGATCATCGGGCCGAGCATGGGCGCTACCACGATACCGAGCCCCCAGAACGCCATCGCCTTGCCGCGGTCGCGCGGCGGGAAAGCCTCCAGCATCACGGCCTGCGAGAGCGGCTGCAACGCTCCGCCCGTCGCCCCCTGCATCACACGAAACAAGATCAACACTTTCAGTGATGGCGACATGCCACAGAGGACCGAAGCCGCCGTGAACCCGAACACGGATGTCATCAAGATTCGCTTGCGCCCGAAGCGGCTCGCCAGCCACCCGGTCATGGGCAGGACCACCGCGTTGGCCACCAGGTAGGAGGTCAGCGCCCACGCCGCTTCGTCCACGCTCACCGAAAGGCTGCCCGCGATGTGCGGCAGCGACACGTTGACTACGGTCGTGTCCAGCACCTCCATGAAGGTGGCGAACATTACCGCAACGGCTACAATCCAGGGGTTGACATGCGGAACGTGCGAGCTCTCAGACGGCATCCGGACCTATGCTTATTTTGTAACACGCGCGGGAGGCTTTCTGCCCGATAGGGCGCCCGGGTGCGGAGATTGGGCGGCGAAGAGTTACACCGGTTGGCGCTCGATCAACGCTCCGGAAGCGATGTCGAGAACTGTTACAATGGGGTCGAATTATCGTGCGTCACGCCGCTCTGGCACGTTGCACGGTGATCGGCATGAAATGAAAAAGAAACGGTAGGCCTTGTCATGCGTACGATCCATCTGCTCGTCGCTGCCGCCGCGCTGCTCACGCTGGTTTCTTGCAGCCGGGATCCCAATGTCGCGAAGCGGCGCTACCTGGAGAGCGGCAACCGGTACTTCGATAGGGGCAAGTACAAAGAAGCCGCCATCATGTATGCCGACGCGCTGCAGAAGGACCGTTTGTGGGGACCGGCTCACTACAAGCTGGGGCTCACCTGGGTCAAGACCGGCAACCTGGGCGGCGCGCTGAACGAGTTCCACAAAGCCATCGAGCGCCTGCCAAAGGATTCGCCGGACCGTTTGGACGCAACCGTCAAAATCTGCGAAATCTATCTGGCAGCGGAACGGACCCGCGATAATCCGGCCATGATGGCGGAAACGCAAGGATACATCAAGGACCTGCTGACGCGCGATCCGAACTCTTACGACGGGCACCGGCTCAGCGGCGATTTCGATTTCGTGCGCGCGCAGCAAGCCCTCAGCACGGGCCGCCGCGACGAGGGCAAGACCCTGCTGGACAATGCTCAGGCGGAGTACGAAAAGGCCAATGCCATCAAACCCGGCGAGACCGGAGTTTCCATGCAGTTGGCGCGCGTGGCGGCCGAGAAGGGCAAGTTCGACGAAGCTGAGAAGATTTACCGGCAGGTAATCGACAAGGACAAGACCTATCGAGCCGCATACAACGAGCTGTACCGCTTGCAGGTGCTGGCGGAAAAGAATCTGGACGCCGGCGAGCAGACGCTGAAGCTCGGCTATCTGAATGATCCCAAGGCGTACAGTTTTCTGACCGCGCTGGCCGTGCAATACAGCTATCAGGGCCGCAAGGACGACATGCTCAAGGTGCTGCAGCAGATCAAGTCCCTGAAGGATTTCCCGGATGGATACCTGGTGGTGGGCGACTTTTACCGGCGGCTGGGAGACACCGATGCGGCGATCAAAGAGTATCGCCAGGGTCAGGCACAAGATCCCAAGCGGAAGACGGTGTACCTGAAGCGTGTCGTGGAAGCTCTGATGGCGCGCGGGAGGGGGGCCGAGGCGGAAGAAATCAACCGCCAGCTTTTGAAGGACAACCCCCAGGACAGTTTCGCCAAGGAAATCGAAGGCACCCTGCTGCTGGATCGCGGCGATCTCGCTACCGCCATGGTGGATCTGCAGGCAGCAGTCACGGCCGACCCGCACAACCCGGTGAACCATTACCGGCTGGGCCTGGCGCACAAGGCGCGCGCGGTGGCTGACCGCGCTGTCGCCGCCGGTGAGTTGGAACAGGCCCGGCAGGAATTCGAAAGCGCGCTGGCAATTCGTCCCGATTTCATCCAGGCCCGGCTGGAATTGGCGCGGCTCGAAATCGCCAAGGGAGATTACGATGCCGCGCTGAAAACGGCCCAGCAGGCGCTGGCGGTCGACCGGTCGAACCTGCCTGCGCAGATCATCGAATCGGCCGCGCTGCTGGCGGAGAAAAAGACCGATGACGCGCGGCAACTGTTGGAGAACCTCCGCGCCAAGACCCCCGATTCGCCGGACGTGATCTTCCAGTTGGGACGGCTGAACCTGGTCGAAAAGAATTACAAGGAAGCCGATCAAGACTTCCGGCGCACTTACGATCTGAATCCGGCCAATATCCGCGGGATGACCGGGCTGGTGGAAAGCGACTTGCTGCAGAACAAACCGGACGCCGCTATCCAAACGCTCAAAGCGGAACTCGCCAAGAGCCCCGAGCGTAACGACATGAAGCTGTTGTTGGCCGATGTGGAAGTGAGGATCGGCAGTTTGGATGAGGCCATCGCCGACTACCAGTCGATCGTGGACAAGCTGGGCAAGAACTCCAAGGCCCAGGCCCGAATCTATATTCGGCTCGGCGAAGCCTACCGCCGCAAGGGAGATCCCGCCGACGCCATCCAGGCCTTCCAGAAGGCCCGCGCGATTCTTCCCGACGACGAGACGGTGCTGAGTTCGCTGGCGCTGGTGCTCGATGCCGCGCAGCGCTGGAGCGAGGCCATACAAGTCTACAACGCCGCCATCAGGCTGGCGCCCAATGACGGCGTCAGTCTGAATAATGATGCGTTCCTCCTCGCCGAACATGGCGGCGACCTGGATCAGGCTCTCACCATGGCGCAGCACGCAACGCAACTGCTGCCCGACTACGCCGAAGTGTCCGATACGCTGGGCTGGATTTACCTGAAGAAGAACTTGAGCGATCAGGCAATTGAAATCTTCAAGCGAAACGTGGCGCGGCAGCCGAGTTCTTCCACCTATCGCTATCACCTCGGCATGGCGTGGTACCAAAAGGGCGACAAGAGCCAGGCGCACCAGGCACTGCTCGAAGCCTTGAAGTACAATCCTTCGGCGGTCGAGAAGCAAAAGATACAAGAGCTGCTGGCCAAGCTCTGACACCGCCGCTACGCGGCCAGTTTCGCCAGTTCGTCCAGACTCAAGCGGCCGGTATAGATGGCCATGCCAAGGGCTGCGTTCACGTTCATGTCGAGCAGGGCGCGCACTTCTTCCAACGTGGTGATGCCGCCGGCAGCGGTGAGTTCGAGCGTGGTGGCCGCGCGCAGACGGCGAAACCACGCGAGATCCGTGCCTTGCATCATGCCTTCCCGATCCACCCAGGTACAGAGAAAGCCGCCGCAGTAGGGTTCGAGCAAGCCCAGCATACGCTCGGCGGTGAAGTCCGTGGCCTCCTGCCAGCCTTTGACTACGATCCGGCCACCCTTGGAATCGGCCGCGATTAGCAGCCGCTCGCGGCCGATGGCGCGCCCGAGCTCGCTCAGGAACGCCTCGTCGATCCCTTGTGGAGTGAAGGCTGCGGTGCCCACGATCACCTTGTGCGCACCCTGTTCGACCAGCGCCCGCGCGCGCTCCACCGTGCGCACGCCGCCACCCACGCGCGTCTTCGCCCGTGCCGCCAGCATCCGCACCAGGTCCGCGTTGGAACCGCGGCTCATGGCGGCATCCAGATCGATCACCTGGATTTCGGGAAACGCCGCGAAGCGGCGCAGCATCTCTTCCGGCGAATCGGCTTCGAGCGCCTTTTCGCGGCCCTGCACCAGTTGCACTACCTTGCCATCCATCAGATCGATGCAAGGAAAAATCATCCTGCTATCCTCACCGAAATGCCGTGCCGGTCGAGCTCTTCCTTCAACTGGTTGACGGTATAGGTTCCGTAGTGGAAGATGGAGGCCGCCAGCGCCGCGTCAGCGCAGCCTTCCGTCAACACGCGCACGAAATGCTCCGGCTTGCCGGCGCCGCCGGAAGCGATGATGGGGATTCGGGTGGCAGAAGAAACCGCGCGGGTCAGCGCGCAGTCGAAGCCGTCCTGCACGCCGTCGGTATCCATGGAAGTGAGCAGGATTTCGCCCGCGCCCAGGGCCTCGCCCCGCGCCGCCCATTCGATGGCGTCGATGCCTTCATCGTCGCGGCCGCCGCGCGTGTAAACGTGCCATTGTCCGGGCGCGTGGCGGCGGGCGTCGATCGCCAGCACCACCGCCTGCGCGCCGAATTCGCAGCTCAATTCGGTGATCAGCTCCGGCCGCCGCACCGCGGCCGTGTTGACGGAGACTTTGTCGGCTCCCGCCATCAGGATGCCCCTTGCATCCGCCACCGAGCGGATGCCGCCGCCCACCGCCAGCGGGATAAACACTTTGCGCGCGGTGCGCTCCACCACGCCCGCCATGATCTCGCGCGCGTCGCTGGAGGCGGTGATATCGAGAAACACCAGCTCGTCGGCGCCGTCGCGGTTGTAGCGGTCCGCCAGCTCCACCGGGTCGCCGGCATCGCGCAGGTTGACGAAATTGACGCCTTTCACCACACGGCCGCCGGTGACATCAAGACAGGGAATGATCCGTTTTGCCAGCATTGATTAATCCACGCCGCTCGCCCGAACCCTTCGACAATGTTGGCCGCCTGTGGGCAGCTTGCCAAGCTGCGGGCCGATTGCCAATCGGCCTGCGCGGCGGTTGGCAACCGCCGCGCAGGATACCATCCTGCCCCACAAACAACACTCACACGGCCGCGTACTCGATCAAACGGCCTTCGCTCACATCTCCACGAAATTCCGCACAATCTTCAATCCGACCGGCCCGGATTTCTCCGGATGGAATTGGACTCCGAATACGTTGTCCGCCTCCAGCACCGCGGTGTAAGGGGAAGCATACGTGCAAATCGCCGCCGCGCGCCGATCCACCGGCACGTAATAGCTGTGCGCGAAGTATACGAACGGCCGGCCGGGCAAATCCCGCACCAGCTTCGAACCGGCCTTCACTTCCAACTCATTCCAGCCCATGTGCGGCACGCGCGCATCATTCGGGAACCGGCGCACCACACCCGCAAACAGGCCCAGGCCGCGCACCTCCGGCGCTTCTTCACTGGCTTCGAACAGTGCCTGCAAGCCAAGGCAGATCCCCAGGAACGGCACGCCGGCGCGGATGCGCTCCACCAGTTCAGCGCGAACGTCCAGCGCGTCCAGCGCCCGCATCATCTGGCCAAAGTGGCCCACGCCGGGAAGCAGGATTTTATCCGCCCGCCGCAAGCCCGCGCAGTCCCGCACCAGCGTGTAGGCGCAGCCCAACTCCGCCAGCGTGTTCTCGACCGATCGCAAATTGCCAGCCCCGTAATCGAAAATCGTGATCATGAGGACTCCGTGGCGCGGGCAGTCATGCCTGCTGTGTCGGCAGTCGTGCCGACATTTCCTGGAGGCCGTGAAGCGAAGAAACGTCGAGACGACTCTCGACGCTGCAGGCAAGACTGCCCGCGCCACGGCCACGCCCGCGTCATAGCAACCCTTTGGTCGAGGGCAACTGGTCCTTCAGCCGCGCATCTTTCGAGCAGGCATACTTCATCGCCCTGGCCCAGCATTTGAAAATCGCTTCCACCTTGTGATGGTTCGACCGGCCATACATCACCTTGGCGTGCAGATTCGCACCCGCGTGATTCACGAAGCCGCCGAAGAAATCTTCCAGCAATTCGGCCTGCAGATCGCCCACCAGCCGCACCCGCACCAGGTCTTTGTAGACCAGCGCCGGCCGCCCGCCCAGATCCACTGCGACCACCGCCAGCGTTTCGTCCATCGGCATCACAAAATAGCCCGCGCGATTGATGCCTCTGCGGTCGCCCAGCGCCTGCGCAAAAAGCTGGCCGAGCACGATGCCGACGTCTTCCACCGTGTGGTGCTGGTCGACATCCAGGTCGCCCTCGGCGTGGAGCGTCAGGTCGAAGCCGCCGTGTTTGGAGAACAGCTCCAGCATGTGATCGAAGAATCGGATGCCGGTCGATATTTCGTAGCGCCCCCGGCCGTCGATGTTCAGCCGACCGGCGATGCGCGTCTCCCTGGTGTCGCGGCGAATGACGGCCTGCCTCATGCTCCGAATACCTCTTCGAGATAGTTGATGTCATCGACAATGGCGTACGCGCCCTGCTCCTGAAACAGAAACACCAGGTCGACGTAGAGCGGATTGGCGGGCGCTGCGATCCCGATGAACGTTGCGCCCGCTGCACGCGCGCATCGCGCGTCATCCACCGTATCGCCCACATAGTAGGCCTTCGCGCCGGGATTCGCCTTGAGGATTTGCAGCAGGCCCTCCGGATCCGGCTTCTGCCGCTCGATCTCCTCCATGCCGACGATGGGCGAGAACTCGAGCTCCGGTGCGAACCGCTGCAGGGTCAGCTCAGCTTCCCACCTCGGCCGCCCGGTGAAGAGCGCGAAGCGAAATTGCCGGTTGAGCTTTTCGAGCGTCCCCGGCCGCGCCACCCACCGCTCGCGCAACATCAGGCCATCCGTTCCGTTGCCGTGGAAAATGGATTGGAAGTGCGCCTTCACTTCTTCGAATGGCGCATCGACGCCCGCTTTGGCGACGATGTGGTGCGACAGTTTCCAATCGTCATTCCAACCGCCCTGGTTCTTGAACTGTTGGATTTCGGCGGGCGCCATCCGGCGGCCGGTGAAGTGCTCGACCGTGCGCGCGATGGTTTCGCGGTAGGATTCCGTGACATCCACCAGCACGCCGTCCATGTCGAAGATGAGGATCGGTTGACTCATCGTTGCCAGATCTTCTCGAGCGCTTCCAGCAAACGCCGCGTCTGCTCGCGCGTGCCCACGGTGATGCGGACGCAGCCGGGCGCTTCATAGCTGCGGTCGCGCACCAGGATGGCCTGCGCGCCCAGCGCGTCGCGCACCTCGATTGCGCGCGCGCCAAAATTTCCCAAGACGAAATTCGCCGAGCTGGGAACGTAGCGGATGCCCAGCTTTTCCAGGCCGTAGCACAGCAGCTCGCGCGCGGCCAGCACTTCGGCGACGTAAGTCCGGATGTAGTCCGCGTCCGCCACCGCCGCCCGCGCCGCCAGAACCGCCAGCGAGTTCACGCTGTAGGGCGACTGGGCCTTGTGCAGGAGGCGAACGTTGGCCTCGTGCGAAAACAGGCAGCCCAGCCGCATGCCCGCCATGCCGAACACTTTGGAAAACGTGCGGCTGACGAACAGGTTGGGCACGCGCTCGATTTCGCCCAGCGCGGTCACGCCGCTGAATTCGTAGTAGGCTTCATCCACCAGCACCGCGGCCTTGCGCGCGTGGTGCAGTATGCGCTCGATTCCCAGCAGCGAAACGCCGGTTCCGGTCGGGTTGTTGGGATTGGCCAGCAGGATGGCGCGGGTCGCCGGCGTGATCGCCTCCAGCAGCGCGTCGAGCGGAAACTCCATTCCCGGCGGCGCGTATTCCACTGCGCGAATCCGCGCGCCCGCCACTTCGGCGTAGAAGCGGTACATGGCGTAGGCCGGCTTCAGCAGCAACACCTCCTGACCGTCGTCGACGTATGTGTTGATGAAAACCTGGATCGCCTCGTCGGTGCCGTTGGTAAAAGCGAATTGCTCAGGCCGCACGCCGAAGTAACTGGCAATCGTCTGCTTGGCTTCGCCGTACTCGGGATACACCGCCAGGCTGGCCGCATCGAGCGCGCCCGAGAGCGCTTCGATCACGCGCGGCGAACAGCCCACCGTGTTTTCGTTAAAGTCCAGCCGCAGCTTGCCCGCGCGCCCCGCGGTGGGCGGCGAATAGGGCGCCATGGCGAGCACCGCCGGCCGCGGCTGAATGGCGCCGCGCGGCAGCTTGGGCGATTTACCGGGCACCGGTCCGCACCTCCACCGATCGGGCGTGCGCCTCCAGCCCTTCGGCGCGCGCCAGGGTGACGATCGCCGGCTTCAGCCTCGCCAGGCCGGCCGCGGTCAGTTGCTGCACCGAGATCACCTTGACAAAATCCGTCACCGCCAGGCCGCCCCGTATTCGGGCCGCTCCACTGGTGGGCAGCACGTGATTCGGGCCCGACGCATAATCGCCCGCCGCTTCCGGGCTGAACGGCCCGATGAAAACGCTGCCGGCGTGTTCGATCCCCGGCAGCAGCTTTGCATCCGGTATGCTCAAATGCTCCGGCGCGAAGCGGTTGGAAAGTTCCACCGCTCGCTCGATCGACCGCACCAGTACGATGGCCGAGTTTCGCGCGATGGATTGCGCCGCCACCGCCGCGGTCGGCAAGGTGGCAAGCTGTCGCTCCACTTCTTCAGCCACTGCCGCGGCCAGCCGCCGCGAAGTGGTCAACAACACAGCCGAAGCGTCCACATCGTGTTCCGCCTGCGCCAGCAGGTCGGCGGCCAGATAGCGCGGATCGCCTTCGGCCGCGATGATGAGAATCTCCGTAGGCCCGGCCACGAAGTCAATGCCGACTTCACCCGCCAGCAGCCTTTTCGCCGCCGCCACGTAGATGTTGCCCGGCCCCACTATGCGGTCGGCCTTGGGCACGGTGCGTGTACCGTATGCAAACGCCGCGATGGCTTGCGCGCCGCCCATTTCAAAGACGCGCATCAAGCCAAGCATAGCCGCCGTTCCCCACACCTGGTCCACCGGTTTGGGCGAGGCCACACAAATGTTCGCGACCCCCGCCACCTGCGCGGGCACCGCCGTCATCAGAATTGTCGAAGGCAAAGGATAGCGTCCGGCCGGAACGTAGGCCGCAACCGTGCCGAGCGGGCGCACCACCTGCCCCACGCGCACGCCGCCCGATTGCCGCATCCAGCTTCGCGGTAGTTGCCGCCGCGCGAAATCGCGAATGTTGGCGGCAGCGGTCCGCACCGCGCTGCGGAATTCCGGCCGCAGCCGGCGCCGCGCCGCCGCCAGTTCCTCTTCGGAAACGCGCACCGTGCGCCGCTCCAATCCGTCGAACTTGCGAGCGTATTCCATCAGCGCGCGGTCTCCGCGCCGGCGGACGGCTTCGAGGATGGGCCGCACCACGGCCTCGGCGGCATCCATGCGCGCCGCGCGCCGCCGCAACAGGGCGCCCGCATCTTCGCTTTTGATAATCCGGATCACAGCACGATCTTGTTGAGCGGGTATTCCACGATTCCCTGCCCGCCCGCCTGTTTCAGCCGCGGAATGATGTCGCGCACCGTGGATTCATCGAGGATGGTGTTCACCGCCAGCCACTCCTCATCGCTCAGTTGGGAAATGGTGGGCCGCTTCAGCGCCGGCAGCACAGCCAGCACGGCCTGCAAGTTGTCCTTGTGGACGTTGAGCATCAGCCCCACTTTGCCCAGCGCGTTGATGGCGCCCTGGAGCAGCATCGTCATGTCTTCCAGCTTGCGCCGCTTGGCCGCATCCTCCCACGAGCTCCGGTTGGCAATCAACTGCGTGTTCGATTCCATCACCGTGTCGATGATCTTCAGTTTGTTGGCGCGCAGCGACGAGCCGGTTTCGGTTACCTCGACGATGGCATCGGCCAGCACCGGCGGCTTCACCTCGGTGGCGCCCCAACTGAATTCCACTTTCGCCGTGACGCCGTTACTGGCCAGATAGCGCCGCGTGGTCTCGACCAGCTCGGTGGCGATAATCTTGCCCTCCAAGTCCTTCACGCTGCGGAACGAAGAAGCCTCCGGCACGGCCAGCACCCAGCGCACCTTGCCGAAGCTTTGCTTGGCGTAGATCAGGTCCGCCACCGCGACCACTTGCGCGCCGTTCTCTTCAATCCAATCGCGGCCGGTCAGGCCGGCATCGAGAATGCCGTCCTCCACGTAGCGCGCCATTTCCTGCGCGCGGATCAGCATGCATTCGATTTCCGGATCGTCGATGCCGGGGAAATACGATCGGCTGCTGGTGGTGATGACGTACCCGGCGCGCCGGAACAGATCCACCGTGGCGTTTTCGAGGCTGCCTTTGGGAATACCCAGTTTCAGCTTCACGCCTTGCCTCCGTAGACCGCTTTCGGATCGTAGGTCCGCGGCTCCGCCACTTTCCAAACGCCCGAATCCAGGCGCCGGAAGAAACAACTTTCGTAACCTTCGTGGCAGACGCCGGGGCCCTGCGCCTCCACCTTCACCAGCACCGCATCGCGGTCGCAATCGGTGGCGATTTCCTTCACCAGCAACCGGTGGCCCGAGGTCTCGCCCTTCAGCCACAGCTTCTGCCGCGAGCGGCTCCAGAAGGTGGCAAAGCCGCTTTCCACCGTCTTGCGAAACGCCTCCTCATTCATAAAGCCCACCATCAGCACGCGGCCGCTCGAGTGGTCCTGGATGACGGCGGTGATCAGGCCGCCGGATTTTTCGAAATCGAGAATCATCGTAAAACAAAAAAAACCCGCCGATTTCGCGGCGGGCGTCCTTTCCATTCTGTCTAGTGGAAATTATTGCAGCGCCCGTCGCGTGGAGCTGTGGTGATGATGCCGCGCGAGGGTGACGCTTGCCATAAGTCAGTAGTGTAGCACAGAGCCGCACGGGCGCATCAACGCCGGAGGGAACCCGCGAAGCACCCAACTGGAGCACGGCCGCAGTTGCGGTTCAGCTTGCCAGAACGACCCGATTCGCGGACGGCTCGGGAGCGGTGGATTCCAGGGTGCGGACGCGGGCAACGACTGCCAGCGCGGCAAGATAGAACAGGCCGCCGATGATCATGGTTTCCACCAGGCCCAGATAGATGGCCGAGACCAGCGCGCACACCGATCCAAGCACGCTGGCCGCCGAGTTGAGCGCCCAGGCCCAGCGGACCGAAGGCGCGTGCCACTGCTCCAGGCGGCGGAGGCCGCTGGGGAACGGCATGCCCATGACGAATCCCAGGGGAGCAATCAGCGCCACCGTAATCACCACCTTGAGCGGCAGCGGCAGCCAGACCAGCGCGGTGAGAAGCGAAGCCAGCGCCACCGCCAGCAGCGCGGCCAGCATCGCCACACAGCCCAGGGCCTTGACAAGGCGGCTCTCGAGTTGCGCCGTGAGGCGGCCGGCGGCGGCGCTGCCCAGCCCGCTCGAAACCAGCAAGGAAAAAATGACCACCGTGAGGGCGGGCGTGGGGTGGCCCAGGAAGAGCACGAATCGCTGGATCAGCGCCACCTCGATGAGGATGTAGCCGGCGCCGATAAACAGGAAGTAGAGCAGGAATTTCAGCACGCCCGCGTGGCGCGGCAAGCGCGTGCCCAGCACCAGCGGCGGCAACAGCAGAATCAGCAGCGTGGCGATGACGGAAATCAGCGCCAGCCCAAACAGCAGCGGCACGGCTTTGTTCACCTTGTAATCCGCCGTATCGTGAGACGCCGTTCTCAGGAATACCATCAGGTCGCGCGGCTGCACGGTGTAAAAGAAGAAGGGCCGGTTGTCGGTGACGGGGCGGATATCGAAAACGAAGTTCCGTTCGAAGCCGGCCGGGTCGGACGTGTGCAGCAGTTCGTAGAACGGATTTTGAATGTCGGCGTCGGGCAGGTAGATGGCCTGCATGTTGGCGGCGGCGAACAAGGCGCGGGCCCGGTCGCAATCGGCGGCACTGAGAGGTTTGCGGCTGATGATCGCGGTATCCTGCGCGCCCCACCCCTGGACGGAGCCGGCCCGGCCCACGATCACGTGCCGCCAGGCTTGATTCTCGCCCAACTCCGACAGCGCCTCGCGGGCGAGCGAAATCAAACGCAGCGATTCGCGCGGCGGATCGAATCCCCAGCGGGTGAACGCCACCACGCCGTCGTCGGTAAGGTGCTCGAGGTAATCGCGGAATGCGTCCACGGTGTAGAGGTTGTTCTCCGAAAGCGCAAAAGCGCCGGCGGCGGTAGACGCCCACGTATCGACCAGCGTCGCCTGCAGCACCTGGTATTTGGCGGCGCTGCGGCGCACGAAGCTGCGGCCGTCTTCCACGTAAATGTGGACGTCGGGCCGCAGGTAGAGGCCGTGGCTGAGCCCCGGGAAGCGCTGCTGCATGATGGTGGTGGCGATGATGGGATTAATTTCCACGCCGGTAATGTCGTGGCTGCCGTAAACCAGCGCGCGCGCCACGTCCCAGCCGCCGCCGGGCCCGATAATCAGCGTCTTGCCGCCCGGCCGGAGCGCGTAGGGCAGCGCCGGGCCCTGGTACATCAAGTCGTGGCGTTGGCCGGCAGTGAGGTGGTCGAAATCGAAGTTGGCGATGTCGGTGGCGGCGTCGGCGTCGATCACGATGCTATAGCGGCCTTCGCTCGAGCGATCCACCAGCCCGATGCGCGAAAAGACGTTCCAGTGCTGGAAGATTTCGTGCGAAATGGTCTGCCCCTTGGCGTGGCGAACGTCGATGACGTGATAGCGCTGATTCAGAATCAGAAACGCCACCAGTGCCAGCGCCAGCGCCACCGACACCACGCGGCCGCGCACCGAACCGGAAACGCTGTGCCAGATGGCGGCGGCGACGGCGAAGGTGATGGCCGCGCCCAGCACCGCGCTGACTCCGCCGAAGCCGTTGAGCAGCGGGTATAGCAACAGGCATCCGCCGGCGGCGCCGATCAGGTCGAAGAAGTAGACCCGGTGAACGTGCGCTATGGTTTCACCGATGGCCAGCGACACGATGGCGCCGGAAACGAAAAACGGCAGCGAGGTGCTGAAGTAGATCAGCGCCAGATCCCAGTTGGTGGGGTTGTTATTCTGCGCCAGCAGCACCACCAGCGCGCCCACCACCAGCAGGCCGTTCAGCATGCTCAACCGGCCCAGGCTGGTCCACAGCGGCGCCTTCCAGCCCGCCACCACGTAAGAAAAAATGCCGCCGGCGCCGAGGCCGAACAGCGCAATCGAAATCGCCAGAAACGCGAAGTGGTAATAGAACACCACCGAGAAGATGCGCGTCAGCGAAAGCTCGAGCAACAGGGTGGCCAGGGTGGTCAAAGCGACACACAGGTAAACCTGAGGCCAGGGGATAGAAGCGCGTTTCAAAGGGTTCAACCCCTATGGTAGCGTGGCGCGGCGCTTTCAGTCGGCGCCGCGCCACCTGGCGGGATGATTGCGGCGTTATTGGACTTGGATGTCGGCCGCGTTGCTCGTCGTCGAATCCGGAAATGCCAGGGACACCTGAACCGTGCCGGTAGGGCAGTCCTGGGGAATCGCCACGTTGATCTGATAGAGGCCGGCAAAACCGGGCGATAAGCCCGCGTAGGCGACCGAATCGGGAGGGACGGTGACCGGTACTACGATCCCCGCCGAGTTCACAGTGAAAACCACGCTAGGCGTTGACGTCAACTGCGCCAGCTGTGCAGGGTAGGCGGGGGCGGGCTGGCCAGTTGCCACCGCCGGATTCGTAGGGCCAAGCCCGATCGCGTAAATCGTGAGTACGTCGCCCCGCGAAGCCGGCTGGCTGATGAAGCCGGGAAACGTGATGGTCGGCGGCAGTGGCAAGGTGTTGTACTGATTGCCCTGTGAGGCATCCACGATCGCCCCGTAACCCTGCGAGAGGAGCAGCAGCCGGGGCGCGCGCGCGGCCACCTTGACCGACACCGCATTGCCCGGCTGGTTATTCGTCACCACCTGCACCAGCGCCGTTCCCGTGGGTGTATCCGTCGGCATCTGGAAATTGATCTGGCCGTAAGAAGAGAAGTACAGCGGCGCCTGCTCGCCATTGACGTAGACCGAAGCCCCGCCGAGCTGTGGCGCCAGCGGCGGCGCCGGTCCCACAGCCGGCTGCTGGAAGGAAAGCTGCTGGCCGAACAGCGCCGTGACATCGCCCGGTGTCACCGTCAGGCCGCTCGCGCCGAAGACGGCATCGTCGACCACGCCGTTATAAAAAATGGTGGGCGCAGCGGCGGCCACCACCTGAAAGGTCACGGGAATCACGGTGGGACTATTGACCGCGTTGGACGCGATCGTCACCGACCCGGTGTACGTGTTGGCCGAAAGGCCAGTCGTGTCGAAAGCGAGCAGCACGGTGGTTCCGGAAACGCTCGCGGTGATCCCCGATCCCGACGCGGTGGCGCTGGAAATGGCCAGCGTTCCCAGCCCCGAATTGCTCAACGTGATGGCCGCGTAACCAACCGGCGCGCCGACCGCAAGCTGTTCGGTCACCTGGCTGGCGGAGGCCTGCGCGATGGGCTGCGTGGTCACGTTCATGGTCACGGCAATGGTTTTATTGTCGGGGGCGAAGCTGGAGCCCGAAGTCACGATCGAGCCCGTGTAAGTGTTGCCGGCCGTGTTGCTGGGCTGCGGGGTTATGTTGATCGCGTACGGAAGCGTGGTCTGGAAGCTGCCGGCGCCAGCCAGCGTAAGGCTCAGCCAATTCGCTTTATCCTGAGTAGTGGACGTGCCCTTAAGGCAACCGTTGAGGTACGGGCAACTGGTAGTGCCCAGCGAAAACGGAACGGCGACGGTGCTGGCCTGTGCCGGCAGCGCCACGAAAGGCGCCACGTAGACATTCACGCTTGGCGGCACGGCACCGCCGATGAGCACGGTCACCGTAATTGTTTGGGGAGCGTCCACCGTGTCGGCCGAAGCCGTGACCGTGACAATGCCCGTATAGGCCGTTCCCGACGCCGCCAGCGACGCCGTGTTCAGCGCGAATACCAGCGGGATGCACTGGCTGGGAGAGCCCGACGGGAGGACTACCATACAGGTGACGGCCGCGCCGACGCTGGGCGTAATCCACGGGACCGACGAGCTGACGGTGGGCGCAAGCGTGCCGCCGCCGATGTTATAGGCCATCACCGTCTGGTTGATACCGTTGGCGCCGGCAGCGATCGAAAGCGGGCCAACGGTGGCGCTCGACAGGCGCAGCATGGGCGCAGCGTCGAGCACGCTGCATCCTCCTATTGCTACAACAGAGAAAACGATTGAGCGAACGAATTGCACACCCATTCCAACACACCTTTCCTTGGAGCACGCAAATATAACCGACGCGGATGTAGCCGACGCGATTGATGAGCAGGAACGTTGCCACTTGCGCCGAGCCCTAACTGGCCGGCATACCATGGCGTGTTCCAATCCTAAGACCCGGAAACGGGTCTTTCCACTACAGCAACGGCTAAAAAAGTCACACGAAGTTCCGAAACACTGTTGCGCTGGCGTCGGGAATTCCGCAGGTAGTTGGCGGATTCCATCAGGACCATAGACGGGCGGCGGCTTGTGCCGGGGCGCGGAGCACCGTCGAGCGAGCGAGCTTCAGACCCACTCCAGTGCACCCTTTTTGTATGCCCAAATATAGCCGACCACCAGAATCCCCAGAAACACCGCTACTTCCGCCACCCCGAACCAGCCCAGCGAACCATAGCGAACGGCCCACGGGTACAGGAAAATGGTTTCCACGTCGAATATGACGAACAGGATGGCGATGATATAGAACCGCACCGTGTAACGGCCTCGTGAATCGCTTGCCGCGCGGATGCCGCACTCGTAAGCTTCGAGTTTGGTCACAGAGGGAGCCGACGGCCGGAGCAGCTTGGCCAGCCCGATGGCCACCACAGGAAACGCGATCGCCACTGCCAGGAAAATGAGGATGGGAAGATAGCCGGCCGGCATGGCCTCAATATAACACGCAGCGTGGCGCAGGCCCCCGGCCGGCGCGCCTGTCACAAGACACGTCCCCGCCCCCAGGAATACGAGATCGCTTGCCCTCTGCGAGAATAGACATGGCGGCGTTGTCGTTCGCGCCGCAACCGCACTGCCTATGACTCTGTTTACTCAGGCGCCCGTGATACAGCAGCCGCGCGACATCTATACGGCGCTGCTCCAGGAGCGCCGGGCCTCCATCCTGGCGGGCGAAGGACGCCAGCGAGGGCTTGGCTACTGGCGATTGGCCACCGTGGCAGTGGCGGGCGCGCTGGTTTGGCTGGCGCTCTCCAGCGCGCACATCACCATTCTTTGGACGCTGATTCCCGCGGCCCTGTTCGTGGCGCTGATGGCGGTGCATGCACGGCTCACCCGAAAACTCGAAAAACAGCATCGCGCGGCGCGATTCTTCGAACGCGGCCTGGCTCGGCTGGACGGAACCTGGCCCGGCACCGGCAACACCGGCGAGACCTACCTGGATATGGCGCATCCTTATGCGCAGGACCTGGACCTGTTCGGCATAGGCTCGTTGTTCGAGTTGCTATCCACCGCTCGCACACGCGCCGGCGAACAGACCCTGGCGCGCTGGCTACTGGAGTCGGCCGAGCCGCCGGTAGTGGCGTCGCGCCAAGCGTCGGTGGAAGAACTGCGGCCGCGTCTCGACCTGCGCGAGGACCTGGCGGTGCTGGCCGAAGATGCCCGCACCGGTGTAGACGCGGATTCGCTCGCTGCCTGGGGCGAAGCGCCGCCACGGCTGGGCGGGCGCGGCCGGCGGCTGGCGCTCTGGGCGTGCACGCTGCTGGGAATCGGCGGCGCGGCGGCCGGCGTGGCGCTACTGCTAAACTTGACCGGCAGTATCGTGCTGGCCAGCGGCAGCGGCCTGCTGCTGCGCGACCTCTTCCTGGCGACGCTCGCCATCAACGGCTGGTTTTACTATCGCCACCAGAAAAGCATAAACGAAGTGGTGGCGGCGGTGGATCGGGCGGCGCATGAGCTGGGGCTCATTACCGAAGTGCTGGTGCTGCTGGAGCGCGAGCGTTTCCAGGCGCCGCTGCTGGTTTCGCTCCGCGCCTCGCTCACCGCCGAGGGCGCGCCGCCTTCGCGCCGCCTGGCGCAGCTCAAACGCTTGATCGAGTACCTGGATTCGCGCGACAACGTTTTCGTGCGCGTGGCCGAGATCTTCATTCTGTGGACGCCCCACGTCGCAGCCCGGGTGGAACAATGGCGCCGCCGCTCGGGACCGGCGGTGCGCCGATGGCTGGCGGCGGTGGGCGAAATCGAAGCACTGGCCTCGCTGGCCAGCCACGCTTTCGAGCATCCCCAGGATCCGTTCCCGGAGTTTACCGAAGAATCGCCGCTGCTCGAGGCCGAAGAGATCGGCCATCCGCTGATACCGGAATCGAAGCTGGTGCGCAACTCGGTGTGTTTGGGCGGCAGCCTGCGGCTGCTGGTGGTGAGCGGCTCCAATATGTCCGGCAAGAGCACGCTGCTGCGCACGCTGGGCGTGAACGTGGTGCTGGCGCAGGCGGGGGCGCCGGTTCGCGCGGCGCGGCTGCGGCTTTCGCCGCTGGCGGTGGGAGCGTCCATTCGCGTCAACGATTCGCTGCAGGGCGGCATCTCGCGCTTCTACGCCGAAATTCTGCGCCTGCGGCAGATACTGGACCAGACCGCCGGTCCGCGCCCGGTGCTGTTTCTGATCGATGAATTCCTCCATGGCACCAATTCCCACGACCGCCGGATCGGCGCCGAAGCGCTGGTGCGCGGCCTGGTGGAGCGCGGCGCGATGGGCCTGATCACCACCCACGACCTGGCGCTGGCCGGCATCGCCGAGTCGCTCGATGGGCGCGCAAGCAACGTCCACTTCGAGGACCGCATCGAGGATGGCAAAATCCATTTCGACTACCGCATGCAGCCAGGGGTGGTGCGCAAGAGCAACGCCATCGAACTGATGCGCTCCGTGGGGCTGGAAATTTGACCGGCGCGGACGTCCGCCGCCTGGCCGAGAGGTGCGGCTTCGAATTGGCCGGCGTAGCCCGCGCGGCGCCGGCTGACGATCGCGACAGCTATCACGCATGGGTGGACGCCGGATTCGCGGGCGAGATGGACTACCTCACCGGCCGCCGCGCCGAGATGCGGGACGATCTGCGCACGCTGCTGCCCTCGGCCCGCTCGGTGATTTGCGTGGGCAAGCTCTACAACACGCCGCAGCCCTATTCGACGCAGTTCGACGCCGCTGAGCTGGCCTGGATCTCCCGCTACGCCTGGGGCGAGGACTATCACCGCGTGCTGCGCGCAGGTTTGCGGCGCCTGGAAGCGGCCCTCCGCGAACGCGCCGGCGCGCCCTTCGACTCTAGGATCTGCGTCGATACGGCGCCCCTGGCGGAGCGCACTTACGCGCGCCTCGCCGGGCTGGGTTGGATCGGCAAGAACACCTGTCTCATCAACCAGCCGCGCGGATCTTGGTTCTTCCTGGGCGAATTGCTGATTTCGCTCGAGATCGAAGCGGATGCCCCTCCGCCCGACCGCTGCGGGACTTGCCGCCGCTGCATCGAAGCCTGCCCAACCGAAGCCATCGTGCCGTTTGGCGGCCGCCACGCGGTGGATTCGCGCTTGTGCATCTCCTATTTGACGATTGAGCTGCGCGGCGGAATCACCGAGGACCAACGCGCTGGCAACGGCGGCCACGTCTTCGGCTGCGACATCTGCCAGGACGTCTGCCCATGGAACCACCGCGCGCCCGTCACTGCAGATGTGGCGTTCCATCCGCGCCAGGTCGCGCCGCCGCTCGAGCGGCTGGCCGCGCTCAGCGAAGCGGAATTCGGCGAACTGTTCGGCGACACGCCGGTCTGGCGCGCCCGCTACGCCGGTTTCCTGCGCAACGTGGCCGTGGCCATGGGCAACCGCGCGCTGCCGCAGTTCCGCGCTGCGCTGGAAAAGCTGGCAGCGTTCGAGGACCCGGTGGTCGCCGAGCACGCCCGCTGGGCACTGGGAAGACTGGCCAACCCCTCCTGGAAGGCGACCGGCACCTTAAGAGGTGGAAGGCTCCGCACGAAAACCTCGCAGCCATTGATGAACGTAGACGGACACTGATAAGCAGATCGTTCCAATCAGTGTGTTCATCGGTGTTGACCTGGGGCCTACCATCCTCGCTACGACCGATCAACGGAGCCGCACTCAGCTAGAATTGGGGTGCAGGAAGGCTCGAAATGACCTGTCCAAACTGTGGTCTGATCAACCCCGAAGCGGCCCTTCGATGTGATTGCGGCTACGGTCTTGCCGAGAAGGGGCTCAGAGCTGAATTCAAACCCGCGTCTCGTCCCCCAGGTTGGTTCCGGCGGCCTCGCTCAGGATGGTGGAAATTCACGGCGAGTCTTGTCTGGATACTCGCCGTCCTCGGATTAATTACCCTTTCAACAGTGGCGGCGATGACGTTGCTCGGGGCTATGGGTATGGGGGGGCCTCAACCCGGAGACTCCAAAGTTCGGTGGCTAATCAGTATGTGGTTCTGGTTTGTTCTCGGACTGTTGATTGCCGGCGTCTGCTTCATCCTTAGTCGGCCAAGACAGCGGGCGGTGTAGGATAGCTTGGCACAGAGCCGCGAATCGACCTGCCCACACGTTCGTCGAAGAGGACCGCGACCCACGGGCCCCTCCCATTGTTACCGTTCTCAAATGAACCACCCCCCAGCTACCAACCGCCCGCCCTCGCGCCGTTCAACAACCTGAAACCCCGGCCGCGATACGATGAAAGTGTGCGGCTGCTGCTGTTGGCTTCGCTCTTGATATTCGCGGCTCGGGCCGAGGACCCGCTAGTCGAGCGCGGATATATGCACTTTTACAATCTCGAATACGACGAGGCGATCGCCGATTTCAAGGGCGCCATCGCGGCTCACCCCAATGATCCGGAACTGCACAATCACCTGGCCGAAGCCATCGTGTTTAAGGAGATGTACCGCGATGGCGCTCTCGAGAGCGAGCTCGTCTCCGGCAATAATTCGTTTCTGCGGCGGCCGAAACTGAACCCTACGGCGCAGACCGAGCAATGGTTCTTGGGCGAAGTGGCGAAGGCCATGTCCCTGGCCCAGGCGCGCATCGGCAAAAATCCCAACGACGCCGCGGCGCTGTACGCTCTCGGCATTTCCTATGGCCTGCGGTCCAACTACTACTGGGTGGTGAAAAAGGCGTGGCGCGATTCTCTTAGGGACGCCACGGCGGCGCGGCGCATGCACGCACGGGTGGAGGCGCTCGAACCCAACAACGTGGACGCGCGCCTGGTCGAGGGTCTGCATGATTACCTGGTTGGCTGCCTTCCCTGGACCTGGCGCATGCTGGGTTTTCTGATCGGGATCCACGGCGACAAGGAGCTGGGCATCCGCATCGTGCAGGATGTGGCGGCCCACGGGCGCGACAACCAGGTCGACGCCGAAATCTTTCTGGGAGCCCTCTACCGGCGGGAAAACCAGACGCGCCGCGCGGTGCCGATTGTCGAGGATCTCATCCACCGCTTCCCGCGCAACTACCTGCTGCGGCTCGAGCTCTCCCAGATGTACAGCATGGCGGGCGACAAGACGGATGCACTTGCGGCCGTCGAGAAAGTGGCAGAGCTCAAAACCCAGCACGCCCCGGGTTACGATCGCGTCCCGTGGGAGAAAATCTACTATCAGCAAGGCACTATCGAGTTCTGGTACGGAGAGCTCGACCATGCGCTAAGCCACCTGCAACAGGTCGCCTCGGCCCCGGAGGTCGACCTGAATACGAGCGTGTATACCTACCTGAGGATTGGCCAGATCTACGACTTGCAACGACAGCGCACGCAAGCTTTGGAGGCATATCGCAAAGCGATAGCTTATGCGCCTGAAGCCGATGGCGCGCAGCAGGCCAAAAAGTACCTCGAGACGCCGTACCGCCGCCGCACCGGCTAGGCGCCCGCCCCGCTGTTATTCGTCGATTTCAACCTTGACCGGTTGCTCGATGTACTTAGCGTCCTTGCCCGTGGTCAGCACCATTACCATCAGGCGCTGTCCGTGGGGCGCGCGGGCCGGGATCTTGAACTTGATTGAGGTCTCGGTCTGGTCGAGCATTTCGCAGGGCAGGTCGTGCGTTCCATCGGTGAGGAACACCTTGGCCACCGCGTCTTTCTGGAGGTTCTCTCCGGTCGCCACGATCACGTCCCCCGCCTTCCCGTTCAGCGGGTCCACCGTGACCATTTTCGGCATGGGCTGTTCAGCCCAGGCTGCTACGCCGACAGCCAGCAGCAGTGAGACCAAAAGAGATAGTTTCATCTGAATATCGCTTCCTCGACTCCATGCTATGTCCATTACAAGGCGAATTCAAGGGTAAGTGTAGAAATTCACTTCAGGCGACGCCTGGGTTGCGGCAGAATCGGGATCCTTGGGCAACCTCCGCTTCCCATGCGGCGGTGTGCGGGCATATTGCGGAGTTAATCCACACCGGTCTTTTCCACAGGTCACGGCGGCGGCGGTAGGTACTAGAACCATCAGAAGTTGTTGGACTTAAACGTTATGATTCCGTGTGGTACCTTAGGGTAAGTGGTTCTTCAGAAGACCCTTTTCAGAACCCTTTTCTTGGGCATCGCGGCACTCCTCGCCACCTCGGCGGCGAGTGGTGCGAGCATCCCCCCTTATAACGCCATTGTTAGCGGCAACTTCAGCGATTCCTGCTGCGATATCGGCGGGGGGCTGGCTGTAGGCGGTAACGCCACTTTACCGTCGTATATGAGCGTAGCCGACGCCATGAACGGCGAGCTTGCTACTGCTTTCCCCAGCAGCGCCATGCTCATCATTGCCGGCACCGTGACCGGCGGCCCGGCTCAATTGTATGCAGGCGACTACTACTCTCCCAACGGGGGAGTGAATAACGTCGGCTCCGGCAAATCGATCTCCTCGCCGGATCCGGTGACCTTCTCGACCGCCTTCACGCAGTTCCAGGGGGAGTCGAACCAAATCTCGACCGAGACGCCGACATGCACGACGTGTGTCTCCGGCACTGGCACTCTGACCATCACGGTGAACCGGGTCGGTCTGAACATCATCAACCTGACTACCGCAGAGCTTGCGGGCGCGACCTCAATCAGTTTTAAAGCCGGTACGGGCGTAACCTTCGCGTCGAATACCACAAGCTACGGGAACGCGTGGGTGCTCCTCAACGTTCCCGGCATCTCCGATACGCTTAACCTGTCCTCGGGTACGTGGTTCAACGGGTCTCAACAGGTTGGCAGCACCGCCTACGGCGCCGAGGACGTGCTGTACAACTTTTATCAGGCCACTTCCCTTACATTTCAAGGCACCATCGTGGGCAGCGTTTTGGCCCCTGGTGCCGCCGTTACCGATAACAGCGGCCAACAAATCGACGGCTCATTGGTGGCAGCATCGTTTGCGGGCAGCGCCGAGTTTCACAACCTCAATTTCCTGGGGCCCACGTTTACCCCCGAGCCGGCGCCGGCAGCTTTCGTAGGAGCGGGCTTGATCGCGCTGGCCCTTCTTCGCAAGCACCGCCGGCACTGATCCTCCAGTTCGGAGCGTCCGAAGAACCTGCCCGCGACGCCTCGGAATCGCCCGCTTCGGTCGCAATCCTCGAGCCTTCCCGCTGGTTCCCACCTGTGGATTACGTTCATAACTTCCATCTGAGACTTCTAGATCTGAAACTATACTTCTAGAACTGGCCTTGGTACTTCCCGCCTCCAATCACGCGGGTTACCGTTGGATCAGGTGATCCTCAAAAGCATCGCGTACGGTGCCCTGGTGGGCGTCGGGGCGCTCCTTTGCGCCTCCACGCCCACCGTTTTCGCCGCCAGTCTGCTCACCCCATATAACGTTTTCGTCAGTGGCAATTTTTCCGACTCAAACACCGGTACGGGCGGCGGGGTGGGTGGCGGACTGGCCGTAGGCGGAGTCGCCAAGCTGGGCGGCAGCGCGGCCACCAGTATCGCCATTGCCTCGAATCTGCTTGGGGAATCTCTCACCGCTTTCCCCAGCAGCACCACGTTCATCGCCGCCGGCGGTGTCACGGGCCGGGGAACGCTGGACACTGGAAACTACTACTTCACTGGAACGGACACCCGCTTCGCCAACGCCGGTAGCGGCACGCTGGACGCGGCCGATCCGGTGAACTTCACGACTTCGATGGCCCAGTTCACTACCTTGTCTACCACGTGGTCCACCGATGCAGCCACATCCGGCGATAGCTGTACGACCGCCGGCACCGTCACCACCTGCACCGTGACCAAGGCGGGCATGAACATCATCGACGTCGCAGACTCCGCGGTGGCGTCCGGTCACACGGTCCAGATTACCGGCGTTTCCAGTGCGGACTGGGTGATCATCAACGTCGCCGGCGCCACCGATACGCTGTCCGGAACCATCACCATCGATGGCTACGCCCCCGGTGGCAACGCCACCAACGCCGTCGCCGAAGATGTGTTGTTCAACTTCTATCAGGCAACCGCAATCACGCTGGGCGGCTCCGTGATGGGCAGCGTTCTGGCTCCCACTGCCGCCGTGACGGGCCACGGTGGTCAGTTCGACGGCTCGCTGGTTGCAGCGTCGTTTACACGGAACACCAACGGCACCTACTTTTACAACTACTATTTCCAGGGCGGGACGCCCGAGCCCGCGCCGGTAGCTTGCGTCGGAGTGGGCTTGATCGCGCTGGCCCTCTTAGCCAGGCGCCACCTGGGCTAATCCCGGTTCGGACGTCGCGGAGCGCACCAGGTCGTCTATCTCCGCGTCCGCCGTCCGCCGGCGGCCTTCATTCTTTCACCGCTATTATAGAGGCTGATGAGGCTACTTTCCTCACTGGTGCTGGCAGCCACGGCTCTGGCGGCGCAAACTTTTTCCGGCGGGCCGGCGCTGGACCGGACCATCGACGACGCCATCGCGCAGCGAAAGCTGCCGGGCGCGGTACTCATCATTGGCCATCAGGGGAAGATCGTTTACGAAAAGGCGTACGGCAGGCGTGCCACGGTTCCCGAACCCGAAACCATGACGGCCGACACCATTTTCGACCTCGCCTCGCTCACCAAGGTCGTCGCCACCACCACCGCACTGATGCAGTTGTTCGAGCAGGGCAAGTTCCGGCTCAACGATAAGGTCACCGACTACATTCCGGAGTTTCAAGACGGCAAGAGCGCGATCACGCTGCGCAACCTGTTTACCCATTTTTCCGGCCTCAAGCCGGACGTGCCGCTGGCCCATCCCTGGAGCGGCTACCAGACCGGCATCCAGCTCGCCTGCACCGATCCGCCCGACGGGCCTCCCGGCGCGCGCTTCGTCTACAGCGATATCAACTTTATTTTGCTGGGCGAACTGGTGCATCGCTTGAGCGGGCAGATGCTTTCCGATTACGCGCGCGACCACATCTTCCGCCCGCTGGGCATGAAGGACACGATGTTCCAGCCGTCTCCCACGCTGCTGCCGCGCATCGCACCCACGGAGCGAGCGACCACGGACAGCCTTCCGCTGCGCGGCGTGGTGCATGACCCCACGGCGCGCAACATGGGCGGCGTGGCCGGGCATGCCGGCGTGTTCTCCACCGCCGCGGATCTGGCCCGCTTCGCGCAGATGATTCTCAACGGCGGCGAGTTGGACGGGGCGCGCATCGCCAGCGCAGCCACCATCCAGAAGTTCACCGAGCCGCAGAGTCCGCCCGATCAGCCGATTCTGCGCGGGCTCGGCTGGGATATCGATTCGCCTTACTCCAGCAACCGCGGCGAGCTCTTCCCCATCGGCTCATTCGGCCACACCGGCTTTACCGGCACTTCGCTCTGGATCGATCCGTACTCGCAGACGTACGTCATTCTGCTGGCCAACAGCGTGCACCCTTCGGGGCATCCGTCGCTCAGCGCGCTGCGGTCGAAGGTCGCCACCATTGCGGCCGCAGCCATCGGGATTCAAACCCGCGGGTTGACGCTCACCGGCTACAGCGAAACCTTCACCGCCGCCGGCGTGCATCGCGTAGTGGGGCGGAATGCGGCCACGCGCAGCGGCCTGGACGTGCTGGCCGAGCGGAATTTTCAGGAGCTCCAGGGCAAGCGCGTGGGCCTCATCACCAACCAGACCGGCGTGGACCGCCTGGGCCGCCGCAATATCGATCTGATGCGCCGCGCCGGCATCAGTATCGCCGCGCTGTTTTCACCTGAGCACGGCTTCGCCGGCCGCGAAGACCGGCCCGACATCGGCGACGCGACCGACGCCGCCACCGGCATCCACATCTACAGCCTCTACGGCGCCACGCCGCGGCCCACGCCCGAGATGCTCCACGGCATCGATGCGTTGGTGTTCGACATTCAGGACGCCGGCGCGCGCTTCTACACCTACGAAACCACGCTCGTCTACGCGATGGAAGCCGCGGCTAAGGCGGGCATTCCGTTTTACGTGCTGGACCGGCCCAACCCCATCGGCGGCACGCACGTGGAGGGACCGCTGCTCGATGCCGCCAACACTTCCTTCGTGGGTTACCTGGCCGGCCTGCCCGTGCGCCACGGGATGACCATGGGCGAACTGGCGCGCTTTGCGAACAGCGAAAAGAAAATCGGCGCCGCGCTCACCGTGATTCCCCTCGAAGACTGGCGGCGCGGCGACTGGTTCGATTCCACCAACCTGCCCTGGGTCAATCCATCGCCCAATCTGCGCAGTCTGAACGCTGCCCTGCTCTATCCGGGCCTCGCTTTGCTCGAAGCCGCGGAGAATTTTTCGGTGGGCCGCGGCACCGGCGCGCCGTTTGAGCAGGTGGGCGCGGATTTCATCGGCGGACGCGAGTTGGCGGCCTGGCTGAACTTGCGCCAGATCCCCGGCGTACGCGCCTATCCCACCAGCTTTACGCCTGCCGAATCGAAATTCCGCGGCGTGCGCATCGAAGGCGTGCGCTTCGTGGTCACCAATCGCGAGCTGTTCGATTCCACCCGCCTTGGCCTGGAGCTGGCCGCCGCGCTGGAGAAATTCTATCCCGGCAAGATCGACTTCAGCGCCTGCGCGCGCCTGATCGGCAGCGACGACGTCATCCGCCGCCTGGCCGCAGGTGATGACCCGCGCACTATCCAGCAAAGCTTCACCGACGCTGTGGCTGGGTTCGTCGAGGTACGGGAGAAGTATCTGCTGTACCGGTGAGGAAGGGCGGCGGCGACGTCTTGTTCTCGGTCAAGCCGCCGGATCGATTTCGACTACCCCTGCGAAGCTCGAAGGTGGCGGGATGGCTCTGCCTTCCTCGCGCAGGCCCTCAAGATGAAACTCGATGGCCTCCTGGATGAGGCCCTCCACCTCGGCCCGCGAGTCGCCTACGGAGATCACGCCGGGAAGATCGGGAACGTACGCTCCCCAAGAAGTGGGACCCTTCTCATAAATGACCGTGTACGTCATCAATCCTCCTTCCTTTCCAGCCCGGTGCTGCGGAGAATAGCCTTCAGCGTTCCCACCGGGACATCCTTGCCGGTCTGGCCGGCACGGTGACGACCATGCCTTTTTGCGGATGCAGGTACTGGCGGTGGCTGTCTTTGGTCGCCTTGAGCCGCCAGCCCGCGGATTCGAGCAGGCGGATCAGCTCTCTGACCTTCACCTTTCACATCATACCGCCGCGCGTCGCCCAGCCATGCAAGGCCTCGCTTCCAACGTGGGTCCGGCATGACCAGCCCGGCATGGCCGAATTGTCTTTGACGACTAATTCCGGCCTCCCTGCCGGGGCAGACGGGCAAGCGAAACTGCGAGATACTGCATCTCAGCGGCCCTCTATGCCGGAGATCTCGAAGACCTGCGCGCGGTACGAAGAATTCGCACCCGCCGGGCCGCCCGCAGCCTTCGTCGCATGCTGGTGGAGCTTTTCGATTCCTCCGGCGGCTCAGAGCTTTGAACATGCAGTTGTGCCGGACGGCACGGTGTCGGTCGTATTCATCCGGAAACAAAGTCCATGCCGCCGGTTTCTCAGCGTATCAGGGCCACGTACAAACGCGCTCAGGCTGACCGTCGGCCCGGGCGATTCGTTCTGCGGAGCGCGCCTCCTGCCCGGAGCGTCGCGTCCCCTGCTTGGCATCGCACCGGCAAAACTGCGGGATCGGGTGCAGTCGCTGAACGAACTGGCGCCAGAGCTTGCTGACCGGATGCTGCGCGAGCTCGCGTCAGCGGCAACGGCCCGGCAATGCTTTGCCATTATGGAGCGCGAGCTTGCCGGGCTGGCGCAGCGCGCGGAGGCAATCGACCGTGCGATCTCCCAAGCCACTGCGATGCTGCTCCGAGCTCATGGAAATGCGAAGATTGCCGGCATTGCAACCGGCGCCGGCCTCAGCGAGAGACAGTTTCGGCGGCGGTTCTATGAGGCGGTCGGACTTACTCCCAAGGAATTCTCGCGCATCATTCGCGTGCGCTGCGCCTGCATTCACATTGCAGCACCGGAAAAGGCGCGCCTTGCCGCCATCGCTCATGGGACTGGGTACGCCGACCAGGCGCATCTATCGCGAGAGTTTGCAAGAGTATTCGGTTCGCCGGCGGGTGACGTGTCGGCCTTGCTCCGCGGGTTTGAGCATGGCGAATTCAGGGAAAGCCCGATGTCCGTTTCGTTCAAGACATAGTCTCCCCACTCCTGTTATTTGAATAGACATGAGACTCAGAGTGATTGCCACCACAGTTTTCCTCGCTGCGACCGGAGCGGCGCAGATACCGAGTACCGCGCGTGAGCAGATCGAAGCCATGAAGAGCTGCTCGTTTCTCGCCGGGCGATGGGCGGGAGAAGGATGGATGTCTTTCGGCCCTGGTAAACCAAGCACGTTTCACGAGACGGAAAGTGTCGCGCCGAAGCTCGATGGCCTGGTTCTGGAGATCGAAGGCCTGGGGACGGGCGATACGGGAAAGGTCGTGCACAGCGCCCTCGCCATCTTGTCGTTTGACGGGCGAACCAAGCAGTACCACTTCCGCGCCTATGACGGTACGGGACACTTTGTGGACGCGGATGCCGATTGCAAGGAGGGCGCCATGATATGGACCATGCCGATGGGTCCGCGCCAGATGCGATACACGATCAAACTCAACCAGAAAGGCCAGTGGTTCGAGGTCGGCGAAATGTCGGGAGACGGCCAGAACTGGCAGAAGTTCTTCGAGATGACGCTGAACAAGACCTCCGCGGTACAGCCCTAGTCGCAATGCCGCCTTTCTCCAATTGCGGGAGAAGTGCCTATTGTTCCACTGAGAGGGGCGGCGGGCATCGGGGCCTCCGCTGTCGTCGCGACATCCCAACAGCCAACTGCTACGCGAGCATGCTAACATCGCGCAACAGCGGGGCCTTTGAAGGTTTCATAGGAGTGTGGATGTTACAGGACGACGAGGTCATCGGTGAGCGCTCTTTCTTTCTTGAGGGCAACGAGGGCACGGCTCCCGCAATCGTTTTGCGCGTCGGGCGGCCGGTCCAAGCGAAGGGAGAATACGCTCATTGCCGCTTCGAGTTGATCACTCACGGACCGGACGCGGCTGTGCACGAGATGACGTCCGGTGGTTTGGATCCCTTGGACGCTATTATCGGCTGCTTCACTCTTGCCGGCATGAACGTCGCCGGGCTGAATGAGTCGATCTTCGGCGGGCGCTTAAAATGGGAGGGCTCACCGGGCGGAGGTCCGGGGCTGGGCTTGCCGACGATGGAACATGGATGGCCCCGGTAAATAGTGTGCCCGCATGCGGATTCACGCTCGGCCCTGCTCTTGCAGATGTTGAGCCCTCCAGCTACGAGCCGGAGTGAAAGCTGCCCTCGAGAGGCGTTTCCAGGTCAGCCGCCAATCAACCTGAGATCGCCGCGCACCTCGCGCTCGCAAGAGTGGAACGACTCGCGGGAGGCGACCAGGAAGTTCGGACGGCCGCGGGCATTTTGCAGGGTGAGCCACAAGTATTGCCCCAGGACGCCGAGGGCAAAGGTTGTCAGGCCGCCAAAGAAGCAGATGGCCAGCACGATGGGTGCGTAATCGGGCACCGAAACGCCGCCCAACGCCCTCGCGGTGACCACGATACACGACACCAGCGCCGACAGCAAAGTGCCTGTGAGGCCCGTGATCAACAAGAGGCGCAAGGGCAGATCCGTGAACGTAAAGATGCTGTCCAGCGCGTACCGGAGCTTCTTCCTCAGCGTCCAGGCGCTGCGCCCCTCCGCGCGCTTGCTCCGCCGATAGGGCACAAAGCTACGCCGGAATCCAAGCCAGAGCAGGAGGGCGATCAGGTTGGTGTTCGCCTCATGGAGCCGGAGCAATTCGTCGCGGACTCGCCGTGTGCACCCGAAAACGTCCACGCCTCCCGCCGGCATGTCATGGATTACGAAGCTCCGGTAGAGGAACCAGAACACACCTGCGGACAGCCGGGACGACCACGGATCGCCGCGCCCGGCTCGGCATCCGAACACGATGTCGGCCGCGCCGCTATGCATCTGCCGATAAAACTCCAGCACCAGCTCGGGAGGCTCCTGCAGGTCCGCCGCCAGAGCGGCGAAGTAATCCCCGCCTCCGTGGGCCAGACCGGCGGCAATCGCGGAAAATGACCCGAAATTGCGCGTCAGCGAAATCAGTTGCGCGCGCAGCGGAAGCCGCGGCAGCCGCTGCCGCAAAATCTCATAGCATGCGTCGGGACTGCCGTCGATCACGAAGACTACTTCCAGCTCTCCGGGAAAACCGCCGGCCAGCTTCACCAGTTCGCCCAGCAGCCGATCCAGGTTTTCCTGGTTCTTATAAACCGGAATCACCAGCGACAGCACCGGTTACCTCCATGAGTTGCACGCCTCGGTCACGCGCTCAACTTCTTCATCGGTGAGGTAAGGGTGCATGGGCAAGCTCACCTCCGACCGGCAGATCCAACGGGCTCCCTCGCATCCGCCTGGGGCTTCGTAAGGGGCATGCGCCAGGGCCGGCTGATCGAAGAGCGCGTGCGGATAGTGCTCACCGGTCGTGACGCCCAGCCGCCCGAGGTGCTCCATCAGATCGCGCTTCGAACCTTCGGTCACAACCAGCGGGAACAGGTGATAGCACGAAGCAGCCTTGCAGTCCGCGGTCAGAGGGCGCAGGCGCGGATTGTTCAGGGCGTCCAGGTACATGCGGGCAATCGCGCGCCGCCGCTCGGTCCACTGGGCGAGCCTGGGGAGACACGCTCGCCTCAACACCGCCGCCTGGACCTCGTCCAGACGGCTGTTGTATCCGATTGCGCTGTGTTGATACTTCGCCGACTGGCCGTAGTCGCGCAGCCTGCGTATCTCCGCTGCGAGCTGCGCATCATTGGTCAGGACAGCTCCGCCGTCGCCCATCGCGCCCAGGTTCTTCGTGGGGTAGAAACTGGTCGCGGCCGCCTGGCCCACCGTCGCAGTCGCCTGGCCCGCGAACGTAGCCCCGATCGATTGCGCGCAGTCTTCGACGACGACCAGGCCGAAGCGGTCGCGGAGGGCCGCCAGAGACTCTAAATCGAGCGGGTGGCCGTAGAGATGAACGGGGACCGCATAGCGAATGTCCGGACGCCTCTGCAAAAGGCGGGCGGCGGCGTCCAGGTCGAGCAGGCCCGAAGAATCGCAGTCGCCAAAAACAGGGATGGCTCCGAGCTTGAGAATGGCCAGGGAGGTGGCAAACGCCGAGATCGGGCTCGTCAGGACTTTCGTTCCCGTTTTGCACCCGAGCGCGCGCAGCGCCAGTTCCAGCGCGTCCAGACCGCTTGCCACACCGACCGCGTGCCCCACGCCCCAGTAGGCGGCCAGGGCTGCTTCGAACTCGCGCACCTGGTTGCCCAGGATGTACCAACCGCTGGCGCCCACCTCGGCGACCGCTGCCAGTACGTCGTCCGCGATTTCGGCCCACTGGCGCTTGAAGTCGTTAGTGAGAATCGGCGGTTGCATGCTTCAGGGCCAGGAACTCGGCATAGTCCCGAATGTACTCCTGCGCATCGTACAGCTCAGAGGCGAGCACCAGCAGGACCGCGTCCGGCGAGTAGTCGTATTGAACCGTCCAGACCATGGGCGGCACGTACAGGCCCAGCGTCGGATCGTCGAGCACGAACTCCTCCCGCGTTTGTCCGTCATCGACTACACAGCGGCAACTGCCGCGTGTGCAGATCAGAAACTGGTGCAGCCGCCGGTGTGCGTGCTCTCCCCGTATCTCCCGGTGAGTGACGTCGAAAACTAGAAAGCACCGTTTGATTTCGAAGGGAATATGCCGTTCGCATTCGGCAAGCGTCAGCGATCCGCGGAGATCGAGAACCTTCGGGAGGCGGTAGAGAACCACGCCGCCGGCGGCGGAGGGATATGCCCCGGCCTCAGCCGCCGGGGCCGGCGCCAGGTGGGCGCGCGCGGGACTGGCGCCCACATAGCCGGTGATCCGGCCGGGATTGCCGGCCACGATTGCGTTGGGCGGCACATCGCGCGTGACCACCGTACCCGCTCCGATCATGGAATTCGCCCCCACGGTGATGCCCGGGAGGACGGTTGCGTTAGCCCCCAGCGATGCGCCTTGTTTGACCGTCGTCCGCAGAACCGCAGCCTGATGCTGCCGGCTGCGCGGAAACCGATCGTTGGTAAAGGTGACGTTCGGACCGACGAACACGTCGTCTTCCAGCGTGACTCCGTCCCAGAGTTGGACACCGGACTTGATAGTCACCCGGTCGCCAACCACAACGTCGTTCTCGATAAACGTGTGATCGCAGATGTTACAGTCCGCTCCGATTCTCGCCTGCGGCAGGATGTGGGCGAAGGCCCATATCCGAGTGCCGTCACCGATATACGAGCTCTCGACCAGCGCCATTTCGTGTCGAAAGAAGTGCCCCAGGCTCGGGACGGGTTCCTCGAGGAAGATCAATTCGGGTTCGGTTGTTACCATTCCGCGGCCACACCTTTCCAGATCGTGATCTGAAATGTGAATCTTTGCCGTTTGCGATCAAAGTGCCGCTGAGAGGCTGTTTTTCTCGTTAAAGTTTCGCGGCAGGCCGCGCATTCCGCGCTTCGAAGCTGCGCGGGCCTCCTGTTTCGGAGTTTCATCGCCTGTCGCCCATGGCAGCGATCATCAGGTCGCGATTGTAAACGGCTCGGGACGAACCCCGGACTTTCGTCCCATACCGCGAGTGCACGACATAAAAGGGATCTCTTTCCAGCGTCGGGCGCGCCTCTAAGCTCCGTAGGAGCGGAAGAAAATAGCCCACGGGCAAGCCGTTGGGATAAGCCGGCGGTGAGGACAAGCCGCGGAACGGGGCGGAAGAGGATTTCACCAACAGTCTTCCGCCCCGTTCCGGGGCTGGCAGGGAGCAACCAGATTCCACACGGCTTGCGCCGTGGGCTATTGTCTTTCGCCCTTCGGGCTGGCGCCGCCGCCTTGCGTACCTATACGCTCAGATACCAGCGGA
>Ga0187876_1000697_pt1 | contig 33029 bp, 26 predicted proteins | sample June2016WEW_17_4_FD_133000 | JGI IMG/M metagenome (GOLD analysis project Ga0187876, IMG submission 133000) | Peatland microbial communities from SPRUCE experiment site at the Marcell Experimental Forest, Minnesota, USA - June2016WEW_17_40 | ecosystem: Environmental > Terrestrial > Soil >...
GCCGTGAGCACATTGGGGTCGAAGCCGTCGGCCGCCGCCGCGATCGCGTACAGCTCGCTGTCCGCGTAGCCGCCACCCGGCTCCGGGATCGACCCGTCCGTCCCCTGCTGCGTCTGCAGATAGGCAAGTGCGCGCGAGGCGGGATCCTCCTCCGCCCTCACCACCTGAGCCCGCTGCGCGCCGAGCAGCGTGCACCCACCAACCAGGACGGCTGCCACCGCCAGCGCGGTGAACCTGCGGGATCCCGACATCCCATGCTCCCCAGGCGGCGATCGGTCTCCACCTCGCCGAAGGCATCCTCGCCGCCATGAGGCCGTCCTCCCGTCACGCGCGGGGGTGGAGTCCCGCCTCGGGTCGGTCTCCTGACTTGCGGATCATCGTCGTCGGTCGCCTTCCCACGAGACACGCGTCTCGCAGTGGCACGCTGACCTCGACTTCCCGCTCACAGTTGCGCGACAGCGCCGGACTCTCACCGGCTTCCCGTCACCCGGGGCGCTATTCAGGTGTGACCGGGATTATGGCGCGGACCCGCCGGCCTTCGCCGGCCAGCACGCGAGAGCCCAGCCCGGTGCCTCCGGATCGACTCAATCCCAGCGGAAGCGCCAGGTGGCGATCGAGATGGTGACCACGGCCCAGGCCAGCATCACCAGGCAGTCGGTGGTGATGGCGCTGAACCCCGCCGCGTCATTCATGACCTGGTGCAGGGCGTCGCTCGCCCAGGCCAGCGGGAGGATGCGCGCGATCGTCTGCACCACCGCGGGCAGCGAGCTCATGGGGAAGAAGAGCCCGCTCAGGAACATCAGCGGGAAGGTGACCATCGCCGCCAGCGCGCGGGCCGACTCGCTGGTCCGGGAGATGCTGGTGATGAGGAAGCCGATGCCCACGAAGGCCGCCGTCCCGAGCACGATCGGAGGTATGAGCAGCAGCCAGCTGCCGTAGTTCTTGGCACCGAAGACCCAGATCCCCAGCGCCACCAGGACCACGATCTGGAGCAGCACGGTGAGGCCACCACCCACCACCTGGGCGCTCAGGATGGTGCCGGATCGCACCGGGGTGGCACGGAAGCGTCGCAGGATCTGCTTCACGCGCATCTCGACCAGGCCGATGGCGACGTAGTTGACCCCGGAGAACAGGATGATGTAAGCGATCATCGAGGGCAGCATGTAGTCCATCTCGGTGACCTGGTTGACGTCCGCCGACTGCGGGGTGCCGAGGGTCACGTTCAGGTGTCCGAGACCGGCGGTGCGGGCTGTCACGTTGGCGACCACGGCGTCGGCGATGGCCGACGACGAGGACCCGCCGGCGGCCTGGTAGATCGCCACCTGCTGAGGCGGCCCCTGGCCAAGCACGGCCGACCCGAAGCCCTTGGGGATCACCAGGACCGCGGCGACCGAGTCGTCCTTGAGGTCCGCGAACGCGGTGGAGTGGCTCGTGGAATGGACGGTGACCCCGTTCACGCCGCCCAGCGCCTTGAGGTAGCTGGCCGAGACCGCGGTGTTGTCGTTGTTCACGGCGTCCAGGCTGACGGAGAGCCCGTTGCCGCCGAACAGCAGGCCGAAGATGACCATGAACAGGACGGCCAGCCCGAGGGTGAAGATCAGCGCCGTCCGGTCGCGCACCGAGGCACGCACCCGGTTGAGCGTCAGAGCGCGGAAGGCTTTCATTCCCGGAGGCTCCGGCCGGTCAGGCTGAGGAAGACGTCCTCGAGGGTGCCGTGACGAACCATGAGGTCGCGGATCGCCCCCTCCCGCTCGCCATCGGCCGCGTCCCCGGTGGAGGCCCACGGAGCCGTCGGGTCGAGCAGGGCGTGGAGAAGCGCCTCGGGGTTGCGGGTGGTGATGCTCACCCGGCCGTCCGCCACCACGCGCTCCACCCCGAGCACGCTCCGGAGGCTCTGGGGGTCGAGGCCGAGCACGGGCTCGAACTCGATGGTGGTCCCGACCGCGTGCTGCGCGATCAGGTGGGGCGGGGTGTCGAGAGCGACGATCCGGCCCCGATCGATGACCGCGACGCGGTCGCAGAGGCGCTCCGCCTCCTCCATGTAGTGGGTGGTCAGCACCACCGTCTTGCCGCGCTTGCGGATCCCCTCGATCACCGTCCAGATGTTGAGCCGGGCCTGCGGGTCGAGACCGGTGGTGGGCTCGTCCAGGAAGACGAGGTCCGGGTCGTTGATCAGGGCCAGGGCGATGCTCAGACGCTGCATCTGGCCCCCGCTCAGGTCGGTGGTGTAGGCCTCCGCCTTCTCTTCGAGGTTGAATTCTTCCATCACCTCGGCGGTGGGCCGCGATCGCCGGTAGAGGGCTCCGAACAGCTCCACCGCCTCGCGGACCCTGGTGAACTCGGGCAGCGCGGTCGCCTGGAGCTGGACCCCGATCCGCTCCTTGACCGTGCTGGGGTGGGCGAGGACGTCGGTGCCGAGCACGTGGACGCTGCCGGCGTCCGGGGTCCGCAGCCCCTCGATGATCTCCAGGGTCGTCGTCTTCCCCGCCCCGTTGGGGCCGAGCATGCCGAAGACCTCGCCCTTCTCCACGGCGAAGGTCAGGCCGTCGACCGCGACCACGGCGCCGTAGCGCTTGACCAGGCCCTCAACGTCGATGTCTGCCATCTCTCCTCTCAGACCGCCATCCGGCCGGCATCGGCTCGGCGCAAGCATAGGGGGTGGACCGCTGGACGGTCGACCGGCGGACGCCAGGGCAGCCATGGGCACCTCCTCGGAGCTGAGTTTCAGAACGTTGATCTGAAACGGCGTAATAGAACCACGTTCGGATATACTCCGTCAAGTGGCACGTCCTCGAACCCACGACGAGAAGCTCCGGCTCCGCCTGCTCGACGAGGGCGGGCGTCTGCTCGCCGAGGAGGGACCCGCCGCCCTGACCGTCCGCCGCCTCGCCGAGCGTGCGGGCACCTCCGCCTCCGCCGTCTACAGCCTCTTCGGCGACAAGTGGGGGCTGGTCGAGGAGATGTTCCGGGAGGGCTTCCGGCGCTTTGCCGAGCGCATCGCGGCGCTGGAACGCACCGACAACCCCTGGGCGGACCTCGCCGCCCTCGGTGCCGCCTACCGTGCCAACGCCCGGGCCAACCCGCACCTCTACGACCTGATGTTCGGCCAGCCCTTCCCCCAGTTCCAGCCGGGGGAGGAGGACCGGGTGATGGCCATGGGCACGTTCGCGGCGCTGGTCGAGGCGCTCGGCCGCTGCGTCGACGCCGGCCTGCTGAGCGGCAACGCGCTGGACCTCGCCACCGCCTTCTTCAGCCTGATCCACGGGCTCACCGCCCTCGAGCTGCTCGGCTGGGTCGTCCCCCCAGAGCGCGCCGAGCTGGTCTGGGTACGCGCTCAGCAGGCGCTCTTCATCGGCCTGGCGCAGGTGCCGGACGGAGCGGATGGCGGACAGCGACTGACGCAGGCGCCCGGCGAGGGCTGAGCCGGCTTCCGCCCGCCGCCGCGCGCTGCCGGCCGCCGGACGCCGGGGCCCGCTCAGCCGGGGACCATCCGCGCCTCCAGCTCACCCGCGGCCGACCGCTCGGAAGCCTCGACGCAGCCGTCGATGACCGCGGTCATCACCCGCCCCACCGCATCGGCGGAGAGCCGGGGGACCCGGCTGGCGACGTGGGTGATCACCTCCCGCTCGCGGACGCGGTCGCGGACGGCCAGACCGGTCCGGCGCTTGTCCCGCTGGACGGCGTCGACCGCCGCGGCACGGCTCTGCAGCACCGCTGAGAGGGCCTGATCCAGCGAATCGATGATCTGGCGGTGCTCGGCGAGCTCGGTTGCCTGGTGACCGCGCAGCATGGGCGCCAGCACCGCCGCCGCGGCGATGATCGCCTCCAGCGTCTCCGGGGTGATCGCCTGGGCGGCGTCGCTCCACGACTCGGCGGGCACGGTGTGCGACTCGATGAGCAGCCCGTCGGCCCCGGCGGCGACGGCCGCCAGCGCCAGCGCGGGGACCCAGTCGGCGCGGCCGGCGGCATGGCTCGGATCGACGATCACCGGGAGCGGGGTGCGCTCCCGCAGCACCGGCACGGCCGAGACGTCCAGGGTGTTCCGGGTGGCGGTCTCGAAGGTGCGGATGCCCCGCTCGCAGAGGATCACCCGGGGGTTGTCCTCGGCCAGCACGTACTCGGCGGCGGCGAGCCATTCGTCATAGGTCGCGGCCATTCCCCGCTTCAGCACAACCGGAAGGCCGGAGCGACCCGCGGCGCGCAGCAGGGGGGTGTTCTGCATCGAGCGCGCGCCGATCATGAAGGCGTCGACGTGGCCGGTCAGCATCTCCACGTGCTCCACCGACAGGGGCTCGACGAGGACCGGCTTGCCGGTCAGGGAGCGTGCCTTCTCGACCAGGACCAAGCCCTCCTCCCCCATGCCCTGGAAGGCGTCCGGCCGGGTGCGGGGCTTGTAGATGCTGCCCCGGAGCACCGACGCCCCGGCATCGCGCATGGCCAGGGCGTGGCTGATGTAGCCGGGCTCCACGGCGCAGGGCCCGGCGATGACCGGGACCGCCGGTCCGCCGAACACCACGTCGCCGATGGACACGCGGCGCCGATCGGGGGACGAGGTTATCGGTTTGAGCAGGTCGGTGAGCATCGGTTCCTCCAGCTGTCTTGTGAGGACCGGCCCGGTTCGCTGTGATCCGGATCGGCCTCTCGGCCACCCGGATCTCGGCGCAGGACTACTTGCTCAGCAGCACCCGCACCGGCCCTGGGGCCGATGTGGCGTACTCAAAGTAAAAGTAGAACCGCGACGCGATCGCGAACATCGAGAGGGATCGTACCAGGATCCGGGTGACCGCGAGCGGATCAGGCCGGCAGCTCCGTGTCGTCGTGCGGGACCTGGGGGGCCGGGTCGCGATCGCCGTGAAGGGCGTCCAGCTCTCCCTGCTCTCCGGCGTCCGGCCGCCAGGACGGTTGCCCGGCGCCCTGGGCTGAGCCTCCGACGGGGCTCCCCCCGGGGCCTTGCACCGGGACGGATGGGGCGACGAAGGGGGCTCCGGCGACCGGCCGGCTCCGACCGCCCAGGGCCGAGGCGATCAGACACAGGGCGACCACGACGAGGAAGATCGGCCCCGCCCAGTGGAGCCGGGTGCTGAGGTCCGCGCCGTTGGTGAGCAGGAGGGCGCCGACGCCGGTGAAGATCAGGCCGAAGGCGACGGACACCCAGCTGGTTCGACGGCCGGGCATCAGCGTCCCCCCGCCACGGGGCGACGAGCCGCAGACGCCGTCACCCGCGCGGGCCCACCCCCGCCGGCCCGGGTCTGCGCGTCGGCGCCGCCGGTCTCGACGGTGAGCTGGCCGCAGCCGACGGCCACGCTCAGGGTGAGCGTGCCGGTCGGTGACGTCCCGATGGCCTCGTCGAAGTGGGAGGAGATCTGCACCCCGGAGTCGGTGCGCCCGAGCAGGTTCACCTCCCCCGCGCCCAGCCTGCTCGTGAGGTCCACGGTGGTGTCCGCCGGGACGACGACGACCAGGTGGCCGAAGGCCACGCTGGAGGTGACGGCAACGCTCCGGCCGCCGAGGTCCACCCCGCTCAGGTCGACGACCATCTGGCCGGCGATCAGCCGGTATGTGGGCTGCACCGAGGTGAGGGTTGGCGGCGCGTAGCTCACATTGCCCACGCCCCCGGAGAGCGGTTCCGGAACGAGCACCGCCGCCGCAGCGAACGGCAGGAGGCAGATGCCGAGGCAGATGAGCAGCGGGGAGCGCCCGAACCGCGCCCCGGCGACCAGGGTGAGCCCGAGCACCACGAAGACGATGCCGAAGCCGATCGCCACGGTGAGGTGGATGGCCCCGGCGCTCTCCAGGATGAGGGCGACCCCGATGGCCAGGATCATCGCCGCGAGGCCAAACACGCCGAGACGGATGCCGCTGGAGTTGACCGCCGTTCCCGACCACGCGGCCGGCGTTCCGTAGGCGGCCGGAGGGTAGGCCGGCTGGGGCGTGTAGAAGCGGTACGAGGATGGGGTGTAGGCGGGCGCCGTGTAGGAGTAGCCGGAGGGAGCCGTGTGCAGCTGGTCCACCGGGAGCGGCGGGGAGTAGGCGGCGGGCACCGGCCCCGAGCCGGGCGCCGGCGGCGCGAACCCGGCGGGAGAGGCGGGCTCGAACGGCGTGGCGGGTGGGACGGCCGGGTGCCCCGCGGGCCAGGAGTCCCCGACCAGGAAGAGCACGCCGATGACCACCAGGGCCACGCCCCACACCAACCCGGAGTCGTAGAAGGCGAAGTTGCCGGCCAGGACGAGCACGGCGATGATCAGGAAGAAGGCACCGGCGACGATGCGCAGGTCGGCGCCGGGCCCGCGCCCGGCACGGGGAGGCGGCGCCACCCCATACGGGGGGATGCCGTCGGCAGCCGGCACCAGCACCCATCCGGCGATGTAGAGGATCACCCCGATGCCGCCGCAGAAGGCGAGGACCACGAAGGCGAGCCGGACCCAGGTGGGGTCCACCTCCATGTGGGCGGCCAGCCCGGAGGCGACCCCGGCGACGACCCGGTCGCGGCGGAGGCGGTAGAGGCGGCGGTAGGGGGGTCCGGGCATCGACCCGCCGGGGGGGATGGCGTCGACCGCCGGCATCACCACCCAGCCGACGATGTAGAGGAGGATCCCGAGCCCGCCGATGAAGGTGAGGACCACGAAGGCGAGCCGGATCCAGACGGGGTCCACCTCCATGTGGGCGGCCAGCCCGGAGGCGACCCCGGCGACGACCCGGTCGTGGCGAAGGCGGTAGAGGCGGCGGTAGGGCGGTGGCGTTGGCGCCCCTCCGGGCGGCGGCACCGTCCCCCACGGTGGCGGCGGAGTGAACCCGCCGGATGGCGGCTCCCACCCGGGAGGGGGCGGCGAGCCGCCGGGTGGCGGAGCCGCGGCATGGGAGGGCTGGGGCTCGCCGGAGGGCTCCTCTGCGGGTGGCGAGCCGGACGCGGCGGGGTCCTGCTGGCCGGGGGTCTGCTCCATCGTCGATCTCCTGGATCTCGCGGCCTTCCACGGATGGGTCCCGGCGGTGTTGTCGCCGTTGCGGGCCCTCTCGGTCGCCCACCCAATGTGGACCTCCCCGGTACCGAAGCGCCATCCGGGGACTCCCTGGAGAATCCCCGAGCGCGCCAGGGATCTCTCAGGGGAGCACCCGATATCACGACCCCCGGCGCCGTGTCACGCTTGACCCGGTGAGCTCGACCTCCGCCACGCACGATTCCCCCGGTGCGACCGGAACCCGCGACGGCGCCAGCCCGTCGGGGCCGCGCCGCTACCGCTTCCTGGTCCGCAGCCGGCGTGACCGCGTGCTCTCGGGCACCGCCGGGGGGCTGGCCGAGTCCCTGGGCATCGACCCGCTGCTGGTCCGGCTCAGTCTCGCCGTGCTCACCGCCGCGGGCGGCACCGGCATCGTCCTCTACCTGGCCCTCTGGGCTCTGAGCACCGAGCCGGACACCGCGCTCCCCGCTCAGGCGGTCCAGCAGCGCCCCCGCAACCGTCAGATCGCCGCGGTGGCCTGCATCGTCGCCGGCGGCATGCTGATCTTCCGCTCCCTCGGCATCTGGTTCGGTGACGCTCTGGCTTTTCCGGTCGCCCTGGCGGCCGCGGGTTCCGCCCTGATCTGGGCGCGCAGCGATGAGAGCGACCGGCGTCGCTGGGCCCGCTTCAGCGAGCGCCTCCCCGGCAACCCGGTGGCCAGCGTCTTCGGGGGCTGGATCTCACCGCTCCGGGTCGCCGGCGGCGGGGTGCTCCTCGCCGCCGGCATGACCATCTTCCTGGTCGCCAACCGGGCCCTGGCCTCGGCGCGAACCGTGCTGCTCGCGGTGCTGGTGACCGCAGCCGGGCTGGGCCTGATCCTCGGTCCCTGGATCCTCCGCCTCGCGCGCGACGCCAGCGAGGAGCGACGCCAGCGGATCCGCTCCGAGGAGCGGGCGGAGATCGCCGCCCACCTCCACGACTCGGTGCTCCACACCCTGGCCCTGATCCAGCGGAGCGCGGACCCCGCGGACGTCGCCGCGCTGGCCAGGCGGCAGGAGCGCGAGCTCCGAGCCTGGCTCGACCACCGGCCCACGCCGTCGGCCCAGCAGGACCTTCGCGGGGCGGTGGACGCGCTGGCCTCCCGGGTCGAGCAGCTCCACCACGTGACCGTCGACACTGTGGTGGTGGGCGACGCTCCGGTGACCCAGCACGTCGAGGCGCTGCTGCTCGCCTGCCAGGAGGCGGCGATCAACGCCGCCCGCCACTCCGGGGCGGCGCACGTGTCCATCTACGTCGAGGCCGACACCGACGGGATCACCGCCTACGTGCGCGACGACGGCAAGGGATTCGACGTCGATGCGGTGCCCGCCGATCGCCGCGGCATCGCCCAGTCGGTGATCGGGAGGATGCGCCGCCACGGCGGCTTGGCCACCATCACCAGCAGGCCCGGCCAGGGCACTGAGGTCCAGCTCGAGCTGCCCCGGAGTGGGTCGTGAAGTCCGCCGGCCCGAGAACGCGCCTCTTCCTCGTCGACGACCACCAGCTCTTCCGGAGCGGGCTCCGCGCCGAGCTGGAGGACGAGTTCGAGATCGTGGGCGAGGCCGGGGACGTGGACCAGGCGGTGGCCGGGATCGTCGTGCTGAAGCCCGACGTCGTCCTGCTCGACGTCCACCTCCCCGGCGGCGGAGGGGCCACGGTGGCGGACGCCATCACCCGGCGCGGCGCCGGGGCGACCCGCTTCCTGGGCATCTCGGTCTCCGATGCGCCCGAGGACGTGATCGGGGTGATCCGCGCCGGTGCCCGCGGCTACGTCACCAAGTCCATCTCCCCCACCGAGCTCGCCGACGCCATCCGCCGGGTGCACAGCGGGGATGCCGTGTTCTCGCCAAGGTTGGCGGGATTCGTCCTGGACGCGTTCCGTGGAGAGCTGCCCACCAGCATCGATCCCGAGCTGGACCAGCTCACCCCGCGCGAGCGCGAGGTGCTCCGCCACATCGCCCGGGGCTTCACCTACAAGGAGATCGGGGTGCGGCTCAATCTCTCCGCCAAGACGGTGGAGACCCACGTGTCCTCGGTGCTGCGCAAGCTGCAGCTCTCCAGCCGGTACGAGCTGACCCGCTGGGCCATGGACCGGCGGATGATCTGAGAACAGCATGGAGGACGTAAACGAGCGGTGAATGACCTCGCCGCGACCGCTCGCTGGACGGCGGCCGCCCGTGCCCTGGAGACGGGCCGGCCCGACGCCCTGTTCGACGATCCCTAGGCGGCGGCGCTGGCGGGAGAGGCTGGCCGACGATGGGCCGAGGTGCGCCCGCTGGCGATGCTCGCGCCGATGCTGGTGCGCACCCGTTTCTTCGACGACTTCCTGCGCCGCGTCACCCTCGGGGGCGTGACCCAGGTGATCCTGCTCGGCGCCGGGCTCGACACCCGCGCTCTGCGTCTGAGCTGGCCCCCCGACACCACCGTCTTCGAGGTCGACCAGCCGGACGTGATCCGCTACAAGGAGGAGGTGCTCCGTGGTTCCGCAGCCTCCCCGCGCTGCGCGCGCCACCTCCGGATCTCCGCGGACCTGGGCGAGGGCTCCTGGCGAGCTCGCCTGGTCGAGGCCGGGCTCGACCCCGGCGCCACCTCGGCATGGCTCGCCGAAGGATTCCTCTTCTACCTGCCCGTCGACACCATCTCAACCCTGCTCGATCAGGTGTCGGGGCTGGCGTGGAGGGGCAGCGCGCTTGGATTCGACATCCCCAACCACCCGCTGCTCACCCATCCGAGCACACGCTCATGGCTCGAGATGCAGGCCGGCGCCGGCGCCCCATGGATCGGCACCATGGACGACCCGGCCGAGCTCCTGGCGGGGCTGGGCTGGGAGGTCACCCTGAGCCAGCTCGGAGCCTCCGACGCGGACTACGAGCGCTGGCCGCTCCCGGTCATCCCCATCACCGCCCGGGAGCTGCCTCACCACTGGCTGGTCACCGCCAGGAAGCTGACGTGACCTCGCGAGCTGACCCGGTGGGCGATGGGCGGGCGGATGATCTGGACCGGCGCTCCGTTCAGGCCGTCGGACCACGATTGGAATGGTCGGCCAGTGGTGGCCGACGTGGGTCTGCGGGTCGATCCGGGCGGCGAGCTCAGCCAACGCCGCGAGCTGGCCCACGGTGGGCGGCGCTGCGGCGCCGTTCGAGGACAGGCCGATAGGCGTCGCCCAGCGACCAGCCCATGCAGAGCGGCGAGGCGCAGGCCACCGTGGGAGCGCGCTCCAGGCCCGCCCGGCAGTGGACGAGGACCACGTCCCCCGGGCGGATTAAGTCGGCGACCATGCGCCCGGCCTCCTCGAGGCTCAGTCGGACCAGCAGGGCTCTCGCAGCTCCGGTCTCGGCATCCGGGTCTGCTGGACCACGACCGCGCGATTCTGACGCGCGCTGCGGTACCAGGCGGAGCAGCTCCACCGCCTGCCGCGTTTGCTTTCGCCGCCGAGGCGCCCGTGCGTGCACGCGCCTGTAGGCCGGGATCACCACGCCGATTCAGCGAGAGCTTAGGATGTGCGCAGGATGAGCGGTGGGGCGGCTGACATAGCGAAGACGAGGAAACCCAGGCCTTCTCTCACCATCTACGACGTTGCTCGCCACGCCGGGCTGTCCATCGCATCGGTCTCCCGCGTCCTCAACCGAAGTGGCAATCCGCGGTCGGAGACCCGAGACCGGGTGATGCAGGCGGTGCGCGAGCTGAGCTACGTCCGGGACGGTGCTGCCCGAGCGCTGTCCGCCGGCTTCAAGGAGGTGGTGGGCGTCGTGTTCCGCCGCGGCGAGGATGCCGGTTTCGAGGACGAGGCCGAGAGCCCGCTCTTTGACGAGATCGTCACTCGGGGCATCGAGGCCTCCGCCCAGCGCTCCGGGTTCGACGTCCTCATCTCGATGGCGGGCGTCGACGACGCCCCGTCACGACTTCCCGCCTTGGCCGGGAAGACCGATGGGCTCATCCTCCACGACCGGCTGCTCTCCGCGACGGCCCTGGCTCACCTCGCCGAGCTGCTCCCGGTGGTCACCCTGGGGGGGAGGCCCGCCCCGGGGACGGTGAGCGTCCGCTGCGACAATGACGCCGGAGTCCGGGCCCTGGTGCGCCACCTGGTCGCCGATCATGGGTATCGGACCCTCGCCTACCTCTCGGGGCACGCCGACAGCCCGGACAGCCAGGCTCGGGCGGCGGCGCTGGAGCGGGAGGCGAAGGTTGCCTCGGCTCGCGTCCTGGCCGGGCCGCGGTGGACCGGCGACTACAGCGCGGCGGGCGGAGCCAGGGTGATCTCGGCCCTGCTCGCCGACGGCGGCAGGCTGCCGCGGGCGATCGTCTGCGCCAACGACCAGACCGCCCTCGGGGTGATGCACGCCCTGGCTCAGCGCGGCATACGGGTGCCCGAGGACGTCGCCGTCACCGGCTTCGACGACGTCGCGGTGGCGCGCCACCTCCATCCCACCCTGACCACGGTGCACCAGCCGATCCGGGAGATGGGCGAGACCGCCTTCGACCTGCTGCACGCAACCATCATGGGGCGGTCGCATGTCCAGCCCGACGTCGTGCTCCCCGTGGAGCTGATGGTGCGCGACAGCTGCGGCTGCGCCCGTCCCGGGGGGAAGGCCTAGGCCGCCTCGGCGAGCCATGGTCGGACGGGCACGGGAGACTGACCACGTGCTCGGGGACAACCAAGAAGAGAGCCGGGGGCCTGGGCCCCCGGCTCTCGCTCCTGGGTCTCGTCAGTGGGTCTGCTCGGTGTCGTGGGCAGGCACTGTTCTCGGTCTTAGGCTCGCGTCATGGGTAACTGACGACGCCCACGGGTATGACCGTCCCCGGGGTGGTCGACGTGTCCGGGCCACCCGTCCCGTCGATGATTTAGTGCGTCAAATCCGCGCAAGACCGGGAGGCAAGTCCCTCCCGGTCTTGTGGCCAAACGGAGCTCCGCCCCGCAAGCCAGCGCTCCCGACACGAGAGCGCTGGCGCGTGGCGGGCGTTAGGTCAAGGCAGAGTTGCAACCCCGTTCGCGTACGAGTCGACGTCCACGACCGTGGTTGGGTTGGCATCGGTGGCAGAGCCGCCGACCCCATCGATGACCGAATCGAGACCTCCGGACTGGCCCGGGGTCGGGCAGGTGCCGTTCACCGAGCAGGTGCTGGAGATGAACAGGTCCATGGCGTCCGTGAACACGACGCCCGGAGCGTTGGGAGCCTCGTAGGCCAGGGCGTCCCAGAGGATGGCAGGGGTGTAGATGAACACGACGTAGCTACCCATGCCATACCCGTGGAAGCTCTGGACATTGTTGCTCACCAGGAAGGAGGGATAACCGGGCTGGATAAACGACGCTTCCCAGGCCGTCTGGCTGGGCGGGTCGTAGGGCAACTCGTTCTGGAAGAAGATAGCCGTACCGTTGTTGCCGCTCCAGACAACCTCGTTCTTCTGGTAGTGCTCGATGGCGAGGCCGTAAGCGGTCACGTTGGCGCCGGTGACCTGGAGCCCGATGGCACCCTGGTTGTAGGTCCAGCCGGCGCCCACCTGCCCTTCGGGGCCGGTGACCGAGAGGTTGGCGCCGTGGTCGGCCCGCCAGGCCCAGACGTCGTCGATGATCGAGTGGTCGGCGTTGTCGAGCAAGCTGATCGTGGCCGATACCGGGGTGGTCTCGGCCCCGCCGATGCGGAAGTAGATGTCCTGGATGAGGTCGGGGTCACTGGCGCCATACCCTGCCGGGCCGGGCGTGCCGACGGAGAGCAGGACGGGCGAGTTGACCGGGCCGGCGTCGAAGATCATCCCGGACAGCGCCACGCCGTTATTGGGAAGCACGACCATGCTCGCGTTGCCCCGTTGCGGGACAAGCACGGGGAAGCCGAGGCCCAGGACGATCGAATTGGAATGGCTGACCAGGAGGGCGGCGTCCAGGTCGTAGGTGCCGGGGGTGAGGACGAGGTCCTTGCCCTGGTTGAGGGCACCCTGGATCTGGAATTCCGGCGTGGTCGGGCTGGCGATGAAGAAGTCTGAGAGGGGAACGGAGCTCCCCGCCTCGGTCCCGCTCAGGAAGTTCGGGCCCGACGAATTCTGCTGCACCGCGGGCACGAAGGCGTCCCAAGAGCCGGACGAGGTGGTGTAGAGGAACGGCTCCTCCTGGGTCACGGGGCTGTTCTGCAGTTCCGTCACCTGGTCGACGCCGTTGATCCCGTCTGTTCCGCCCCCGATGTAACCAGGCTGGCTTGAATTGGAGAGGCCATCAAAGACGTCCTTGGTGGGCGAGCACGCCGTGCCGGCGGGAGGGGTGTAGCCGGGAGGGCACCCGTCACCGGAGTAGACGTAGTTCCAGACGTAGCCGGCCGCGCTCTCAAAGTCGCTGTTGCGGGCTATCCCCTGCTGGTTGCCCGACCAGTCGAGCTGGCCGTTGATCTCGCTGTTGGCGACGTAGCTGCCGCTGCCGTAGTTGTTGCTTTGATAGTTCGTTTCGGAGCAGTACGACTGGAAGTTGAGGGTGCCGTTGATGATGACGCTGCGGACCGGCGTGGCCTGCGACACCGACCAGAAGTCAGTGGTGTCACTGGGGCCTGCGAAGCAGTTTCCGTCGTTGATGGGCGGCTCTTCTGAGAGCAGCGGTGGCACGTACGTGGTGGTCGAAAGCGACATCACGTTGAGGGTGAGGTTGGACAGCGACCGCCAGAAGTTCACGGTCGAGTTGGCCCAGTAGCACGTTTGGCCCGACGCGACATAGCAGTTCCCAGGCCCAGGCGCAGAGTCCGGGGCGTTGGGAAAGACGTCGATCTGGCCGTTGACGACCACGTCCTGGGGCACTGCTCCCAGTCCTGCCACCTCGGTGTAATACCCCACCTGGAACACGAGCGGCGTCGTGGACGAGCCGTAGGTCCCCGGCTCGAAGAGCAGGGCGTAGCCGTCGTCGTTGAACTGGGCTGAGAGCGGGGCCTGCAGGACCGCGATGTTATTGACGACCGTCTGGATGGCCGCCAGCTCCGTGGCGGCGTTCGCCCCGCTGGGAGGCGTGAAGACGCACACGTCGGGGCCGAATTGGGCGGACGCGTACGTTCCGCACAGGGACGGCGGGACGGCAAGGACCGTGCTGGCGGGCGCCGAGATGCCTACAAGGCCGCCTATGAGAAACGCCCCTGGGACGAGGGCCGACAGGCGGCCCCACCGGCCGCTGCCGCGCCGGGCCCCCCGGTGAGCCGGCGATGGTACCTGGATACGAGTCATCGGTCGCGTGCCTCCCTGTGAGCGGACGAGTCCAATGTGTGCGGCGACAGGCTCCCAGCAGGGAATCGGCGCACCGGCGCCCTCCCTGCCTTCCTGCCTCCCTGCCTCTCCTCGACCTCCGGCCTTCCCGATCGCTCCCTCGCCCCCTGGCGGCGCCGCGGCGGTTGTGCCGTCGCTATGATCGGCGCGCTCGGGGCGCCAAACGCTAGGCATCCGGGACGCGCTTGTCAAGATCTTGTAAGCGCTTACATACCTTCCAGATGCGGTCCCGGGGCCCTATGCGAACGCCCAATACTCAGCGTGTCTTGTCGCTCTGGGTTGGCCGCACCCACAGCCGTAGGGTCCCGGGGTGAACGCCCACTTTCGGGGCGATCGAGGTGATCGCCTGCCATTCCGACGCGTACTGGCCTCGGTGGTCCGACCGGCTGTGGCTGCGACCCTGGCAGCCTCCGTGGTGGTGTCAGCTCAGCTGATCTGGGGAGCTTCCACGACCCAGGTGCTCCCGCCGTCGCTGGTCTGGATGAGGTCGTAAGCGGCGGTCGGCATCCCGGGGCCTTCCAGGATCGGCGCCGCCCAGCCATCCTGCGAGGTGAGGAAATCCAGATCGAGCCCGGCGAGGCTCCCCAAGCCAGTGCCAAGCGGCTCGCTGCCTGTCAACAGCGCCCAGGTGCGTCCCCCATCGTGGGTGGCGTAGAGCGCCGTCTCTCCGACTCCATTCAGGATCTCCTCCTCATTGAGCATCAGCAGCCAGCCCTCGTCTGGGTCGACGAAGTCCACCGACTGCTCCTCGTTGGCCGGGGTGGGGTGGGCCGTCCAGGTGTTCCCGCCATCCGTGGTGACGTAGAGGAACGCGGTCGGGAAGATCGAACCAACGACCTCCGTGACCATCACCCCATCCAAGGGCGAGCTGAACCGGGGAGAGGTCGTCACCGCAATGCCGGTGGACCCGGACGGGGGCAAGCCCTGACTGGTCCAGGTGGCGCCGCCGTCGTGACTGACGTAGAGGTAGTCCTGGGCGTCCCCGCAGGTGCCGGTGAGCCACCCCGTGGTGGCGTTGACGAAGACAGCGCCGTTGGTCTCGCAGCCGCCCGGAATCGTCGCCATGGCCGGGCCTTCCGCTCCCGGTGCGATCCCCGGAGCCCGGGCCACCTCGCTCCAGTGCACACCGCCGTCCACTGTCCGGTAGAGGGAGAGCTGCGACGTCTCACCGACGCCTCCCGGCATCAGGGACCACCAGCCGTGCTCCGCGTCGACGAAGTCGAGGCTGCCGTATTCGGGGTCGGGCGACACCGGAACCACGAAGGTGCCCATCCGGGTCCAGCTGACACCCCCGTCGGCAGTTGCCCAGCAGTCGACCTCCTGCGCTGTGGACACCCCAGAGGGAGCTGCGTCCCCCGCGGCGGCCGTGCTCAGCACCCGGGCGGCGTCAGCGCTGAGGAAGGCGACGGCGATGAGCTGCCATCCCGTGAGCGGTGGCGACGCGACCAGCCAGCTTCGCACCCCCTGGGTGGTGTGCAGGATGGCGCCGTCCGAGGCCCGCTGCGCCCAGCCCGCCGTCGCCGTGAACATCCGGAGGTTGCCAAGCACCTGGCCGGGCAGAGGCGTGGCCGATGGCGACACCGGCAGCCACGGGATCACGCTCGGCCCGGGGACGGGCGGGGTAGGGGCGGGCGCCGTGGAAGCCCCGCTGCGCGTCATCAGCGCGGTCGCGGTGGAGGCCGCCGCGACCGCGGCGGCCACGCCGAGGACCGCCACGAGGGCCCACCGCGGGCGCCCATGCGGCGTTGTTGAGTTCGCCGCCGCACCTCCACCGCGCGGGGTATCGGCGGCCTCGGCCCCCGACTTCGGCCCCAACGCGCCCCGGCGGCCCGCGGGACCCGACTCGCCGCTCCCCGATGCAGCCGCCCGGGTGCGGCCGCTGCCCGCGGTCTCGAGGCCCTCGGCTCGTTGCCGTGGGGTCAGCGAACCCTGCCGGCCGCTGGCCAGCACGCGGTGCAGCCGCCTGACCGGGTGACGCAGGTCGTCGGACTTCGAACCTTGGCTCAGCCGGGCTGACGGTGGTGTGCCGTGGTCATCCCCCACAGGCTCGCCGTCTGCCACCCGGTCACCTCACCGCTACGCTGCCGCAGCGAAGCATGACACGGTGGTCACCGGCCTCGGGACGACATGGGCGGCCATGAAGCCGTGGCCGGCGTCCCTGAAGATCACGAAGCCGGCCGGCTGTGGGCTCTCAGCCGCTCCTCGCCAAGCCGGGCGAGCTCCGGACACTCCGTGTGAAGTCATCCCAGCGCACCCGAGGAGCCTATCGGAAGGTCCCCGCCCACGGAGCCACCGCCCACCCTTGCGAATCGCCGGTCGCCGGGAATTCGTGACGAACATTTCGTCACGAATTCATCCCGACCGGGCCATTTGGCCACCGGCCTCCCCGTCCGTCCCGCGGCCCAGGGCCGCCAGCCGTTGGCCGCGGGAAGGCCGGTCCAATCGGGCGATGGGACTATGCGAGATTTCCCCCCGGTCGCGGATAGCGGCCGGTGACCGCGCTGATGTCGAGATCCGCGGCTGCGATCGCGACCTCATTGATCAGCTCCCGGGTGACTGCGACCAGCGGCGTCGAGCTGCCGGAGGCGTGGAACAGCGTCAGCGCCAGGTCGAGGTCCTTCATGAGGTCCCGCACCGCGAACAAGGTGGGCATCTGGGCGCTTCGAAGATAGCCGTCACGACGCGCGTTGAGGGCCGGGCAGAGCCTCGCCAGCACCCAGAAGACGTCCTCCGAACCAAGACCCGCGGCCTCGCCGGCGCTCTGCAGCTCCGCCGCCGCCAGGGTGACAACGCCCAGCATGCTGTTGGCCGCCAGCTTGAGGCGCGCGCCGCTGCCGGACGGCCCGACATGGCGGACGTCACCCAGACGCGCCAGCGTGGGGAGCGCCGCCTCCACCCCGGCTGCATCCCCCCCGACCAGCACCGCCGCCTCACCGCGCAGGACGGCGGTGGGCGCACCCATGATGGGAGCGTCGAGGAGCGTCGAGCCGCGGGTGGCGAGGAGCGGCGTCAGCTCGACCACCACCTCCGGGCCGGCAGTGCTCATCTCGACGAAGACCTGGCCGCGCCCGCCTGCGATGGCCCCGCGGGAACCCTCATAGGCGCTCCGCACCGCCTCGGGTCCGGTCAGGCTGCTGATCACCAGATCGGCGTCCGCAACGGCCTCCCGGGGCGTCGCCGCCGGGGGCCCCAGGCCGAGCCGCTCGGCCAGCTTGGAGGCCCGGTCGGTGGTCCGGTTCCAGAGGGTGAGCTCAACGCCGCCTTCGGCGAGGCGCTCGGCGATGGCGGAGCCCATCCGCCCGGTGCCCAGGATCGCCACACGAGAGTTCATCGTTCCCGACCTCCACTGCCGCCCTGCCCCGGATCCCCGCCCCCGGCGAGGTCACCCTGACAATGGTCTAGCATCCTGGCGTTGGACGCGAGCAAGGAACCAGCTCTGCTCTTCGATCTGGACGGCACCCTGGTGGACAGCGTCTACCAGCACGTGATCGCCTGGCGCACGGCCCTGGAGGCCGAGGGCCTCGACCTCTCCACCTGGCGCATCCACCGCCGTGTGGGCATGAGCAACGGGCTGCTGGTGAACGCCCTCGCGCGGGAGCTGGGCAGAGATTTCTCCGCCGAGCAGGTGGCCGCGTTGCAGGCGGGCCACACCCGTGCCTTCCGTGAGCTCGCGCCACATGTCCGGCCACTGCCCGGGGCCGTCGAGTTGCTCAGCGAACTCTCCCAGCGGGGTGTTCTCTGGGCGATCGCCACCAGCGGCACCAGGGCGACCGCAGGGCCCAATCTCGCCAAGCTGGGAGTGCCCCCGTCTGTGCCTGTCGTCACCCGCGACGAGGTCCCCTTCGCCAAGCCCGATCCCGACCTCTTTCTCGCCGCCGCTCAGCGATTGGGCGTTGCCATCACCAACTCCGTCGTCGTGGGGGACAGCATCTGGGATGTCCTCGCCGCCCGCCGGGCCGGAGCGCTGGGGGTGGGTCTGCTATCGGGCGGCTACAGCCGCCAGGAGCTCGAGACGGCGGGCGCCTTCCGCGTCTACGATGACCCTGCCGCACTCCGGCTCCACCTGGATGAGCTCGGGATCCGGAGGTGAGGCGCGGGCATCGATTCGCGCCGTCTGCGCCCACTGCTCACGCAATCTGAAAGCAACGCGACGCTCGCGGCGCGTGCGCAGGGAACGCGGTGGCATCGGCAGTGAACCGCCCGCCTTCACGTGTTGAGGAGAGCACCTGGAGGGCCGGCGTCCTCTGCCTCCTCGGCCGAGTCGGTGGCCAGCGGAGGTTGTCCCGGTGCCGCGACGGCGCGGTTGGGTGCCATCGTCACGCTCGGACCACCTGCGGGCTCGGGGCGGCCGGCCAGCGCGTAGACCTCCGAACCGTCCACGGTCTCCTCGGTGACGAGCAGCTGTACCAGCTTGTCGAGCACGTCGCGGTGCGCGGTCAGCACCTCGACGGCACGTTTCTCGGCCTCGAGGAGCAGCCGTGAGACCTCGCCATCGATGGCCGCCTGGGTCTGCTCGGCAAAGGGACGGCTGGACAACTCGAGGCCCCCGCCCCCGAGGAAGACGGAACCCCCCATCGGATAGCCCACCGGCCCGATGGCCGACGAAAGGCCGAACTCGCGGACCATCTTGACGGCCAGCTCGGTCGCCCTGGCGAGGTCGTTGGAGGCGCCCGTCGACCCCTGGCCCAGCACGACGAGCTCTCCGGCGCGACCGCCGAGGAAGACCGCCAGCGTGTCGTAGAGGTAATCCTCACCGTAGAGGTGCCGTTCGACGAGGGGGAGCTGTTCGGTGACCCCGAGCGACTGCCCGGCGGGGAGGATGGTCACCTTGGCAACCGGGTCGGCCTTGTCCGAGTACACGGCGACCAGTGCGTGGCCGGCTTCGTGCACGGCGACGGAATGCTGCTCGTCGGGAAGCAAGACGTTGGAGCCCTCGCGCCGGCCGAGGATAATGCGGTCGCGAGCCTCGTCGAAGTCCGCGGCGGTGAGCACATCACGGTTCGCCCGCACCGCGCCGATCGCCGCCTCGTTGACGAGATTAGCCAGGTCCGCCCCAGAGAAGCCGGGTGTCCCCCTGGCCACCACCTCCAAGCTCAGGCCTTGATCGAGCAGCTTGCCTCTGCAGTGGACCTGCAGTATCGCCAGGCGTTCACGCAGATTGGGCAGCGGGACGGTGACCTGCCGGTCGAACCGACCCGGCCTGAGCAGCGCCGGGTCGAGGATCTCCGGCCGGTTGGTGGCGGCGAGGACGACGACCCCGGTGGCGGGATCGAAGCCGTCCATCTCGGCGAGCAGTTGGTTGAGGGTCTGCTCTCGCTCGTCGTTGGCCACGGTCGTACCCGTGCCGCCCCGGCGCTGGCCGATGGCGTCGATCTCGTCCACGAAGATGATCGCCGGTGCTCGTTTGCGTGCCTCCTGAAACAGGTCTCGAACCCGTGCCGCCCCGACGCCGACGAACATCTCGACGAAGCTCGACCCGGTGACCGAGAAGAAGGGGACGTTCGCCTCACCTGCCACCGCCCGGGCGAGCAGGGTCTTGCCGGTGCCAGGGGGCCCGACCATCAGGATGCCCCGCGGTGCCATCGCGCCAGCTCTGGCGTACCGCTCGGGGCGCTGGAGGAAGTCGACGACCTCGCGGATCTCCAGCTTGGCACCCTCGTACCCGGCCACATCGGCGAAGGTGGTCTGGGGCCGTTCCTCGTCGAACACGGTCGCCTTGGACCGGCCGATCCCGAGCGCTCCCTGCATGCCCTCGCCAGCGTGCTTGGAGATACGCCACCACAGCCAGCCGATGATGAGGAAGGGGCCCAGGAGCAAGACCCACGTCAGGATGTCGGAACCCAAGGAGCTCGAGGTCCCCGCCGTGATCTGAACGCCGTCCTTGGCCAGCTCGTCGATGAGGGGCTGCCCGGCCTGTGGCGGGATCGCCGTGGTGTACTGGTCGCCGTTGGCGAGGTTGCCGGTGGCGCTCCCATCCGTGTTGATGGTGACCGTCTTGACCTTGTGCGCGGAGACGTCGCTCAGGAACTGCGAGTAGTTGAGCGTGACCTGGGTCGCGCTCTGCGCCGCCGGCAGGACGTAGAACAGGAGTATGAAGATCCCCAAGGCGATGAGCCAGAGGTAGTGGCGCCACCACGGCGGCGGCGGCGGCGCGACCGGAACGCCTTTGTCCCTCGTCGACGGGGAGCTGGCTTGCCTGGTCATGACCTGCCGCCCCCACACAAGGTTTCGGATGCGCTGACACGATAGCGCGCCGGCCAGGCCGGCCTCGCCCGAACAGGCCTGCGCGGCCCCGCCGTCAGGCCGGACGGATGCCGGCGAGGAGCTGGCTGCCGAGGTGCGGGATCAGGCCCGCCTCGCCTCCACCACCGCACCGCCCACCGGTCGGGTGATCGCACCCTGGCTCGCCGAGGCGACGCTGGCGGCGTACTTGGCGAAGGCGCCGGTCCGGTAACGGGGCCGCGGTGGCTGCCAGCCGCGCAGCCGGGCGGCGATCTCGGTCTCGGACAGCTCGACGGAGAGCTCCCGCGCTCCCACGTCGATGCGCACCATGTCACCGTCTCGCAGCGCCGCCAGCGGTCCGCCGAGGGCGGCCTCGGGGACGACGTGGGCGACCATGAAGCCGTGGGTGGCGCCGGAGAAGCGGCCGTCGGTCACCAGCGCGACGGAGTCGTCGAGGCCGGCGCCCGCCAGCGCCCCGGTCACCGAGAGCATCTCCTGCATCCCCGGGCCGCCGACCGGCCCCTCGTAGCGAATGACCACCACATCGCCAGCCTGGACCTTCCCCTCCCGAACCCCGGCGAATGCCTCGTTCTCCGAGTCGAAGACCCGCGCGGGCCCGCGGTGGGTGGTCTTGTCGTGGCCGGCGAGCTTGATCACGCAGCCCCCCGAGGCCAGGTTGCCGCGCAGGATGGCGATGCCGCCGTGGGCTCGGACCGGGCTGCCGGCGGGCCGGAACACCTCCTGTCCCGGGGTCTCGTGGGCAGCCGCGGCGATCTCCGCCAGGGTGCGACCCTCGACGTTGCGGGCCTCCCCGTGGAGCAGGCCGAGGCTGAGCAAGCGCTGCATCAGCACCGCCAGCCCCCCGGCGCGGTGGATGTCGGTGGCGACGAACCGTCCCCCCGGGCGGAGGTCGGCGAGGATCGGGGTCCGCGCGCAGATGGCCTGGAAGTCCTCGATCTCCAGCGGCACCTCGGCCTCGGCGGCGATGGCGAGCAGGTGCAGCACCGCGTTGGTGGAGCCGCCGGTGGCGGAGAAGTAGGCGATGGCGTTCTCCAGCGCCTCGCGGGTGACGATGGAGCGGGGCCGGACGTCCTCGGCGACCAGCTTGACCGCCAGACGCCCGGCGGCGGCAGCGGCAGCGGCCTTGTCGGCGTGGAGCGCGGGCACCCCATTGGCCCCGGCCGGGCTGAGGCCGAGGAACTCGAGGGCACCGCTCATGGTGTTGGCGGTGTACTGGCCGCCGCAGGCGCCCGCCCCCGGGCAGGCCGCCTCCTCCACCGCCCGCAGCTCCGTGTCGTCGATCTTGCCGGCGTTGAAGGCGCCGATGGCCTCGAAGACGTCCTGGACGGTGAGGTCGTCGCGATCGCGGAGCCGGCCCGGGGCGATGGTGCCCCCGTAGAGGACGAGACCCGGCAGGTCCATGCGGCAGAGCGCCATGGCGGCGGCCGGGATGGTCTTGTCACAGCCGGCGATGAGGACCAATCCGTCGAAGCTGTGGCCCCGCGCCACCAGCTCGATGGAGTCGGCGATCACCTCCCGCGAGATCAGCGACGCCTTCATCCCCTCGGTGCCCATGGAGACGCCGTCGCTCACCGCGATGGTGTTGAACTCCATCGGAGTCCCACCCGCGGCGCGGATGCCAGCCTTCACCTGCTCGGCGAGGACCCGGTGGTTCCAGTTGCACGGCATGGTCTCGATCCACGCGTGGCCGACACCGATGATCGGCCGCTCCAGGTCCTCGCGGCTGAAGCCGATGGCGTGGAGCATCGCCCGGGCGGCGGCGCGGTCGGGACCGTGGAGCATCACGGCGCTCTTGCGGGGGTGGGCGTTCTGGGTCATGGGTCGCAAGGATACAGGGCTCAACGATCCCTCTCCACGGCCGAGGATGGCGATTCCCCCTTGTGAGACGGAAGCCGCGGTCCGCTCGCGTATCACGATCGTGACCGTGGCTCGGTTGACGCGGCAACCGCCCGCGGGGTATGCTCCGGGGCCACGATGACCTACGCCGCCGTCCTGGTACTGCTGCTGGGCCTGCTCCTGATTAGGAGCGGGGCTTCCAGGCTTCAGGCCGGGTTTGTGCGCACGTAGGCCACCAGAACCAGACCGGAACAAGCCAAGGGGCCCCCTCCCACGAGGGGGCCCCTTCTTTTTGTGTCCGGGGTCCGAGCAGGAGGCAGAGCCGATGACCAGCAACGGACAGGGACCGAGCCCGCGGCCACGGGGCGGCGCGCCCCGCCGGCACGGCCGGGGGTCTGACGCGCGCCGGCGCGACGTCGGCTCGCGGTGGGGCCTGCTCGCGGCGAACTCTCATCGCGACCGTGCGACCTCCCCGGCCGGGGGCGTCGGCAGGGACGCGCGCCTCGTCCGGATGGCCGGCACCGTAGCGGCGCGGCAGGCCCGGGCGCGCCGCGACGACCCCGGCGCCGACTTCGTCCTCCAGGCCATGCAGCGGGCCTTCCAGTGATCGAGGCCAAGCCGCTGACCGCCGCCGCTTCGGCACCGCCGCCGGAGAGCCGGGACGGCTCCGCCGCACGCCGCCTGACCGGTGCCCAGATCTGCCTCGAGTCCCTGATCCGCGAGGGGGTCGACACCATCTTCGGCTACCCCGGTGGGGCCAACCTCTTCATCTACCGCTGGCTGCCCTCCTACCCGCAGCTGCGCCACATCCTGGTCCGCCACGAGCAGGGCGCCGCCCACGCGGCTGACGGCTACGCCCGGAGCCGGCGCGATGCGGTGGGGGTGTGCTTCGCCACCAGTGGCCCCGGAGCCCTCAACCTGGTCACCGGACTGGGTACCGCCTACGCCGACTCGGTCCCGGTGGTCGCCATCACCGGCCAGGTGCCGGTCGCCGCCATCGGCACCGACAGCTTCCAGGAGTCGGACGTCATCGGCTCCACCATGTCGGTGGTCAAGCACTCCTACCTGGTGACCCGGGTCGAGGACATCGCCCCCACCATCAAGGAGGCTTTCCACGTCGCCCGCTCCGGCCGCCCCGGACCAGTGGTCATCGACTTCCCCAAGGACCTCCAGGCGGCTGTCACCGAGTTCAACTACCCCGAGGAGCCGGTTCGGCTGCGCTCCTACCCGGCACCGCCGGCGCCTGACCCCGCCAAGCTCGCACGCATCGCTGAGCTCATCAAGCAGGCGAAGCGACCGGTGATGCTGATCGGACGCGGCGTGCTCATCTCCGGAGCCGAGGAGGAGGTGCTGGAGCTGGCCCACAAGGCCCACATCCCGGTCGGTTGGACCCTGCTCGGCACCGGGGCCTTCCCGGTCCAGGACCCGATGGCGCTCCAGATGGTCGGCTTCATGGGCGCCGGCTACACCAACAAGGCGGTCTGCGACGCGGACGTGCTGATGATGGTGGGGATGCGCTGCGACGACCGGGTGACCACCCGGCTGGACTCCTTCGCGCCCCGCGTCGAGCACCTGATCCACATCGACATCGACCCCGCCGAGATCGGCAAGAGCGTCGTGCCCCACGTCTCGGTGGTCGCCGACGCCAAGACCGCCCTCGGTCAGCTCCTCCCCATGGTTGAGCCCAAGCGCGAGCACGAATGGCTGACCCAGATCGACCAGTGGAAGGAGGAGCACCCCGTCCGCTACGTCAAGCGCGAGGGCTTCCTGCAGCCCCAGGAGGTGCTGGAGGAGATGTACGCCCGCTGCCACGACGAGGCGATCGTGGTCGCGGACGTCGGCAACAACCAGATCTGGTCGGCGCTCTGGTTCAACTACGCCAAGCCCGGGCGCTTCCTGAACTCCGGGGGCATGGGCACCATGGGCTACGCCTTTCCCGCCTCCATGGGGGTCAAGCTCAGCAACCCCGACCGCACCGTCTTCTGCGTCACCGGCGACGGCGGCTTCCTGATGAACGTGCAGGAGATGGCCACCATGGTCGAGAACCAGATCGACGTCAAGGTCATCATCCTCAACAACAACTCGCTGGGGATGGTCCGCCAGTTCCAGGACGACTTCTACGACGGCGTGCAGAGCGCTGTCCAGCTCAGCTGCACCCCCGACTACGTCAAGCTCGGTGAGGCCTTCGGGATGAAGGCCCTCCGGACGGACCGCCGCGAGGACGTCGCCCCCATGCTAGACGAGGCGCTCGCCCACCGCGGCCCCGTGCTGCTCGCCTTCGACATCGACCCCCGCGCCAACGTCTACCCCATCGTCCCCCTCGGCAAGGGGATGCTCGACTTCGTGGAGGCCAGCTGATGAACCCCAGCCGCCTCCTCTCCGTCCTCGTCGAGAACCGGCCCGGCGTGCTCAACCGGGTCGCCTCGATGATCCGCCGCCGCGGCTTCAACATCGACTCCCTCTCGGTCGGGCCGACCGAGGACGAAACGGTCTCCAGGATGACCATTGCCGTCCATGTCGGCCGCCAGCAGGCGGAGCAGGCCACCAAGCAGCTGAGCAAGCTGATCGATGTGATCACCATCGACGACATCACCGAGGCGCGCAAGGTCTCTCATGAGCTGCTGCTGATCCGGATGCACGCGCCGCCCGATCAGCGCTCCGAGATCCTCGACGTGGTCGCGGTCTTCCTGGGCCGGATCGTGGACATCGCCTCCAGCTCGATGATCATCGAGATCACGGGCACCACCGAGAAGGTCGACAACTTCGTCGATCTGATGCGCCCCTACGGGATCAAGGAGGTGGCCCGCAGCGGCGCGGTCGCCCTGGTCCGGGGCGACCAGGCCGGGATCAGCCTGGGAGACCTCGACCTGACTGGCGAGGCACCCGGGGGGTTGAGGGTGGGAGCGGGGACCGCCGGCGCGGGCATCACCGCCGACACGACAGGGGACATCTAGTGCGAGCCAGAATCCACGCCGTGATCACGCCCACCGGCCCGCGCCCGGTGCCGGCGGCCGCTTCCGAGGAACCCGGAGGACAAGTCTCACCATGACCGCCCGCATGTACTACGACGCCGACGCCGACCCGGCGGCCCTGCAGGGGCAGAGGATCGCCATCCTCGGCTACGGCTCGCAGGGCCACGCCCACGCCCTCAACCTGCGCGACTCCGGCTTCGACGTCCGGGTCGGGCTGCCCGAGACCAGCAAGAGCCGGGAGGCGGCCGCCGCCGAGGGGCTGCGCGTGCTCACCCCCGCCGACGCCTGCGCCGAGAGCGAGGTAGTCATGGTCCTGATCCCTGACACCCGCCAGCGCGACCTCTACGACAGCGCCATCGCCCCCCACCTGAAGCCCGGCGACATGCTGATGTTCGCCCACGGCTTCAACATCCGCTACGGGCTGATCCAGCCCCCCAGCGGGGTGGACGTCAGCATGGTGGCGCCCAAGGGGCCCGGCCACCTGGTCCGGCGCACCTACATCGACGGCCAGGGCGTCCCCTGCCTCTTCGCGGTGCACCAGGACGCGACCGGCACGGCCCGGGCCCGCACCCTGGCCTACGCGCGGGGCATCGGCGGCACCCGCGCCGGGGTGCTGGAGACCACCTTCGCCGAGGAGACCGAGACCGACCTCTTCGGCGAGCAGGCGGTGCTCTGCGGCGGGGTCTCCTCGCTGGTCAAGGCCGGCTTCGAGACCCTGGTGGAGGCCGGCTACCAGCCCGAGCTCGCCTACTTCGAGGTCATGCACGAGCTGAAGCTGATCGTCGACCTCATGTACCAGGGCGGGCTCTCCTACATGCGCTACTCGGTGAGCGACACCGCCGAGTACGGCGACTACGTGAGCGGGCCCAAGGTCGTCAACGAGAGCAGCCGCCAGGCGATGCGCGCCCTGCTCAAGGACATCCAGGACGGCAGCTTCGCCCGGCGCTGGATCGAGGAGAACGACCTCGGCCTGCCCAACTTCCTGGAGTACCGCGACGAGGATCGCCATCACCCGGTCGAGAAGGTCGGCGCTCAGCTCCGCTCCAAGATGAGCTGGCTGGGAGCCAAGACCGCGCCGGGCATGGAGCAGGTGACCGCATCGGACGGCGATCCCGCCGTACCGGAGAGGACAGAGGCATGAGCGCAGGCACGAGCGGATCCGACGAGGGGGGAGGCGGCGTACGCGGAGGGGAAGGATCGAGCGGAAGAGGCGGCGGCGATCCCGTCAGCCTCGGCAACCCCCTCTTCGCGCGCCAGGCGCCGGAGCACCCGGCGCCGCTCGCCATCCTCGACACCACCCTCCGCGACGGCGAGCAGTCACCGGGCGTCTCGCTGACCGCCGAGGACAAGCTGGCCATCGCCCGCCAGCTGGCCCGGCTCCGGGTCGACGTCATCGAGGCCGGCTTCCCCTACAGCTCCCCCGGCGACTTCGCCGCCGTCAAGGCCATCGCCGAGCAGGTCGAGGGCCCGGTGATCGCCGGCCTGAGCCGCTGCTTCGAGGACGACGTGCGGGCCTGCGCCGCCGCCCTGGCCCCGGCCAAGCGGGCGCGGATCCACGTCTTCATCGGCACCTCGCCGATCCACCGCGAGGGCCAGCTGCGGATGACCCAGAAGGAGGTGTACGAGCGATCGGTCGCCATGACCCGGCTCGCCAGGTCCTTCCAGGAGGACGTCGAGTACTCGCCCATGGACGCGACCCGCACCGAGCCCGACTACCTCGCCGACGTGGTCAACGGGTGCATCGAGGCGGGGGCCACGACCATCAACCTCCCCGACACCGTCGGCTACGCGACCCCCGACGAGTGGCGCCAGCTCATCCTGTGGCTGTACCAGCGGGTTCCGGCGCTGAAGGGCGTCACCCTCTCCGTGCACTGTCACAACGACCTCGGCCTGGCCACCGCCAACTCCCTGGCCAGCGTCCTGGCAGGTGCCCGCCAGGTCGAGACCTGTGTCAACGGCATCGGCGAGCGCGCCGGCAACGCGAGCCTCGAGGAGGTGGCCATGGCCCTCCGGCTCCACCCCGAGGTCTACGGCGTCGCCACCAACCTCGACCACTCCCAGCTCTACCGGACCTCGCGGATGGTGTCCCATCTCACCGGGATGCTGGTCCAGCCCAACAAGGCGGTGGTGGGGGCGAACGCCTTCGCCCATCATTCGGGCATCCACCAGGACGGCATGCTCAAGGACCGCCGCACCTTCGAGATCATCGAGCCGGGTGAGGTGGGCGCGGGTTCCACCCTGGTGCTGGGCAAGCTGAGCGGCCGCCACGCCCTGCGCGAGCGGCTGGCCCAGCTCGGCTACCAGCTCGACGACGAGGACCTGAAGCGGGCCTTCGTCCGCTTCAAGGAGCTCGCCGACCGCAAGCGCGAGGTCACCGACCGCGACCTCGAGGCGATCGTTGCCGACGAGCGCGCGGGGGTCGCGGAGGCCTTCCGCCTCGAGCACCTCCAGGTCAGCTGCGGCACCAACCTGCGGCCCACCGCGACGGTGCGCCTGCTGATGCCGGGGGGCGAGAGCCAGGAGACGGTGTCCCTGGGCGACGGTCCCATCGACGCCACCTACCGGGCCATCGACGCGCTGGTGAAGGTGGAAGGTGAGCTGGACGAATTCGCGGTCCAGGCGATCACCGCGGGGATGGACGCCGTCGGCGAGGTGACGGTGCGCTTCCGGCACGAGGGGATGCTGAGCACCGGGCACGGCGCCGACACCGACATCCTGGTCGCCGCCGCCAAGGCGTACGTCCAGGCTCTCAATCGGGCGATCGCATCCAAGGACAGCGCTCCGCGGCTGACCCCCGAGCGGATGGGCGCGGCGAGGGCGGGGACGGAGGTGGGCCGGTGAGGCGCAGCGCGGAGGTCCCCACGCGGCCCGCCGCGTGGGGCGGCGACCGATGAGCGCACGCACCCTCTTCGACAAGATCTGGGGCTCCCACGTCGTCGTCGAGGAACCCGGCGCGCCGTCCCTGATCTACGTCGACCTCCACCTGGTCCACGAGGTGACCTCTCCGCAGGCCTTCGAGGGCCTGCGGGCCGAGGGCCGCCGGGTGCGCCGGCCGGGCCAGGTGGTGGCCACCATGGACCACAACGTGCCGACGACCGCCGACGTCCTGGGCGGCGCCGACGAGATCAGCCGGACCCAGATGGAGACGCTCCGCCGCAACTGCGCGGAGAACGGCATCACCTGCTTCGGCGTGGGCCACCGCTGGCAGGGGATCGTGCACGTCATCGGGCCGGAGCTGGGCCTGACCCTGCCCGGCATGGTCATCGTCTGTGGCGACTCCCACACCGCCACCCACGGGGCCTTCGGGGCCTTCGCCCTGGGGATCGGCACCTCCGAGGTCGAGCACGTCCTGGCCACCCAGTGCCTCCGGCAGTTCCGGCCGCGGACGCTGGAGGTGAGGATCGAGGGGGCGCTGGCCCCGGGGGTCACCGCCAAGGACGTCGCCCTCGGCGTGCTGCGCACCATCGGCACCGCCGGCGCCGCCGGCCACGTGGTCGAGTACACCGGGCAGGCGGTCCGCGACCTCTCCATGGAGCAGCGGATGACCCTCTGCAACCTGACCATCGAGGGCGGGGGGCGGGCGGGGATGATCGCCCCGGACGCCACCACCCTCGCCTACGTCGAGGGCCGGCCCTACGCGCCCCGCGGCGCCGCCTGGGAGGCGGCGGTGGCGGCATGGGGGGAGCTGCGCAGCGACCCCGGCGCCGCCTGCGACCGGAGCGTGGGCATCGACGCCGCCACACTCGAGCCGACGGTCACCTGGGGCACGACCCCGGCCCAGTCGGTGCCGGTCACCGGCCGGGTGCCCGACCCGGAGAGCTTCGACGACCCGGCGGCGCGCGAATCCGGACGGCGGGCGCTCGCCTACATGGACCTGGTCCCGGGCACGGCGATCGAGGACATCCCGGTCGACGCCGTCTTCATCGGCTCGTGCACCAACGGCCGGATCGAGGACCTCCGGGTCGCCGCCTCGGTGCTCGAGGGGCGGCGGGTCAGCGATGGCCTTCGCGTCCTGGTGGTCCCGGGGTCGGCCCAGGTCAAGGCCCAGGCCGAGGCCGAGGGCCTCGACCGGATCTTCCGCGCCGCCGGCGCGGAGTGGCGCAACGCCGGCTGCTCGATGTGCCTGGGGATGAACCCCGACATCCTCCGCCCCGGGGAGCGCTGCGCCAGCACCAGCAACCGCAACTTCGAGGGCCGCCAGGGCCGGGGTGGGCGCACCCACCTGGTCTCCCCGGCCATGGCCGCCGCCGCCGCCGTCGCCGGCCACTTCGTCGACGTGCGCCGGCTCGGCCGGTTCCAGGAGGAGCAGGGATGAGGCCTTTCCACTGCGAGCACGGGGTGGTCGTCCCGCTCGACCGCTCCGACGTCGACACCGACCAGATCATCCCCAAGCAGTTCCTGAAGCGGATCGAGCGGGCCGGCTACGGTGAGTTCCTCTTCAACGACTGGCGCTACGACGAGTCGGGAGCGGAGCGGCCGGACTTCGTGCTCAACCGGCCCGAGTACCGCGGCGGCACGCTGCTGGTGGCGGGGCGCAACTTCGCCTGCGGCTCGTCCCGCGAGCACGCCGTCTGGGCGCTCGCCGACCAGGGCTTCCGGGCGGTGATCGCGCCCTCCTTCGCCGACATCTTCCGCAACAACGCCGTGAAGTGCGGCCTGCTGCCGGTGGTGCTGCCCGAGCCCCAGGTCCGCCAGCTGCTCGACGTCTCCACCGAGGAGCCGGGGGTGGTCGGGATCGTCGACCTCGAGGAGCAGACGGTGGCGGTCGGCGACCTGAGCTTCCGCTTCGAGATCGACCCCTTCGAGCGACGCTGCCTCCTCGACGGGCTCGACGACATCGGCCTCAGCCTGATCCACGACCGGGCGATCGGAGCCTTCGAGGCGCGGCGTCCCGCCTGGATGCCCGAGCTCACGGATGCGGCGGAGGCCGGGTGATGGGGGCGCACCTCGTATCACTGCCGGGCGACGGGGTCGGGCCCGAGGTCACCGCGGCCGCCCTCGAGGTGCTCGCGGCGATCTGCGCCGAGAGCGGGATCGAGCTCGAGGTGGAGGAGCAGCTGATCGGGGGGCGCGCCATCGACGCGACCGGCACACCGCTGCCGCCCGCGACCCTGGACGCCTGCCGCCGCGCCGACGCGGTGCTGCTCGGGGCCGCCGGCGGCCCGAGGTGGGACCACCTCCGCGGCACCCAGCGCTGCGAGGCGGGGCTGCTCGGGCTGCGCCGGGGTCTCGACGTCTTCGCCAATCTCCGACCGGTGCGGGTGCACCCCCGGCTCACCGACCGGACCACGGTGCGCCCGGAGGTGGTCGCGGGCACCGACATGCTCATCGTCCGGGAGCTGACCGGTGGCGCCTACTTCGGCGAGCCGCGGGAGCGCTCCGGGACCGGGCCCCAGGAGACCGCCCGGGACAGCACCGTCTACACCGCCGCCGAGGTCGAGAGGGTGGCCCGGATGGCCTTCTCGCTCGCCGATCGACGGCGGCGGCAGCTGACCTCGGTGGACAAGGCCAACGTGCTCATCACCAGCCAGCTCTGGAGGGACACGGTCACCCGGCTGGCGGCCGAGTTCCCCTCGGTGACGCTGGAGCATCAGCTGGTGGACTCCTTCGCCATGAGGCTGGTGCAGCGGCCCGCCGGCGTCGACGTGGTGGTAACCGAGAACCTCTTCGGCGACATCCTGAGCGACGAGGCGGGGGTGCTGGCGGGATCGCTGGGGATGCTGCCCTCGGCCTCGCTGAGCGACGCGGGCCCGGGCCTCTACGAGCCGATCCACGGGAGCGCGCCCGACATCGCCGGCCGGGGGGTCGCCAACCCCTACGGGGCCATCCTCTCCGCCGCCCTCCTGCTCCGCCACTCGCTGGGCCGCGAGGACCTGGCCATGGCCGTGGAGGCGGCGGTCGACGACTGCATCACCGACGGCGTCCTCTCCGCCGATCTCGGCGGGTCGATGGGAACGGCGGCGATCGGGGCCGCGGTGCGCGACCGCGTGGTGCGCCGGCTGGCGGTGGCGGGCGCTCCGCGATGACCGGGCTGCAGCTCTACGACACCACCCTGCGCGACGGTGCCCAGGGGGTCGGCATCAACTTCTCGGTGTCCGACAAGCTCCGGATCGCCGAGCAGCTCGACCAGCTCGGGGTCACCGTCATCGAGGGCGGCTGGCCGGGGTCCAACCCCACCGACACCGAGTTCTTCGCCGAGATGCGCGGCCACCGGCTGAAGCACGCGGTGCTGGCCGCCTTCGGGGCCACCCGGCGGGCCCACGTGCGGCCCCAGGACGACCCCCAGCTCCGCGCCCTCCTCGACGCCGGCACCCCGATGGTGACCCTGGTCGGCAAGACCTGGGACCGGCAGGTCGCCGACGTGCTGCGCACCACCAACCAGGAGAACCTGCGGATGATCGCGGATTCGGTGCGCTGGCTCACCGAGCAGGGGCGCCGGGTGGTCTTCGACGCCGAGCACTTCTTCGACGGCCGGCAGAGCGATCCCGACTACGCGCTCGGCTGCCTGGAGGCGGCCATCCAGGCCGGAGCCGAGGCGGTCGCCCTCTGCGACACCCGGGGAGGGATGCTGCCCGACCACATCCAGCGGGTGGTGGGCGAGGTCATCGCCCGCCTCGGCCCGGTGGCGGGCATCCACTGCCACGACGACTCCGGCTGCGCCGTCGCCAACAGCCTGGCGGCGGTGCGGGCCGGCGCCACCCAGGTTCAGGGCTGCGTCAACGGCTACGGCGAGCGCACCGGCAACGCCAACCTCTGCACCCTCATCCCCGACCTCCAGCTCAAGATGGGGATCCCGGTGGTCGCCGAGGAACAGCTCCGCCGGCTGACCATCATCGCCCGCGACGTCGCCGAGATCGCCAACGTGGCGCCGCCGCACTCGGCCCCGTTCATCGGCACCTCGGCCTTCACCCACAAGGGTGGGCAGCACGTCGACGCCATGAGCAAGGCCATCTACACCTACCAGCACATCGACCCCGAGCTGGTGGGCAACCACCGCCAGACCGTGGTCAGCGAGCTGTCGGGACGGGCGACCGTGCTCACCAAGGCCGCCGACTTCGGGGTCGACCTCGGCGACGACCAGGCCCTGGTGCGCCGGGTGGCCGACCAGGTGAAGCAGCTGGAGCACCGGGGCTATTCGTTCGAGGGGGCGGAGGCGTCCTTCGAGCTGCTGGTTCACCGCGCGCGGGGCCACCAGCCGCCGTTCTCGCTCATCGACTACATCGCCCTGGTCGAGCAGCGCGAGGGACGGGCGATGGTCTGCGAGGCCACCGTCAAGGTGCAGATCGACGGCGTCGCGGTGCACACCGCCGCCGAGGGCAACGGCCCGATCAACGCCCTGGACGCCGCCCTGCGCAAGGCGCTCACCCCGGCCTTCCCGGAGATCGGCAGGACCCAGCTCTTCGACTACAAGGTGCGTGTCCTCGACGGCCAGGACGGCACCGCCGCGGGGGTGCGCGTGCTCATCGAGAGCGGCGACCACCAGCGGCGCTGGAGCACGGTCGGCTGCAGCACCAACGTCATCGAGGCGTCGTGGATCGCCCTCGCGGACGCCTTCGAGTTCGCCATCGTGGAATGCCGCCGGCACCCGGAGTGCCCGCCGGCGGGGGCGGGAGAGACCGCCACCGGCTAGCGCCGGACATGGCGGAGACGGGCTAGCAGGGTGCGGAAGAACCTGCCTGGGGGCTTGCCGGGTTAAACACAGGTGTGAGAGTCTTGCGGGGACGCGTCCCAGCAGGAGATCTCGAATGCGTGGCAGCCCCGATCTGCAGATGAC
>Ga0187876_1000699_pt1 | contig 33003 bp, 31 predicted proteins | sample June2016WEW_17_4_FD_133000 | JGI IMG/M metagenome (GOLD analysis project Ga0187876, IMG submission 133000) | Peatland microbial communities from SPRUCE experiment site at the Marcell Experimental Forest, Minnesota, USA - June2016WEW_17_40 | ecosystem: Environmental > Terrestrial > Soil >...
ACTGGACGCAAACAGAAAGTTCTCCACGTGGACTTGTGACTTGAAAAGAAGGATCACCGTTTAGGGAGTTTCTATGAGGATCTTGGTGGCAGGTGGAGCCGGCTATCTGGGCTCAGTTCTCATTCCAAAACTGGCAGAACGCGGCTATGCAGTTGACGTAGTCGATCTGTTCTGGTTTGGGAATCACCTTCCGAACGAAACAGGAGTGCTGCACAAAGACATTTTTCACCTTGAGGTCGGCGACCTCGCAGAGTATGAGACCGTCATTTTTCTGGCTGGTCTGTCCAATGATCCTATGGCGGAGTTTTCTCCCAGCAAGAACTTCATCTTCAATGCCGCGGCCCCGGCATACCTTGCTTATATCGCGAAGAAAGCAAAGGTCAGGCGTTTTGTGTACGCTTGCTCCTGCTCTGTCTATGGTTACACCGTCGATGAGTTATACGACGAAACTCGGCCAGCGGTATCAAGTTATCCGTACGGCATCTCCAAGCTGCAGGGCGAGCAAGCAGCCCTGCAACTGGCTGACGAGAACTTCTCCGTTATCTCTTTGCGCAAGGGAACTGTTTCGGGATATAGCCCCCGTATGCGGCTGGACTTGATCGTCAATACGATGTTCAAGTCTGCCATGCGGGATGGGGTGATCACGGTAAACAACCCTGCGATATGGCGGCCTATCTTGAGTATCCAGGATGCATCGAGCGCTTATATCCGGGCCGTCGAAGCGAGTCCGGCGATCTCGGGAATCTTCAACATTGCGTCCGGTAACTACACGGTGGGGGAGGTCGCGGATCTTGTAAAGCTGGCTCTGGAACAGCAACTGGGTAGCAAGATAGGCCTTAGCATCAAACATATCCAAGACTTTCGCAACTACAAGGTCAGCATCAAAAAGGCGGAAAATATCCTCAGCTTTCATCCGCATGACGATGTGATCTCCATAGTAAGCGACCTGATTGCCAACAAATCTAAGTTCGACGACTGGGACAATCCGTCGTATTACAACATCGAAGCCTTCAAGAAGCTGGAGGCAGTAACAGCACCGGCTGGCGACGCAACCGCGCAACTGTATAGCCGTTAACGCACGGAATCTCCTTTGGGTTGGGAGTGTCAGGATGAAGATTGTTCTCATCGGAGCGAGCGGCCAGCTCGGGACTGATTTGGCTAAAGTTTTCCGAAGGCGTGGAGATATGGTTCGGCCGCTGGCCCACTCGGAAGTCGACATTCGCAACTCCGGCAAATTAAGGGCTGTTGTAGCTGACGAGCAGCCGGACATCGTCATTAGCACGGCGGCATTTCACAAGGTGGAGGAATGCGAGAAGCAGCCGCTGGTCGCTTTCGACGTGAACGCCGTGGGCGCGGCCAACCTCGCTCAAGCGTGCCAGAGTGCGGGCTGCGCACTGGTTTTCTTCAGTACCGACTATGTCTTCGGCAACGCGCAACGAAGGCCCTATTCCGAGACTGACTTACCGCAGCCTTTGAACGCGTACGGCGTTTCGAAGCTTGCCGGCGAACACCTGGTAGCAATTGGCTGTAAGTGCCATTTTATTATTCGAACCTGTGGGTTGTACGGCCTGGCTGGCAGCAGCGGGAAAGGTGGCAATTTCGTCGAGAATATGCTGAAGAAGGCGGCTTCTGGAGGGCAAATCAAAGTGGTCGACGATCAGGTTCTCACTCCCAGCTACACCGTTGACGTGGCAGAAGCGGTGGCGAGCCTTATTCCTACAGAACGGTACGGAACATATCATATTAGCAACGAAGGTGAATGCTCATGGTACAGATTCACTGAGGAAATATTCCGACAGGAGGGCCTATCGGCCGACGTTGTTCCGGTAGCTACGTGCCAGTTTCCTAGTCCCGTGGAGCGCCCCAGCTATTCGGTTCTGAGCAAGCAAAAGCTAAGAGGCGTGCAGATCGAAATGCCGCAATGGCAGAATGCTCTTGCTCGGTATCTTGAAGCCCGAAAGGAGGCTCTATCGCAAGATCATCTTTAGTCCTGCGTAATCATCCTGAGGCGGCCGACTTCCCTTGCCAGGAAATCAGCCAAGACAAAGCATCGAAGCCGTACCTTCGCAATGCCATTTCGTCGTCATCCCGTCCTTCGTGGCCCTGATCGCAAAGCAGCCATCAGCCTGCGAACGGGCTCCGTCACCTTCCAGGAGCGGGACTGCTGCATTGCTTCTCGCGTGCTCTGCTCACGGTGAAGTCCATCCTCCGCGATATCCAGGAGCTCCTGTGTCCTCTCCAGTGCCAGCTCCGCTGCATTCCGCGCGGTGGCGATCTCGTCTAGCGCAGTCTTAACCTGAATTAGCTCAGTTTTCACATGGCCTAATTCATTCGTCATCGCGTCCGTGCTTGCCTGTCCAGCTTTAACTAAAGAAGCGACCACCTCCGGCACGAGGTTGGGAGTAAAGCTCACTCGGAGAGAAATCGTCAGCTTCAGGGCTCCCGGCAAGTCCGGCGTCATAAGCATAAGCTGCGGATCATCACCGAAACTGAGCAGATACGATCCATGTTCCCCGGAAAGCAACACAGCCGTACCCGATGCTACCAAACTACCCGTGCGCGACGCGGCAGAGGAACTCCACAACAATTCTCCCGCGGGACAAGAATGTACTAGGATGTCGCCTAGCTCCACAAAACACGGTTGATCCGCCGGATCAACCCTCAGAGGCCCACGCCCATTCCCTTCTGGCAGCTCAACAATCAAGGTACTCCACATGCCGCCTTTGATCTTTTGGACCAGACTGCTTTCTTCCGAATAGCCTGTCTCGCCAAACGGAAATACTTGCACTCTAATCTCCCCGGAAAATGGGTCCTCCAGCTGCATGACATCAGTCTTTAAGCTCCAATAATATCGCCGTGCCCACTTAGGAATTTCGGTTCCATCCCGGAAAAAGTCATGCTCATACTTCCAGCCGCTCGTTTGATTCCAGCCCTTTTCGATTAGTAGCAGGCGATATTTGTCGTATATCTTACGAGTATCGCCAATGTCTTCCATCTGGAAACGATCCTGGAACTTTGATACGATCTCGGGCTTATCAGGATCAAAACCGCTAAAATGAAAGAAGTAGAGAGGCTTGCCGTTGACGCTTATGCTGTCAGCTACGGAAACTGACCGTTCATGAAGGTTCCAATAAGCTACGTTGTAGCCTGGATCTCGAAGTATCCGGACGCCATCGAACATGCCAGGCACGAGATCCATCCATTTCTGATCGACAAATAAGCCGTCCTCAATTGCGACTATGCAGTAGTGATATAGCTTGTCGCACCACCAACGCAGGAATTGTTGTGATGCGAGACCATTGCGCAAGCCCAAAAAGCCCAAATTATAAGCGCCCGACTTAAGAATATCGTGCTCCGTTTGCCTGTGGCCGTCGGTAGGTAGCGGCGACAATAGATGCGGCGTAAGCAGGACATCTGCGTCATCCAGACTATGCTTCAGCCCATCAAGCGAATGCAGGATTAGAATGTCCGGATCGAGATAGAGTAGCTTGTCCATCGAATAGCGGCGGAAAAGATAGCTAAGAAAGAAGGGTTTTACCGCCGTACTGGACTCTAAGAGTGCATATTTGAACAGGAAACTGTTGAGATTCGGTATGTCTAGTTCCGGGACAAGTACGGACTGAAATGGCTCTGCTTCGGGATCAAAAAACCCCCAGGGTGAATCCAGTAGCAACACATACAGCGCACAGTCGGGATGGAATGCATTCCATGACTCATACAGGACACGCGCCATGGGCAGATAGTTCTTAGCGATAATTGTACAAGCCGCAAATTCTGGTTTTGAAGGTTGCAATCGTTCACTCACCGTTCAGTTCTGGTAGTCAGCATTCTCCTCAAATAGCTCAAGAAACTCACCTCGGCCGCAAGCAAGGTCCACCACCGGGGACAGCCTGCGCCAGAGTTCGACGTAGGCGCTTTGCCGATGATATCAAATCTGCCGCACCGGCCTGGCGCGCAGCCCGAGGCATCGCTTCGCAACCTGCGCTTCCCCGAATACAATGAGCGCGTGGCTCCGCTGGTGCTTCGAAATGAAGGGATGTCGTTACCGGGTCTTTCGAGGTCCCGATCTCAAGGCGGTCATGAATCTGCGAATGGGCCCCGTCACTCTCCAGGAGAGGGAGTCCTGCATTCCTCGAAGGCGGTCCTCAGCTCCCCGCAGCAGCTCCCGTGTCCGGCCCAATTCATTGGCGATCGTGTCTCGCTCGGCTTTCATCCGGCCCAATTCATTGGCGATCGTGTCTCGCTCGATGTTCCCATGTTCTAGTTCGGCTCTCATCCGGCCCAATTCATTGGCGACAATCTCTGGTGCCGGGTTAGGAGTAAGACATATCCTGAGAGAGATCGTCAGCTTCAAGGGTCCCTGCATATCCGGCGGCGTCGCAAGTATGAGTTGCGGATCATTACCGGAATTGGTTACGAAGGATCCACTCCCTCCGGGAAGCACTGCAGCACTGCCAGCAGCGGCAAAAGTGCGGGCTCCGGAAGAGGCACGGTCGCTCCACAGCAAGTCTCCGGAGAGGTGGGAATGTATCAGGATGTCCCCTACCTCCACCAGGCAGGGCTGAGAACCCGGGTCGACTCGAATAGGTCCAGGCCCATTTCCCTCAGGCATCTCAAAAGTCAAGGTGTTCCATGCGCCGGCTGTCATCTTGTGGATCAGGCTGGTTTCTTCGGAATAGCCCGTTCCGCCAAACGGAAACACTTGCACCCTGATCTCCGGCGGAGTCGGAACGCCCGTCACGGGCGCGGCTACACGAGGGAGCTGGCCCAAAAGATGTTCCAGATGGGAGGCGTATACAACGTAGTAACGGCGAACCTCTTCGCAAACGGCTGGAGAGCCGTTGAACAGATAGTCCATGAAGGGCGAGCTTGCTGCTTCACCTTCCTTGCGTACTACCCCCAGCCCCCAGCTGTGGTGAAACTCAAACGTGCTGGGGAACTCAGCCTTGATTTCGTCCCATAGGCGCCAGACGCCAAAGTCCTGATGTTTGGGGCAAATATCATGTAGCAAGATGATCCCGCCCGGCTTCACTTTGGGCAGCCACGTCTGGAAATCGCGACTGACGGCCTCGTAGGTGTGCAATCCATCGATATGGAGAAGGCTAATCGAACCGTCGCTAAACTGTGAAACTGCGTTGTCGAAGCTGGCTCGCAGCAGGTATGAAAAGTGCTTGTAGTAGCGGTCGTTATACCGCTTTACTTCGTCGAAAACTTCTTCTCCATATCGGCCGGCATGCTCGTCGCCTAACCAGTGGTCCACGGCATAACACAAACAGCTCAAACCGTGTTCTTCCACCGCCTGGCAGAAGGTGAAGTAGGCTTCGCCCCAGTGGGTACCTAATTCCACGATCACCTCAGGCTGCGTGGCCACGATGAGGTCGCTGGCGAACGCCAGGTGACCGCTCCATTCGCCTACATTCCGGGGCTTATAGCGTCGCGGAAGAAACCTGGACACAGGCAATCCGAGAGCGAACATCGTTGCTTTAGTTTCTTGCAGTTCCAGGCTGGTCGAGTCTCCCCTCACGGCCGTCATGTTTCGTGTCGAGCGCTCCGTTGTCATACGAATGATTGCTCACGCTTGGGCTGCGCTCATCCTTCAATTGACGACGGGATTGCACTTACGCCAGCCGAGGATTACCCTTTCTCAACAGGCACCCGCCGATGACTCTATTGTACCTGTCCTTGACACAATTTTGCACATCCACAGAATCACCTAGGGACCAAGGTGGGACATCCCCCAAAGTCAATCATTGGGGAGACGCACATCTTTCGCCTTGTTTGGCGAGATTCCCCCAGCCATCGGTCAAAAGCGGTTCTTCCGCATGATTGGTGAAGGGCGTCCGTTTCCCTCTCATCGAGAGCGGCCGAGCCGCCAATCGTGGGCGTGATGCCTTCAATTATAATCTGCATTTGTTTATAGTGAAGCGTAAACATGAGCCGGTAAGGGACACTTGCCTTGAGCGACAAAGCACGTAATCAACATGCGCATGCGGGAGAAACGCACAGGCCGGAGCTTCCGAGCCAAAGATCTCATCTTTCGTGTTGCTGGTGCCGTCTTTGAGATAGAAAAGGAGATTCCGGGTAATATGGACCTTCGCACAATGGTGGACTCGGTGCCACACTGGTACCATCAGTTTAAATTTGCTCCCAATCTGGTTACTCCTGGGGCGCAGGATTCCGCCGCAGTGCTCGAATGGCTCAATTTGCCCCAGGATCTGGGCGGTCTGAGCGTCTTGGACATTGGAGCACGTGACGGCTTTTTCTCGTTTGAGTGTGAGCGGCGCGGGGCCACCGAGGTCCTAGCCATTGACTATGTCCCCGAGCAGTTCACAGGGTTTCCGGTAGCCAAGAAAATTCTTGGATCGCGGTTGAATCTAGTTCACGAGAGCATTTACAACTTGACGCCCGAGCGCTACGGTCGATTCGATCTTGTTCTTTTTCTCGGAGTCCTCTATCACCTTCCCGATCCGATGCGCGCCTTGGACATCGTCTTCAACATGATGAAGCCCCAGACGTGGCTATTTCTGGAAACCATAGTTATTGATGATGAGCTCCCGCCAGAAATTGCCAAGCGTCCGTTAATGCAGTTCTATCCAAAGGCTTCCAAGAACCGGGACTACACAAACTACTGGGGAATGACCGAAGCTTGTGCGGTTGATCTGCTGGAAGAATGCGATTTCTGCGTCACCGACAGGCGTCGCGCGGGAGAGAGGGGAGTTTTCGTTGCAATGAAGACGGCCGAAAGAAAGAACTCCTGCGCAGAAATAGCTTGGACGGTCAGATCTCGCGACAACGAGTATGCCGAATCTGGCTGAACATCTGCGCGTGTCTCGGCCGGGTTCGGCCTCATTCCTTATTCACAGCTTCGTCGGTAGCGATGGGACGATTGCCGTTGCATTGGCTGTTCTTTGTTCTCACGGATCATCAGAAGCGAACGCCCCGCTCCTTGATCCGCCTACACCCGTGTCGGGTGCTGGACACCCGCAACGACAACGGCGCGTTCAGCGGAACACTCAGTCCTCCGGGGAAGCTGCGGGAAGACTTGGCCTGAAGGAGTGGCCCGCCGAATTTACCGTTGGCGTTGCCCGTGTCCACCAGGGGGCAGGGAGCCACCGCGACAAACTGCAATGCGCTGGCGTTGGTCCCGGTAATTACCGATACGTTATTGCTACTCGCATTAGCAACGTGGACCTGGTTGGTCACCAGCCTCGCGGACCGCACGGGCCGTGACGACGAAAAATCGTAAGTGTAAGAGCAAACACATGGTTGACACATTGAATCCGCAGCCAGCGATCAGCAAATTCTCAGGCGGCAAGTCTTCGTTCCTTCGTCCAGGGCGGATTACTGCCGGTTAGCCCTCATCGGACAACAATCGGCGAGACGTGCGGGCATCATAAGGATCCGGCCTCCTTCACAAACTAGTGATCCTTCTCGGATCACTTGTTCGGCGCTGGCTGCTGCTGTTGCTCCTGTTCCAGTTGTTTCAGTTTCTGCTCCATCATCATCTTCTCCTGCTCCTTGGTGAACTTGGGAAACAGCAATTGAATCTGCAGTCGCATGCCCCACGGAGAAGCACCGGCCGGATGCACGGCGTTGCCAAAAAACGCTGCCGAGATGTTCACCGGTTGGAATCCGAGCTTCATGATTCTTCCCATGCCACCGCCAAAGGGGACCACCGCCTGGTTACCGCTCGGGGCACGCCAGTTAGCGGTGATAATGGGCGCCGTGGTGAAGTACCAGCCCTTCTTCATGTTGTAGTTGACGAAATACTGCAGCAGCATCTGGTTCACCACTGCCCGTTCATGCGGCCCAGCCACCGACCACACATTGTTGACCAGTGCGCCAATGACCCAATGACCTGGAGTCGATAGCACGACAACCGACGGCCCCAGACTGAATTTTCCCTGACCGAGTTGCTCGGCGGTAGCTGTCGGCAAAACGAATGCCGGCCCGACGCCCCAGATCAGCTTGCCGGGCTTGGCCGGAGACAGGAACAAGCTGGGATTCAAATCTCCAAAACCAGACCAACCTTGCGTGGGCTGATCATTTGGCTGCGCGACGACCGGCAGGATGGTGCGGGTGATCAGGTTCCATTTTTCCGAGAGGTGAAATGGAATGACGGGTTGGATGTTCAACACGTTTTGGGCACGTTCATACGGCCCAATACCGAAAGCGGTGTTGTTCTGGAGTGGAAAGCTGATTAGGTTGGCTATCGGATTCTGCGCCGCTTTTGCCAGCGCGGCGGTGTTGGCCTCTTCAGAAGAGGCGCCAGCCGGCTTCTGATCGGTAGCGGCTGGCTTTGTCTGCCCGGCAGGTTCCGTAGGTTCGGGATCCGCTGGCTGTTCCTTACTGGACACGAGTACTAACTGTCCGGCAGGGGCTGTGGATTTGGCAGCCACCGGCGGCGTGCTCGGGGTCGAGCCTGGCGGGCTCAAGATGACCTGATTCCCCTTGAAACTGAGGGAACTTTTCGTGAGACGTGCCAGTGCATCGACGTCCACATAAGACTTGCCGTTTATCTGGAGAATCGGAATTTGGCCCGGCTGGCCGGCTACGATAAGCGTCAGGTTCTGCGGTGCATCCTGCGACCAGGCGAGCCCCTGCAAGACCAGAAGCGCAACCAGCATCAGTACCGACTTAAGTAGCTTCTCTCTCATCGCCATTCCCTTTCTGTCATTGTCGTCACTGCTGGCATTCACTTCTTTTTCGGTTGCGGTTGCATCAGAGAAAGCGATAACGGCAAAATTCGTTTTCATAATTTCAAATCCTTCGATCACTCTTAGTGGAGTGAAAAATAGAGATTGAGCATCAATCCCAACTGGTTCAGTTGCTGGTTCGTCCTTCCGCCGGTGTTGTTCTGGTGCTCATAGTACGGGTTAAACTCTGCGTGCTTTCCGATCGGGAAAAGGCACCCGGCATATACCGCGGTGTCACTCCACTTGCCAAATTTGCTCTGGTAGAAAAATTCTGCGCTGGTTAAGGCGGCAACCTCAAGCTGGGGCGCGTAGGCAAGGTCGTCAAAGCCATTCGCCACAAGAAATCCGCCCGAGCACAAGCCCGGGCGATCGTCGTCACCTACCGAACCAACTCTAAGAAGCGCTACTTACCCGGCAGATAGCTCAGGTCGGGACGGAACTGGACGATGCTGCTCGTCTGGTACATAACCGCTCCGGTGAAGGAATCGAAGATCGACTTTGCTTCCGTAGCTCCGAATGCATCCTTGACCATCTCATAAACCGGCTTAATGTTCGGCTGGTCTCCAAATCCGGCCCAGTTCTCATGTGGAAGAACTAACACCCACTCGGTTCCGGACCCGCCGTTGGCAAGGCGGTACCACTCCGATTTCGATCCCCAGTTGGTCTTGGCTGCCGCCTCCCTAACCCGTGTGACTGCGTTGCGGAGATCGCTTTCCTTACCGTACTTCACGTGAAAGGTCATGACCTCAGAGTACTTCAGAGGAAGCTTCGAATCCGGCGGGGCGCTAAGCTTCGGCATGTACTCGTAGAAGCGGATCACCAGTTTCTCGACGTAATTGCCGATGACTTTGTTGTACTCGGCGAGATCGGCCTCTTCGGGAACCGACGGCTTGTCCATGTCCGCCCAGTGCTGCGGAGGCTCGCCCACGATGTAGGTGTTGGTATCTTCACCGCTGATAATCTGCCACACCAGCAGCGGCGTCTTGTCGTTCTGCTGCTTGTGCCAGGCGGCCTTCTGCTTGCGGCCGTCTTCATACTGCTGGATCATTCCATTCTTGGGGGTCTGGAACTCCAACTGAAGGATGGTTCCGGGGTTGGACTGAGCGAATAGCGAGGGTACCGACAACACGGCAAATGCAAGAGCTGACAACAGGCGCAATGGTTTCATCTCTTCTCCTTTGAGCCGGGATTTCCTTTTTGCTCTCGAAAACGGCACCATACTACACCCGTCTCGCCCGTTCGCGACACCGTAAAACGATTCTTCATCAGGAGCACTCCCGACGGTGTGCCATCCACACAAGTACAGCCCAAAATCGCCCCATTTGTGGCCTACTTTTGCAACACCTCTCCTCACCCTAACCAGAGTGCGGTTGGCGCTGAGCCTGCTGGCCTACAACCTGGGGAATTTGTGGCAACGGCTGGCGTTGCCCAAGCGAATCGAGAATTGGTCGCTGACGAGTCTGCAGCAACGACTGGTGAAGACCGGAGGACGCCTGGTGAAACATGCTCGCTACTATTGGCTTCTCCTGGCGGAAGGACATCTGAACCGGCGGCGGTTCGGAGCCATGCTGGGCCGGATCGTGCTGCTACCGATACCGACGGGATAGGTGGATCGTGGTCCAGTCAGGGACGGAATCCGTCTATCGCCTGGCCCGGCGTTCCATCAACTGGAGCCCATAGGCCGGTAGCAGCCCGCCTGGCGGCCCTCGATAAGGGCGAAGGCTTTTGTCTAAGTGCGGTGCATCAGGAGCGCACGCGGCAAGCAGAGCGATACTTTGCAGATCGCAAGCCGATGGGGCGCTCCAGATGAAAATCGTTTCACAGCGTGGCGACCAGACGAAATCGATGTACAATTGTGGCCGGTTTCGAAGCCAAGAAAAAGGGACATCGCGATTGACCGCCCTCTACCGGGATGCCCTTATCGCTCAGAAGCTGACGGCTTCGACCAACTTTTTCGAGCTTCAGTCATCCGCTGGCTGGCTGGGCAAGAACGCCAGCCTGACTGGCAGCGCGCGTCAGGACATTGCACAGAAAAGCTCGGTTCGACACCTCCTGGCCCGGCGCATCGGGCGCAACGAACTGGGGATGAGTGACCTTTGCCGGACCTAATGTTCTCATTGGAGGGAGAGTCTTGGCGGAGCCAAATGAGCTTTCATTTGAGACTTGTTATGCCAAGCCATCCGCGCTTCTTGCCCATCGTCCGCGCTGCAGTGGGCGAGCTAGGTTTGGTTTACGGGCTGCCGGAGGAGTCGTCCCGAGAAGTCACTTTGGCCGTTGACGAGGCCTTGGCCAACATCATTCGACACGCCTACAAGAATCGTTATGACCAGGAGATCGAGCTGAACTGCCGGACTGGTGCCGATCAAATGGAGTTCACACTCCTCGACTGGGGCGAACCACCGGACCCGGACAGGATCTGCGCCCAGCCCTTGGATGATGTCTCACTGAGCGGGCGGGGAACGCACTTGATCAAGGCGATCATGGATGAGGTGTCTTACGAGCGAGTCCGGGGAGGGAACCAACTGAAACTCATCAAGTACCTGCCGGCTGCCAAGGTGAGTGTCGATGGGGAGTGATCTGCGCCGCAGCGATTGCGACAAAGCCCTGAACATGGCTGAGGCGTTGATAGTCAGCGTTCCGTGAGGGTCAAGCAGGTGAGGCCTTTGGTTTCTGGCCTAAGCCTAGTGAAGGATGGACATGGAAAGATACATGAGGTCTTCGACGCGAATTGAAAAAGGGATCACGATCGTGGATGTGGAAGGTCAGATTGACCTTGGCAGTTCACCGGCTTTGCGCAAGACACTGTTGGAGTCTTTGCAAGGCACAGACCGTGTGGCCGTAAACCTGATCGCGGTGAAGTACATCGACAGCTCCGGGATTGCCTCACTGTTGGAGGTTCTCAAAGAGGCGCGTCAATCCAAGAAGAGGCTTGTTCTATTTGGGTTGACCGCCGCCGTTCTTCAAGTGTTACAACTCACGCGCCTGATCGGAGTTTTTGAAATACTCGAAACCGAGGAGCAGGCCCTCGAAGCTTGAAACCCTGCCTTCGAAGGGCGGCCTTCATCGAAGGCCGCCCTTCGGAATGCCGCTGAAGCAATTCCCTGAACCGGGAGCCGCTGGCATTGAAAGTGTCGGGAAAAATCGCAGCCGTACCGGGCCTGGTCGGCCTCTGGACGCTGAACGGCCTCGCCTACATGGGTGGCTTGGCGACCCTTGCCGGCCAGTCGGCATATTTCACCTTCGTGGGTCCTTTCCGGGGTCAGCGCCTGCGTCCCCATCGGGCGGTCCATCAAGCCATGGCGGTGGGCGTCGAAGCCATACCCATCGTCTCGCTGATCACTTTTTTTGTGGGCTTGATCATGGCTCTGCAGAGCGCATATCAGCTGCGGCAGTTAGGAGCGATGCACTTTGTGGCCCGCGCCGTGGCCATCTCGATTCTTCGAGAACTTGGTCCGCTGCTTACAGCCATCGTCGTCATCGGTCGTTCGGGGTCCGCTTTTGCCGCGGAGATCGGCACCAAAAAGGTGACCGAGGAGGTGGACGCCCTGAGAACAATGGCTTGCGATCCAGTTGCCTTCCTGGTCGCGCCGAAGTTCCTGGCCATGCTGGTGATGATGCCTTGCCTCACAATCTGGGCTGATTTCATGGGGGTTGTGGGCGGAAGTGTCTTCGGCGTCTTCGGCGCCAATTTTACGTTCGGCTCGTATTTTCAGGCGACTCGGGACGCGATCGTCTTGCGCGACATGTACACCGGCCTCATCAAGAGTGTGTTGTTTGGCCTGGTCATCACGGCTGTCGGATGCAAGGAAGGGTTCTCAACAGGAGCGGGTGCCGAGGAGGTTGGACGATCGACGACGGCAGCCGTCGTCACCTCTATTGCCCTCGTGATTGTTGTCGATCTGGTGTTTACAGCTTTGTTCTATCTCATTAACCCGACTTAACACAGGAGTTCGCGCATGATGTCAGAGTATCGGCCGACCCTGGAATGCGAACCGCTTGTAGACCCGGATCTGGTTTGCAAACCGGGCGCTGTGGCAGGTCCCGGAGATGAATGACTCCGGCGCCGGCAACCCAGCCATTTCGGTGGTCAACCTCCGCGTGAGCTACGGCGAGCGCGAGATCCTTCACGGCATCAGCTTTGACGTGCGGCGAGGAGAAACCATGGTGATCCTGGGCGGGTCGGGGTCAGGAAAGAGCACTCTATTGCGGACGTTGGTCGGTTTGGAGAAGCCGAGCCGGGGCGAGGTGTGGATTACAGGCATTAACACCACGCAGATTTCCGAGCCCGAAATGGACGCAATTCGAAAGAAGATCGGTATGTCGTTCCAAGGCTCAGCCCTGTTCGGCTCTATGACCGTAGGCGAAAACGTTGCGTTGCCCTTGCGCGAGCATACCAATCTCGAAGACTCCACTATCGAGATCATGGTGCGGATCAAGCTCGGACAAGTTGGCCTGAGCAACTTTGAAGACTACATGCCGTCGGAACTCAGTGGAGGAATGAAAAAGCGTGCCGCTGTCGCGCGTGCCTTGGCCATGGACCCCGAGATCCTGTTTTTCGATGAACCGTCAGCGGGGCTTGACCCCATCATCGCAGCGGGACTCGACAAACTGATCCTGAACCTCAAGAAGGCCTATGCCATAACAATGGTTGTAGTGACCCACGAGTTGGCCAGCGCTTTTCTCATCGCTGACCGTATGGTTTTGATCGACCGGGGCAACATCGTGGCGCTCGGAACCAAGGAGGAGCTCCAAGCGAGCACGCATCCGCGTGTGCGCCAGTTCCTGGACCGGGTGCCGGAGCCTGAAGTTACCGAGGAACTCGACTATCTGCAGATGCTCACCGGCGACCGGAAGGCCACGAAGAGTTGAGAGCGTGGAGCCCTTTGAAATGAGGATGTCATGACTAGTAGGCGCGAGCAGGTTTGGGTAGGACTCTTTGTATTGATTGCAGCGGCCCTGCTGATTGGGACGGTCTTGGCCGTAGCCGGCACGTTCAGTGTGAGTGGGGTTGCCTACCATTCATATTTCAAGTCCGCCGGGGGTCTCCTGCCCGGCGCCACGGTCCGCTACGGAGGCATGAAAGCCGGCAAGGTCGAGACCGTGCGCGTGGATCCTCAGGACTCGACCCGCATCGAAGTCGTTTTTAGTGTGGGACGTGCTATTCCCGTGAAGACCGACAGCGTGGCGAAGATTACCAGTCTAGGACCTCTCGACGAGAACTATGTGGAACTGGCAACCGGGACGAAGGGCGCCGCGCTGGCTCCGCCGGGCAGCGAAGTAAAGTCCGTAGGGACGGTCGGAATTGGGGATATCGGCGATATGATTGGCAACTTGGCACCGGTTGCCCAGCAGGTTCTGCAAAACTTGAACCAGCGCCTCACAGAACTACAAGTTACGGTGGCCCGCGTCAACGACCTTCTGAACGACAGGAACCGCACAAATATCAGCGAGGGGCTGGGGAACTTGAACGCGATGCTTGCTGAGGACCGCCCGAAGGTTTCGGCGACTTTAACCAATATGCAGACTGCGAGTGCCAAGATCGTACCCTTGCTCGACAACCTCAAGACAACGATGAAGCAAGCGAACGATGCCTTGTCGCACATTGATTCTGTTGTGCTTGAGAATCGCCAAGACATCCGTACCGCAGTCGTCGAGTTGAAGCAGACGCTGCTCACGGCTTCATCGCTCATGGAGCAGCTTAAGAATACGATGGATCACAACGCGGACAACATCGACCAAATATTGGTGAATCTCCGCGTCACAACCGAAAACACGAAACAACTGACGGACTCGTTGAAGAACAGGCCTTCAATTCTCATTCGTGGAAACACCGTGAAGGATCGCAAACCCGGCGAGAAGGAAAACTAAGGCTTCCCGCCGGGGGATGACCGATAGCCGTCTCAAGTGGCTTGATCCCTCCGGAGAGCGGCGAGAGAGTTTTGGCGCACGTGAGTAGATCAAGTTCAAGACCCTTGAATCAATGTTGAGGGCACACGGAAGAGGTTTTCTATGCATCGAACAACTCATGCTATTCTAATCTCTCTGCTCGCTTTGAGCCTAAGCGGGTGCGGCGCTGGCCGGCCCATCAGGTATTACACGATCCAGCTTCCGCTGGCCCCCAAACATTCGACTAACACCTACCCGGTGTCTCTGTTGGTTGCAAGCATCAGCGGACCGCAGATCTTTCATGACACGCCGATCGCGTATCGCATCGGCACAAACGAGATTGGCACGTACCAATACAGTCGTTGGGGGGAGCCGCCCGTCGAAATGATCAAGGGCAAATTGATTCGCGTGCTTGGTGCCTCAGGTGATTATCAGTCCGTAGCCGGCCTGGGGAGCACGTCGGAAGGACAATTTGTGATCCGAGGCAGGCTCTACGACTTCGAGGAAGTCGACAGTGGGAGTATCGCCGGACTCGTGTCCATGGAGTTTGAGCTCTATGACCGAAAGTCGGGCAAAGTCGTCTGGTCGCATTTCTATTCCCAGTCCGAACCGGTGCAAGGTAAGGAAATGTCAGCGGTAGTTACGGCGTTGGATCTCAATCTTGACCGCGGACTGAAAGAGGTTGCCGCTGGGCTCAACCAGTATTTTTCGGCAAACCTCGCCACGAAGTCTTGAGGGTATTTGATTGACCTGTCACTTCCAACAGTTGACTCCGTGCCTGCCGCCCCGGGCGCAGCATTGACGTGAGGCATCTGGTCCGCAGGGCGCGGTGATGAATGGACTAATTGTGGTACTGGCAGTGTGGTAGCCCAGCACTGGCGTCATGCTGACCTTAGTTGCGTCGCCGGATGAAGGGACCGCAGCGGCCGACCACCAGGATTGAACCTTAGGAGATCACTTCGGCAGAATACGCAATACTGCGGAAAGACAAAGCAAAGGCCTGCCCGATGCTTGGTTCGTTCCAAGCTGCCCACGTCGGGATTATTTCTGGATTGGCGACCGCCAAGCGACCGGTCAGGACAAATCCACTCTTAAGGGTTTGCTTGTTTCACTTGCAAGTTATTGACTTGGGCACCGAGCAGACCTACGATGTGCTCGAAGGGGAAGGAGGTCTTCCCCATGGTAGGTCCGGCGGTTAACGAACGGAACATGTCGGGCCAGCTACTTGGCCACTACCGAATCGCTGAGAAACTCGGCGGTGGCGGCATGGGTGTGGTGTACAAGGCGGAAGACGTCCGCCTGCATCGGTTCGTTGCTCTGAAGTTCCTCCCGGAATCGGTGGCCCGCGATGCCCAGGCGCTGACCCGCTTCCGGCGCGAGGCACAAGCCGCCTCGGCCCTTAATCATCCCAACATCTGCACCATCTATGACATAGGCGAAGAGAACGGCGAGGCGTTCATCGCCATGGAGTGTCTGGATGGCATGACTCTGAAGTACTGCATTGCGGGGCGCCCGCTGGAGATAGAGACGCTGCTATCGCTGGGCATTGAGATCGCAGACGCGCTCGACACCGCACACCAAGCGGGGATCATTCATCGTGACATCAAACCGGCGAACATCTTTGTCACCAAGCGTGGTCATGCCAAGCTTCTGGATTTCGGCCTGGCCAAGGTCAGTTTCGCAGAGCGGGCCCGACAGGCACCGGAGGCAGCCTCTGCCGCGACGCTTACCGCCAGTGACGAGCACCTGACCAGTCCCGGCGCGGCTCTCGGCACGGTAGCCTACATGTCGCCGGAGCAGGCTCTAGGCAAAGAACTCGATGCGCGTACTGACCTGTTTTCCTTTGGTGCCGTGCTGTATGAGATGGCGACGGGAGAACTCCCATTCCGAGGTGACACATCGGCGGCTCTGTTCGACGCAATCCTGCACAAGGTGCCAGTCGGGCCCGTGCGGTTGAACCGCGATGTCCCAGGGAAGCTGGAAGACATTGTTAACAAGTGCTTGGAGAAAGATCGCAACCTGCGCTATCAGCATGCCTCTGATGTTGGCACCGACCTGCACCGGCTGAAGCGCGACACGGAGAGTGGACTCAACGCCGCGGCAAGTTCGGGCACAGTTGCGGTGGCGCACGAAGCGCCTGAAGTTCAGAAGCCCTGGCGGATGATTGCTGCAGCAGCAGTCCTGCTGGTCGCGGCGTTGATCGCGGGTGGGCTTTACTATCGCTCACGTCAAACGAGGCGGCTGACGGACAAAGACACCGTTGTTCTGGCCGACTTCGACAACAAGACAGGAGATACCGTCTTTGATGATGCACTGAAGCAGGCGTTGGCCGTGGAACTGGGACAATCTCCGTTCCTCAACTTGCTCTCCGACCAAAAAGTCAGCGAGGCCTTGGGGATGATGGGCCATCCTACGAACGAACGCATAACAGGGGATGTCGGCCGGGAGCTTTGCCTGCGCACGGGCAGCAAGGCCGTGGTGGGCGGGACGATCTCCAGCTTGGGCAGCCATTACCTGCTTGACCTGAATGCCGTCGCGTGCACCACGGGCGACACCTTAGCCAAAGAACAGGTAGAGGCCACAAGCAAAGAAAATGTTCTGAAAGCTCTGAGTCGAGCCTCTTCCAGTCTGCGCACCAAGCTGGGAGAGTCGCTGCCGTCGGTGCAGAAATTTGATGTTCCGGTTGAAGCCACGACAGCTTCCCTCGAAGCCCTGAAAAGCTACAGCATGGGTATCACCACACAGCGCAAAAAGGGAGACGCACCGAGCGTTCCCTTTCTGAAGCGGGCGATTGAACTCGACCCGAACTTCCCCTTGGCATATGCCCAGTTGGCGATATCGTACGGCAATCTCCAGCAACCGTCGCTTGCGTTGGAATATGCCACCACGGCATACCAATTGCGTGATCGGGTCACGGAACGGGAGAAACTGACTATCACTGCCTTGTATTTTAGTGCCACGGGTGAACTCGACAAGGAGGTGCAGACCTACGAACTGTGGACAGCAAACTATCCTCGTAATGCTGCTCCTCACGCCAACTTGGGCGCGGACTACTGCTTGATGGGGCAATATGACAAGGGGCTCGCGGAACTTCAGGAAGCGTTGCGCCTTGCACCTGATAATGTCAACATCTATTCAGGTTTGGGGGCAGCGTATCTCTACCTGAACCGGCTGGATGAAGCCAACGCCACCTTCGATCGGGCACTCGCACGAAAGTTAGACGACGGCGGACTACGCCAGTTCATATACTATCTTGCCTTTTTGCGGGGAAATGCCGCGCAAATGGAGCAGCAGGTAGATTGGGGCGCGGGCAAACCTGGCGAAGAAGACCTTCTGCTGTCAATACAGTCTGACACTGAGGCCTACTATGGGCGGCTGAGCAAGGCGCGAGATTTGTCCCGCAGAGCGGTGGGTTCGGCCATCCGCGCTGACTCCAATGAGACAGCGGCTTCCTGGCAGGTCAACGCTGCGCTGCGCGAGGCGGAATTGGGCAACACTGCCTACGCGAAGCAAGGTGTCAAGGCGGCTTTGGTGCTGTCTCCGGGGCGGGATGTTAAGGTGCAGGCGGCCCTCACGCTGGCCCGCATCGGCGATGTCTCCCGGGCGAAGGCACTGGTCGAGGAACTGGAGAAGAGCTACCCGACCAACACCCTGCTGAAGCTCTATTGGCTGCCGACCCTCAACGCAGCCATCGAACTCAGCAGAGGGAATTCGTCTCAAGCACTTGCGTTATTGGAAACCGCCACTCCGTACGAACTGGCTGGAGGCCTACCCTTGTACCCGGCGTACGTGCGCGGCCAAGCCTACCTGCTGGCGAACAATGGTGCTGCCGCAGCCGCCGAGTTCCAGAAAATGCTGGATCACAGGGGCATCGTACTGAACTTTGTGACCGGATCACTGGCTCATCTTCAAATCGGTCGTGCTTACGCGATGGTGGATGACACCGCCAAAGCGAAAGCTGCGTACCAAGACTTCTTCGCCCTCTGGAAAAACGCCGACCCCGACATCCCCATCCTGAAAGAAGCCAAAGCGGAGTATGCAAAGCTACGGTAGCGTGGCAGCAATCCGCGCAGCCTGACGAAGTGGGCTGGCGTTGTGGTCCGCTGTCGCGGTTTGCTGTCTTCCCACGCAGAGAGGTGTTCGCGGTCTTTGACCCATTGAGAATCGACAACCGGAACACATGTGGGTCTTCAAGTTCTGTGCTGACGGATGCTATCAGTAGCCAGATGGACTTTTCCGCGGGGCCCCCCGATTTCTCTCAATCGCGTAGCTTCAGTCTGAAGAATTACGGCCCATAGAAGGCTTTCCACCGGCTGTTCTTTGTTCTCACGGATCGTCAGAAGCGAACGCCGCTCCCTTGATCCGCCTACACCCTCCTAAGGTGCGAAGTAGCTGGAGATGTCCAGAATCAGTTGCGTAGTTCCGTAAGCAAAGGCGTCGACCTTACCTAGGGCACCCGCCGGCACAATCGCCATGTTCGACGTGACCACTCCGTAGTAAGGCTGAGTCTGACCGTCGAGCCACAACGTCAAGTAGCCCAGCGCCCCCGAAGGCACCACCGTCGCGTTGAATACGTAGGCCTGCGACTGGGATGGCACGGCACAGGGGCCCCGTCGAAACTCACCAGAGTTGTCAGGGTCTGGGCAGACGCGGCAATCACTGCTGCGGTGCAAAACACAAATGCGATGCAGAACATTTTCGATAAGCTAAATTTCCTCATAACGCCCCCCTTCCGGCCTCGGGTACACAGCCAAACGGCCAGAGGTTCGTAGCTTCGTCATTGGAAACCCTGGAGAAGCGGTGCATGGCACCCTCCGATTGCGCGGAGAGGGTTGTGGCGAATTGCGGCGGTGGCCCGAGAGGAGGAGAACTTCGAGAGTCGGCCGCAAACTTCGTGCCTGGCGAATGCTGTAAAGGTTAGCAGCCAGGGGCCGAGAGAAATTCGGTGCAGGATTCTGGTGACCGCAGCGACCCTGTCACCCGATTTATTGTGCACTCTTTCGGCGGTCGCCCTATTGGACGGTCAGGTTATACGTCCGGCCCCATGAAGCACAGCACGCGGGGCCGGCGGAATCGAATGTGATCTTGAAATGATCGTCGACAGGGCGCCGCAAAGCCCAAGGCTAAACAACTGCTATCGGACATGCGAAGCACGAGGGATGGCGGGCAACAAGTTAGAACTGAGGTGTGATAGTGAAGACTTGACCTTGCACACCATACTGTCGGACGAGGTCGCTACCGTCAGCAGACTCTTGGCAGGGGGTGATCGTAATCGGCCTGCATCGCCAGTCATCGCCCCTCCAGCCAGCACTTGTGCAAGAGAAAAGCCGCCCAGACAGCGGGCGGCAATAGTGTTTGTAGTGCTTCGCTTTACGGAATCCACAGGAAGCCGTGCACCACGTTGTTCGCGTCCAGGTAGTATCCTGTGACCCCTCCTATCATGTAGTCGCTCATGGAAATGCTCATAGGAATGGTGCCCTGGCCGGCTCCGTTGCCCGCTCTTGGAACGTCGAACGTCGTGATGATGCCGTAAGGTGAACGCACGAAGCTGTGATTCACACCTTGCGCGTCGATGTACTGTCCTGTGATTGCACCCTCTGAGTTGATGCTTTCCGGTTCGGTACCTTGGCCGGCTCCATTGCCCGCGCCCTTAACATCGAAGGTCGTCATCGCCCCATTAGATGAGCGCACGAAGCCGTGGTACGCGGAGTTCGCGTCTAGGTACTCGCCCGCGATCACTCCTCCTGCATTGATACTTGCGCTAAAAGTGCCCTGAGCGCCCATAACGTCGAACTCCGTAATGTTGCCATTACCTGAGCGCACAAAGCCGTGTGGAACGTTGCCGGAGTCCACGTACGTTCCCGCGATGTCACCCGGGTCATTAAGGCCCGAGATGCCAGCCGGAAATGTGCCTTGGAAGGAACCAGTGCCAGCGTCTTGGGCGTTGAATATGGCGAAGTTTTCGTCGGGTGTGCGCACGAATCCGTGATACACGTTGCTCACGTCCAACGTGTATCCAGCGATTGTCCCTCCCTGATTGATATCGGTGGCGACCGTGCCCTGCAAGCTTTGACTGGCAGAACAAGTGCCGGGCGTTGAACCCGCACCGGGAGCTTCAAACGTAGTGAACTTGCCCCCTGCTGTGCGTAGGAAGCCGTGCTCAATGCACAGGGCGTCAACATACTGTCCAGCGATCTCTCCCGCCGAGTTGATGCTCTCACCGGCTGTGCCTTGGTAGGCGCTCGTGCCCGCGCCCGAAGCCTCGAAAGTAATGATCCCGCCCAAAGGGCCGCGCATGAATGCGTGATACACACTGTTTCCGTCGAGATAACCTCCTGCAACCGCTCCCGCTGCATTGATGCTGAGGGCCAACGTACCCTGGCCTGGGCTCTGGCCTGCGCCCGGAGCATCGAAGGTAATTATCTTTTGCCAACGTTGTGGTTGTGCCTGCGACCACAACGCCAAGTCGAAGCACGTGCAGAAAACCAATAGCAGAATGCTGATGCGTTTCATGTTTGCCTCCATGAAATAAAACTCGAATTGAACTGCGTGATTCGAAACAGAATGTAGGTGCTCTCGCCTCTGGGGGTGTTGCTTTCCTTGGTGGGGACGTGCTCTTCGGGGAAGCGAGACAACTTACTCTCCTATTGTCCTGCTGTTTACCTGCGGCGGCGAAGAAAAATGTAGGGACACTTAATCATTCCCAGATTGGACCGACTAGCAGCCTGCACATGTTTGTCAACGGCATCGCAACAAACTGCAATTTGTCGCGGTGGCTCCCTGCCGCCGCTGCGTTGGTGGCCAGCGAGCGAGAGTCGCTTGCCCTGCAAGAGTCAATGGTGCTGTCCCATTTGGGGACAAAGTGGCCGCCACAGCCTGCTGCCCATTGAATCTGACTTACCGTGAATCGAAAACTGCATAGGGCAAAACGTGAGGTGCGGTGGCTCCCAACGTGACCAATTCGTCACTGTCCGACCGCAACAGAAAAGACACTGAAAAGCGTGCCCAAATTGTGCTCAACAGGACGATGCAGGACGTAACCGCTTCTCCGCGTTGACTGGGCAGGCACTGTCGCATACAGTGTGGCCTTCCAAGTCGAAGCGAGTTGGCGGCAATAATTTGACCCTGTAAAGCAACTCACGAGAGGGATCCTGGGTTGGTATTGCACAGGAGGTCCGCCATGAGAAACCACCGCCTTCCCTTCTTGTCCCTACTCGTTTTCGCTGTTGCGATCACTCTGGCCTGCGGCTCTCCTTCAAGCCTCGACCCGCCCCGCAGCGTCCAATCGATCACCCTTAGTCCAGCAACCGCTAACGCGCAAGATTATCCTGACGGCCAAGTCCCATTCACTGCCACAGGCTACTACGCTACACCACCCTCGCCAGTGACACCGCTGACCGCGACTTGGGGTGCCTGTTCTCTGGGTGGCACCAGCACCAGTGAAGTCTCCGTGACTGCAAACGGGGTAGCTCAGTGCGCGGCCGGCTCTGTCGGCACGTATACGGTCTGGGCCTTTGTCGTGAATCAGCCCAGCCAAGGGGCATGCCCCACGTGGGTCAATGCCTGCGGAGGGGGCGGATGCCGAGTTACAGGTACTGCGCAACTCACGTGCCCGTGACTGGAAAAAGCCCCGTCAGAAAGAAAACGGGACAGGCCGCCCCTCGAGCTTCGATACCACTCCCCTCCGCCATCTTTGTTGGGTAACCAGCCGTTAGCAAAGCGAGCGTGAATCTGAAAAGGTCGGTCACATTTATTGCTACCGAGCAGGAGGGGGAAAATAGCTATTTTTCGGTGAAGAAAAAGCCACTTGCCAGCTCGGCGAGCAGGGCGAAAAATTCCAACGGTTGGAAAATCGGATTAAGTGATTGAAAACAGAGGTATATTGTGGCATCTCGGGAGTGGGATAATTACCGGCTCTGCCCAACAAAATCGCGCAACACTCAGGCTGAAGCGTCCTGCGCTACCGAGGACTGAAGAAGAACGCCAACCGGCTGTTTGCCCCCTGCGCTCTGGTGAACTTGTTTATGGTTCGCAAGAAACTGCTCCGCTGGGCGGCGGTGTAAGCCCATCGGCAGAGCGTTCATCGCCAATGGAGTTGGGGGTAAGGAGAAGTGTTGCAAAAGCGGGCTGGAATCCGGGGCCATTTCGGGCTGTGGTGGCGCGGATGGCAGACCCTCGGGAGTGCTCCCGATGAAAAATCGCTTTACGTTGTCGCGAACAGGCCAGAGGGGAGTATTATGGTGCCGTTTTCGAGGTCAAAAAGGAAATTCCGGCTTAATAGCAATCATGACTCGCGTGCGCCGCGGCGCTTGCCCATTGCGCGCGCCGATGCAGGAGGCGGTCAATGTCTTCCCCTCGCAAATCAATCAGCCCCGACAAACGAATTGTGAAATCCCTGAGCGTGGCCTTGGCACTGGGAGGATTGCTGGTGGCAATCGTTTTGTGTCCCGCTGCTGCCGCGCAGTCATCCTCCTGCAGCAACGGCGTTTGCAAATGCACCACGGGCGCGCTGCCGAACGGCAATGGCGAGGACCTGGAGATCTACACCGGCACATGCACCGCCCATGGCGGGATCTACAGCTTTCACAACGTGAACATCTACGGCGGCGGCACGCTGAGTTTCGCGGATGACGGCCCCATTGACTTCTGGGCGGAATCGATCCTGATCGAGAACAGGGGGTCGCTGGTGGCTGGGTTAGCTTCCAGCGCCGGCGCGTACAAATCGAGACTCACCTTTCACCTTTGGGGCAAATCTATGAATGTCGGCGCTGAATCAACGCATGACGGCATTGTATGTAAGAGCCCGCCTCAGCCCCAGGGCGCGCCATGCGGGATTCCCGACGAGCTTTGGACTGCAAACCCTGGCATGGCCCAGCAGCTGATGATGGACGAACCGATGCCGCCGACCACCAAGAACGCGAAGTGCGCCTCGAAAGAGGGATACAGCGAATATCTGCCGGGCAACGATTGCTTCTACCAGTACGAGGTGCAGGACGCATCGGACCGCACGAAAATGTTGCCAGCCTACTTCGGCCACAAGGTGCTGGCGGTGTCGTTCGGGGGCACGCTGCAACTACACGGAGCGAAGGGGTCCACTTTCTCTGATCCGTTGAACTGTAAGCCCTCCGCGGTGGGCAACGAATGCAACCCCTCGACGACCGGAAAGAGTTGGGTGCGGCTGACCGGTGTCTCAAACGGCAAGAAGACCCTCACGCTCAACGGCCCGGTGGACTGGAAGAAGGATGATCACATCGTGGTGACCACCACCGACTACCTCCCAGAACATTCCGAGGAAATGATTCTGGACGCCGATGCCACGAGCACCAACACTAGCGCGACAGTCACCCTAACCAAGCCGTTGCAGAATGAGCACTACTGGGACGTGAAGGGGTTGCCGGCCGTGGACCTCAAGAATGGCCCGACTGCCGACATCGGCCCCACTGACGATCCCAACCGGCCGGACGTGAAGCACGCGGTGGACACGCGCGCTGCGGTTGGACTGCTTTCCCGCAACATCCAGATCGTTTCCGAAGGCGATACGGCGCAGCCTGGCTCCACGGCCGACAACTTCCCGCCAACCCCAGGCAACTTCTATGGCGGGCATACGATCGTGCGGCAGGGTTTCCTGAGTTATCAGGTGCAAGGGGTGGAATTTTATCGTCTGGGTCAGGGTGGAGCAAAGGGGCGCTATCCGGTGCACTTCCATATGGCTCGCAAGACTCCGCAGCCGCCGCCCCCCAAAACCATAACTGACCCGCCTCCTCCGCCCCTCGACTATTTGAAGGACTGCTCGATCCACGACTCTATGACCCGCTGGGTGACCCTTCATGCCACCGAAGGAATGTACATAGCCCGCAACGTGGGCTACCTGTCGATCGGCCACGGCTACTACCTAGAAGACGCCACCGAGGTGAACAACAAGCTGTACGCGAACCTGGGAGTGATGGCGCGCGCCGCGATTGTCAGCCCAACGCTGAATCCGCGGCAGGTGCCCGGCATCCTGGCAGATACCGTCACCGGCCCCCCGCCGCCCGACACGAATCCATTCCCTGTCAATGATAAAATGCCCTACCGCTCCGACTTCCAGCATCCGACCGTCTTCTGGATCATGAACGGGTGGAACGACTTCCAGTACAACATGGCCGCGGGCGCTGCCACCTGTGGTGCTTGTTATTGGTGGCTGCCCTCCGCCGTGAGCGGCCCGTCCCAGTACCAGCACTTTGATGGCTACGCCTCGCAGCAGATCTTTATTCAGAACAACAGCTTGAACAACACCGGATCCGCCGGTCTGACGCCGCTGCAGAACTTTGTAGGCAATTCGTGTGTTGCTGCCATGACTTCCTTTCAGACGGTCGGCACCACGTCCGATTGTCTTGGCGTGCTCTCGAGCGGGGGAACTGGCAACGAGCTGGTTGCGGTTCCAAGTTCTGCCCCCTCGCCGCCAGAGTATGTGAACGTGAATGCTTTCGATCTCTACTATCCAGGCGTCTCCCAACTTCATAATCCCACGACGTGTAACAATTTCGACAAACCGGGAACTGACTGCAGCAAGGACTCGAGTGGCAATCCCGCTCCTCAATGCAGCAATGAGAATCCCGTCAACTGTGCCGCCACCGTGCTGGATCGCTACACGACGTCATTCAACTGGGCACAGACCAATTTTTCCGCCGTCTGGCTGCGGCCCAAATGGTTCCTGGTCAGCAACAGCGCGATCACCGATGTGCAAACCGGGGGACTGAACTTCGTCACCGGAGGCGGCTACAGCCGCTCTGATGTTCCGGTTGGCTACTGGTCGGTGGTGCGCAAAAGCGCCTTCGTTGGGCAGTCGCAGTCGCAGGACCCCACTGCCAAACACCCGGAGCCCAACTTCTATGCATCGGATGCCGGGCCGTTCAATCCCAAGGCAATCAAGCAGTGTGATAACGGCAGTGACCCCGACCATTGCATGTCTTTCAGCCAGGGCGTGACCTTCCTGCTGCCGCCCTTCCCCGGACAGCGGCTGTTTAACATCTACGACGGGCCGGCGTTTCAGGAATACAACTTCTACACCGACGTCCACCAAACGATTACCGACTGCACACCCGGAAGCGGAAGCTGCCTTAGTGAGTACGCTCTGACCCGCAATATCGGCGTGCCGCTGGACAAGACAAAGCAGCAGTGCTACCTGCCCAACGCAGCCATCGCCTGGAAGCAGCCCAACGGGTTTTACTATCCGCCTGCCTTCAATTCCAACAAGCTGTGGTTTAAGGACGTGGACATTCGCCACTTCGTGGTCGAGCCGTTCTTCAAGACTGATCCGAGCGACCCGTACAACCCGTTCTTCCAGGACCAAGGTCAAATCATGGAACGTTACTGCACCTATAACAACAACACCTTCGGCGGTTTCAACCACATCGACCGGCAGACCTTGCTGAACGATGACGACGGTTCGCTGACCGGACTGCTGGCGAACGACACCCAGCTGAAGGCAACCGGTCGCGAAACCATCTCCATCAACCAGGATCCTTACTTCAACTCGCCGCTGATCACACCTGAGTGCCTCTCGGAGGTGGACGTAGCGCCGCTGAACCCGAACAACAAAGTCTTTACCGCGAGTACCAGCCCCTATGAGTGGCTGACTACCGCCATGATCGCCGACTGCGCCCTCCCGGTCGGGTCGGGTGCCCCGTCACTGTTCCAGTGCCTGGATTCCCAACAACGTATCCAGTGGGCGCGCGCCTGTACCGATCCAAGTTGCCGCGGCGTCGCGCTGTACCGCGAATACCTCACCGATGAAGAATATAAAGTGAATCCGCGGCCCCAGCCCGAGATTCGTATGATGGGACAGGCCACTGCCCAGAGAAGTACCCTCACCCTGAACCAAGGCGCGTATTACATCGACACCACCCAGACCTGCGCCGAGCAGGGTGGCGCACAGGGCCTGTGTCCGGTTTGCAAACCCAATACTGACGGCTCGCCTGGTTGCTCCTCCGACCCGGGCTCTGCCAACCCGACTATCTTCCTTCCCGGAAGAACTTATTACGTGTTCTTTCTGTATGCCAAGCCCACGACGCACCAAACCTACGACATCTACGTCGGCAAGGATGAAGACCTGAAAGTCACACCCGTACTTGCCTACGTGCCGGGTCTTTTCACCTTCTTCCCCTTTCCCAGCGGAAAGTGGGTTAATGCCGACCCATATAACGCCGCAACCGGAACGGTGCGCGTCACCCTGGACCTCAAGAACGAGCAGGAGGCCTTCGACAATAGCCTGGAGAACTTCTGTCAGCCCTCCAGCTTCTGCACCTCGCAGATGGTAAACGGCAAGCGGGTGTGCGGATGCAATCCGAATTCAAAGAATCCCAAGTGCACCGACCCCGCGGTGTGCGCCTGGGCCACCAAACAACTCGACTGTCCTTTGAATGTGGATGGCAAGGATCCCTTTAGGATGGAATGCTACGGCTTCAGCTTCACCATGCCCGATGATTTCACAATACCGAAACCGAATAATACGCCCGATCCGAGCCTGTTCGTGCCGTACACGAAGAACCCGTACTTCACCAAAGGGACGGTGGTGACCTTTACCAACAAGCAGAGCAACGGCTCCGACGTTATGGCGGGGGACTGCAACTACACCAGCTTGCCAACGCAACCGTAGCCATGAGCGAGGAGAGCAGCCGGGAGTTGGACAAAATCGCGTCGTCCGGCTGTCACGCGTGTGAGACGAAATCATGGGAGAGATGCGCCTTGACGACGGAAGAACCAGTAAAAAGCGAATCGGCTTTGAAAAAGCTCTCTTCATTGCGGCCGCTGGCTTTTTTTACGCCGCGAAAGAACACACGCTTTTCGCAGGCCACGCACTCAACGTCATCCAGCAGATGGTGAATGACCTTGTGGGAATTTGACGCAACACCGACCCGCTTGCCCCTCCCGAGCATCTCCACGATGACGTGCGACGCGGTGTAAGTCTTGCCGGTCCCGGGCGGTCCCTGGATGAGAAGATAGGAGTCGCGCAAATTGGCGACTGCTTCAATGCTCGCCTCAACGGTTGCGACTCCTGGGGGTGTCACCGGCTTTCCCTTTTTGATGCCAGTGATGCGGGGCAGCTCGCGCATAAGCAGCGCTCGCGCTGTCCGGTAGGAATTCCGTCCTGCTGCTTCCGCCTCTCCAAACCGGAAAAGCGCAATAAAGCCATGTGGCCGGGGCTTCCTGGCCGGGGGAGCAACGGAGGCGGTCTGGTACCCTTTCTTGGTGTCAGTTCTGGGGTCAGTTGGTTTGGCGAGTCGCGGCAGGATCAGACAGCACCGGACAAAATTCTGCACGGTCACCCTGAACTCGGGCTTCCACAGCACAACCAAGGGGTTGATTGATGAACTTGAGATGGCGTGACCAATTCGTGACTATCCGACCGCAACAGACCATCACCGAACTGCTGGATGAAGTCGCGTTCAAACCCGAAAGTCCGTGCTTTCGTAGATAGGCGAACAGGCGAACACCGCGTTGTACTCGATCTGCGCGTTCATGGTTTCCTCTTTTTCCGACAGTCGGAAACTTACGCTGCACGCAGAGGTTGCCGTTGCAGATACGTCAGGGGTCCCTTGCCATCTCAGGTCGGTGCCTCAGGGCGGGGTAAGGTACAGTTGCGCTGCGCCGGATGCACGAGTAATGGCCGAAAATTCCGTGCGCACCACTCATTCTCGACTAGCAATCTTGCTGTGCAATAAAGAAAGGCCGACACCCAAACCTAGGATGTTGGCCCGACAAACTAACTCGTCCCTGCTGAGCCTAGCCCCGCATTTCTTTGTTCTCACGGATCGTCAGAAGCGAACGCCGCTCCCTTGATCCGCCTACACCCTCCTACGGTGCGAAGTAGCTGGAAATGTCCAGAATCAGTTGCGTAGTTCCGTAAGCATAGGCGTCGATCTTGCCGCTTGCGCCCGCCGGCACAATCGCCATGTTCGACGTGACCGCTCCGTCGTATGCGTTCAGCGTCGACACAACAGGCTGGCTGCTACCGTCGGGCCACAACGTCAAGTAGCCCAGCGAGCCCGAGGGCACCACCGTCGCATTGAACACGTAGGCCTGTGACTGTTTTGGGGGTGCGCACACGCTGCCGAGAACATCTACCGGAGGACTCAGTGTTCCGCTGAACGCGCCGTTGCCGTTGCGCGTGTCCAGCACCCGACAGGGAGCTACCGGATACAGCGACAGGGCTCCCACTCCCGGCGGAGCAAAGTAGCCGTCAATGTCGATGATCAGGTCAGTGTCGTTGTAGGCAAAGGTGCTGACTTCGCCTCTGTTACCGGCGGGCACAATCGCCGCGTTGGCTGTCACCGCCCCCGTCGGAGCGTTCAGGGTGGAAACGTAGGGTTGCGCCTGACCCGTCGGCCAAACCGTCAGATAGTTCAGCGGCCCATGAGGCACGGCGGTGAAGTTCAGCGAATAGGCTTTCACGGTATTCGGTATTTTGCACGAGGTCGCTTCCAGTATCGGAAAAGCCCGCGGCACGCCACCCCTAAGGTAGGGACCTCCCAGGTCCCCTACAGGGTTGCGCGTGTCGGCCACACGGCACGGCGTCAGCGGATAGAAGGCCAGCGTCGCCTGGCTAACCGGGGCGAAGTAGCCGTCGATGTCCAGCACCACATCGGTGGTATCGGTCACGTAGACGCTGACCGCTCCCTGATAGCCAGCGGGCACGATGGCCGCATTAGCCTTTATCCGGCCGTCGTACGAGTTCAGGGTCGAGACATAAGGCTGGTCCTCGCCGGTCGGCCATATGGTCAGATAGCCCAAGGGCCCTGCTGGCACTACGGTGACGTTCAGCGAATAGGCGGCCGCCGTCGCAGGGATGTTGCAACTTCCTTGCGGGATGGGGAAACTGCGGGAAGTCTGGCCTTGAAGTGGAGGCCCGCCGAATACACCGTTGGCGTTGCGCGTGTCAACCAGGCGGCAGGGAGTCACCGCAACAAATTGAAGCGCCGTGGGGCAATCCGAAAACGACGCCGAAGCAATCCGCGTGCTCCAGTCGAACTGCTGAGTGACCATGTAGTACTCAGTTGTGTACCAAAAGGTGCAATTGTCCACAGGATCGATACGCATAGCACTGTAATCGCCCCACCGATTAGAGGTGTCAGGCTGCGAACCGGTGCCGTTGATCACGGCGAGTTCATTCTCTAACGTGCCGAGCGTGTCAGTGGGCATGCGCCCAGCCACGAAGATGGATGGGTACATGTCACCGCTCGATTCGCTGTAGCCCACCAAAACATCATTACTTTGGTCTCGGGCCATTGAGCCCATCCAGCGCCAGTTCGCGTCGGGTGCGTATGTTCCCTGCTGCAAGATCGTCAGATCGGTAGGGTTGACGATGGTCTGTGGAGTTGCAAACTCCATCCAGCGGACGGCGTTCTGTCCGCCCGAGGCGGTCACGTCAAGATTCACATACCAGTGCTGCTGCGGAGTTGAAAGAGACGGGGTGTCATTGTAGTAGGCGAAGCGATACATCAAGCGATCGCCAAGTGAGTCCAGCAGATCCGAAATACCCTTCTGTAGGACGCAATTGCCGCCGTAGGCGCCGTTGCAAGCAGGAGTGAAGGCGGCAATAGTGACGAGTTGAGAGTTGCCGTCACCGGTGAAGGTAGCGCCCTGTGTCCAGTCATTCAGGTTGTTGATGTGCACCGAGTACAGCGACAGATGGGAGTTGTCCACGTCGCCGACGCTGCCAATCGCGAACTGATCCTGGCCCCCCGGGGGCCCGGTCGGCGAATCACGGTCGGCCGGAAGCAGGCTGTCTTCGGTCTTTTCGTACTGATGGCAAATCTGCTCCGCGGTCGCGTCGCCGACCAGAAGCTTGGCGTTGTTGTAGGCGCATAACACCGGACCCACGAAGCCGCTGCGGCCGGGACCAAAGTTGTTCCACGTCTGCCCGTAATTTACGGTCCAGATGCCCCACTTCGGGTAGTCGGGAAGGCCGCCGTTCAGAACCGGGAACTCATAGAGATAGTACGTACCTGTTGCGTCGTTGCTGGTGGAAATGGCGACGCAAACACCGTAGGTCCCAGTGAGCACGTTCTGGGCGAGGAGCCAGCGATGTGCCGCTACGTCCCACTGGGCGATGATGTCGCTATTGTTAGTAGCGCATATGCCGCCGAGGGAACTCCAAAGGGTATTGCTCTCAATGGCCGGCCCGCAGGTGTAAGGCGAAGTCTTCTGGCAGACCGCATAGGAGACGTTGACATACTGGACGATCTGGGTGTCGCCAACCGCCATGTTGGTATCGGGAGGAGCGTCATGGACGCTGTATCCGGGGAAACCGTTGCCAACTCCAAGGAAATTGGCACCGACGGTATAGTTGGCCGACGGAGTAGCGCCACGCTGTTCCACCGTATCCACTACCGGTCCGACGGGGCGTTTCGCAATGCGGCGAACCGGATTGGCCTCGTGAAAGCCGTACTGCGGTGGAGATGGCAGTTTGGCCAGTTCTCTGAGCGGAGGCGAAACAGCAAACCTTGTTGCATGGTTGATGGTCGTATTGTCGTCCTGTGCGGTTAGCGGCACGCTGTAGGGCAACATGAACATGCCCAAGATGAGCATGGACAGGTACAAAATTCTTTTTTCCATCATTCCCGTTCTCCCTGCTGGCCCGTGAGCCATCGGCGGAAGAGATGCGAGACTTCCAAGTCTAAACTATACGAGTTTGGGCTGGGAAGTGACCCAAACGCGCAATAAGGCCGACGCATCGCAGATCAGATCAACCAGGTGTTGCTGAACCTGCTGCTCAACGCGATTCAATCCATGGACAAGCCCGGTGTGATCCGCGTTTCCCTGGAGAGCGATGAGGACGACGTGCTGATCATCGTCACCGACGAAGGCAAGCGAATTCCGGCCGGAAAACCTGCCCAACATCTTCCGTCCCTTCTTCACCACCAAGGGGCACGGCTCGGGATTGGGACTCTCGCTGGCCCGCCGCATGGTGGAAGCGCACGGCGGCCACATCGACGTCGCCAGCGTGGTGGGCAAAGGGACACAATTCCAGGTGCGATTACCGATTGCACGTCTCCAGGCGGAAGCCTCCTAGGAAGCACGAGCGAGATCGCCTAGGCTGGATTATTCATAAGCGGACATAATTTCTTGGAGTGTCATCCTGAGCGACGAGGTCGCCGTGGCGACCGAGGAGTCGAAGGCACCCTTTGGTCGCCAGCAATCCCCGACTCGGTGCTCAGCCACGCGGCTACACTATGATTTCTCGCAGCTATAGGGGTCCTTCGACTCGCCCGCCGCAGCGGGCTCGCTCAGGATGACAATTCAAATGCCCATGAATAATCCAGCCTAGGCCAGCGCTGAGGTGCAGAACGCGCACCGCCGGGCCTCGATCGGGACATCACTCTGGCACTCCGGGCACTTCTTCTTGTCGGGCAGGGCCTGCTTCTCGAAACGCTTCATCAAGTGATTGACCGGCAAAACTACAAAGTAGTACACGGCCGCGGCGATCAGCAGAAATGAGATAAGTGCATTGATGAAGTCTCCATAAAGAAACTTCGCCCCATTGGCCTCGAAGAAGAAGCTAGAAAAGTCCGGCTTGCGGACCACCGCCGCGATCACCGGAGTCAGCAAATCTTTCACGAATGCGCTGACCACGGCGCCGAAAGCGGCGCCGATGACCACACCCACCGCCAGATCGACTACGTTGCCCCGCAGCACAAAATCACGAAATCCTTTGAACATAGGCTCCTCCTGAGCATGTTTCCACATGGAATCTGCGCGTTAAGCGCAGTGATTTCCTGGCGTGGATTAGGCCCAATTTCCCAAGATCGTTAGCATATATCGGCCCCTCATTGGACCACAAGAAGATGAATCCTGGAGTGGCTGAATTAAGTCCACGACCAGGGCTTTCGTGTGCTATTCTCCTGATTTATAGTAAGTTACGATGACTTGCGAAACCGTGCTCTCTCTCTCAGGGCACAGCCGTGCCGGCCTCTTTGACGAAAGACCATGGAAATGCGGATCGAATCCCGGCAGTTGGGCGATGTTGTCGTTCTACTCCCACAGGTCTTCGAAGACGAGCGGGGTTTCTTTTTGGAGGCCTTCCGCGCTGATCAATTTGAAAGGTTGGGTCTGCCGGGCTTGTTCGTTCAAGAAAATCATTCGCGCTCGAAGAAAAACGTCCTGCGCGGGCTGCATTTTCAGTGGGACCCCCCAATGGGAAAGCTGATGCGCGTAACCTGCGGTGCGGCGTTCTTGGTCGCGGTCGATATTCGCAAGGGTTCGCCAAACCTGGGGCACTGGTGTGGACTCGAAGTGTCTGCCGAAAACAAGAAGCAAGTATGGGCTCCGCCTGGTTTCGCACGTGGATTCTGCGCCCTGTCTGATTGGGTCGAGATCCAGTATCTTTGCACCGGCGTCTATAACAACAAGGGCGAGTCTGGAATCCTTTGGAATGACCCGG
>Ga0187876_1000701_pt1 | contig 32843 bp, 28 predicted proteins | sample June2016WEW_17_4_FD_133000 | JGI IMG/M metagenome (GOLD analysis project Ga0187876, IMG submission 133000) | Peatland microbial communities from SPRUCE experiment site at the Marcell Experimental Forest, Minnesota, USA - June2016WEW_17_40 | ecosystem: Environmental > Terrestrial > Soil >...
GCCCCTCGGCGGCGCGGCAGAGCCGCGCCCGCCTCACCCCGCCATGGGCCTCCGCGTTGGCAGCGCGGGTGGCGGACTGTCTCCGCTGATGCCGCGCCTCGCCCTCGTCCACGACTGGCTGGATCGGCCCATCGGCGGTGGCGAGCGCGTGCTCCTCGAGCTCGCCCGGCTCTACCCGGAGGCCCCCGTCTACACCCTCCTCTTCGACCCCGGCCGCTACGCGGGCCGGCTCAACCCCGCCCGGGTCCGGACCTCCTGGCTCCAGCGCCTGCCGGCGTCGCTGCGCGGGCGTCCCCGCTACCTCCTCCCCCTGATCCCCGCGGCCGTCGAGTCGTGGGATCTCTCCGGGTTCGACGTCGTCGTCTCCAGCTCGGTGGCCTTTGTCAAGAACGTGGTCACCCCGGCGACGACCCTCCACGTCTGCTACTGCCACTCGCCGATGCGCTTCGCCTGGGACTACTGGCCGCGCTACGTGGACGAGATGGGGGCCGGGCCGCTCAAGCGGCTGGCGGTGACCGCGCTGGTCTCCCGCACCCGCCGCTGGGACCTGGCTGGGGCGACCGGAGTGGACGCCTGGATGGCCAACTCGGAGACCACCGCGGCACGGCTGCGCCACTACTACCACGTGGACGATGTCACCGTGATCCCGCCGCCGGTCGACGTCGACGGGCTGCGGCGGCTGACCTCGACCCCGAGGGGCGACCACTGGGTGACCCTCAGCACCCTGACCGAGTACAAGCGGATCGACCTCGCGGTCCGGGCCTTCAACGCCTCCGGGCGTCCGCTCGTGGTGATCGGGGACGGTCCCGACCGGCGCCGCCTGGAGCGCCTCGCCGGGCCCTCGGTGCGGTTCGCCGGGCACCTCGACGACACGGCCCGGGCCGATCTGCTGGCCAGCGCCCGGGCCCTGGTCTTCCCGGGCGAGGAGGACTTCGGCATCGCCGCGGTGGAGGCGCTCGCCTGCGGCACCCCGGTGGTCGCCTACGGGCGTGGCGGGCTGACCGAGATCGTGACCCCGGGGCGCACCGGCGTCTTCTTCGACGAGGAGTCGGTGCCGGCACTGAACGCCGCCGTGGAGCGCCTGATGGCGCTCCCGATCGGCCGCGACGAGCTGGTGGCCGCGGCGGAGAGCTTCGCGGCCCCCCGCTTCCGGGACGGCGTGCGGAGCTTCGTCGAACGCGCCCAGGCCGCCCACCTCGCCGGAGGCAGGCGCCAGACGCCCCGGCCCGAGCCGGTCCTCGAGGCGCGGGTGCGGGTTCTCGGGGTGCCCGTGGACCCGCTGACCGTGGCGGAAGCGGTGACCCGGATCGCGGAACGCGCCGCCGACCCGACCAGCGCCCCCGCCTACGTGATCAAGCCCTACGTCGAGTTCTTTGGACGCCGCGCCGACAGCGCGGTGCGGAGGATCTTCGAGGGGGCCTGGCTGAGCCTCGCCGACGGGGTCGCGGTCCAGTGGGCGGCCGCGTACGCGCGCCGCCGCCAGCACCGGCCCGCCGACCTCCTGCCTTCCCTGGCGGCGATCGTGCTCCGGCCCGCCACCGTGAGCGCGGTGGTCCCCGAGCGGGTCGCGGGGGTCACCCTCACCCTCGCCCTTCTCGAGCGGTGCCGCGAGCAGGGGCTGGGGGTCTTCCTGATCGGCTCGCCCAAGCACAACCCGATCACCCGCACCGCCCGCCACCTGGAGCGCGCCCTGCCGGGGCTCCGGGTGCTGGGCACGGCGCCGGGCCGCGTCGACCCGGCCGGCGACGCGGAGCTGCTCGGCGCGCTGAGGCGCCGCCGGCCCGACATCATCCTGGTGGGGCTCGGCTTCCCGGCCCAGGAGCGGCTGATGGCGCGGCTGGCCCCTCGGCTCGACCACGGCGTCCTCGTCGGCGAGGGCGGCAGCTTCGATTACCGCGAGCTGGGCGGCGACATCCGCCGGGCACCCGGGGCGATCCGCCGCCTGGGCCTGGAGTGGCTCTGGCGCCTGCTGCGTGAGCCGTGGCGGCTGCGCCGGCAGCTCGCCATCCCCCAGTTCGTCCTCGCCGTGCAGCGCCAGGCCCGCCGCCGCGACGCCAGGACCCCACGGTGACCGCCGCCATGGCAGAGTTCCGCGAATGCTGAGCGTCATCGTTCCCGCCTTCAACGAGGCGAAGCGGCTGCCCGGGACGCTGCGCACACTCCGGGTGTACCTCGACGGCGCCGGGGAGGAGTACGAGGAGTACGAGGTCATCGTGGTCGACGACGGCTCCCATGACGGCACCGCGGAGCTCGCCGCCCAGGTCGCCGCCCGCTGGCCCCATCTGGGCGTGATCCGGCTGCCCCAGAACCGCGGCAAGGGGGCCTCGGTGCGCGCCGGGATGCTGGCTGCCCGGGGCGGCCTCCGTCTGTTCACCGATGCCGACCTGAGCACCCCCATCACCGAGCTCGCCAAGCTCCGACCCCTGATCGATGGCAGGACCGCCGTCGCCATCGGGTCGCGGGCCCTGGCCTCCTCGCGGGTCGAGGTGCACCAACCCCTGGGCCGGGAGGTGATGGGACGCACCTACAACCGGATGCTGCAGCTCCTCGTCCTGCCCGGGCTGCACGACACCCAGTGCGGTTTCAAGCTGTTCACGGCGGAGGCGGCGGTCGCCTGCTTCACCCCCCTGCGCACACCCGGGTTCGGCTTCGACGCCGAGGTGCTGCTCCGGGCCCGGCGCCTCGGCTTCGGGATCGCCGAGGTGGGGGTGGTATGGCGCCACGCCGAGAACTCGCGGGTGAGCCCGCTGCGGGACTCGGTGGGGACCCTGGTTGATCTGATCCGGCTGCGCCTGCGCCGCGACTGACGGATCGCGTTCCCGCGGCGGACCGTGTCCCGCCCGGACGGGATCCGGTGGCCAGCTCGACCCCCTACGCGGTGTCGGGGGAACTGCTAGCCTTCGCATGCTGTGCTCATGGCGTCTGACGGGATTAGGGTGGGGGCTTCTGGCTCGTCACCACTGGGGGAGCTCTCGCGCGTCCTGGAGGATCGCGCCCAGGAGCTGGAGGCGGTCCTCGCCACCCTCGACGAGGCGATCGCGGAGACCGCGGCGGAGCGGACCCGAGTGCGCCACGCGCTGGCCCAGGCGGAGGAGGTCCGCGGCCAGATCATGGAGCACCGTCGGCTGGTCCAGGAGGAGACCCTGGCCGCCGCCCTGCGGCGGAGCGGCGAGCTCTACGCGCGCCTCCGCCACCTGGACTCCCGCCTGGAGGGTCTGGACGAGCGCCGCACCGGCCTGCTCTCGGAGCGTGAGCAGCTCGCTCACTTCCGTTCCCTGGCGACCCAGCTGGAGGCCGACCAGAGGGTGCGCTCAGTGACCTCCGACGACCCCGGCGTCGTCTGCCGCCGCGCCGAGCGCCAGCTCCATCGCCTGGTCACCCAGGACCACGAGGCGGTCACCGACCTCCTCCTCGCCGGCCCGCTCGAGGACCTCGCCGACGTCGTGCTCGCGGTCGAGCTGATCGGGCGCCGGGTCGGTAGGGCCCCCGCGCTCACCGTCACCTCCGAGGTGACCGAGTGCAAGGAGGCGACGCGGCGTGCCCTCTCGCGGATGCACCGCCTGCTCTTCCAGATCAGCCCGCGGGGCCTCGAGGAGGACGGCCTGGTCACCGCGGTGCGGCGCGTCGCCGCCGACCTCACCGGCGTCGTGACCGTCCGCGTGCAGGTGGTCGGCGAGGAGCGGCGCCTGCTCCGCGCGATCGGCCTGGCCGCCTTCCGGGTGATCGTCGAGGCGATCGACAACGCCTGCCGGCACGGCCGGTCGCAGGAGGTCGAGGTGGTCCTCGCCTTCCTTCCCGGGCGCCTCCAGCTGGTCGTCGCGGACCGCGGGGAGGGCTTCGACGTCGGTGCCACCGAGGCGCGGCTCGGACGCACCCGCTCGCTGGGGCTGATCAGCATGCGCGAGCGGGTGGAGAACGCCGGCGGCACCCTCGAGATCCGCAGCGCGCTGGGAGCCGGCACCGAGGTCAGGGCCGTCTTCAACACCGCCTGGCGCTAGATCAGCGGCGCCCCGATCGCCCAGGGGCTGGGCGAGGGTCAGGCGGTGGTCCCGGCCGGCACCGTGAAGCGGCCGATCTCGGGCCGTCGGGTGCGCTCCCGCTTGAGCTCGTAGAAGTGCTCGGTGGTGAGCAGCCAGGCGACCCGGTCCCAGAGCTCACCGGCTGCCTCGCCGACGATCCGCTTGTCGACGCAGGGACCGAACATCGGCGGGGCGTCGCCCAGCACCAGGGTGGGGACCCCGAAGGCGCCCCGCTCCGCGATCGACCGATGCTCCGCAAGCATCTCGTCGCGGGTGGTCGGGTCGGCGGCGGCGGTCTCGCCCAGGCCGCGATCGAGCCCGGCGGCCGCCAGCGCAGCGGCCAGGACGCCGGCGTCGTCGAGTGCCTCGCCCCGCTCGTGGTGGGCCTCGCCGAGCTCGGTGTAGACCCGCGCCAGCGCGGCATCACCGCCCGCCCGGCGGGCCGCGACCATCACCCGCATGGCGGTCTCGCTGGCGCGGTGGGAACGGAGGTGGCGCTCGTCCGGTTCGCGGCCGGCGTTGATCTCGGCCAGGACGAAGAGCCGGGTGGTGCCCCGGACCGGGCGGACCCTCTCGACCTCGGTGAGCCAGCGCGAGGTCAGCCAGGCCCAGGGGCAGGCCGGGTCGACGTGGATGGTGATATCGGTGGTGTTCGTCATCCTCCCACCATACACGGGGGTGCTCCCGCGACTACCATGCCTGGGTGGTCCCCACGATCCACCGCCTGGAGACCGCCGATGGCACCATCGTGGCCGAGCGCTGCGCGGTCGCCAGCTCCTTCCTGAGCCGCTTCCGCGGCCTGATGGGGCGTCGCGAGCTGCCCGCGGGAGAGGGGCTGTGCATTCAGAACTGCGGCTCCATCCACATGTTCTTCATGCGCTTCGCGATCGACGTCGCCTTCGTCAACGGCGATGGCCGGATCCTGCATGCGTGCCACACCATCCGCCCCTGGCGGATCTCCCGTCCCGTCTTCGGGTCGAAGGCGGCCCTCGAGCTGCCCGCCGGCACCCTGCGCAACCTCGGCCTCGATCGCGGTTCGGTCGTCAAGCTCGTCTGAGGAGAGAGATGCGCGTCTCCATCGTCACCGGCCACCACGTCCCGCCCGACGCCCGCGCCTACGCCGAGACCAAGCTGCGCCGCCTGGAGCACCACGCCAGCCTCGACGAGGTCAACCTCACCGTGGGGCGGGAGACCGCCGCCCTGCCGGCGTCATCCGCCGAGGTCGTCCTCCATCTGCGCCACACCCGGCTGTCGGCCCGCTGCGAGGCGGCCAGCGTCCGCGAGGCGATCGATGGCGTCATCGACAAGGCGGACGAGCAGATGCGGCGCCATCACGATCGGGTGACCGACCGCAAGGGCCGGATCCGGGCCGACGCCGAACCACCGCGCCCCTGACCGGGTGGTGGGACAGCCGCCGGGGCCGGCCTCGATCGCCACCGGCGCGGGGATCATCTGACCGGGTGGGGTTGAGCCGGCCGGCCGGCTGGTACGATCCAGCTCGGCGCAGCGCCGCCGGGCCCGATCGGAAGGGTGCCGGACGCTCCCGCCGCGTCATCATGGAAACCCGGTTCCCGTCCTCAGAAGGCTGCGTTCGCTGCTAGGAAGTCTCATGTCCCTGCTCAGCAAGGTGCTCGGCGACCCCCACAAGCGGGAGATCTCCCGCCACCTGCGGGTCGTCCAGGAGATCAACGACCTCGAGGAGGCGATGCGCGCCCTCTCGGACGACGAGCTGCGCCACAAGACCGACGAGTTTCGCGAGCGGATCGGCTACCAGGGCGCCGACATCAGCTTCGGCCAGACCTACGCGGACGACCTCGACGTCCTCGACGAGAAGGCGAGCCAGGCGGATGCGGAGTTCGCGAGCGGCGCGGTGAGCGCTGAGAGCGAGGCGGAGATCGAGCGCCAGTTCGCCCGGCGCGAGAAGAAAGAGCGCGATCAGGAGCAGGCGGAGCACCTCGACGAGATCCTCCCCGAGGCCTTCGCGGTGGTCCGCGAGACCGCCCGCCGCGTCCTGGGGATGCGCCATTTCGACGTCCAGCTGGTGGGGGGCATCGTGCTCCACGACGGCAAGATCGCCGAGATGAAGACCGGTGAGGGCAAGACCCTGGTGGCCACCCTTTCCCTCTACCTCAACGCGCTGGTGGGCAAGGGCGCCCACCTGGTCACCGTCAACGACTACCTGGCCCGCCGCGACGCCGGCTGGAACGCCCCCGTGTACCACTTCCTGGGGTTGAGCGTCGGGGTGATCGCCGGTCAGAACCTCTCCTTCGTCTACGACCCCGACTACCTCGACGAGACCCACCCCGACTCCCGCCTTCAACACCTCCGTCCGTGCACCAGGCGCGAGGCCTACGCCTGCGACATCACCTACGCGACCAACAACGAGCTGGGATTCGACTACCTCCGCGACAACATGGCGATGACCGTCGAGCAGTGCGTCCAGCGCCGGCTCCACTACGCCATCGTCGACGAGGTGGACTCGATCCTGATCGACGAGGCCCGGACCCCGCTGATCATCAGCGGCCAGGCCAGCGAGCCGACCGAGAAGTACTACACCTATGCCCGGCTGATCAAGAACCTGGTCGCCGAGGAGGACTACACCGGCGACGAGAAGACCAAGTCGGTGACCCTCACCGATGAGGGCGTCGCCAAGATCGAGAAGTGGACGGGCATCTCCAACATCTACGACATCGAGCACGCCATCGAGGCCCACCAGGTCAACCAGGCGCTGCGGGCCTGGGTCCACTACCAGCTCGACCGTGACTACATCATCCGCGACGGCGAGGTGGTGATCGTCGACGAGTTCACCGGCCGGACCATGCCGGGACGGCGCTGGAGCGACGGCCTCCATCAGGCGATCGAGGCCAAGGAGGGGGTGACGGTCCAGCAGGAGAACATCACCCTGGCGACGATCACCTTCCAGAACTTCTTCCGCCTCTACCACAAGCTGGCCGGGATGACCGGCACCGCCATCACCGAGGCCGAGGAGTTCGACAAGATCTACAAGCTGGAGGTGGTGCCCATCCCCACCAACCAGCCGATGATCCGCCGCGACGAGCCCGACCTCGTCTACATGACCGAGGCCGCCAAGTTCAAGGCCGTGGTGGAGGACATCGCCGAGCGCCACGGGGCCGGCCAGCCGATCCTGGTCGGCACCACCAGCATCGAGAAGTCGGAGCGGCTCTCCCGCCTGCTGGAGAAGCAGGGGGTGACGCACAACGTCCTCAACGCCAAGCAGCACGAGCGCGAGGCGGTGATCATCACCGAGGCGGGCCAGCCCGGGGCGGTGACCATCGCCACCAACATGGCCGGACGTGGCACCGACATCGTGCTCGGGGAAGGGGTCGCCGCCCAGGGTGGCCTCTACATCATCGGCACCGAGCGCCACGAGTCCCGCCGGATCGACAACCAGCTGCGGGGCCGCGCCGGACGCCAGGGCGACCCCGGGGAGACCCGATTCTTCCTGTCCTTCGAGGACGACCTGCTGCGCGTCTTCGGCGGTGAGCGGATCCAGGGGATCATGGGCCGGCTGCACGTCGACGAGGACGTCGCCCTCGAATCCAAGATGTTCACCCGCCAGATCGAGGGCGCCCAGGCGCGCGTCGAGGGCTACCACTTCGACACCCGCCGCCACGTCGTCGAGTACGACGACGTTATGAACCGGCAGCGCGAGATCATCTACGGCGAGCGGCGCAAGATCCTGGAGGGCGTCGACACCCGGGCCAACTTCCTCAACATGCTCGAGCACGTCGTCACCGAGGAGGTCCCCACCTTCTGCGAGGGCCGTCACCGGGACACCTGGGACCTGGAGGGGCTCTGGGCCCGGATGCGCCAGTTCGCGGGACCGCTGCTCCCTTCGCTGGGCGAGGTCGACCTGAACTCCCTGGGGGAGAGCGTGCCGGAGGTGATCGAGACCCTGGTCGGTGAGCTCACCTCCCTCTACGAGGAGCTGGAGGCCAAGCACGGCACCGAGCTGATGCGGCGCGCCGAGCAGCTGGTGATGCTGAGCGTCATCGACGAGAAGTGGCGCACCTACCTGACCCAGATGGAGCACATGCGCGAGCAGATCGGCTTCCACGGGTATGGCCAGATGGACCCGCTGGTCGAGTACAAGCAGGAGGCGTACCACTCCTTCCAGGACCTGATGGCGGAGATCCAGCGGGACATCGTTCGCTTCCTCTACACCATCAAGTTCGAGGCCCTGCAGCCGCCCCAGGAGCCCCCGCCCTCGGAGGCGGCGGCGGAGGAGACCGCCCCTCCATCACCGCGCGCCGACCAGCCCGGCTCGGGTCGCCAGGGCGAGGCGCCTCCCACCCCGGATTCAAATGGGCCCGGCCCGGCACCGTCCGGAGGAGGCGGGCCGGCGGTGCCACCCGCCCGCCCGGCCGCGGCCGCGGCCAGCGGCTCCCTCGCGCGCGCCACCGTCAAAAGTGGTGGGCCGCCGCCGGCGCGGGCTTCCGTTTCCGCACTCGCGCCCTCTCCCGCTCCTGCTCCCGCGCCTGCGCCGGCTGCTCCCGCTCCCGTGCCGGTGACATCGGGCAGCCTCTCGGCCCGAGCTGGCGCCGCAGCGCGCGGGATGGCCATCCCGGGTGGTGCCGGCATGCTGCCCCAGACCCGCGTGCGCAACGTGGTGGAGAGCTCCTCAGGGGGGACCCGCCGAACCGACGGCGCGGGGCTGCCGGGATCCAACGGCAGGGGAGCGCCATGCAAGATGGGCCGCAACGAGCGCTGCTGGTGCGGCAGCGGCAAGAAGTACAAGTTCTGCCACGGGGCGTAGCGGAGATAGGGATTCCCCTTCAATAGCAGGCAGATTGTGCCTTCCTGTGCCAGTCCGTGCCACGGATAGGCTCACTGATAGGCTCAGTTCTGCTAGGCTCCGGAGCCGTGGCGACCACCGACCGACGCCGGCGCAAGGGGGACGGCTACCGCCGTCCTGACGGGCTATGGGTCGTGCGCGTTCAGGCGTTGGACGGGAAGCGGGTCCAGTGCTATGGCAAGACGCTGGCCGAGGCCAAGCGCAAGGCCGAGGCCAAGAAGGGTGAGTGGCGGCCGGCGGCCGAGGCCTCGGTTGCCGCCTTCGCCGAGGAGTGGCTGACCGAACGCCGGGCCTCGATGAAGCCCCAGGGCTGGGCCGCCTACGAGCGGGCATTTCGGCTCCACATCGTGCCCGTATTGGGCGACGTCCCCGTCGCGGGGGTCACGGAGCGCCACCTCGGCGACCTCTACGCCAAGCTGGCCGCCCAGGGGCTCGGAGGGACCTCCTGCAACTTCACCGCGGTGGTGCTCAAGGCGATGCTGAGCGACGCCGAGCGGCGGTCGATGATCCAGCGCAACCCCTCCCGCCACGTCCGGCTGCCGCGGATCGTCCGTAGCCGGGAGAAGGTGATCCTCGACGCCGAGGACGCCAGGCGGCTGATCGCGGCGGCGAGGGGGGAGGGGTTCGCGGCCCTCTACACCCTGGCCCTCACCACCGGGATGCGCTCGGGCGAGATCCGGGCCCTCCGCTGGCGGGACGTCGACCTCGAGGGCGGCCGCGTCCTGGTCCGCGGGACGGTCACCACGCGGATCGGCGGAGGCCGGACCATCGACACCCCCAAGACGACCCGGAGCCTCCGCGACATCCCGCTAGCGGAGGTTACGGTCCAGGCCCTGGCGGCCCACCGGGCGCGGTCAGCGCCGGCAGGGGAGCTGGTCTTCCCGGGGCTGGACGGGACCCTGATGCACTCCCAGACCCTCGGCCGCGCCTTCCACACCCACCTGGAGCGCGCCGGGCTGCCGCCGATGACCTTCCACGCCCTCCGCGACACCGCGGCCACGCTGATGCTCCAGGGCGGAGTGCCGGCCCACGTGGTCAGCCGCATTCTTGGCCACGCCTCGGAGGCGATCACCCTCTCCGTCTACGCGCATGTCACCCGCGGGATGGAGGCCCAGGCCGCCGCGGCAGTCCAGGCGATCTTCGGGTAGCTACGCCCCTTCTTCTGTCACTGGAGCGGTAGAAACCCCCAGACAGAGGCGGCCGGATGATCCGAAACATACGCGGTCGGAGGGGCGGCCGTGACGGCCGTCGAGGACTCGGCGCCGTCCTGTCTAGACGGCCTCCAAGGCCTCAAACACCCGCTGGAGTGTGAGGGAGATGCCCCAAAGCACTTCTGTGACTGCTCCGGAGATGTCGTCCTTGAACGCTACGCCGGCGGTGATCTGGAGATACACGCCCACTTCCGGCTGGTTCGAAACCGCCGGGTTCAGTTGGCCCCTTCGCGCTCGGACGGGATGGAAACCTGGCGCCCAATCCAGGCGAGCGATGTATGTGCCCGGCTCGGGCGCTAGCCTGCCGGGCAGCAGGGTTATCCCGAAGGTGCTGACGGGGGTTCCCTCTGCATTCTTCCGCGCCTCGCTGATGGCGCCTTCAATCCGCGCGACCTGGGCCATGAGCAGCGGGTGGCGGTGCTTATCGGCATTGCTGAGGACCCGCAGGGCATTGAGCGGCTCGTTCCCGCGAGCCTCGTACGGCTGGAATGGCGAGATTGCTCGGAGGTACTTCTCGCATACGCCCGGGAGCTTCCCGTGGACCCACCCATCTGCCGCGAACGACTCGGCAGTCGGGGGATGGCTCAGCGCCGGGTGGACTATCGGGAATTGGATTCTGGTATCTGTCGCGTCCCTGGCGGCCTCCGGTATGGAACCGGCGAGGACCAAGGCGTACGCCGCGTAGTTGAGGGCAGCGCGGTAGTTGCTGACGATGTCTCCGACCGCGAACGGCCACTCGTCCGACATCGGCTTAGCACGGGCGAAGGGAATGAGCGTATAGCGTTCATCCGGGTGCTCCTCCCATTCGCCAGTTTCGATGGGATCGGAGTCGGGGTTGGCCCATTCCCCGGTTTCTACGCCGAGCGTCAGGAGGCGGCGGTCAGCCCAGTTTCTCTTGGCCCTTGCATCTTTGAGATTCAGCGGACCCGGCATAGGGCGTCTAGTCATGACGAGTGGAATCAAATGGGGCGATCACGGTGTCAGGCGTGGTCGTATTGCGACCAGGGTTTGGAGCACGCTGTCGAAGGACGGCGAGGTGCCAAAGAAGAGGCTGCGGTCACGCTCGTACTCTCGGGCGAGTGTGGTGCGGAGTGAGTCGTCCGGGAAGAGGCCGGGACTGCCAGCGAATTCGAGATCGGTCGGACCAAGGTGGTTGCGGAACTCGCGCGAGCCGAGCGCGTCGTGATCCTTTGCCATCTGCCAGAAGGCGCCGGTGCCGACGGAGGCCCTGACACCGTCATCGCCCAGGAGCCTGATCACGTCGTAGTAGTGGCGGCCAATGCGCGTCAGTGAGTGCGTGTCGGGATCGCTCAGGTGCCATGCAACCGTGCCGTGAATGACGAAGAGCTTCTCGACCAGGGTTCGCTCGGGGCGCAAGACGGACAGGCTGCAAGAGGGAAGTTCCGCCTCTGCGGCGGGTACCGCATCGGCGAGCAGGGTTTTCAGCTGCAGAGTGGCGACAGGAGCGAACGCGCTCCTCACTCCCATCTCGAGCAGGACGCTCGCTCGCACCAGTTCGCCCCCAGCCCATATCGCATCGAAGTCGTAGGCCAGGGTACGGTGCTGGCCCCTGCCACTGTGCATCAGCGTTGAGGGCAGAGAGCAGTGATCGGCGACAGTGTGCGCGATGCCTTTCAGCAAGGTGTCTCGAGCCGCCTCCCCGCGCCCGGCGGGGTTGACGGCGAGGTCGATGTCCTCGCTGAATCGCTCGGTGAGATGCCAGCCCTTTGAGAGGCTCGTACCGCCCTTCAGGACGACATCGTCGGAGTGCCCGTCGGCGATGGCGCAGAGGGCGCGGGTCACCCAGTAGTCCTTCTCGAGGATCGCCAAGAGTGCCGGGTTGTTGCTGTGCAGGGCATCAGCCGCGACCCGACAGAGGTCGGCAAAGTCTGCCTTGTCGACGCGCGGGTCGATCACTGAGCTCCCCAGGATCGGGCAGTCGGGAGGTCCCGCAGCGGACCGAAGGCGTAGCGGGAGCAAGGATGGACCATCTCTCGATATCGCTCCACGACCGTGGCCGGGGCCTCGACGGCCTCAGCCAGGGCGCCAAGCATGGCTCGGACCCTTGGCGGCTCATCCCAGGCTGCGGTGGCCATGCGATCCAAGGAGACGACCCCATCGCGGATGAGTTGGACGGCCCGAGCGCGGGTCTCCTCCGCGGAGAGGTCCGAGAGGTGCTTGATGTCGCGGAGCACCTCCAGAAACGCATTCTCGTCAAGGGTCAGGCGGCGCCTCGCCGGGCTTCTCTCGAGAATCCGGAGCCCATCCAGCCCCCGCCGGCGCAGTCGCCGGCCCCGGGTCGAGATGACGTCGGCGCGCCCCATGGGCAGCTGAGTGGTGAATCCGAGGGCATTGGCCGCGGCCACCCCACCGGGCGTGTACCGGACCTCAGCGAGGGCGGAGAGGGCAACGTGGAGACGGTCAGCCGGGACAGGCCCGAACCGGCTTGTCCTCGGCACGTAGTAGTGGCCACGTCGAACGCGTACCAGTTCCCCTCGGGCCGCCAGACGGGACAGGGCATGAGCCGCCGTCGATGGCGGGAGCTCGCGGAAGGTGGTTGCCGTGACGATGTGGCCTGGCTTGGTCTGACGGTGGGTGGCAAGGGAGCTCGTGCGGGGCATGGCGCCAGAATAGCATATAAACGACGGCAAATATATGCCGTTTACATTGCCGGGGCTGGGATCGCCGCGACAAGGGCGGAGCGGCGCCAGAGCCAGGAGATCGCCGCCGCCCAAGCCCGCCTGGAGAAGTGGTGGGCACGCAGGCCAACTTGATCCTATGAGTGATCGGTCATAGACTGGGGACATCATGAGCAGCTGGGACGAGTTCTACGGGGAGATCGAGGCCGAGGCGGAGGCCGAAGGACCGGCGGCCGTTCGCGACCTCCGGGCCAAGGAGCTCAAGTACAGCCTCATCACCTCCCTCATCGCCGGCCGGCGCGACCTCCACCTCACCCAGGCCCAGCTCGCTGCCCGCGCAGGAGTCGCCCAGGAGGAGATCAGCAGGATCGAGCGCGGCCGCAAGAGCCCCACCATCGACACGTACGCGCGGATCGCCGCCGCTCTGGGTCTCCAACCTCAGCTGCGGCGCCGCGGTTCTCGCGCCCGGGCTCGCGTCGCCTGACCCGGCGCCTCGAGGCGGGCCGGCAACAGGGAGGGCAGAGCGCCCGACGGCCGGAGTCGACAAGCGTGGGTGCTACAGCTAGCCAAGCTTTCATTCGGTCGACCTCAGGACTATCCTGCGGCCCTCCGCACCGGCCGTCGATGCCAGCGGGAGGCGCGGGCTGCGAAGTCGCGGATCGCCTGATCACTGATCCGCGCCGACCCGCGGATGTGCGTGAGGGGAAGAGTGCCGTCATCGACCAGGCGCCAGACCGTCCGCACGCTGACGCTCAACATCCGGGCTGCCTCGGGGACGGTATGCAGCAGCGGGACTACACGGGTTCGGCTCGTGCCCAGGGGGAGCGGGTCGACGAGAGGCTGCTGCACGGTGCCATCCCAGCAGCCGACGCGTACGAATCGCGTACGAGTCGCCTTCGGACCCCGCGCTCTGACCGCAGCGAGCGACGAGTACGCAGCATACGCTGCGTACGTCAAGGCGAAGTTCGACGCGTACGCGCGTACAGACGCGGTAGTTTCGCGTCGTCTGAGAGTACAGACGCAGCATGTTCGACCTGTACGCTGGTACAGCCGCGACCGCCGCATTCTGATCTCTCAGCGAACTGTTACATGGGCGCCGCCGGTGGGTGGCTGCCGCGCCAACACTCGCTGGTCTCAAAGAGAACGCGCAATACGCGGCATACGCTGCGTACGCTACTGTCGTCACCGGGACGACGCTTCTATCGGACCACCTGGTTCACCGTGGGGCTGCTGGGCGGATCGGCCACCGTCGCGGGACGTGGCCGCGGCCTGACGGCACTGCTCACCCGGCGAGACAGGGTGTCGCCAGGGAACGGTGGATCGAACAGATGACCGGAGGGTGCATAGGGTACGGTATCCATGAACGACGCAAACGCTCGGGCAGGCGCGAGGTGTCGGAGCAGACGGAGGGGGACAAGGAAAGCACGCGGAAGGGCTATGAGCGTCAAGAGAGGATTCGGCGAGGCTTTTGGCGGTGGTCACGGCACTACGAGTGGTGGCTTCGGCTGGCGGACGCAACGCTCTCCAGGTAGAGGAGCGTCGCCCACGCAAGGCTTCGCCAATAACCCCTGAGCTTGCCCCTCGGTGCGGCCACGATCTCTGACGCGGATCCGTCAACTGCCGCCCATGACCTGATCTCGGTACTTCTCCCAGATCGTGAGGCTCGCGGCTCCGGACTCGGCCGACATGAGCTCGCCGGTGGAGCAATCGAATGGCACCGTGCCGAGCGCCGCCGATATCGCCAGGATTAGCGGCACGCAGCCTTCGCCCCTGCGCACAAAGAACATGATCCCGATCGGCTCGTCACCGAGCCCGATCTCGATGATGTGGTCCGGTCCGACGAGCGTGAGCCAGCTGGGGTCCGACGAGTCGACGTGGGGAGCGACAGCTCTGATCCGCTCGATGACCTCGCTCCGAGGTCCTAGAGCGGGCGGCTTGTAGCCGTGGGGCACGTCGCCAAGGCTTCTTGCCTCGGGCGGGGGGATGAAGGCGAACACGTCCCAGCTCACGACGGCACCGTTGCCCAGAGCCTCACCATCGACCCCATCTTCGCACCGCCCTCCACACCGCGACCGACGGACGCTCAACGTTCCCCTCCAGGCTGACGGCCGCCCTTGGGGGATACCCGACGAGCGGACCTGCAGCGGGCTCGCAAACCCGGACAAGGCCAGCCTCACCCACGCGAGCATGCGTGAATCTACCCAGATGGTGTCGGGGCGATGTCGCGGCCGGGGCGCCGGGCAAACGACGTGGAGGTCGACCGTCGCGCACCCGCCGTCGCATCGACCGACCACCCTGACGTGAGGCAGTTGGACCCGGAGGCCAATCGCGCCTGCAAAGTCCATGGAGAGGAGTTCGGTGAGCACGTCGAGCTCGGCCGCGTTGAGCGCTCGGTCTTCTTCCAGCTTCAACTTCGCGGAGCCCACATGCCCCCGGGGCACTCTGAGCCGCTTCCCCCCGGCGATCGTTGATCCGGGTAGGCCGAGATTCTCGCTAGGACTTTGTGTTGGGCGTGCCGGTGGCGGCCGCGCTCAGGCTAGGAGAGGGTCACTACCATGTCGTCAAACTCAACGTGCGCGTTCAAGGATGCTGTTGGCGTCCTGATCACGACGCCCGTGATAGTGGTGTCCTCCGAGATGGGCTCCACCGCCGTCACCAGCTCGCCGACGAGCGGTGAGTATCTCGGGTCGCCAGAAACGTCAAACGCGGCCCACTTCCCAGCCTTGTCAACCCACGCGCGATTCTGCGGGGACAATGGCGCTCCAAGCGGATCCTCCCATGGCCGATCGCTGACACGGATGCTCTCGCCGTCCGCGCCCGAATCCAGAACGACCACCTTCCCGCTGGCGCAGGACAGTTCGATTGCGCCCGTGCTCCCAATATGCCCATCGGGTCCGACGTAGAGCACGCGACGGATGTGGCTAATACGCTGCCCCACCAGAGCCGTGAGATCGTCCGGAAGTTCACGGATGCTCAATGGCGTGCGATCGTACCAGGCCCCCCACCGAGCCTTCTCGATTGCCTCTCCTGGCGCTGGTAAAGGCAGGCAGGCCGAGCTTCTCTCTAGGGCTGCCTATGCCGCGCCAGGGCTGCCTATGCCGCGCCCCGATCTATCGATGGCCCCTCGGAGGCGGCTGAAAGCGTGGAGTCGGGGTCAGGTAGAGATCGCCAGCGCCTAGATCGGCGGGCGGCTGTGCCTCCGCCCCTGCCAGGAGGTCACTCGGCGGGCCCGGCACTGGAGAGCGAATGCCAGCTCCGGCGGTTCCTCGCCCCGGGCCAGGGACCCAAGGTGCCGGGCGGCGACGGCGTACCCGCCACATGACCAGTCGGCCGAGGAGGTTCCAGGGAGCCGGGGACCACGGCCTCATGCGGCACAGCCTACTCGAGCCGTTGGCTGCGCGTCCGACGGATCGGCTTCGGCTTGCTTGGGTTGGAGCCCCGTGAATCCGGGTAGGCCGCCTTTCACATCAGCCTCACCTTGGCAGGGCGGCGCCTGAGCGCCGGCGAGCAACCCGCCAGGAGATGGATCGCAGGGCCGGGGAGCGGCATCAGCACACCAGATTGGGATGCAGGGCTCAAGTGTGATTCCCCGACAGTGGGCCAGACGAGGATGCCCCCACTCGCCTTGAGCCAGTCGCGCAAAGCTGCCAATCGTCACAGCCCGGATAGCGGCCGGAAGCGCTCACCGCGGTTTGGACCGTCGCCCTTCTCGTGCGAGGTGTGCAAGGTCTACGGTGTCCCGCTGATGGCGTCCAGATTCAATTCCTGCCTCATCGCCACCAGCTGTGGTCCCCGGGCGCTGGTCGAGCCTGTTCCCAAGCGCCGGCTCGCGCGTTAGAAATAGCGACGATGCCATCTGGACCACGACCCGTCCAGGCCGCGGATGCACCCCCTCCCTCGCTCCCCAACGACGGGGCCGCTCTGGCGGCCCCGTCGGACTCCGCGGTCTTTGAAAACCTGTACTCGGAACACGCCGCGGCGGTGCACGGCTTCTGCCTCTCCCAGGTTGGCGAACGGTCGCTCGCGGAGGATCTGACCCACGAGACCTTCGCACGGGCGTACGCCGCGTACGACCGTGTCCACCCGGAGGCGGGGTGGACGCGGAGCTGGCTGGTGGCGATCGCCCGCAACCTGAGCCGCGACCACCACCGCGCCCGGGGACGGTGGCGGAGGCTTACCGAGCAGCTCGAGACGGCAGGCAGACCTCCGCAGACCGTCGAGGAGATCGCCGAGGTGCGCGCCGAGCTGCGCCTGGTCGTGTCAGCCATGGGCGAACTGGGCGTCCGAGACCGGGAAGTGATCGGGCTGCGGGTAGCGGCCGGGCTCTCATACCGGGAGATCGGTGCCCTGCTGGGCCAGTCGGAGGACGTGGCGAAGGTCGCCACCTTCCGGGCACTGGCGCGGCTCCGCAAGCGCCTCAGCAGAGGAGCCAGCCCGACGAGGAGCGAATTGGAGGCTGAGCCATGAGCAGAAACCCCGAGGCGGAACAGGCGTTGGAGGACGAGTTGCGCCAGCTCTTCGCCACGGTCCCGGCCCCACCGCCCGCGGCGTGGGTGAGGCCTGCCGCCACCGCGTCGGCGCGCGGGTGGAGGTCACGGTGGGTCAGTCGTGGGAAATGGGGGCCCGAGGTCGGACTCCCCGACAGTCATGCACCGCCTGGGTGGGCCGTGGGATCAGCGGCGGAGCGCAGGCCGCCTGCTGGCCCCCCAGCCGGTCCGATGCCCGGACGCCATGGGCAGGGGGGCGGATGGCTCAGGCATCCGTCGGCGCGGGTGGTCCTCAGCGGGCTAACCGCCGTCGCGGTTGCGGCAGCGACGTTCGTGGTCCTGGACATCTCGGTCGCCCAGCACCACGCCCCGGTGGCGGGGCCGGGATCGTCGCCCTCGGGAACGTCCAGCCCCTCCGCCACGTCGGCAACCGCCTCGCCGGCGCAGCCCGTGTCGCCGGCGTCGTGCCTGCTCCCCGTTGCTGAGACCGCAACCCTGGGCGGGTCAACCCAGTTCGGCTTCCTCTCCAGCGCGACAGGTCAGTTTCAAGTCGATGGGACGGCCCCCACCCCACCGGCCAACTCGGCCTCCGGGTACTACACGGACATCTACCTCCCGGCCATGGGCGGCTGGCGCAGTGTCCGGGACGGGTACGTCGTCTCCCCCAGCGGCACCAGCGTGGCGTATCAGCCCAGCACCTCGGCGTCGTCGACCGCCTCTCCCAGCGCGTCGCCCCACATACTCTCTCCGACCCCACCGGCCAACGTGCACATCATCGACCCCTCGGGCCAAGACCGGGCGCTCACCCCCAGCGGCGAGCACGACTGGCTGTTCGGCTGGGCCAACCAGGGGATCGTGGTCGCTCATGTCGACGTCACGACGAACTCGACAACGAACACGGATGGCCCCCTGTACCTGGTCGATCCGGCAAACGGCGCGGAGCGAGCCCTCGGCATCGATGAATCAGCGGGTACCCTGAGCGTGGAAGCCGTTTCCGGGGACGGGCTCTGGTATGCGACCGGGGACGGTACGGCGAGCGAGCCGTGGACCCTGGTCCAGTACGACCTCGCCACGGGCACGACGACGACGTGGTTCGACACCCAGGGCTCGCCGTACCAGGCGGTGGGGATCGACGCCGTCACCCCCCAGGGCGACCCCGTCGTGGACGCGCAGAACGCGACGCATGACTACCTGCTTCTCCTCACCCAGCCGCACCAGGCGGTGACGGTCTGGACGGGCCCCCTCGAGAGCCAGGGCTTTTACACGGATATCCCTGTTGTCATCGCGGACCAGGGATGGCTCTGGTTCGAGATCGAGCTGATGGAGCCGGCGACGCAGGCTTCGGTGGCGAGCGCGCCGCGCGTGAAGGTCGTCCTCCTCTCCGCGGCGGGGAGCGGCCTCGAGGCCGTCCCGGACGGGGCGGGACCTCTGGCACCGGGTTCAACGCTGACGCTCTACTGGTGGGAGGCCAGTTCGGGATCACACGCCGTCACGACCATACCGGTGAGTGGCGGGTCCGGGGCCGGCGCCATCACCGTCGCAGGGTCTTGCCTCAGCAGTTGAAGCGCACAGCGTCGAGGAAGCGCGATTGGAGATGGACGGCAAGCGGGAGTCCCGCCGGGCACGTCAAGTGTCATCGCCCCACACTCGGCCAGCCCAGCGTCCCCTCAGCTGACGTCCGAGTTCGAGCGGCGCGGGCGGCGTCTCAATAGGCTCAGTAAAGGCACAGTGCGGTGGGAGTCCCCTGTAATATCAAGGCAATGTCCGCGCCGCTCCGGAAGTACAAGTTCTGCCACGGGGCCTAGCCGAGGGTGGGGGAGGGCCCCCGCAGTAGCCGTCCAGGCTCAAACAGGCACGAATGCCATGACCACCAGGAGAGCCGGGAGCACGAGGCACGCTACCGCCAGGTTGAACAGCCTGGCCGTGGCGATGACGCGACGCCATTCGCAGAAAAAGCCCATCGCCGCTGCCAACGTCACCAGCACGGTGAGCACCAGGGCGGCCACGCTCCCGGGATAGACGTTCCCCTGCCAGGCCGGACTGGTGACCATGGTGACGAGTTGAAGCGTGGCGAACGCACCGTCAAGCACGACCGCCACCGCAAAGGAGACGAGCGTGGTGGAGTGTCGGGGCTGTCCTCCCCGCAGCTGACGAGTTGCGGAGGGGTGCGTTCGGACAGCTTACTGATCACCCCGCCGTCGTTGCCGTCGTGCGCCGGCCTTCGGGGCCCGGCTTGCGGGCCGGTCGGTGACCTTCGCGGTTAGGGCAGACGCGACGCGGGGACGACCGAGAATCGCGGACCGTCGTGCCCCGCGTGGGGGCGTGTCGGGGGGCGGAGCAGCGGAGGAGGTCGGCCACGACATCCGGGAGTGAGCGCGCCGCTGCGCGGAACGGACCGGCTGCCGCCGACGCGGCTCAATCCGCCTGGGCGATCCCGCGCAGGTGCTTCCACAACAGCTCCACCGCGGGCGTGTGCACGCCCTCGCGGCGGGCGGCGGTGAAGGACTGCAGGACCCGCGGCCCGGGGCAGGGAAGCACGGTGAGCCGCCCGGCCGCGAGGTCGTTCTCGATCAGGACCTCGGGCATCACCGCGAAGCCGAGGCCCGCGATCAGGGCCGGGACCAGCACGCCCTCCTCGAGCTCGACCGCCTCGGCGTCGCGGCCGTGCTCGCCCAGCAGCTGGGCGGCGAGCTGGTGAGTGGCGGTGCCCCGCTCGTGCTGCAGGTGCCGGTAGGCGTTCAGGGCTGCGGCGGGCTCGCGGCTCCTCGCGAGCGGGTGACTCGGGGCGGCGACCAGCACCATCTGGGTGCGCTCCATGGTCATCGACTCCAGGCCGGGCGCGTAGACCCGTGAACCGGTGAAGATGATGTCGACCTCGCCCCCCTGGAGCATCACGATCATGTCCCGGAAGCGCGCCAGGCGGAGGTGCAGGCCCAGCTGGGCGTGCGCCGCGATGAAGGGGGCCAGCCAGCCGGGAACGCGGTGGGCGCCGACCACGTGCCCGGCGGCGACCGTGATCTCGCCGCGCTCGTCGCTGAGGAAGCTGATCCGCAGCTCGTCCACCAGCGCGACGTCGTCGAAGATGCGGGTGGCGATGGGGCGGAGCGCGCGGCCGACATCGGTGAGCTTCACGTTCCGGCCCGCCCGCTGGAAGAGAGGCAGTCCCAGCCTCCTCTCGAGCCGGTGGACGACGGTGCTCACCGACCCCTGAGAGATGCCGAGGGCGTCCGCCGCCGCGCTCACGTGCTGGCGCTCGGCGACCGCAAGGAAGGTGTGGAGCTGGTCGAGGGTGATCTCCGGCCTGGGTCGGGCCGGCGAGTGCACGCGCGGTGCGGGACGGCGCGGCGCGCTGTCGGAGTCGGCGAGCGGAGGGAGGGTATCCATAATTCTCCTGAGAAGAATGAAATCATATGACCATATGGCTTGATCATGGGGATATGCGGTGCCACAGTCGATGGCTGCAGCAGAGCCCCCAGAGGAGAGACCGTGCCCACGTCCGCCCGGGACGCGCTGTGCCCGCCCTCCGCGAGTCGGGACCTCGCGTCCGCCGCCCGAGCGCTCGAGGGTGCCGATGCCGAGGGGATCCTCCGCTGGGCCTTCGATCGATTCGACCGGGTGGCGCTCGTCGCCAGCTTCCAGATCGAGTCGATCGTTCTCATCGACATGGCCAGCCGGCTGCGTCCCGGCGTCGAGGTGGTCACCCTCGACACCGGCCGGCTGCCCGAGGAGACCCACGCGCTCATCGACACCGTGAGGCAGCGCTTCTCGATCCAGCTCCGGGTGGTCGCACCCGAGGCAGGCGACGTCGAGGCGATGACCACCGCCCATGGCGTCAACCTGTTTCGCCGCTCGACCGAGCTGCGCCACCTCTGCTGCGAGCTGCGCAAGGTGCGCCCGCTCAGCCGTGCCCTGCGCGGCTACGACGCGTGGGTGACCGGGCTCCGGCGTGAGCAGTCGGCGACCCGCCAGAACACTCCGGTGGTGGCGCGCGACGACGTCCACGGTGGGATCGCCAAGCTGGCCCCGCTGGCGGCGTGGAGCCGCGATGACGTCTGGGCCCAGGTGCGGTCCCGCGACCTTCCCGTCCACGCCCTCTACGCCCGCGGCTACAGCTCGATCGGCTGCGCCCCCTGCACGCGGGCCACCCGCCCGGGCGAGGGCGAGCGCGCCGGTCGCTGGTGGTGGGAGGATGGCACGATCAAGGAGTGCGGTTTGCACGTGGCCGGTTCGGGGCCACCCCGCTCCGGGGGGCCTGGCTGACCTCGCGGCCGCTGGGAGGCGACTTCGTGCCTGATCCCTCGCCGGCCCTCGCCGCGTCCGCGATCGTGACCAGGCTTCGGGCGGCCGGCTGCGTCTTCGCCGAGGATGAGGCCCGCCTGCTCATCACCGCGGCGGCGACACCGTCCGACCTTGCCGCCATGGTGGAGCGGCGCGCCGCCGGGCTTCCCCTCGAGTACGTCATCGGGTGGGCGGAGTTCTGCGGCCTGCACATCGCCGTGGAACCCGGCGTCTTCGTCCCCCGGCATCGCACCGAGCTCCTCGTCCGCCAGGCAGCCGCCCGTGCCCGGCCGGGGGCCGTGGTGGTCGATCTCTGCTGCGGCGCGGGCGCGCTGGGGGCGGCGCTGGCCGCGTCCCTGGGACGGATCGAGCTGCACGCCACCGACATCGACCCCGCCGCGGTGCGGTGCGCCCGGCTCAACCTGGCCGCGGCGGGTGGTCACGTCTATGAAGGAGACCTCTACCAGCCCCTGCCCGCCGGTCTGCGGGGCAGGGTCGATCTCCTGGTCGCCAACGTCCCCTACGTGCCCACCGCGGAGATCGCGCTGCTGCCCCGGGAGGCCCGCCTGTACGAGGCGCGGCGGGCGCTGGACGGGGGCGGGGACGGGCTGGACGTGCTGCGGCGGGTGGCGGCGGAAGCGGCCGGGTGGCTGGTGCCGGGCGGCCACCTGCTGGTCGAGACCGGCGCGGCGCAGGCGCCCCCGGCCGTCGAGGTATTCGCCCGCGGCGGGCTTATCCCGGAGGTCGCCAGCCTCGACGAGCTGGAGGCCACCGTGGTCATCGGAACCCTGGATGCGGCCGGGAGCGGATCCCGGGGCTCTCCCCGCCGCTCGTGACCATGCTGGTCGTCGCCGGGCTGGCGCTGGCGATCGGCGCACGGCGGCGGCGCCGGCGCGCGCGGGTAGGCTGACCGAAGCCCCTGCCCTCAGACGGCGTTCACCGGAGCGCGGCCGAGATCACCCCGGCGGCCCCGGCGCAGAAAGCGTCGTTGTCCCAGTAGTTGTGGGCGCGCAGCCCGCCCCCCAGGCTGTCGCGCACGTTGTCGACCTGGACGTCCCCGACCGGCATGGCCGTCTTCGCTCCGGTGTCGGGGTCGTGGACCACGAACATGCCGGGGCCGCCCCCGTCGGGGAGGGGCTCCCCCCGCTTCCAGGTGGCCGGGGGGGCGAGGGGGTCGGCGACCGGGTCGAGGGGGTCCCAGTAGTTGGTCCAGGGGCCCCGGACGAGGCGCAGGTTGCCGGCGTCGCGCCCCCAGTCGAGCAGGTCGGAGTACTTGCGCAGCGGGCTACCCGCCGTGATCAGCGCCCGCACGCCGGTAGCCGACGGCGGGGAGAGCGCCGCGATCAGGTCGAAGCCCATCACCGTGCCGTTGCTGTGCCCGTTGACGACGACGCCGTCGACGTCGGGACGCCCCAGCATGCGGCTCAGGGCGTCGCGGAGGAACATCCGCACCCGCTCACGGTGCTCGTTGCGGGTGACGTAAGCGGCCACGTCATCCTCGACGGTGCGGAGCACGCCACCGGCGCCGGGTTCGGGGGCGTCCCCCGCGGCCGGCGCGGGCGGGGTGACGGCGGGGCGGTGGAGGAGGCGGTCGAGGATGCCCCGGTGGCTGACGGTGCCGGTGCGGGGCCGGAGGCTGGGGCCCGGCGGCCCGCCCAGCCTCGGGTGCTGGCGCAGTGCCGCGAGGTCCCGGACGAGCATCTCCTCCAGGCCGCCCAGGCTCGCGTAGCTGGTCAGCGACGGCTCGCTGAGGACCGCGAGGTCGTGGAGGGCGGCGGGATCGCTTCGCTGCTCCTCCATGCCGGAGTACACCAGGGCGACATGGGCTACCGCCGTCCCCGGGGCGGCCAGCGGCACGCCCGCGATGTCGACCGCGCCCGACGCGGTCCAGCTGCCCAGCCGGCGCAGGCCGGGCTCGGTGGCGTGGGTCAGCGGGGGGAAGTTGCTCTGGACGTACACCGGGCCGCGGCCACCCGCGGCCACCCGGGTGGGATCGTCGCTGAGGGCCGCCCCCAGGTGGGCCCGCAGGCCCTCGTGGAGCGCGTCCGCGTACCCGTCCGGCGCGGCGGGGGAGGTCGGCGCCTGCTGGAAGCCGATCCCGTGGATGGTGATCAGCACGATCACGCGCCTCGCCTCCGGAGCCGCCCGTCCCCCCCGGCCATCGCTACGGACCGGGCGTGATCGGGCTGGGATGGGTGGGCTGGTACACGAGGACCTGGACTCCGCCCGGCAGGACGGCGGTCACGGCGCGGCCGAAGGCCCGATTCTCGGGGTCGCCGCGCAGGGTCACCCCCTTGGCGCGCAGCTCGGCCACGGTCGCGTCCAGGTCGTCGCAGGTCAGCGAGATCTCATGCCCCGGCTTCTCGCCGGGATGGACGCCGATCTCCGCCGGCGGGGTGGCGAAGATCAGCCAGCCACCCCCCGCGTCCACGTGGCTCCAGCCGAAGGCGTCGCTGAGCGTCTGACGGAGAGCGTCCGCCTCCGGGGAGAAGAAGAGCAGGTGGACGCCGGTGATGGCCATGGCGCTCAGCTCTCCCAGGTGAAGGCATCGGCGTTGCCGTCCGCGGCGGCGCAGAAGGAGCTGGAGGGGCACGAGACCGCCGCCAGCCCGTATCCGGAGCTGAGCGTGGTGGGTGCCGACCACGAGCTGCCGTTGAAGATGACCGACCGGTTGTTGTCCTCGTCGACGCCCATGCAGAAGGAGGCCGAGGCGCAGGACACAGCTTCGAGCCCGCCCGACACTCCCCCGACCTCATCGACGTCGGCCTTGGTCGACCACGAGCTCCCGTTGTACGTGAAGACACCGCCCTCGCTGCCGACCGCGATGCAGAAGGAGGAGGAGGGGCAGGAGACCCCGTCGGGCGGGCCGGTCCCGGTGTCCTCCCCCTCGCCCAGCGTCTCCGGGGGCGACCAGGTGGTCCCGTTGAAAATGAAGGCTCCGGTGCCGCCCACCGCCACGCAGAACGTGGTCGACGGGCACGACACCGCGGTCAGGATGCCCTGGGTGGAGTCGACCTGCTGGGGGCTCGACCACGCCGTGCCGTTGAAGGTGTAGGCGTCGCCCGAGTTGTCCACGGCGACGCAGAAGGAGGACGACACGCACGACACCGCCTCGAACTGACCGACGCTGTCGACCCCGGTGAAGGGCGTCCATGAGCCGCCGTCGTACGTGAGGGCATTGCCGGAGCTGTCCACCGCCGCGCAGAAGCTGGTGGTCGGGCAGGAGACCCCGACGATGGTGTTGGGCGCATCGATCGCCTGGGGCGCCGACCACGAGGTGCCGTTGTAGGTGAGGGCGTTGCCGGACGGGGTGCTCGTCCCCGAGGTGCCGTCGACGGCCACGCAGTCGGTGCTCGAGGCGCAGGACACGGCGAGGAGGTCGAGGCCGGGGTCGATGCTGTCGGCGCTGGACCACGTTCCGGTCGCGGGCGCCGGGGTCGAGGTCGTCAAGCTCGCGGTCGGAGCCGTCGACGGCGCTGTCGAGCCCGCGCTGGGGGTCGCGGAGACGATCGGAGCCGAGGACGCCGGAGATGGGCTCGTGGAGTTGCCGCAGGCACTGGCCATGGCTCCCGCCAGGACGCAGGTGGCGAGCGCGGCGGCGAACCGCGCGCTGCCCGGGATGCGAATCGGACCGGTTGCGCGGGTGGTCATGCTCGGCACCTCTCCCTGACTGTCACGGCGCTCAGGTCGGTCGCCGCGTGCCCCCGGCGAGCGACCCCCAGCCTCTGGGCTCCTCGCTCGGATGCTAGCACGGACCCGGAAGAGGCTCAGTCGGGGATGTCGCCGAGGGGGGAGGCGGCTGCCCTCGTCGCCATCGTCTCCTCGGCAGTGCGCGGGCCGAGCGCCGAGGCGCCCAGCAGCACCAGGCCGCCAAGGGCCAGCACCAGCACCAGGACCTGCCAGGTCACGGTGAGGGCGAGCAGGAGAGCGAACGTGGCTCCTCCGGCCATCCCCAGGAAGCGGCTGGTCGAGACCGCTCCCTGTATCCGGCCCACCGTGTCGGGTGCCTGGCTCTGGATGACCACGCCGCCCTCGATCTGGGCGAGACTGGCGGACCCCGTGCTCACCGCCAGTAGGAGGAGGTCAACCGCGGGCCCTCCTGCCACCGCGACCGCTCCGATGCAGGCGATCTCACCTGCCAGTGCCGGCAGGATGACCGCGGGTCTCTGGATCGGCCGCCAGAAGGCGAGGAGAGAGCCCAGGATGCCTCCGAGGCCCACGGCCGCCCAGCAGAAGCCGGCATCGGCTGACGTCCCGAACCGCTGCGACGCCAGGGCCGGGAGGGCGGCCTGCAGCGCCGTGATCACCACGGTCGCCGAGAACGCGCCGACCGCCACGATGCGCAGCACCGGGCGGTGGAATGCTGCCGAGAAGCCGCCGATAGCCGCCGCTCGAACTGTGAGCGCCTGCGCCGCGCCCCCGCCAGTGACGGGCAGGGACAGGAACAGCCCGGCGGCAATCGCGAAGGTGACAGCGTCGCTCAGAACCAGCGGCACCGGTCCGAGCAGCGGGAGCAGCAGGGCCCCGATGGCCGGGGAGACCAACATCATCCCGCTCCCGAGAAGGCTGTAGGCGAGATTGATGTTATGGCGGGCCCGGCCCGAGGCGAGCCTGGCCATCAGCGCCCCGGTCAGCGGCTGCCAGGCGCCGCCCACCAACTGGGAGAGGCCGGCCAGCACGTAGACCGACCAAAGACCGCGGCCGAGGGCAAGAGGGACCGCCAGGACAGCGGTAAGCGCGCCCTGGGTGAGAGCGGTCGCGACGATGCCGACCCTGGGACTGGCGAGGTCCCCGAGGGGCCCACCCAACCAGGCGCCGACGGGACGTGGGCCAACACGGACCAACATGTAGCCGGCGGTGGCCGCGACGCTCCGAGTCGCATTGAAGATGACCACGGCGAGCGCGAACGTGGTCAGCCAGTCACCAAAGGTGGACGCCGCCACTCCGGCCAAGAAACGGGCCACCGAGGGAAAACGCACCGCCGTAGTTTCCGCCGTTCACCGGCCTAAGAGCCAGGGTGCCGACAGGCGACCTGTGCCGGCACGCATGGTGCCTTACCCTACGGCGTCCCCGGACAGGGGACGAAACCTACCAGTCCAGCCAGTCGAAGTCCACGTGGGACATCAGGTGCCCTCCATTCCCCCACGTTCCAGCGCCCGGCGGAGCCTTCCACCGGTTGAGCCCGGCGGCTCACGGGCGGCATTATGCGTGAGGCATGGTAGCGATGTAAAGCGCCGGTTGCGATCGCGTCACAACTCCGCAGCGGTGCATCCCACGACCCGTGGGCGTCGTTCCCTGGAGGGTTGAGAGTGGACCGTCTGGCCGACTCAGGGTGGTGGCGGCAGGCGACGGTGCCACGACGTTGTGATGTCACGCTGAGCACGGTCACACCGCCGGGCCTAAGGTTGCGAGGATGGAAGCGCCAGTAACTCCGCTGCACGGACCGGTGCCGCGGACCGCGCCCCGATCCTCCTTCCGGCGCTGGTTCACCAGTATCGCGCCGGCTCCTGAACCCGACCGGGAGCCTCGAGTCACCCTGACTCCGCGACTGGCGTTCGTTCTCGTCGTGCTCTGGGCTGCCGCGGTTGGGGCCTTGATCCCCGCGCTGGCCCGCCCGCCGGACTGGCCCGGAGCCTTGCTCGCCGGAGTGCTTGTCACCGCCCTCTCCGTGTGGTCCGTCCCGGCTGCCGCGCGAGGTCAGGGGCGGTGGTCGGCGGGGGTGTTCTTCGAGCTGGCCTTCAGCTTCACGGTGGGGCCGCTCGCGATCGTCGTCATGACGGTAGGACATGCGGCCGGCGACCACTTGCGCCGACGGCCTGGGGCAGTTCGGACCGCGTTCAACTCCGCGAACCATGCGCTTTTCAACCTCGCGGCCTGGGCGACCTTCATGGTGGTGGGTGGCCAGCATCCGCCCATGGCGCGGGCGCTGGGCGCCGGTGTTGCCGGAGGCCTCGTCGCTCTGTGCGTCGGCACCGGGCTCCTCGGCATGGTTCTGGGCATTGCCACCAACGACTTTCGCCTTCGTGCCCTGCTCCGTGCGATGCGCCAGCTCTTGCCGTGGAACATTGCCTTTGGGTTTGCCGCAGGAGGGGTCTCAAGCCTTTACGAAGTCGGCGGCCTCCTCGGCCTCCTGGTCCTTCTGGTCCCCGTTGGCATGGTCCAGATGTCCCTGGTCGCCACCGCGCGCCGGATGCACGCCGAGGCGGAGAAGGACGCCGCTCACGCTCGCGAGCGGGAGCGGCTGCTCCGCCGCGAGGCCCAGGCCCTGCGGCGGGCCGGCGAGGCATCGGAGGTCGAGCGCAAGAGGATCGCCGCCGACCTCCATGACAGCGTCATCCAGGACATGTCGGGCCTTCTCTTCCGGTCGAGCGCCATGCTGGGGCGCCTCTCCGACGGTGACGCATCCGTCTGGTCACAGGAGGGAGTGGAGGGCTACCTCACCTACACGCACGACCTGGCCGCGGAGGCGGTACGTGAGCTGAGGACACTCATGGTCGAGCTGGCGCCGCCTCTGCTCGACCAGGAGGGCCTCGCCTCGGCCCTTCGCCAGCTGCTGAGCCGGCTCGACCGCGAGCACATCTCCTGGTCGCTCGAGTGCTCCGAGGAGCACCTCGACCAGCGGCACCAGCGGCTCGTGTACCGGGTGGTCCAGGAGGCGCTCCGCAACGTCATCCAGCACGCCCAGTGTCACACCGTCTGGGTCACGGTGCGGATCGACGGGGACCGCCTGCTCGCGTCGATCCGCGACGACGGGCGTGGGTTCTCCGCGGCTGAGCGCGCCGAACGACGCAAGAAGGGGCATGCCGGCCTCGGCCTTCTGGTGCAGACGGCTCGCGACGGGGGTGGGGAGCTTTCCATCACATCCCATCCGGGGAGGGGTACCCGGGTCGAGTTGTCGGTCCCCATGCTGCCCGCGCCCCTCATGGATGAGGCGGCGGCCGATAAGCAGACCGGCATACCGGCGGACGGCGCCATCGGGGTCGGCGATGAGCTCTCCGGAGACCTCGGTGCTGACGGTCACCGGGCGGAGCAGCCGGTCGCGCCTGCGGCAACCGGGCGGGGAGCCCGGACCGGGAAGCCCCCCGAGCGCGCGTCAGTGACCTCCTCGCGCGTCCCCTGACCTCCGTCGGCAGGGTGAACGGCGGAGCACGGTCCGGTCGCTCCCCCGTGACGCCCGGGCGGCAGCCCCGACCCGGCCCCTACAATGCGGCTGCCGGCGTAGGGGACGGCAGCTCTCACGAGAGGTTTCAGGTCATGGGCGGCACTGGCAAGATCCGACTCCTCATCGTCGACGACCATCCGGTGGTCCGTCAGGGCCTGGCCGACATCTTCGAGCGCACCGAGGACATCCAGGTGGTCGGGCTCGCCTCGGATGGCGTCGAGGCGGTCACCATGAGCCTCAAGCACGAGCCCGACATCGTCCTCATGGACCTCTCCATGCCCAACATGGACGGCATGGACGCGACCCGATTCCTGCTCAAGTCGTGCCCCGACACGCGGGTGCTGATGCTGACCTCCTTCTCCGGCAAGGAGCGGGTCAAGGAGGCGCTCCGCTCCGGAGCGGTCGGCTACCTCCTCAAGGACACGCCGACCGAGGAGCTGATCGCCGGGGTGCGCAACGCCGTCAAGCACGGCCGCCGCTTCCGCGACATCGACTGACGGCACCCGCGCTCAACCACCCCCTGGCGTCTGCCCCCGCAACCCAGCGGGTACACTCACGACGCCATGAGCGAGCTGTCGGTACGAGCCAGGGAGATCGCAGCCCGTGTAGCCGAGCTACAGGGCCACCTTTGACCTGGATTCCCGTCGCTCGCGCGCGGCCGAGCTGGACACCGAGGTCGCCGATCCGGCGCTCTGGGACGATCCCCGCCGTGCCGCCGCGCTGACCCAGGAGCTCTCCCACATCCGCGAGGAGCTGGCCGGCTGGGAGACGCTCGGGCGGCGGGCGGCCGACGCCCGCGACCTGGCCGAGCTGATGGGGGACGAGGCCGAGGGCGGCGAGTCGGGCGCCGACCCCGCCATGGTCACCGAGCTGGCTGCGGAGATCGACGAGATCGAGCGCGAGCTGGGCGCGCGTGAGGTCGACCTCCTCTACAGCGACCCCTACACCGACAACCCGGCGCTGCTCTCGGTGAAGAGCGGGGCCGGGGGGACGGACAGCCAGGATTGGGCCGAGATGCTGCTCCGGATGTTCCTCCGCTGGGCGGAGCGTCACCGGATGGCGGTCGACTTCATCGAGGAGTCCGAGGGGGAGGAGGCGGGCATCAAGTCGGCCACCATCCGGGTGGCGGGGCGGCGCGCCTTCGGCCTGCTCAAGTCGGAGCGCGGCGTGCACCGGCTGGTCCGGCTCAGCCCCTTCGACTCCGCCCACCGCCGTCACACCAGCTTCGTGCTGGTGGAGGTCACCCCCGAGGTCGAGGACGACGTCACCGTCGAGATCGATCCCAAGGACGTGCGCGAGGACGTGTACCGCTCCAGCGGCGCGGGCGGCCAGCACGTCAACAAGACCTCGTCGGCGGTCCGCCTCACCCACATCCCCACCGGGATCGTGGTGACCTGCCAGAACGAGCGCTCCCAGCACCAGAACCGCGACGTCGCCTGGCGGGTGCTGCGCTCCCGACTGCTGGCGGTGGCCCAGGCCGCCCACGCGGAGAGGATCAGCGAGCTCAAGGGCGAATCGCTGCCGGCGGAGTGGGGCTCGCAGATCCGCTCCTACGTGCTCCACCCCTACACCATGGTCAAGGACCACCGCACCGGACACGAGGTCGGCACCGTCCAGGCCGTCCTCGACGGCGACATCGACTCCTTCCAGGAGGCGTACCTGCGCTGGGCGGCGGGCAAGGCGGACGCCGCCGCCAGCGCCGCCACCACCACCGTCTGAGCCCGCTGTGGCCCGTCCCAGGGCCCCGGCCCGGGGCTATACTCGCTCGGTCCCGCATCGGGCCGTCGCCCCACCCCACGTCCCATCCACCCCCGTTCGGGCCCTCCCGGCCTCCCGATCCCCCGGGTGCACTCCGCTGAACGATCGGAACGTCACATCCCCATGACCCCTCCACGGATGCTCGTCGCGAGCGCGCCGGCCGGGCGCCACCACCGGCCGCCGCGGCCCCGGGTTGCCCCCCCCCTGAGAGGTCTGGGACGGTGAGCCTGGCGGCCGTGATGCCACCCCAGGTGGGCCAGAAGCCGGACCCGGGTCAGCGGCCGGTCATCTCCTTCCACGGGGTCAGCAAGACCTACGCCAACGGCTGCGAGGCGATCCGTGACCTCGACCTCGCCATCTACCAGGGCGACTTCTGCTTCGTGGTCGGGGCCAGCGGCTCCGGCAAGACCACCCTGGTCCGCCTGCTCATCCGCGAGGAGGCGGCCTCGAGCGGCCGGATCTTCGTTGACGGCCAGGAGACCACCCGGATGAGCCGGCGGCGCCTCCCCAAGCTGCGCCGCAAGTTCGGGATCGTCTTCCAGGACTACAAGCTGCTGCCCAAGCTAACGGTGGCGCAGAACGTCGCCTTCGCCCTCCAGGTCACCCGGCCGGGGCAGCGCCACCTCAAGGAGAAGGTGGAGGAGACGCTCTGGATCGTCGGCCTCGAGGACAAGCTCCACACCTTCCCCGACGAGCTCTCGGGTGGCGAGCAGCAGCGGGTCGCCATCGCCCGCGCCCTGGTCCACCGGCCCCGGATCTTCCTCGCCGACGAGCCCACCGGCAACCTCGACCCCGACACCTCGTGGGGGATCGTGCAGCTCCTGCTTCAGATCAACCACCGGGGCACCACCGTGCTGATGGCCACCCACAACAAGGAGATCGTCGATCTCTGCCGCAAGCGCGTGATCGCCATCGACTCCGGCCGGGTGGTGCGCGACGAGGCCGAGGGCGGCTACCTCCGCGAGGGCGAGGCGACGATATGAGGGGGCTGCTCGCCTCGATCCGCTTCGCCCTGGTCGCGGCCGGGCAGAACTTCACCCGCAACCTGGCGGTCTCCATGGCCGGCGTCTTCACCATGGGGCTGATCATGCTGCTGGTCGGCGGCACTCTCCTGCTCACCCACACCGTCGACGCCATCCTCAACCAGCAGGAGGCGCAGGCCGACGACATCCACATCTATCTCCAGGACTCGCTGTCGATGCGCACCATCGCCGACTACGAGCAGCGCTTCGCCCACGACCCGCGGGTCAATGGAGTGAGCTTCACCACCAAGGACGAGGCGGTCCTCGCCGCCCAGCAGCGCGGCCTGCAGCTGCAGGCCGCGATCAACACCCTGGGCACCAACCCACTGCCGGCCTCGATCGATCTGCACGTGCGCAACCTCACCGATCTCGGCCAGTTCGCCACCCTGGCCAAGTCCCTCCCCGTCGTCGACACCAGCAGCGGCTCCGCCACCGACTACAACCCGACCGTCATCCCGCGGCTGCAGACGCTGATCACCTGGACCGTCTGGATCGGCGGGGTGCTCTCGGTGGTGCTGGCGGTGATCAGCCTGGTGATCATCATGAACACCATCAGGACGGCGGTATACATCCGGCGCACCGAGATCGAGATCATGAAGCTGGTGGGGGCGGGCGACTGGTTTGTGCGCTGGCCCTTCATCCTCGAGGGGGTGTTCGGCGGCGTCCTCGCGGCGGCCTTCGGGGTGACGATCGTCGCCCTCGCCTACCATTTCGTGCTCGAGACGGCGAACGCACGCGTCTATCTCGAGGTGGGCTTCGACGGCCCCTACCTCACCGGCCTGGTGGTGCTGCTGGTCGTCTTCGGGGCCGCCCTGGGCGGCTTCGGCAGCTTCCTCGGGGTGCGCCGGTTCCTCCACGCGTGAGCGGACCGCTCGAGCCGGGGGAGGATCCGGGTACCGAGGCCCCGGAGGCGTCTCCGCCGCGCCACCGGCTGCCCCGCCTCCACGCCGGCATCTGGAGCCATGCGGTGGTGGCGGTCGTCTTCCTCTACCTCGGCGGGCTGCTCGTCGCCAACCTGGGCGTGATCCCCTTCGGCAGCGCGCTCGCCTCGCTCTACCCGCGCTTCGGCGGCCTCGACGAGACCTCACTCCAGGTGGCCTGGCAGGACATCGAGTCCAACTACGTTCTCCGCGGGGTTCTCGGCAGCGTCGGCACCGAGGCCAGCGAGCAGGCCCTGGTGGCGGCCCTGGACAGCACCTACCACGACCGCTTCAGCGCCTACTTCACCAGGAGCGAGTACCAGCAGTTCACCTCCGACGTGAACCAGGACCGCAGCGGGAGCATCGGGATCTCCCTCGAGGAGCGCTGCGTCGGCGCGACCCTCTGCCCGTCTGACCAGAATCCCACCGAGCTCGCGATCGAGGACGTGCTCCACGGCCAGCCGGCGGAGCGGGCGGGGCTGCGCAACGGCGACGTGCTGGTGGCGGTGGGCCAGACCTCGCTGCCCGGCC
>Ga0187876_1000702_pt1 | contig 32808 bp, 28 predicted proteins | sample June2016WEW_17_4_FD_133000 | JGI IMG/M metagenome (GOLD analysis project Ga0187876, IMG submission 133000) | Peatland microbial communities from SPRUCE experiment site at the Marcell Experimental Forest, Minnesota, USA - June2016WEW_17_40 | ecosystem: Environmental > Terrestrial > Soil >...
CAACGCCATGCACGTCGAGATTAAGCAGCAGCGATTCGCCATCGGCCCCGTCGAAGGAGAAGTTGGCGTTGTTTGGCAAGCGGCGCTCTGGATGCCCATTGAGCCGGCTGTGTGGTATCGCCGTCAGCACCCCGCCAATGAGCCGATCTCGAAGGTGCCGCAGCCGAATCCGCTCGGGCTCCATGGCCTCGCAGGCCAGCCGCAGCGCCGTCGCCAGCCCTACGATCCCCGCGACATTTTCGGTCCCGGCACGGCGGCTCCGCTCCTGGCTGCCACCCTGCTGCGCAGGAAGCCAGGCCACTCCTCGCCGCACGTATAGCGCACCGGCGCCCTTTGGCCCATAGAACTTGTGGGCCGAAAGACTCAGGAGGTCGATGCCCAGCGCGTCTACATCCATGGCAAGCTGCCCCGCCGTCTGCACGGCGTCTGTGTGGAGGAGCACACCGCGGGCGTGAACGATCTCGGAGATTTCGGCTAGCGGTTGCACGGTGCCGATCTCGTTATTGGCGTGCATCACGCTCACCAGCACAGTCGTGGGGCGGATAGCCGCCTGCACCGCCGCCGGACTTACCAGGCCCATTTCGTCAACCGGAACGTACGTCGTCTCAATGCCGAACCTGCCAAGCCACTCACAGGTGTGCAGCACGGCGTGATGCTCGATTGCGGTGGTCACTATGTGGTTGCCGTGATCCAGGCCAGCCCAAACCGCACCCTTTATGGCCGTGTTGTCGCTCTCTGTGCCGCCACTGGTGAAAACGATCTCGCTGGGTCGCGCACCCAACGCCGACGCGACGGTGGCACGAGCCAGATCAAGTGCTTGGCGTCCGGCTCGGGCTTGCGCATAGATGCCCGACGGATTCCCGAACTTCTCACCGAAGTACGGGATCATGGCTTCGAGCACACGCGGGTCAACGGGCGTGGTCGCAGCATAATCGAGGTAAATGATCTCGTCTTCCATGTGTCTATGATGCCGTTCGGAGCCCGTTGCGGCAACCGTTGCTACCCGTGCAGTGCTACGAGGTGTGTCGCAAAGGCTACTACCACGACTATAGTCGCGCAGAAGAGCAGCAACACCCAGGCACTGCCGGTTAGCCACCAGTGTGCAACGACTACTCGCACCGGTATGGAGCGGATGCCGCCGTTGCCATCCAGCTCGATCTGGGCTTTGTACCGTCCAGTCGGCATGCGCACCGTGTCGAGAAGAACGGGCACCTTGACCATGCTGCCCGCCGGTACGCGCAGCTGGCCATTGGGTGTCTTCAGCCACGGGACATTCGCGCGCAGCACGACTCGGAGCTCGGCTTTACCATCATTGCCTATCGGCAGGCTCACGGTTTGCTTGCTGCCCACCGGTTTTCGCCCCAGATTCAGCGATTGTACGGGCACCGCCATCTCGGTGGGGGGCACTGCGACGCCGGATACGCGCAGAGACGTCGTGTCCACCACTGCCGGGACCACGTGTTGTTCCAGGGCAGCCTGGATCCGTCGAACCTGCCTTCCAAACTCTTCCAGATTAGGCCCGCGCTGCGCCGCTTCTTTACGCAGCACCCCTTCAATCAGGCGCTCGGTGGCTTGGGTTATGGAGGGGACGAGGGCTCTTAATGGCTTGAACGAGAATGGCGACTGATCCCGTGGGTCGCAGCCCGTGAGTAAGTGGTGCACCGTTGCTCCAAGTGAATAGAGATCACTGGATGCGTCGGTAATGCCTTCGTATTGTTCTATGGGAGCGTAGCCCGGCGTACCCACCAGCGAATGTCCGCGAAGCGCGGAGAAGTGCGTCGCGATGCCAAAATCTACCAAGCGCACCTCACTATCGGCTGTGAGCATCACGTTGGCCGGCTTCAAATCTCGAAAGACGACGGGTGGCGTTCGTCCGTGCAAGTACAGCAGTACGTCGGAGAGCTGCGCTGCCAGCGCCAATACTGTCTTCTCCGGCAAGCCGGGGCAACCTTGCCGGGTAAGCACGTCTTCGAGATTCTCGCCGTCGACAAACTCCATCGCTACATAGTAGCGGCCGTTCTCGATGAAGTAGTCATATATCTGGGGAATGTACTTGTGCTGGAGGCTCGCGAGCATCGTAGCCTCACGGCGAAACCACGCCAAGCTTTCAGCGCGCTGCTCTGCAGTAGGAAAGCGATCGAGCATCTCCTTGATGGCACATCTGCGGTCGACATGCTGAGAATCCGTGGCCAGATATACCGCGCCCATGCCGCCGGACTTGAGTGCTCTCCGAACTACGTAATGCCCGGCCAGCACCGTGCCTCGCTTGAGTAGCCCAAACGATGGACTGGCCGGCTCGAGCAATGGGGGCTCGATTGTGATGGCGCCGGTTCCCGTGAAGGAAAGCGTCCGTGAGTCATTCTCTCCTGATATTACCGGCCGGACAGCGGCTCCAGCGGCAGGCTCGAGCGCCTCGGCTGTCAACTTGGTTCCACATCGACTGCAATAGCGAGACGCGGCTGCGTTGTGGTTGTAGCCGCAGATAACGCAACCGGCCATCGGCACCCTAGCGCTACTGCATTTTGATTCTGCTCGGATGGAATCAAGCATCGGGGCACGCAACGGCCCCACGCCGGTTCCTGATCTCTAGATCATAACTGCGTTTGATCGCTCGTCTGCGATTCGTTCAGAGCCGCCATCGACGCCATGCATCGTACCACGAGTTGGGTGCCATCATGTACCCCACGTTATGCGCTAGTGTTGACCGCCATCACTTCGGGACCCTACAATGCTGAAGGTGCCATCCATTCCCAATTGGGATTACGCTATCTCGACATAAGAGCGATTCGCTGCTCATTTGTTTGATGAAGGATATCGTATGTCGCCAATGCAAACGAACGCTATAGCACTGCGTCAGGTCACACTGTTTGCCGGCCTCAACGATGCAGCATTGGCGGCGCTGGCGTCACGCCTCAGGGTCCGATCATTCCGTCGCGGTGAGATTCTGTTCAATAAGGACGATCCCGGCACGAGCCTGTTTTTGGTCAAGGCCGGCAGGATCAAGATCAGCGTCTTTTCCAGCGAGGGAAAGGAGGCAGTATTCAATGTCCACGGTCCAGGGGATGTCTTTGGCGAGCTTGCACTGCTGGATGGCGCCGCTCGTTCAGCCACTGCCACAGCGCTCGAGCCGTCACGGCTGCTGACGCTCGATCGTGCAGCTTTCGTCACGTTCCTGCGCGAACAGCCTGATGCAGCGTTGGCCCTGCTGAGCGATCTCGCGGCACGCGTGCGCCGGCTCAGCTCGCAGGTCGAAGACTTGATGTTCCTGGATATTCCAGGCAGACTCGCGCGTACCTTGCTGCGCCTTGGCGACGAGTATGGCCGCAAGAGCACGCGTGGCGTGGAGATCGACCTGCAGATCACACAGGCCGAGCTTGGTGGTATGGTCGGCGCCACACGCGTAAGTGTGAATCGGCTCCTCCATTGGTTCGCGGAACGCGGGTTCATAGCAATAGATGACCGGCGCATCGTGCTGCTGCGCCCAGAGGCGCTGCAGGCACGCATCATCGGTTAGCAGCCCGCCCGGCAGAGCGTCATCGATGCTCCGCGGGAACCATCCAGGCTAGGCCTACGGCAGCGCCGTCTGGAACAGCAGGTAATGGCTCCAGTCACCGGCCGGGCGCGTGGCTAGATAGAGGGCAAACGATGTCTGCCGGAAACCATGCAGCAATAGCAGCGAGAGCGCCGTCTGGTTAATCCCTGGCACGAGCAAGGATGTCTCGGTCACACCCTGGTCGGCGAGGAGCTGCCCGCAGCGCTCGAGCATCGCCGGCAAGTCGTTGCTATCCTGGGCCGCTGCCGGCCCGATTCCGCCCCAAGGCGTGCAATACGCATAGCCAACGATTTGGCCGTGCCGCCGAAACAGCAGGCCACGCATGCCAAGGTCAATCCAGAACCTGTGGTCCTCGCTGCGCCCGGTGCCGCGCGCGAGTCGATCCAACGCGTCGATGTGCCCAATCAGCGACAGCGTATGTGCGCCTAGCGGCTCCGCGATCAGCCCATCCGCATTCGCGCGCAGTCGCTCAAACACGCTTACCGGACCTTGCAATCCGATGATGTCGCGAGCGGGGTACATACCGTGGCGCATGAACAGGCTCGTGCTGCCATAGTGGGTACCGTCCGCGCATGTGGCATGCCGGTCGGTGCCTCGGGCGCTGCGAAATGCGCGCTCGAGCAGGCCACGCCCGATGCCCTGGCCCTGCCGTTCAGGTGTGACGTAGAGGTGCGTCAGCAACCACTCCGCATCGCGGATGAGTGCGCAGGCTATGCCCACAAGTGTGCTGCCTTCCTCGGCAATCCAGAATCCGCCTTTGCTGGCGCGCAGAAGGTGCTCCCACCACGCTCGCTCCTCTGCCCAACGCTGGGCAGGAGAGTTGCGCTGCGAAATCGGCTGCGCATCGTTTAGCGTGCGCCTGAAGACCTCGGTTGCCGGCTCAATATCGTCGACCATCGCCTGGCGGAAGCGAGCCACGTCGCACCCCTCTATCCTGCTCAGCCTGCTTCAAACAGGCAATACCGCTCCCGCACTGGAAGACACACCGTTGCAAGGTTCGGTGGCAATCCACATGCTGAGCGGCTTGTGGCCCTGCGCCCCAGGGCCTCTACATCGTGTATAGTACACGACTAGCCTGGCGCCAGGCACGGTTCAGTGGATACGTGTGCCACACGGCACAGAGTAGTCGAGCAGTCATCTGCTACGATTATCGGCGGGACCCGCCTTAGGCCGATGCCACGGCGGGATCTACGCGCTAGAGACTTTGAGGACAGGCAGGTAGGCCAGGTCCAACAGTTTGCGGATTCCATCTTGGCGCAAAGGTGGACTGCATCCCTGGCTGGAAGGTGTGACGGATGCCCGGACTGCGCTACAAGATCATCGCGATGGATCTCGATGGCACGCTGCTCGACGAGCACAAGCAGATTAGCCCACGTACCCGCAAAACGCTGGTGCGCGCCCACTACGCGGGTGCGCATATCGTGGTCGCCACCGGGCGCAGCTTTGCACTCACGCGCCACTTCGTAGGCGATCTGCCGCTGACCGGCCCGCAAATCAGCCTCAACGGTGCCGCCATCGTCGATGCTGAGTCGGGACTGACCATCTTTCACCAGGCGCTGCCTACCGCAGCTGTCAGCCCAGTCATCGATTTCCTTAGTGCGCAAGGCATCTATACCTGCTACGAATCTGAAGCTGATATCTTCGTGCTCTACCATTCCCCTTGGGAAGCCCGGCTCGTGCCTCCGGGAACGCCCCCTGCGTTGAGTGTCCGATCATTCTCGGACGTGATGCATCTGCCCGCTATGAAGCTCGTCGGGGTAGCAGAGGAGGCGCGCATCACGGCACTCCGCCCCCTGGCTGAGGCTGCATTCGCCGCACAGCTCTATGTCACACGTACCAGCCCTGTGCTGTACGAGTTCTTGCATCCGAGCGTGTCGAAAGGAGCGGCGCTGAAGAAGGTGATCGAAACCCTCGGCTTGAGCGCTGCGGAAGTCATTGCGTTTGGTGATAGCCACAACGACATTGCCATGCTCGAGGTCGCAGGCACCGCCGTGGCCATGGCCAATGCCGATTCCGAGGTTCGCGGCATGGCCGACCTGATAGCGCCGAGCAACATGCAGGACGGCATTGCCGATGTGCTCGATGATCTCCTCTGGACTTGAGCCGGCTGTGCCCCCTGGACGCTCAATGCCATTGCTATAATGCTGTCGAGGAGCTTACGGCATGAGTCGCACCACCAACCTGCCCGTGCGCACAGCAATCGCGCTTGCATTCCTCTTGACGGCCCTCGCTCCCGGCCCGCAGGTGTTCGCGCTGCCGGCGGCCACCACGTTTTCCCTCGCCGCCTCGTGGCCGATGCTTGGTCATGACGCCGGTCAAAGCTACGCGGATCCTGTTGGCAGCATAGCACCCAGTGCGGTGCCCCTGCTCCATCTGCGGTGGCAGGCCGCTGGGTTGACGCCGCGGATCGAAGCCGGTGGCGTTGTGTATGCGTTGGACGGAACCGGACACGTCCTTGCGATGAATGCAGCGTCGGGCACGCTGGTGTACAAGTACCTGACAAGCGGCGTGAAGAGTGTGGCCTACAAGGCACCGCTTCTCTACCTCAATCGGGGATCGGAGATCCGCCTTGTGGTCGCGTCTTCGGCTGCACTCGCCGGCACGGCAGCCGCACCGTCTAGCAACCACCAGATTCCCTCTTTTGCTTCGATTGTGCTGAGCGGCTCTTACATCTACACCGGCATCGGTGCAACCGGCCCTGGTACGCTCGCACGCTTCTTTGCGTTCGATGCGGCAACTGGCAGTTTGGTGTGGCAGGACTCCGGCAGCATGACCTCGGTTCCCTGCATTGCCGGCAGTACGCTCTACATGAGTTACGGCCCGTTTGGCAGCGCCGACTCGTACCTCATAGACCCTGCTACCGGCGTCCAGCGCACGGTGATTCGCGGGCTTGGCGCGTTGCAGTGGAACTCGGCGGGGACGATGCTGTATGCCAGCGTGTTGAGCGGGAGCGGGAGCAATCTACAAGCGTCGACACGCGCCTACGATCAGGACGGGCATCTAAAGTACGTCGCTCATGACATGCTCTTCGGGGCGGCGTTACCCGATGAGCTGCTCGGCTTGCTCCCAGGGGCCGTTGATGCTCGGAGCGCTACCACTGGGCGTCGCTTATGGGAAACCCAGGTGCCTGGCCTGGCTTCGGTGGCACTAGGATCCCTCGATAGCCACCAGGTAGCGGTGTCCGGCAATCTCGTGATTGTGCAGGCGGACGACGGTGAGGTTGTCCTCCTCGATCGCACCACCGGCCAGCTGCTCGATACGCTGCAGCCGCCGTTCAGCGGTACCGCGGCGAAGAACCTGATCGTGGGAGGCGGCATCATCTTCGAAAGCATCAGCCCGACTCTCAAGACCGGAAAGGCGGGGCCGCCTACGTTGCTGGCGTTTGGGCCGTAAGCCCCGCCAGCCACTCGTCGCGCAGGACTTCGCCCAGCCACTCGTCGTGCCACTTGCCGTCGCGGTAGAAGTGCTGCCGCCGAATGCCACATTCGTGGTAGCCCGCGCGCATGGCGGCCCGGCGGCTGGCAACGTTATCCATGATGCTTGAGGTCATCACCTTGTTCAGGCCAAGCTCTAAGAAGGCGTACCGCGTGCGCAGGGCCATGGCCTCGCTGCCAAAGCCCTTGCCATGCTCGCAGATCTCGCCGATCCAGATGCCGCCGCCCGCCGACCGGTTGCGCCAGTCGATTCTGTGCAGGCCGATATTGCCGATATGCCGGCCCTCTCGCAGGATCGCCCAGATGACGTCGTTGGGGGAACCCGAAATCTGCGCGTACCAGGCTTCCTCATCCTCCATGGTGAACGGGTGCTGAAGCAGCAGGTAGCGAATTCCGACGGGATCGCGCGACCACCGGCAGAAGTTGGGCAGATACTCGTGTTCGACGGGTGCCAAATCGATCAACTTGCCTTCGATACGTGGGCCAAGCACGGCCGTACCTCCACAGATCTGCACACACCACGCCATGTTGCATTTGTTGGGCACAACCGTAGCAGCCGGCTTGGTAGACCGTCAAGCAGTTGTATGGCTGTTTACATTGGGAGCCTAAGCTGGGCGCCACCACACTCGTATTCCAGGGTGCGGGCGGTCGGAGCGGACTCGTCTTCTGGGTGCCGTTCCTGATTCTCACAATGATCGTCGGGTTATCCACCGACTACAACATCCTGCTGGTTAGCCGAATCCGCGAAGAGCTAAGAAAGGACGGCCAGTATCGAGAGGGCGTGGCGAGGGCTGTCGAGCACACAGGGCGAATCATCACCACTTGTGGCCTGGTGTTGGCAGGTTCGTTTGGTAGCTTGATGCTGGCCAGCGTGACCGGCTTGCGGGAGCTAGGCTTCGCCGTCGCCTTTGGCGTACTGTTCGACACATTCGTGCTCCGCACCGTGCTGGTCGCGTCGCTGGTCGTGCTGATAGGCGAGTGGTCCTGGTTCCCTCGCCGCGCGCGGCGCGCCACCGAAGACCTCGTCAGACAGGCAGAGCACGCGGCTTGAAGCATGGCTCAAATGCTCCAGAGAAGGTCCTAAAGCGCCGCCCGTCAACCTAGCCACATCTGCTCAACCATCACACCACGGCCGAAATAGAAGTGCACCAGATCCTGGCGTTCACGCAGCTTCGTCAACTGCTGGCGGGCGCCAGCAAAGCGTGCGGCACCATTCTGGCCCACATGGGTGAGATGTTGGTAAGCGACGCTAGCCAGTTCCGCCGCCTCGGGACGCCAGGTCACCAGGGCTGGCACATCTGTCGCGGCGGCCAATGCTGCATCAGCGTGTGCGCAAGTTGCCTGTTCAGGCTCATCAAGGGCCGCCAGAAACACATCGAGAAAAGCGCCAGAGGCCGCTGCGACCGACGAGACCTGTGCCATTGCCGAACCTTTCTGCTTGCTACCGTATTCGGCACAAGCAGCAAGAACTTCAGCGTGGCGAGAAGGTGTTGGCGAAACGTGGCTGCTAGGCAGCGGTCAAGCAGCGACACCTGCGGACGTGTCGCAAAGACGACAGCCTTACCGTTCTGGCGCCAAGGGTATTTGCAGCCGAAAAACGCTTCCGCCCGGCCCCGTGGACTCCAGATCCAGATTGCCGCCCATCCCCTGTGCCAGGTGACGCGCTAGGTAGAGACCGACTCCGAGGCCCACCCGGCCGCGAAAAACCTTGGTACCCGGCAGCCGCCCAAACCGCGTGAACAGGCGCTCGCGCCCTTCGACGGAGATCCCCGGGCCGTTATCCTGCACGCGAATCGTAGCCATCATTCCCTCAGAAGCCCATGTCACGCGCGTGGGCGCACCCTGGGCAGAGAATTTGAAGGCGTTGTCCAGCAGATTGGCGATGATCTGCACTCCTCGGCCTGGGTCAGCCAGCACCATCAGGCTTGACGGCCCTTCCCGGATGATCTGATGGCGTGGGTCGATACCTCGCACTTCATCGCTGGCCTCCTTGATCAGCGCGGCGCAGGCAACTGGCGCTACCGACACAGCCAGCTGGGTCGGTCGCACGGACGTTACCAGCAGCAGATCCTCAACCATTCGATTCTGGCGGTTCGCCGCTCTGACGATGCGCGCCACGCTGTACTGGCGATCGGCGTCGGCAAGCTGGGTCCATCTCCCAGCCAACAGCTCGGCAAAGCCTACAATCGCGGTGAGAGGCGTGCGAAGCACATGACTGGACGCTGCAATATAGTCGCTTTGCAGCTGCGCAAGTTGCTCTGCCGTGGCTCGTTCGTGCTGCGCCTCGGCCATGCGGTGAACCTGCTCGGTGGCATCGATTGCCACGACAACAAGACCCGTAACGCTGCCAAGCGCGCCGCGTAGCGGGGTCCACTGGGTGTCGAGCATGACATTACCGACTGAAACCAATGCGCGCTGCGATTCACCGCCAAGCGCGCGCCGGAAATGCTCGATAGCAGTCGGATTGCCAGCATACAAGTCTACGAGACTGTTACCGGCATGCTGTTCATGACCAAGCGCACGCTGCACGGCACCGGTTGCTAGCAGCACCTTGCCGTCGTGATCGGTGATCCACAGTGCAATCCGCGTATGGTTGAGAGCCGTATCGAGCAGCTCCCGATTGATGCTCTCGATGGACTTCTTCAGCTTGGGTGTCTGCTACCTTCTAAAGCCAGCGATCGTTCAATTTCGCTGCGCCAAGCGCAACGCGCATGCGTTTTCCCAGCGGGCGTCACCTAAGGACGTTCTTGGGCGAGCGGCAAGCGCCGATTCTGGGCTCGGGCCACAATGCCACTTGCGCGCATGCCTATGCTAACGGCGCACGCAGCTAGATGCAATCCCACAGCCCGATGGCGACTAGTATTTTCGCTCTTCCGGCTGCCACTTCGTGATGTGCGTGGGGATGAACTCAATGCGCGGATCGCCCTCCGTGCGGTAGGCCATGCTGTGCGCCAGGAAACGCTGGTCGTCCCGTTGCGGGAAGTCGCGCCGAAAGTGGGCGCCTCGTGACTCCTGCCGGGCTACGCAGGCATTGGCCGTAGCTTCGGCAACGTCGATCATGAAGCCAAGCTCGAGTGCGGCGAAGAGCTCCGTGTTGAATACATGGCTGTGGTCGTCGAGACGTACGGTGCGGTATCGCTGCTGCAACGCCTCCATGTCACGGCACGTCGTCGCCAGGGATTCTCCAGTCCTGAAGACCCCGCAGCCACGCTCCATGGTCTCTTGCAGCGCATCGCGGATGGCCGCAATGCGCTGCCCAGTTGCATCGTCGCGCCGCAGAAGCTCGCCAAGGCGGCGTTCCTCGCCCGTTGCCAGCGACTCGACGACGGCCGGTCCCGGTCCAGGCGGCGCTTCTTGAGCGCGCCGTACCGCGCTTTGGCCAGCTCGGCGCCCAAACACCAGGCATTCTGTCAACGAGTTGGAGCCAAGACGGTTGGCCCCGTTCAGCCCCTCGTTGGCGCATTCCCCGGCGGCGTACAGACCCGCGATCAGGGTCTTCCCTTCTATGTCGGTGTGGACCCCGCCCATGTAGTAGTGGACTACTGGACGCACTGGAATCGGCTCGTAGACGGGATCTATGCCCGCATAATTGCGTGCCAGCTCGCGCACGAAAGGCAGCCGTTCATCAATCTTGCTCTCGCCAAGATGACGCAGGTCGAGATTGACGTGTAGGCCGTCCCGTCCTTCAATACCCCTGCCAGCTTCAAACTCGGTCATGATGGCACGCGACAGGATGTCGCGAGGACCGAGCTCCATCTTGCCAGGGACATACCGCTGCAGAAAACGCTCGCCATCTTTGTTGACGAGATAGCCACCCTCACCGCGTGCCGCTTCCGTGATCAAGATGCCCGTACCGGGAAGACCCGTGGGGTGGTACTGCACCATCTCCATATCTGCCAGGGCCGCTCCCGCTCTGTATGCCAGCGCCATCCCGTCGCCTGTGCAAATGGTCGCGTTGGTAGTAAATGGAAAGACGCGGCCGGCGCCGCCGGTTGCAAGCACAACGGCTTTGGCCGCGAACGCGCGCATGGCGCCTGTCGTAGCGTCGATTGCTGTTAGGCCCACGCAGCGCCCATCGTCGACAAGCAGCGAGGTGACGAATTGCTCGTCGTATCGCACGATACGCGGGTACTTGAGCGATGTCTGGAACAGCGTGTGCAGCATGTGGAAGCCGGTCTTATCTGAAGCGTAGAGTGTGCGCCAGGTTGTCATACCGCCGAACGGCCGCACGCTGACACGGCCGTCGCCGTCACGGCTCCAGGGGCAGCCCCAGTGTTCTAACTGAATTAGCTCCGCGGGTGCCTCCGCCACGAAGGCTTCTACCACATCCTGATCGGAAATGTAATCGCTGCCCTTGATCGTGTCGTATGCGTGGCCTTCCAGAGAGTCCTCGCTGCGCAACACCGCCGCTGCCCCACCCTCGGCCGACACAGTGTGACTTCGCATGGGATAGACCTTGGAGATGATTGCCACGCGCACGCGTGTGTCAGCTTCCACGGCGGCAATAGCGGCGCGAAGTCCCGCGGCGCCACCCCCCACGATCACAATGTCAGTGTCGATGACATCCATTGATGAAGGCTCCCAACGCTTAGTCCTTCCTGACTTGCACCCGCGCCACGGTGCGCATCGCCGCCAGTGTGCCGACGATAGCCGAACCGTAGCAGATCCAGGCAATGGGACGGCGTGCGCCACTGATGCCGAAGTCCATCACGTAGTAGCGGAACCGGTGCGCCCAGTGAAAGAACGAGAGTGACGTGAGTGCCAGCACGTACAGTGCCACAAGCGGCTGTGACACGAGCCGGCGTGTCCGATCGTAACTTGCCGTTGCTACCGGCAAACCGACGGCTTCGAACAAGTGCTGGAAGGCGACATGAGCCGGCACGAACAGGGCAGTCAGCACGCCGCCCGCAGCAAAGAGACTCCACCACAGCGGTTCTGTTGGGTCTGCAGCTGCCATCCTACGCGCTGACATCTCGTCGCACCTCCTCTGGAGCTCCTCTGCCTTGCCAACGCGCCAGCAGCACCAACAACACGGCTTGTGATGCCGCTGCCCACCCGGCGAACGCCCCGCCGATAATGGCTCGCTCGGGCACCAAGTGTCCACCCACGTGCACTGTAGGGCCCTTGCCCGCCGCTCGTAGAAACGTCACAGAATGAATCGCTGCCAGCCCCAGCACGAGCAGATTGAACACAAGCCATTTCGGACGCTGCTGCGTCTTGACAAATGCCCCGTAGGCTTCCGGTCCGCGCCGCAGGCTCCGCAGCTGTGCCAGCAAGCGCAGCGACCAGAGCGCGTTGGTGACACTGGAAAGCTCGCGAAGCATGTACAGCGTGTAGCGCCGGTTTGACCGCCACCACGCAGCCGGAAGGCCCGGGCGTCGTGGTGAGTGGTACCTTGCCGGTGGGCTGGCGATGTCTCGTATCCAGCGCCCCGTTGCGCTCACGCTGCTCACGGCTGTTTGGCCCATGGCAGCAAAATCTCCTTGTAGCGTTGCATAGTGCGATCGAATTTCGTCTGCTGAATAGCCTTGGCAGGATCAACGCTTTTCGGACAAACGGCAGAGCACTCGCCCACGAACGTGCAATCCCATATGCCCTCGCTCGTTGCCAGAATCTTCAGCCGTTCGGCTTTACCCTGGTCGCGCGAATCCAGGTTATAGCGGCGGCCGAGGGCTATCGCGGCCGGGCCAAGGAAGCTAGGCTCCATCGCATACACTGGGCACGCAGCGTAGCACAACATGCAGTTGATGCAGGCGCTGTACTGGTGATACTCGTCCAGCTCCGCCGGTGTCTGCAGGTAGGTTCCAGCTGCCAGCGGTGCCTCAGAGCGGCGAATGATCCAGGGCTTGACCGCCTCCAGTTTGTGCAGAAAGTCGGTCATGTCGATTACGAGGTCGCGAATCACTGGGAAGTTCGCCAGGGGCTCCACGATGACCTCGGCCGGGTTGTAGTCGCGCAAGAACGCCGCGCAGGTGAGCGTCGGCGTGCCGTTGACTGTCATGCCGCAGCTCCCGCAGATGCCCATGCGGCACGACCACCGAAACGTGAGCGAGCCATCTACATAGCTCTTGATGTAGTTGAGCGCATCGAGCACGACCATATCATCGCGATACGGGATCGTGTATGCCTGCATGCGTGGCGCGGCATCAACCTCGGGAGAGTAGCGAGTCGCGCTGAGCGTAACTGTGCGATCGAGCGTCACCGCGAACCTCGTCTAACTATTTAGCTGCCTGTCGGCGCGGCACTTCTGACCATGGTCATTTGAAAACCGTAGCACATCGCAGGTTAAGACTTATGCGCGAAAGTTCCATACAATGGATCACAGCGGCAAAGTACTCGATCGCCACTCGCAACCTGAAGAGCAATGGAGGCGGGTTGTGCCCTCACCAATCAGACCCGGCCATCCGGCGCGGGGCGCACAGCGGCGGCTTCAATCCCCATGAAGTTTGCTGCTCAAGACTTGCCTAATCGCCGACCCCAACCGGCGGATCGCCTCGCCACGAAGGTCGCCAATCCGGATAGGTCCCCGGCGCCTGCAGTGCCACGGCCATTATTCCCATCATTTGGCGAATGGTGCTTGTTCTTGTTGCAGGTTGTGTTGGTGGCCGGGATCGAGGTCAGCGACGACTTGCTGCGCGGACTGGTGTTCCCGCGGGCCATACCGCCGACCGTGGCCAATGCGTTCCGAGTCGTGCAGTTTGAGCAAAACCACGGTTTCTGGATAGAGCCCGGAGTCCAGCACTTCTTCGAGCAGAGCCACACCGTGCTCGGTGTGGTCGTCGCCTGGCCTGACGTTGTGCCCCTGGCGAATTCGCTCTACGGCATCGCGCATGGCTTGGTCACCGCAATTGTCGTCGCCTGGGTCTACTGGCGCCGGCCCAACATATTCCCCTTCGTGCGCAACGTTTTCGCGTTTGGCACTGCGCTTTCCGTGGTGACCTACAACCTGTTTCCGGTGGCGCCACCACGGTTGATGTCAGGCTTGTACTACGACGGCAAGCCGTACCACTTCGTGGATACGGTCTTCGTCGACGGCGGTGTGAACCTGAGCTTCGACAAGTATGCTGCCATGCCGAGTCTCCATATTGTATGGGCGCTGATCACGGGCTTCACCCTTATTCTGCTGGCCCGGCCACTGCTCGCCCGTCTCATTGGAGTAGCCCATCCAATCCTCATCTTCGTGGCAGTTATCATCACCGGCAATCACTACATTTCCGACTGTCTCGGCGGTGCGGTGATCGTGGTCATTGCCTACCTGCTGGCGCTGTTCGTCTCTCGCTGGAGCAGCGTGGCCAATTTTGGCGGAAGGAAAGTTGCTACGGACGCGCGGCCAGCAGGCTTGCGTACGTGACTGGTCGCCGGGTGTGCAGGAGGTCTTGCAACGTCGTGAAAGCCCGTGCGCAGTCGGGCGACTCTTGGGCGCCCTGTGGGTGAAAGAAGATCTTGGCAGCAGGGGCGTGGCTTGCCAGGATGCCGCATGCTCGGCTGCCCAGGCGAATGAGCCGCTCCTGCGTCGCATCGGCGCCCATATACCCGCTCCATGGGGTGAGCAGCCGGCGTCCCGTCGAGATATCCAGCAGCGTCAGCATCGAGACGCAGTAACGAAGCCCGCACTTTCGTAACTGCGGCACCAGCCCGGATCCGGCAAGCCAGCCGGGTGCGCAGAAACCCTGGATATCGAGGCCCTCGTCTAGAAGCGTCTGGCGACCCGTGGCGAGGCGCTGCGCCATCTCGCGATCGTCGAGCGTAGCGAACTCTGCTATCGTCGGCGCAAACAGGCGCGCCCGCAGCGCCGTGAGTCCCCAGCCGCTGACCGGTCTTGCGATGCGGTGCGTGAACCCATGCAGCACGATTTCCGAGCCGGCGGCTTGCTCGCGACGTAGCATGGCCACAAAGTCTGGGTACTCGCGAATGTCACATTGACCGTCCTCGTTGGGGATGACCTTGAGGACTCGCGGTCGTGCGCCCAGCGCATCGCACCGATTGAGCAGGTATCGCACCTGTTCAATGTGCGATGGTGCCACATCGTGAACCGAGACTATGAGCTTGCCCTGTGCGCGCATGTGGCTCAGCTGGAGAACTCGTACACGGTCGATGAATCGAACGTCTGGCCCGGGCGAAGCACTGTGCTGGGGAAGTGCGCGTGGTTAGGTGAGTCGGGAAAGTGCTGCGTCTCGAGTGCGAAGGCATCTCCTTGCCGATAGCACCGGCCGCTTGTGCCTGCAAAAACTCCTCTCAGGAAGTTCCCGGTGTAAAGCTGTATTCCTGGCTCGGTCGTGAAACAACGAAGAGTCCGCCCAGTGCCCGGTTCATGGACCGTTGCTGCCAGCACCAACGATCTGTCGTGCGGGCTCACCCGGTTGAGCACGTAGTTGTGGTCGAAGCCCGCCGCCAGGCAAACTTGTCGCGCGTCGGACCGAATGTGCTTGCCAATCGGCGTCGGCTTGACAAAATCGAGCGGTGTGCCAGCCACGGCTTCGAGCGCGCCCGTGGGGAGCAGCTGCTCGTCAATCGGGGCGTAGCTGCCTGCATTGAGCTGCAGCACATGGCCGTACACATCCCCCGAACCTTCGCCGGCAAGATTGAAGTACGTGTGATTCGTCAGGTTGATGACCGTTGGGGCATCGGTAGTGGCCTGGTAGTGAATGTGAATGGCATTCTCGCTCGTCAGCGTGTAGGTAACGGCAACCTGAAGGTTGCCGGGATACCCTTCCTCACCATCCGGGCTAAGGCGGCTAAGCCGGACCCCGGCAACCTTGCCGTCACTGAGAGTCTCCGCCGTCCAGACACGCTGGTCGAAGCCCACGTTTCCACCGTGCAGGGAATTCAGCCCAACGTTCGCCGGCGCCCGGTAGGTGACGCCATCCAGTACATAGGAACCGCCTGCAACGCGATTCGCATAGCGACCGATGATCGAACCAAAGTACACGTCGACGTGGTCGAGGTAGCCTTGCAGGTTGGAAAACCCGAGTGCGACGTTGCCCAAAATGCCATACGCATCCGGAACCCAGATCGACTGGATGATGCCGCCGTAGTTTGTGATGCCGACCTTCATGCCCTTGCCGTTAGTTATCGTGAAAAGCTTTACGGGCTCATCTCCGACCACGCCGAACGGTTCAACCGTAATGTTTGCTGTTTCGCGGGCCATCTCCACCGCCGTTACTATCTCGAAGCGCACCCCTACTACACTCAGCGTGCACCCACTTCGCTTAGGTATTGTAACCATTTGCAGGTGCCCCCGACCCAACGTTTCCGCATCGTCTGCCGGCAGCGCCTGGTATGATCATAGTTCCGGACGATTTGGCTGAGCAAGGGGTAACCGATGAAGGGCAGACCGTCGTATCTTGCCGCTCTCGAGGAGCGCGTGCTGGTGTTCTTTGGCTCCAACGGAACATCAATCCAGCGCTATGAGCTCAGTGCGGCCGATTTCGGCGGCAAAGAAGGTTGCAATGATTATCTGGTGCTGACTCGCCCCGATGTTGTTCGGGAGATCCAGGCTTCGTTTCTGGCAGTAGGCTGCGATGTGATTGACACCAATACCTTCAATGCCACATGTCTGCGCCTGAAGGAGTATGGGCTTGGCGATCGTGTGCGCGAGGTGAACCTTGCCGCTGCCCGGCTGTCGCGCAGTGTGGCCGACCAATACAGTACCGACTCTAAGCCTCGCTTCGTGGCTGGTCTATTGGGGCCGACCGGCATGCTACCGTCCAGCGACGACCCCATGCTGGGAAATATGTCCTTTGCTCGGCTTGTAGAGATATATGCGGAGCAGGCAGCCGCGCTGATCGAAGGCGGCGTGGACCTGCTTAGCATCGAAACCGTGCAGGATATTCTCGAGCTTAGAGCCGCCGTCGCCGGTGCTCGGCGCGCCATGGCACTCGAGAGGCGGAGGGTGCCGATCCAAACGCAGGTGACCCTCGATCCGAGCGGACGCATGCTGATGGGGACTGACATTCGGGCAGCCATGGTCATCATGGAAGCAATGGGCGCCGACGTGATCGGGCTGAATTGCAGCACCGGGCCGGAGCATATGCGTGAGCCGGTACGCTACCTCACCGAGAACTGCACACGGCCGGTCTCGGTGATTCCGAATGCCGGCATCCCGATCAACGTTGGCGGCAAGGCTGTGTTTCCTTTGGAGCCGGCGCCGATGGCCGCCGCGCTTTTTCAGTTCGTGCATGAACTGGGTGCGAACGTTGTCGGAGGCTGCTGCGGCACGACCCCAGAACACCTCCGGCTGGTGGTCGAGGCGGTGGGTGTGCGGCCTCCTAAGCCGTTGCGGCGCTACCATCCGCCGATGGTCGCAGGCGCGATTCGCGCCGTGGAGCTGCATCAGGAGCCGGCCCCCCTGCTGGTAGGTGAGCGCGTCAACGCACAAGGCAGTCGTGCCGCGAAGCGCATGGTGCTGGCCGACGATTTTGATGGATTGGTGGGTCTGGGGCGCCAGCAGGTCGAAGGCGGCGCGCATACGCTCGACGTGCAAGTGGCCGTGACCGAACGCGCCGACGAGGCGGAGTTCATGCGCAAGCTGGTCAAGAAGCTTTCTACGGCTGTAGAAGCACCCCTCGTCATTGACAGCACGGAAGCCGGCGTGGTGCAGATGGCACTCGAGCAGTATCCCGGACGTGCCATTGTAAACTCCATCAACATGGAGAATGGGCGCCAGCGCATCGACGCCGTGCTCCCCCTCATCAAGGCCCATGGCGCCGCCGTCGTGGCGATGACGATCGACGAGCAGGGCATGGCGCATACCGGCGCGCGGAAGCTGGAGGTCGCCCAGCGCATTCACGACATCGCGGTACGCGAGTTCGGCCTACGGGCCGAGGACCTGATATTCGATCCGCTCACGTTCACACTCTCGACCGGCCAGGAGGAACTACGGCCTTCCGCCACCGAGACCTTGGAGGGCATCCGGCTGATCAAGCGCGCGCTGCGTGGCGTTCTCACTGTACTGGGCGTGAGCAACGTCTCGTTCGGGCTGTCGCCAAACGCGCGTGCCGTGCTGAACAGCGTGTTCCTGTACCACGCGGTCGAGGCTGGGCTGGATCTGGCCATAGTCAACCCCAAGGATGTGCTGCCGTATGCCGAAATCCCGGCCCAGCAGCGAGAGCTGGCCGACGACCTCGTGTTCGATCGCCGCCCAGACGCGCTGGCGCGCCTCATCGAGTACTTCCAGAGCAGCGCCGCGCCGTCGGCCCAGAATGGGTCCGAGGTGGATGTGCTCGCTGGGATGAGTGCCGAGCAGCGAATCCACTACCAGATTCTGCATCGCAAGAAAGATGGCATCGAAGGACTCATCGACGAGGCGCTCAGGCGCCACAGTGCGGTTGAAGTGCTCAACGAGATCCTGCTGCCGGCGATGAAAGACGTCGGGGACAAGTTCGGTGCTGGAGAGCTCATTCTGCCGTTTGTGCTGCAGAGCGCGGAGGTAATGAAGCGCGCGGTGGCTTACTTGGAGAACTTCCTCGAGCGGAAGGCAGGGCACGGGAAGGGCTCTGTGGTGCTGGCTACCGTGTTTGGCGACGTGCATGACATCGGCAAGAACCTCGTCAACACCATACTCTCGAACAACGGCTACGTGGTGCATGATTTGGGCAAGCAAGTGCCTGTCAACGTGATCCTGGACAAGGCCGAGGAGGTCGGGGCAGGGGCCATCGGACTGTCTGCCCTGCTCGTATCCACCTCAAAGCAGATGAGCCTTTGCGTGCAGGAGCTGGTTCATCGCGGGCTCAGCTATCCGGTGCTCATTGGCGGTGCCGCGATTAACCGCGAATTCAGCCGCCGCGTCGCCCTGCCGGATGGCAAGACTCCCTATGAGCCGGGCGTGTTCTACTGCAAGGACGCCTTCGAGGGCCTCGAGGTCATGGATGCGCTCCAGGATCCGGTTCGGCGGCGGGCACTCGCAGCGAAAGCACGCACCGAGCCTTTGCACTCTCCTGCCGAGGCTTCGTCACGATCACAGCCTGCCTCCGGTCGGAACCTGGGCGAGCCGCGCTCTCATGTGGCACCCGCGGAGATTCCCACCCCGCCCTTCTGGGGCACACGCGTGATCGAGGATATTGACCTGGCGCGTGTATTCAAGCACCTTGCACTCCGCTCGCTATTCCGCCTGTCCTGGGGAGCCAAGAATACCGGTGGGGCCGATTGGATCCATTTGCTGAAGGACGACTTCATGCCTCGCCTGCGCCGCATGCAGCGCGATGCCGCCGAATCCGGCTGGATGCAGCCTCGGGCCGTCTACGGCTATTTCCCCTGTCTGCGCGACGGCGATGACCTGGTAATCCTGTCAGCCGATGGGCGCCAAGCCGAGATTGAGCGATTCGTGTTTCCGCGTCAGACCGGCGAGCAAAGCCTGTGCATTAGCGACTACTTCAGCGCCGACTCGGCGCGGCCTGATACGGTAGCCTTCCAGGTGGTCACGATCGGCAGGGAAGCCACCGAACTGACGGAACGGTTGCAGGCACAGAGCGACTACTCAGCCGGCTACTACGCTCATGGCCTGAGCGTGGAGACGGCAGAAGCACTGGCCGAGTACGTGCACCGGCATATCAGGCGCGAACTCGGTGTGCGTCCGGCACAGGGCAAGCGCTATTCCTGGGGCTACCCGGCGTGCCCGGAGCTCGCCGAGCATGCGAAGGTGTATCGGCTGCTGCAGGCCGAACGCGTCGGGGTGCACCTGACCACGGCATTCCAGCTTGTGCCAGAGCAATCGACCATGGCTATCGTGGCGCACCATCCGCAGGCGCGCTACTTCTCAGTGCGCGCGGCGCGAGAGGAGTAGGTCACAAATCAATCGAGCTCGACCGATTGCGGCCTTGCAGCTTCGCCTGCTGGAGGAATGTTTCGGCGTCGGCCACCATCTTCTCGTGATTAAGCGCGTCTACCCAGTCTGTCACGCCGATGCTGACTGTCACCTGCATGCCCTCAGCGATGCTGGTCCAGTCATACTCGGCCACGTGCAAGCGAAGGCGCTCGCATACCGCGAGACCCATGTGCGCGGAGGTATTGGGCATCAGAATCACGAACTCGTCGCCGCCGTAGCGGCCAACGACGTCGACGCCGCGCACGTTTGATGCGAATACCTTCGCCACAATCCTAAGCACCTCGTCGCCGGCCTGGTGGCCGAAACGGTCGTTGATCTTCTGGAGCAGGTCGACGTCTACCACCGCAATGCTCAGCGGCTGGCCATAACGCTTGGCTCGCTCGAATTCCCGAGCAAGCTCTGCGTTGGTCGCTCGGCGGTTCAACACGCCGGTCAAAGCGTCGTGCTGTGAAAGATGCTCCATGGTTTCGGCGTGCGCCTTGTTGTATTCGATCTGCTGTTGTCTGAGCTTCTCCGTCTCGGCAACCAGCCGGTCCAGCTCTTGCAGCCGCTCAGCGGTGCGGCGCTGCAGCTCCTTGTCGAACCGCTCATTGAAGCGCGCTTCATCTGCCGCCTGCGCCTTCATCTCGCGAACCACCGTAAACGGCAATTCCAAAGGATTGCCCCAGGCACCATCTTCATGGCATGCGGCTACCCTGAACACGAACTGGCCCGGTCGCAGATTGGTAAAGCGTCGAGTCCGCTGGGTAGTTGGTGGCGACCAACCCGGCTCCTGGCCCTGGAGCTGGGTCCTGTACAGCACCCGGCCGGGTGCCGTGTAGTTGGCGGAGCCGAATTCAAACTGGAGGTCGTACAGGCTGTCTTCCAGAACGAAGCCCGGATCGAATTCCCAGGCTACTCCCTGTACATAGAACCCAGACAGATACACTGGGCTCGACACGCTCGCGACGCCCGCGCCCTGAGCATGCGCGCACAGCGAAGACAAGCCTGCGGCATCATGCTGGTCCGGCGTCAAAGCCCCAGGCAGCTCGAGCAACCCGGAGGTGGTCCCGGCCCACATCCTTCCCTGCTCGTCGCAGAACAGCACCGGCGCCACGCCGTCGACGGGTAGGCCGTCCGCTGCACCGACGCTGCCTGACGATGTCCCATCGGCGAACACTGAGGCCCCACCAGGAAGCCCTACCCATATCCGGCCGAAGCGATCAGGAACGCATGTGCCGACGGGGGCGCCGCAATCGTGCACACTCCGTACGGTAGTGTCGAAGTTTTGACCGCTATCAAGTTGAAAGAGTTTTCCATCACTGGTGCCGGCCCAGATGACACCGGCCGGATCGCAGCATACGCTAGTCACGTCCCAAGGCGCTGATTCCGCAAGGCCGGTGATGGCGTGAATCGGGCCGTCGGCGGTAACGACTGCCAGCCCGGCATCTGTGCCAAGCCACACGCTCCCCTCACGACCGCTGCAGAGGCAGCGCACGCAGTTCGAAGGCAGGCCGTCGACCGTGGATAGCCGTCTGACCACTTTGCCGCCCTCGATCACGGCAGCCCCAGACGGCGTTGCCACCCAAAGTCGCCCCGCGCCATCACGCGCGAGCGCGTGCACGGTTCTGCTCGGCAGGCCGTTGGCGTCCGTCAGGCTTGCCTCAAAACGAGAGCCTACGGGCAAGACGCGGACTGCCGCAACCCCGGCATTATCCGTACCAACCCACAGGGTGGAATCATCTGAGATGCACAGGCAGTTGATTTGGCGTTCCCGCAGCTCGACGAGCGTGCTAGGGATTGACCAGACGAGGCCATCGAACAGGTGCAGGCCGTTCGGGGTCCCAATCCATATGCACGCCGCACGATCTTGCGCTAAGCTCAGAACGTGCTGGCTTGACAGCTCCCGAGGGTCGACGTAGCGCCGTGCCCGCCCCGAGAGGACAGCCGTACAAACCGCGGATGACACTGCCTCTGGAATATTCACTCAGTTCTACCTTGCTGCTTCACGTGCGGACGGAACTCGCGTAAGCGCACCCTGCTAATGAATGTAGCCGTAACCACAGTGACTCGCCCATCGCCGTGCAGCCTTGGTGGTCTTGACACGTGCACGGTGCTTCGCGCAAGATGACCACGATGGGCATGCGTCGAAGTCACGCGGATGCTCGTGACTCGGCCCATCGTTCAAGCGCGATGAAAGGGGGACGCATGGCGCCTCCCAACCCACCCCCCATGCACTTGCTGATAATCGAAGACGATCCCTTCCATGTTGGCCAGCTACGCACCATGGCGGCTGACACCCGTTCGACATCGGTGCGCGTGTCCCACTGCCGGCTGGCCGCGGACGCGTTGAGCTTTCTTGCCAAACAGGCGTGTGACGTCGTGCTGCTCGACCTTGGCGTCGGTGACCTGGGTGGACCGGAGGGCGTGGCTCGCCTGCACGAGGCCGCTCCACGTGTCCCGATCGTCGTCCAAGGTAGAAGCGAGCTAGAGGCGCTCGAGGCGGTCGGCTCGCGCTTCGGCGCCTACTACCACCTGGTCAAGGGCCACCTTAGCGCCGATGAATTGATGCGCACGCTAATGCTTGCCATCAAGCGGCGACGCATGGAAGACCAGCTGCGACGCAAGGCCGACTGAACTCGTGCGCGTCGTCGTGGCCGCCACGGGACGCGCTATACCGGGACTTCAGCGGCCTCGCGCACCCGGTTGCGCCCCTCTTGCTTTGCCTGATACAGCGCCTTGTCGGCTGACGCGACGAGCGACTGTGCTTCGATCCCCAAGCGCGGCACAATGGCGGCGACGCCCACGCTCACCGTGACAAAGCTGCTGATCTGCGAGGTCATGTGGGGGATTTCTTCAGATGCCACGTGGGCACGCACACGGTAGGCCACCGTCTTGGCGTCGGACAGCTTCGTGCCGGGCAAGATGACGGAGAACTCCTCACCGCCATAGCGCGCTACCAGATCGACCGGCCTGTGCACGCAGCCTTGCAGCGTGCGAGCCACCGTCTGCAAGCAGGAGTCGCCGCCTTGGTGCCCGTACGCGTCGTTGTAGCCTTTGAAGAAGTCGATGTCGATCATCAATACCGCGAGAGAGGTCCCGTCCCGCGACGCACGGCCCCACTCCTCCGCGAGGACCCTGTCGAATTCACGCCGATTGGCCACACCGGTTAGCGCGTCAGTTATCGCGGCATGGTGCAGTAGGCCATTCGCGGTCTCGAGCTGATTGAGGGCTTGTATGAGATCGCGTTCGCGCGCCTTGCGCTGATCGATTTCACTCTTGAGCCGCAGGGCCGACCGCACTCGCGCCAGGAACTCGGGCTTATGCACCGGCTTGGAGATGTAGTCCATGGCGCCGGCTTCAAACGCCTCGGGCAAGTCGGTCGGCGACACGCTCCCGGTCACCATAATGATTGGGGTATCTTGGAGCGCCGGCACGGCGAGTATGTGCCGGATGGCCGTGATGCCGTCCATCCCCGGCATTGCCGTATCCATCAGGATAAGATCTACGTCCGTGGCTGGCGTCCCAGAATCCATTCCCAGGCGCGCAAACGCAGCTGGAACCGATTCGGCCGGGTCGATATCCGGGTAGCCCGCCTCGTTCAGTATCTCTGCCAGCATCAGTCGCACCACGCGGCTGTCGTCGACTAACAATATGCTCATATCACACCTGTCACCTTTTCTTCGCAGCGCGGTCGCCGGCCGCCAGCAAGGCGTGTGCCGTCTCTGTCAAGTGCTTCTCACCGTATGTGCCTTTCCGGACACAGACACGCGCACCGGCGGGCAAGGCCCCCGGCTGCCGTTCGGCAGGTTGCTCACGAGTCATGACGATGATGGGAATGCCTGATCCCGGCATCGCCTCGCGCAGTTTGGCGGCCAGGTGGCAGACTTGGTCGTCGTCCTGGCCGATCCCTGTCACGATCAGGGCATAGGCGTGGCTCGGTACTCTAGCCAGTACTTCCTCATGGCTCGACACTGCCTCGACGGCGTAACCAGCATCCTCGAGCTGCATGGTCTCGAGGAGACGCACCGTTGCCGAGTCTTCCACAAGCAGTGCCCTGGGTCGCACGCTCGTATCGCCTGCCGTGGCCGGGACGCTGCTGGCGGTCGCTTGCTGCGCGCCGGCCTCACGACGAAGGGCGGGCGAGACGCCCGCGCCCCCGGAGACGTCCGGGCCTGTAGTGGTACGCGCGCGCTGATCTGACTGTGTCGCCGGCTTTACGGCATAGGACCGCAACGCGGCACAGAGCTGGGAGATTTCGGCATCCGCTACTGGTACCCCGGCCACCGGATTCTGTATTAGCTCGCGAATCTTGTCGAGCGCCTTGAAAACGAGGTCTGCCGTTTTCGCATCCAGAGGCTGGCGTGCATCGCGCAGGTAGACCAGCACTTCCTCCATCGCGTGGGCAATCTCGCGGACCAGCTGCAGGTCGAGCATAGCTGCACTGCCCTTGATCGTGTGTGCCGAAAGGAACATGGCTCGCACGGGCTCGAGTGCCGCTGGGTCACGCTCGAGTTTCAACAACTCGCTGGTCAGCTTGTCAAGGTGCTCGGCAGCCTCGGCCTGAAACTCCTCGAGAATCGCGCTCATGCCGGGTCCCACTTATGCCCTCCTTGCCCGCGCGCTAACGAAGTAAGTAGCGGTGCGATTGCGCTCGGCGGCAGGACATAATCGACGACTCCCATGCCGATTGCCGCGGCCGGCATGCCAAAGACGACCGAGCTCGCCTCGTCCTGCGCCACCGTCAGCGCACCTGCCCTCTTCATCTCGCGCAAACCGCTGGCCCCATCGTCGCCCATGCCCGTCAGGAGCACGCCCACCGCCATGGCCCCGTACTCGGCGGCCACTGCTTCGAAAAGCACCGTCGCGGACGGCCGGTGACCACGGATTGGAGGGTCGTCCAGCAGCACAAGCTCACGCCGCTTCACACCCAGATGGTGACCCTGGGGTGCAAAGTAGATCCCGGGCTGGCCGAGCGTCATGCCTGTTTGGGCGAGCTCGACCGGCAGCGAGCACATTGGCCTCAGCCAGTTGACCATGGAGTCCATAAAGTCGGCTGCGATATGCTGCACGACGAGCACAGGTAGGGCATATTCGCCGGGAAGCGCCGTCAGAATCTCTTGCAGCGCCTGTGGGCCGCCTGTCGATGCGCCGATTGCCACTACCTCGCAGGCGCGGTGGTGCACCTGCGGTGCCGGTGGCTCAAGAGCGGCGTTGGCCGTCTTGAGCCGGTCTGGTGCCCAGCGTCGCACGAGCTTCACGGCGGCCATGGTCTTGATTGTCTGCACCAGCTTGCGTTTGTCCTGTTCGAAGCTTGGTCCCGGCAGCGGCTTGGTAACGACGGCTAGCACCCCTGAGTTGGAAGCTCGATTGATGAGGGTCGTGATGGCGACGGTCTCGGTGACCATGACGATCGGTGTCGGCGTTTCCTGCATGATGCGCTGGCTCGCCTGCACCCCATCCATCTCCGGCATGTTGTAGTCCATCACGATCACATCGGGCTTCAGCGCAGCAGCCGATCGCACAGCTTCAGCGCCGTTCGCCGCCACGCCTGCTACCGTGATCCCGGCTTCAGCCTCGAAGATGCTGACCAGCACCGTTCGCTGTACGGATGAGTCATCGGCCACCAGCACGCGTAGTGGCTTAGTCGTGCCCGCTTGTTGAGCCGGTAGTGTCACGCGATTAGTCTCCCCACGGTGTCGAGCAGCTGGCCCTGCTCGAACTGGCCCTTCACGATGTAGGCGTCGGCGCCTACCTGAACACCTCGCTCGCGATAGTCCGTCGTGGCCATCGAGGTTACGAGAATCACCGGGATGTGCCGCAGCTGCTCATCGCGCCGGATTTCGGTGGTCAGGCCAAACCCGTCGAGGCCTGGCATCTGGACGTCCGACACCACGAGATCGATCAACTCAGTCCGCAGCAGCTTGAGAGCTTCGTTCCCATCGGCAGCCACGAATGTCTGATAGCCTGCCACGTCGAGTATGCTGCGCTCGAGCGTGCGCGTGGGCAGCGAATCATCCACCACTAGCACGCTTCGCGGCCGTGCCGTGGCCGGCGCCTGCTCCTTTTCAGCTTGCACACGTTTCCCACTGGCCCCAACGAGCTTCAGAGCTGTACGCATAAGATCGGTCGGATTCAGGATTGCCACGGTTTGTCCCGTGCCAAGTATCGTTGCGCCGGCAACATTCCTCACGCGGCGAAGCGGCCATGCCAGCTGCTTGACCACTATCTCCTGCTCACCGACCAGCTGGTCCACCAGCAGTGCCGCTCGAGCATCATCGCTGCGCAAGACAAAGAAGGGCCGGCTTTGCGCTGCCTCCGGGTCGCTGCCTGCACTGCGAGGCCTTTCCAGCACATCGGCCAGCTCCACGGCCGGCACCGGGTGGCCGTCTACTGCCACCACCATCCGACCCTGAAGATGCAGCAGCTTGGGCTCTTTGACCCGCGCGGTGCGCTCGATTGGCTTTGACGGTACGGCAAAGAGCTGGCCATTTTGCTCGACGAGTATTGCTCGCATCGTCGCCAGCGTTAGCGGCACGTGGATCGAGAACCTGGTCCCTGCACCGGGGGCGCTGCTGATCGCAATCTGGCCACCAAGCTGATCCAGATGCTGCCGCACCACATCCATGCCCACGCCCCGCCCCGATACCTCGGTCGCCGTGGTCCTGGTAGAGAACCCGGCCCGGAAGATCAGGTCGATCGCGGCCTGATCATCCAGCGATTGCGCCTGCTCTTCCGGCATCAATCACGGCGCTCGCGCGCAACTGCGGCGGAAGCAAGCCGGCGCCATCATCTTCGACCTCGACCTCGAGCGCACCTCCACGCTGCGTTGCAGTGAGCCGTACCGTGCCAGTGCGTGGCTTGCCCAGCGCCAGACGCTTGTCAGGCGGCTCTATGCCGTGATCCACCGCGTTGCGCACCATGTGGAGCAGCGGATCTCTGAGGACTTCGAGGATCTTGCGGTCGATTTCCGTGCGCTGACCCGACAGCAGCAGCCGCACGTCTTTGCTCTCGCTCCGCGCCAGGTCCCGGACCGTGCGCTCGAGCGGTACGAAGATGGTCGACACGGGCAGCAGGCGCACGGCCTGAACGTCTCCTTCCAGACCGTGCGTCACAAGCGAGATCTGGCTCACATCATGCTGCATCTGCGACACGATCGTCTCGACTTGGCGGCACATCTGCCTGACGCGTTCTTCCGCGTTCTCCGTGAACCGAAGCAGCGCCTCGAGCTCGCGGCTCTCGCTCTCTGAGCGCGACTTCGCTGTCCCGGACAGTCTGCGTAGCGAGGTTCGCATGCTTCGACACGCGCGCCACTCGCGACGCCAGGCAAGCATCGAGTCTCTAAAAGCGCGAATTTCAGTGAGCCGTTGGGCAATCCGGATATTTACCACCGCAAGCTCCCCGGCTTGCGCCAGCAGGGCATCCAGCTTCTCAATCGAGACGCGAATGCTCTCCCCGGCCTGCCCGGTAGGGCGCAAGTCCTGCGCACCCTTATCTGGCGTTCCGCTGGACCTGGTAGCTACGCGCGAGGCGGGCGCCGTGCTTACGGGTATCGTAGCCGCCACGGCGCCTCCATCGCCGACGGCGTTGGGCCTGGATGTGGTAACGCGCGCAGGTGGGCCAGGCGGGGTGTCAGGAAGGCTCGCGGAGCCGTCACCTGGGGTAGGCTTGCCGGCTGACTCTTCACCTACAGACTGGCTGCTCGGCGGCTCGAGCAGGATGGTGGGGAATGGGGACGCGGGCACTTCGGTGTCGGAGCGGCCAAGCCGCCGCAGACAGTCCACCGCTCCGCGCGCCGCGTCGAGCCAGGCCCGCGACGGCCGGCTGCCGGCTGCCCGCCCCGTGGCAGCTGCCTGCGCCAGCTGCTGGGCCCACCGTTCTGCTTCTTCGAGTCCTACCGTCCGTGCAGCGTCGCATAGGCACAGCAGCTCGTGGCACAGCGAGTCAAACACCTTGCCGCGAGCCGAGGCTACGGCGTCGCTCCGTTCCAGGACGCGGAGGCCCTGGTCTATGGCCGCGGTGCGCTCGTTCAGCTCATCGCAAAACGTCGCCCACAGCTGCTCCCAGCGCGTCATGTGCTCCATTGGCCGGTCCTTTGGTACCCTACGCTTTGAATTGCTCAACGATTTGAATGAGCTGCGACGCCAGGCTGGCCAGGTGCTCCGCCGCCTGCTCAGTGCTCTTGGTTGCTGCCAGCGTCTGGGTCGTCGCTTGGTTGATATTGGTCATAGCCACGGCGATCTGCTCCATTCCCACGAAGTGCTGATCCACCGAAGCCCCAATCTGAATTGCCGACTGCGACGCTTGCTCGATGGCGCTTGCCAGCTCGTTGATGGTGAAGCCGGCGCCTTCGAGCAAAGCACTACCCGCGTCGACACCCTTAGTTCCTTGCTCCGTGGCCATCACCGCGGCGTTGGTGGCGCGCTGAATGTCCGACAGAATTGTGCGCACCTGGGCCGTGGCGGCTTTGGACTGCTCGGCCAGGGTGCGAATCTCATTGGCGACTACAGTAAAGCCTCGCCCGTGCTCGCCGGCCCGGCTGGCCTCGATCGCCGCATTGAGCGCCAGCAGATTGGACTGATCGGCCAGGTCATTGACCGTGGCAATGATCTCACCGATCTGCTGGCTTTGCTCGGACAGCGCCAGGATATTCTCGGCGATGGACTGCACCTTCAGGCGGATGTCGTTCATCCCGGTAGTCACATGATTGACCGCGGCGACGCCATCCGCCGCGATCCCGTTGGCTTGCTGTGCGCTCCTGGTTACAGCGTCGGCAATCTGCACGGTCTGCTCGGCGGAGGCTTTGACCTCGGCCACTGTGGCCGTGGTTTCGGCAATTGCCGCCGACTGCTCGTGAGCGCCCGAAGCCTGCTGCGCGGCCATGGCCAAGATCTCGGAGCTTGCTGCCGAGAGGCTTTGCGACCAAATCTTCAGCTCGCTAAGCAGCGCGCGCTGGTTGTCGATCATCCGCTGGAAAGCCGAACCGAGGACGTCGTCCTTGGACCTGGGTGTCACTGCAACCTCGAGGTTGCCATCGGCAATAGCATCGGCGGCATCGGCCATGCCGCGCTGGATCTCGATCATCCGCTGGAAAGCCGAACCCAGCGCATCGTCCTCAGACCTGGGCGTCACCTCAATACCCAGATTGCCGTCCGCGATCGCGTTAGCAGCTCCTGTCATGGCGCGCAGGTAGTCCACGAGGCTGCCAAATGCAGATCCTAATCGGCCGATTTCGTCGCGGCGCACATGGATAGCCATGCGCTGGCCTGGCGGCTGGAGGAGGTCAGCCACGTGGATGTCGCCCACTGCCAGGTGGCCGGCTGCGCGATCCAGGCGCTGCAGCGGCAGCGCAATGCTGCGCGCAATGACCGTGACCATGCCGATGCTGAGAAGCACGGCGAGAGCCCCCAGCCCAGTGCTAAGAACGAGTACGAGACGCGCAGCATCTTGTTCCTGCTGCGTGGTCTGAGTGATCTCCTGTTGGACAGCGGCAATGTAGACCGATTCGGATTGCAGGGCCGGGAGGAAAGGAACGGTCGTGTAGTTGTAGGCGGCCTTGAGGTAGTGCCTGGCACGATCCTCCGCGAATACCACCTCGTTTCCGAACAAGTATCCGTCGTCGCCCGTGAAAACATCGTGTGTCTGGGCGTCTAGCTTCTTGCGGTCGGCCGCCGTGACCGACCTGGTACCCCAGTAGAAGGCGACAAACTGCTGGATGGCCTGTCGTTGGCTATCGGTATCGGCGAGTGCGAGAGCCTGTTGCACAGTTGCGTGTAGCGTGTTGATTTCGTGGTAGTAGGTCACAGCCAGCTGAGCGGTGTGCATTGGGTTGCCTGAAAGACTGTTCACCATCCAGGCCCCATCGTCGTCAATCGCGCGTACCAGCGTCACTATGTTATTGGCAGCGAGTTGGGCGGGGTCCAAGTGATTGACGATGCGATTTGTCAGGCTCGATTGCTGAGCGCTCGCCAGGCTATCGGCCAGGAGCGTGCCGCATGTGAGGAGCAAGACGAGCCCGAAGCTAACTACCAGCTTGCGAGCAACCGCCAGGTTGGTGAACCACTGTCTCATGCCCAGATTTCCTTTCGGTCTGATCGATGGAGCGTCGCCCCGCCCTATTATCCCTCAGTTCACTTCCTCAAATACGTCGAATCGTCTATTCGCTAGTAGCCGTTCGAGATTCAAGAGCACAGTATTGCCCTCGGCGATGCCTACCACGAATTCATCCCCCGTCAGGGGCGGATCGAGCGCGCCGAGCGCCAGGCGCCGGATTCCGATGACTTCGTCCACCAATAAGCCGACCCTCACCTGCCCGTGTTCAGCCAACAGCATCGATCGTTTGGCATCGGCGGGCGCCTCACCGGGAAGCCCTAGAGCCGCGGCCAGGTCCAACACAATCACGACCTCGCCCCGCACGTTGAGCATGCCGGCGATGAAGGGCGGCGTGCACGGAATCGTGGTCAGATTCGTGGCGCGATGCACCATGCGCAGGAGTGGCGCTTCGATTGCGTAGCGCTCGCCGCGTACCGCGAACAGCACGACCTCGGCCCACTTGCTCGAGCCTGCCTGGGCCGGCACCACGGCCAAACGCCGCGCTCGATCGCGCAGAATCTGTTCACTCTGCATCACACACCCCCGGCATCAGCCGGCGAGGCCAGATGCATGTCAATCGCGTAGCGGAGCTCGTCAACCGTCATGTCACCACCACCTGGGACCGGCTGGTCGGGCGGCACTGCCGCCAGAAGCCTTCGCGCTTGGCTGAACGCGGCTCTCGCTCTGTCCGGGTCGCCATTGCGCGCATAGGCCTGGCCGAGGCTGAACTGGATGAGGCCGTTTGTGCCATCCAGGAAGGCTGCGCGTCGCAGGCTTTCTATCGCAGGCTGGACGGCTCCGTTCCCGAGGTGAATCATCCCTAGCAGCAAGTGGCCCTCGAAATCGAGCGGCTGGGTACGCACGAGATGCTCGGCGCGCGTGAGCGGGGTCAGGTCGCCGGTACCTTTGACCTGCGCGGGGCCATGGGTGTCAGTCCCATTCCTGCTGCCCGTCGCATGTGCGGCACCGTGAGCATCCTGCACCTCCAAGCGCCCGGCCCGTCCGGCAGCGCGCGCAACGGGCCCGGCCCCGTTCCTTCCGGCAGCTTTCCCGGGACCAGTATCCGCGAGGCGCGCGCCTGCGGGCTGGGCGAGATTCCCGCTCGCGCCGTGGTGGTTGCTCCCTTCGGTTCCACGGTGGCGCAGCGCCGGTGCTAGGTCAGTGCCGTGAGCTCGTGCCGTGCCGCGCGTAAGGACTCCGGTTTCGAGCTGCATGCTATCCACGGGTGGGTCACCTTTGCGCCACAAAATAGCGCCGCGCACCGGAACCGACTTGAGTGGTCCCGGCTGTACCGGCACCGGATCCGATGGGCCCAAGACCAGCCAGCCACCAGGTACCAAGGCCTCGGCGAGGCGCTGGTAGAGTAGTTGCGTGGTGGCTGCGCCAAAGTAGATGGTGACATTGCGGCAGAGAATGAGCTGGAGCGTTGGGCCGTTCGGCCCCGGAGAAGGGAACGGGTCGGACATGAGATTCAGGCGCTCAAAATGCACCAGGCGCCGGACAGATTCATTCAGGCGCCAGCGAGCCCCTTCTGGTTCAAAGTAGCTCTGACGTATTGCAGTAGGCGTCTCGCGGAATGACCACTCGGTGTAGAGGCCTTCGCGGGCGCATTCCAGAGCTCGGTCGTTGATGTCGGTAGCCAGGAGGTCGATCCGCCAGTCTCCAGGCGCCGGCAGGGCCTCGCGAAAGAGCATGGCCAGCGTGTAGGGTTCCTCGCCGGTGGAGCATCCGGCGGACCATACGCCGAGACGTCGTGCGCCGGCGTGGTTGCGGAGGAGATCAGGCAAGACGATGCTGCGCAGTGCCTCGATCTGCGGCGAGATGCGGAAGAAGTAGGTCTCGCCGACCGTCAGATCGGCGGCAAGCATGTCTGCCAGATGGCTCGACGTGGATGATTCAAGCCGTGCGTACAGCTCATCGACCGAGGAACAGCCCACCCGTACCAGCAGCTTTGCGACGATGTCGGGCAACAGCGTCATCTGCTCAGAAGACAGGCGAATGCCGAACCGCTGTTCGATCAGCCGCGCATAGCAGGCACGGTGCTCGGGCGCGAGCGCGGGCGGCTGGGATACTGCCGGATCGTTCATGCCAGATCCTCGTCGGTGTCATGGCCAAGGCTGGCGCCGGGATCGAGTGCATCCGGCGACAGGATCGGCACGGTCTCGCCATCGAGCGTTGCAAGCAACGGCGCCAGCATGGGGCCACGGTGGTCTGCGTCGGTAGGGGCCGGCTGCGTTGGCGCTGAGACGATCCGCTCGACGGCGTCAAGCCAGACGAGGAAGCGCGTCCTCGCCTGCGTCAGCACCAGCCGCTGATCTGGTTGAGGGTCGACACACGGAACGTCGAGCAGCGGCCGCGGATCCACGACGGCCAGGTTTAGCCCATGCACGTTGAGCACTCCGGCGAATCGGCGCGCCTCCGGCAGCGTTGTGAGGCTTGCCATGGGCAACACGCGCTGCACCGCAGAAACCGGCAGGGCAATGGTACGGTTGCCCGCCCGGCCGATGAGTAGCAGCGTATCCGTCGTTTCAGCCGTCACCACACGTTCACCAAGTCACCAGCACGCGCGCAGGCGGGCACAAACCGAATTACATCCCTGCCGCGGTGTTTGTCCACAGGGGGTCTGGCATGCCCGCCGGCCCGCGCGCGGCCAACGAACAGGCCGCCATATGCCAATGGCAGGTGCAGTATACGCTCGTTTGTGCGCGACAGACATAGGCTAAGTGGTTCAGCGACGCCTGCGGGCGTGCTTGCCGGCACGCCGCGCCTGGGCTGTGCGGTGGGAGCGCGGCAGTTGGCTAGGGCCTGCGACTGCGGTCGCATGGCAGGGCTCGGCGGCTGCGGCCGGTTGGCTGGGACCTGCGACTGCGGTCGCATGGCAGGGCTCGGCGGCTGCGGCCGGTTGGCTGGGACCTGCGACTGCGGTC
>Ga0187876_1000712_pt1 | contig 32589 bp, 32 predicted proteins | sample June2016WEW_17_4_FD_133000 | JGI IMG/M metagenome (GOLD analysis project Ga0187876, IMG submission 133000) | Peatland microbial communities from SPRUCE experiment site at the Marcell Experimental Forest, Minnesota, USA - June2016WEW_17_40 | ecosystem: Environmental > Terrestrial > Soil >...
GTCGGAGCGTAGAGAGAGGTGTTGGGCTATGGCTTTGAGCAGGTGGGTCTTGCCCATGCCGGGCGAACTCTGCAGATATAATGGATTGAACGTCGTGCCTGGAGCATTGGCCACCGTGCACGCGGCGCGATAGGCGAGCAGGCTCTCGGGACCGAATACGAATGACGCGAAAGAATAGCGCGGTGGTTGCGCAGAGCCTAGCTGCCGGTGCGTCGCAAGCATTGGTACGTTCCCTCCAACCTCTCTTCTCCAAAACCTGCCCCACATTAGCACTGCCCTTTCGGGAACGCAACCGCCAGCTAGCCGCTTATCCACAGGTTTCCCATGCCACAAATCCACACGCGTTCGCCCGAAGCGGGCTCATCTTATCCGCTGCGAGGGGCTACTTATCCGCCTACTATCCACAAGGATCAACGACTTATCCACGAGTTTCCGCAAAAGTTATGCGCAGGCCCGCAGCCGCGCCCGGTGTGGCGGCGCAAAGCTTTCTGGCGGGATGTCAATAGGGTTACAACGCTTTCTGGTGGCTTTACCGCTCTCACCCGTCGGGCGCGAAGCCGCGGTCAACGCCTATCTATCCAGGCTGATTGAACGCCGTGCGGCAACCCCTCATTGCTCATGGGACTAAAGTCCCCCTTGGCAGTAGGTCCTTTGCCTCTATTGCGGAATGCTGGCCCCGCTCATGATGAGTGAGCGGGGCAGGGGCCTCAGCTTGCCATTCACGCGCTACCGGATCGGGAAGTCCCAGCTGGCAACCTTGGCACCATCGCCGAGTCCGTGGAGGTCTTCATGCCTGTGTCGTTGCACCTGGCGCGGATGCCATTGCAAGCGCCAGTAGCTGGGACGAGCGCGCCAGTTGCTATCGTTGTGGCCGGCCGAGGTGCTGCAGCAACCGAGAGGATAGGCGCTGGAGGCGTAGAGCTCCAGCGCCTGCAGTGCTGCGGCATTGGTGACGAGCAAGCCAAACGAGCCGCATGCGCGCTTGTGGCCGCACGCCAACTCTCCGCCTCCGATCTGCTGGATCGTGCCTATGCGTATTGCGAAACGATTACTGCCCGGCATAGCCGTTCCTTTGACCTGGCAACAGCGCTCCTCCCGCGCGGCAAGCGGCGGGCGATGCGTGCACTGTACGCATTCTGTCGCCTTTGCGACGACATTGTTGACCGCCCTTGTTACAACGCGGCGCTCGCACTGGCGGCCCTTCGCGTCATCGCGAGCAATGCTCAATTGCCTCACGCTGCTATTGCGCTCTTGCCGCCGGCCTTGTTCCACGACGCAGTTCGTTCGGTTCCTCGCGCCCATTTGGTAGTCGCGGCGTGGGCCGATGTGCGCACGAACTTCGGGATACCGCCCCGCTACGTTGAACAGCTGGTAGACGGGGTTGCCCGCGACCTGCAGCAGACGCGGTATGCCACCTTCTCTGACCTGACTAACTACGCCTATGGGGTAGCCTCCACTGTTGGCCTTATGGCCATGCACATCATCGGTTTCAGCAACCCGCAGGCCATTCCGTACGCGATCAAACTGGGCATCGCGCTGCAGCTCACCAACATCCTGCGTGATGTTGCGGAGGATTCGCGCGCCGGCCGCGTGTACCTTCCGTCTGAAGAGCTTGCAGCCTTCGGCCTGACGGAGCACGATCTGGCACGCGGCCAGGTGAACTACCGCTGGCGGGCGTTCATGCGCTTCCAGATCGCGCGGAATCGCCGTCTCTATGCTGAAGCCTGGCCTGGCATCGCGCTGCTCAACAGAGATGGCCGCCTTGCCGTCGCAGCCGCGGGTGGGCTCTACCGCGCTATCCTGCGCGACATCGAGGCCCATGACCACGACGTGTTCCACCATCGTGCCCACGTGTCTACCTGGGGCAAGCTGCGACTGCTGCCCGGCATTTGGTGGCATACCCAGGGGCATCGGGCCGACCATGCCGCACTATGACATCATCCTCGCCGGCGCGGGCGCGGCAGGACTCAGCCTGGCCTACTGCCTGGCCCACAGCCCGCTACGCGACCGTTCGATCTTGGTCGTGGACAAGGATGTCACCGAGCGCCGCAACCGCACTTGGTGCTTCTGGACCAATCGGCCCACGCCGTACGAGCACATCGTCTATCGATCGTGGCGACGGCTCCGCTTCACTGCCCAGCGTATCACTCGGGAGATCGACCTGGGCGACTACCGCTACCAGATGATCCGCGGGGCCGACTTCTTCGGCTTTGTGCAGCAGGAGATTTCCAAGTTGGCGCGCGTCGACCTGGTGCAAGGTACCATTGATCGTATCGAGGACGGCCCGCACGCGGCTTCCACCTGGGTTGATGGGCGCGAGCACACGGGGACCTGGGTATTCGACAGTCGCTACTGCGTTTCTACGAAACGAAGCCAAGGACCCTGGCACACCCTCACGCAGCAATTCACCGGCTGGGACGTCACCACCACGCAGGCGGCGTTCGATCCACGAGCCGCCACGTTCCTGGACTTTCGCACGCCGCAACGCAACGAGGCGCGTTTCTTCTACGTGCTGCCGCTGTCCGAGTACCAGGCTATTGTGGACTATGTCACGTGCGGGCCCGAGGAGATGGCCGCCCCGCAGCATCAGCAGGCGCTTTCGACGTATCTGCACGAAGAGCTGGGCTTCGCCGGCTGCCACATTCAAGTTCGCGAAGCCGGCAGCAGCCCGCTGACCGACCGCCAGTTCCCGCGCCGGATCGGCCGGCACGTCATGGCGATCGGTACGCTGGGCGGGAGAATAAAGCCTACGACCGGCTTCGCGTTCACACGAATCCAGCGAGACTCAGCTGCCATCGTTGTGTCACTATTGCGCTTTGGGCACCCGTTTTCAGTGCCATGTGATCCGTGGCGCTTCCGCCTGTACGATGCCGCTATGCTCGATATCATGGCACAGAATGGCGATCGCATTGAGCCTATCTTCAGGTCGCTCTTCATGTCCAACCCAGTAGCGCGCATTCTCAGCTTCCTGGACGAGCGCACAGCGCTCTGGGACGAGCTGCGCTTGGCTGCGACGCTTCCGCCGGACGTAGCGCTACGCGCATTGTCATTTCGACGGATTGCACAGATGTATGCTTGGCGAAGGCCATGAGCGCACGACCGCGCGTGTTGGTAATTGGTGCTGGCCTCGGTGGCATAGCCGTGGCGGCGCGCCTCGCTCGGCACGGATTCCCGGTAACCGTACTCGAGAAGAACGAGAATCCCGGCGGCCGCTGCGGCAGGCTCCTACAAGCAGGGCACCGCTTCGACATCGGCCCCACGCTGCTGCTGATGCCCGAGGTCTTCGCGGAAACCTACGCCGCGATGGGCGAACGGATTGACGACCACCTGGACCTACGACGGATCGATCCGACCTATCACGTCCACTTTGACGACGGCACCGACTTCGCGCTCAGTAGTAATCTCGCGGCGCTGCAGAGTCAGGCCGAGGCCATAGAACCGGGCAGCTCTGAGGGCGTGTTGCGATATCTGGCTGAAGGGCGCCATCATTACCAGCACGCCTTGCGCCACTTTGTCGGGCGCAATTTCACCAGTTTGCCGCAATATCTCAGCCCAGGGAATCTTTGGCAGGTGCTCCACCACTTGCACGCCCTGCGCCGGCACTATGCTCGAAGCGATGACTATTTCCACCATCCGCACCTGAAGGCCGCACTTACTTTCCAGGACATGTACCTAGGGCTGAGCCCGTTTGACGCGCCCGCAACATACTCTTTGCTGCCATCTACCGAGCTCCTTGATGGTGTGTGGTTTCCTTTGGGTGGGCTCTACCGGGTCATCGAAAGCCTCGTCGGTATCGCGGCAGCGAACGGCGTGAGCTTCTGTTGCGATGCGCCGGTAGCGCGGATCGAGGTTGCCGGCAATCGCGCGACCGGTGTCACGCTGGCCGATGGTTCGCGCCTTGAGGCAGACTTCGTGGTGGCGAACGCGGACCTGCCATATGTCTATCGCCATTTGCTGCCCGACGCGTCGGCAGCAACCCGGCTGGATCGCCTGAAGTACACGTGCGGGACGATTACGTTCTACTGGGGGCTCGACACCGTCTATCCACAACTGGGACCGCACAGCGTGTTCCTGGCGGGCGACTATCGTCTCGGTTTTCAGCGCATCTTCAAGGACCGCGCACTGCCTACGAAGCCTTGCTTCTATGTGCATGCCGCTACACGTATCGATCCATCCACGGCACCGCCAGGTCGAGACACGCTCATGGCCCTGGTGCCTGTGGGGCACCTGGACGAGACGCGACCGCAGGATTGGGAGTGCTGGAAGGCCGAGGCTCGCGCGGCGATTTTCCGCGGCCTGACCACAATTGGCGTGCGCGACCTGGAAGAGCACATCACAGTCGAGACCGTCTTCACGCCCCGCGACTGGCAGCGCCAATACAACCTGGCCAAGGGCTCAGCATTTAGCCTTAGTCATACCATGCCGCAGGTCGGGTACTTCCGGCCGCACAACCGGCACCGGCGCTACCACAATCTCTACTTCGTGGGTGGCAGCACCCATCCGGGCAGCGGTCTGCCGATGGTGCTCCTCTCCGCACGATTGACGGCGGAGCGCATGCTGGCGGACAGGTAGGTCACATCTGCATGCGGGCCGTCGCCGTCACCAGCGTCTGGCCCGCGGCATCGGCTACCTGCACAGCGCACTCCACCATCGTGCCATCATCCTGGGGCGTGACAGACTTCACGTTGCCGCTCACGACTACGCGGGCGCCCACCGGCGCCGGCGAGCGGAACCGCGCGTCGAGCACACCGTTCTGCAGCCACGCCATGCCAAAATGCTCGGTCAGCAGGCGCGAGACATACGCCAGCAGTAGCATGCCGTGTGCGATGGTGCCGCCGAACGGCGTGCTGGCGGCAAATGCGGCGTCGAGGTGGATCGGGTTGTGGTCGCCGCTCGCGTCGGCGTAGCGCTGCACGCGCTCTTGCGTCACCTCGATGTCAAAGCCAGCAAGAGAATCGCCAACCTTTGGCACTGCAGTACGATCAGCCATTCGAGGCACCTCCTGCAGCGAGCGGGACCATAAGCAGCATGGATCCCGTCATGGCGAGCGCGTCCCGCGTGTCGATCCGCGCCTCGAGCGTTAGCACGGCAAATCCACGTCGTTCCGAACGGTTCTTCACGAGCAGCTTCGAGGTCACCTTGGTGCCGACCGGAATAATCTGGCGTACGTTGAGCTGCTGGGACATATGCAAGGTGCCGGGATGCCTGAGGATCAGGTCCGTCAGTCCGCGCATGGCCAGCGCGAGCACCGCCAGCGGGGGCACCAGCGGCGTGGGACCGTCAAAACCCGAAAAGGGATCTTCTACTGCCGCCACATAAGCGGAAACAGTCACCCTGTCCAACTCGAGGCTTTGCTCCGGGAACTCGTAGCCCGGCTGGATCGCCGTGAGATCGGTCATCGCTTATGCCGCCTCCCGCGTGTCTGTTCCATTTAGGCTAGGGCGGATTGGGCCGATCCGGCTCATCGGCGCTGTGCGGTCGATCCGGCCGATCGGCCGGTTCGCCCGTCCGCTTTCCGCGTGAAGGTACCAGTTGGCTTGTCGTACAGCAAGAGCGTCGTGCCAAATCGCTGCACGGCCGTGCTCCCCGAAATGGTGGCCTGGCTCGTGGGCAGGCCAAGCTCGGGGTGGTTCGCATAGTAGGCAAGGAATGGCGACCGCACGTAGTAGCCGGTGCCCACGTAGTAGCGCCACGACTGGCCCGGGCCACCTGAACCTTCAAGATAGCGATCCGGCGAGTCCTGGCTGAAGTCGTCCGATGGGTAGAGCTGGTCTTCTAGCGAGGCTGGAATGGTGGCAGGGCTGTGCCAGGTAAAGTCGCCAAACGCGTAGTTGAGCAGGTCGCGAACGTCGGTATAGCGATCTGGCATCCCCAGAATCACGGCCGCGATGTGCTTGCCGCCACGCACCACATACAGGACGTCGCAGAAGCCCGCTGCGGCGGTGTTTCCCGGCTTGGCGCCAAGCACCCCGGGGTACCACCAGAGCGGCTCATTCACGTTCGTCAAGTCGTGCTCGTAGTTCTGAGCGGTCGCCGGCACTACGTAGGTTCGGGTCCGCACGATGGAGAGGAATGTGCCATAGCGCAAGTCGGCTTTGAGAATCAGCAGCAAATCGTGCGCCGAAGAATAGCCGCCGTAGCCATCTAGGCCGTGCGGCGTCGTGAAGTCCGAGTGGGTACAGCCCAGACGCTTGCAGCGCGCGTTCATGGCTGCCACGAACGCGGCCTGGGAACCCCCAACGGCTTCCGCCAGCGCAATTGCCGCGTCGTTGCCGGAAGGTAGCAACAAGCCGTACAGCAGGCTACGCAGACTCAGCACCTCGCCGTAGTGTAGATACATGGTGGACTGCCCGATGGTCGCAGCCTCGTAGCTCACGGTGGTGGTCGTATCGAGCTGCCCGTGCTCGAGCACGAGCAGCGCGGTCATGAGCTTTACTGTACTGGCTACCGGCAAATCCTTGTCGGCGTGCGCCGAGTACAGGACCTGTGCCGTGTCCAGGTTGTAGATCAGCGCTGCACTGCCGGTCAGGGGCGGCGGGGGGTATGCAGTGTCGGCGGTGAGAGTGGTCTGGCGACTAACTGCCAGTGCCACCGGTGCAAGCGTGGCAAGCGCGGCAATGAGGAGCACCAGCCGGAGCACGGCAGGCCGAGGTTGCAGGCAGCGTGGCATATTCCGTGACGACTATTGTTGGCCGCCGGTAGGTACCGGCAGAGAAGGAGTGCTCGGTGGAGCATTTACCAGGTTCGCCTGCAAGAAGTCCATCACGCGCTGCGAGTAGGCCACTGGGTCAGCGGCCAACGCGCCCATGTGGCCGCCCGGCGCATCGTCCCACAAGACCTTGTGCTGCACCTTCGCGGCATCGTACAGTTCGCGGGCATCCGCTGCCGTCGTCGTGCTGTTCGAATCGTGCACGCTGTGAATAATCATCAGCGCCTGGTTCGGCGCGAGGTTTTCCGCTCCTGCCAGCGCGCTACGGGTATCCAGGTTGGCGTCGATGGTGGAATCGACTGCCCACTGTGCGCCCGGGAAGAAGGTGAAGACGTGACCAAACAGCGTGACCGTATGCGGCAGCGACAGCGACCTGCCGAACAGTGATACGCCATTGAGCAGGTCGACCGTCTTGTCCTCGGTCGCCCAGGGGCTATCGGCAACGACCGCGGTAACCTCCGGGGCGCCGGGGTAGCCGGCCCCGTTGCCGCCAGCGGCCGCGATGCCCACGCCCGCGCCGAACGAGACGCCGAGCACACCATAGTGATGGTTGGTGAGCGATACGTTTGGATGCTGGGATGGATCGTCCAGATACTCAATAGCTGCCTTAACGTCCATCGGCTCGTTCAAGCCAAGGCTGAACTCACCACCGCTATGACCGGTACCGCGCAAGTCTATCAACAGCGCGTTTAGGCCGCCCTTCAGCAGGAACGCGGCGTACGGTTCCATCGATCTGCGATCGTCCTTCCAGCCAGGAAGCAGAATTACCGTGGGCGCGGCTTGCTTGGTGACGTACAGCCAGCCTGCAATGGGAATCGGGTTGTTCTGGTAGTTGGGAGCACCGGTCGGGTTGCTGCTGTCGTCATTGGCGTAGAACACAGCATCCGTCCCTTGAATACCGTCAATGATCGGCGCGGCGCCGACGGTGTGCTGGACTTCGCGCAGCATCCACATAGCACGTGCGACCGGTATGGCGGCCCACAAGACAATAATGACGCAGGCAATCGTGAGCACAATCCCGCGCACGGGCCGGGTGAGTGTCCAGAGTGCGCTGGCTGCGGCGCCTACGGCGGCCAGGGGTGCGCCGAAGATTCTGAGCACGTTGCCAATTGCAACCAAGACACTGGTGATCATGGCGACCACCGGGCGAAAGCGGTGCATGCGCTGCTCGACCTCCTGCCGGCCTCGCTGGCCGCACGACGGCCAAGCTGGATTCTCGCACGTTGTACACTTAGTTCCGGCAATGAGTCAAGGCAAAAGGCAGCGTGTGTGCGCGTGATCGCTGGTTCCTCGCGTGGGGTTCCCCTCAAAGGACCTCCAGATCCTGGTACGAGAGCTACTGCCGACAAAGTGCGGGGGGCGATCTTCAACGTGCTGGCGGCGCACGTCGGCGGGAAGCAGGTGCTCGACCTGTATGCCGGCACCGGCGCGCTCGGCATTGAGGGGCTCAGTCGTGGCGCTGAGCACTGCGATTTCGTGGAGGGCAGGCATGCACTGTGCGGCGTGATCACTGACAATCTGACAAAGACGCGTCTGGCTGCTCGCGCACGGGTCATCCACGCCACGCTTCCCCAAGTGCTATCGACACTCCCCGGGCCATATGGTTTAATACTGGCGGATCCGCCGTATTCAGACCTCGAAGCCCTGGCACTCATCGGATTGCCTGCGCTGCACCGGCTGCTAGAGCGGAATGCTATCGTGGTGTTGGAGCATAGCCCGCGCGCCGCGATCCTTGGTGACGCCGGCCCCCTCCTATTTGTCCGCACGCGCCGCTACGGCGACAGCGCGGTCAGCTACTGGCAGAGCCGGGAAGAAGGGAGCGAACCCTGAGACGCGCGATTTTCCCTGCAAGCTTCGATCCGTTCACCAACGGGCATTTGGACATTGCTACTCGGGCCGCCACGCTATTCGATGAACTGGTGCTTGCGGTGTACCGGAGTCCCGAAAAGCGTGTCATGTTCACCTGGGAAGAGCGAATAGCCATGACGCGGGAGTCGACCGCGCATCTGGTGAATAGCCGGGTAGAGGGTTTCTCCGGTCTGATGGTAAACTATGCTAAGCACGTCGGCGCGGCCGTAATCGTGCGTGGCCTGCGCGCTGGATCCGATTTTGATGGGGAGTTCCAGATGGCGCTGACCAATCGCAGGCTTGCGCCGTGGCTGGAAACCATCTGTTTGATCGGTAGCCAGGATCTAATGTTCATTAGCTCCAGCCGCATCAAGGAGCTCGCGCTGCTGGGAGGCGATGTTTCCGGTTTAGTACCATCCCCCGTGGCGGCGCGCCTAGCGGTCATGCCACGGGCAAACGGAATCACCGGCGATGGTGGCACGAACTAGGCAGAAGGAGGCTGGTGTTATCGACATCCTACATTTGCTCGATCGAATGGAAGAGACTATCCGCTCGGGTTGGCATATGCCGGGCACCTCGCGCTGCATGGTCGATGAGGCCGAGCTGCAGGACATACTCGAGAGCATTCGGGAGAACATCCCCGAGCAGATCCGGCAGGCAGACAAGGTCATGCAGGAGCACGACCAGCTGCTGAGCCAAGCCAAGGCCGAGGCCGAGCGCGCGATCGCTGCTGCCCAATCACAGGCACTCGAGCTTGTCCAGGAGCAGGCCCTGTTCAAGACAGCGGAGCGCGAAGCACGCCGTATCATTGAGGAGGCGAACCAGCAGGCTCAGGAAATTCGGGCGCGTGCCGACGAGTATGCTGTCGGCAGTCTTGAGGCGCTCGAGCGGCAGATGGTCAATACCCTGGGTACCGTGCGAAACGGCATTAGCTCCCTTCGCGACCAAGCGTCCGCTGCTAGCGAGTAGCCACTCACCGCGGACAGATTGTCCTTTCGCCCTTGCGAGGAACCATGACATGCTAATCAACGTCGCGCAACTTCTCAAGTGGCCCGTGGGCACGACCCGCATCTATCCTATCGACGTCGATGAGCCGCTCACCCTGGATGATTCAGTGGCCGCTCAACTCACCGGCGGCCGCGTCCGGCTCGATCGAATCGATAGCGGTATCCTTGCCCGGGGCGACGTGAACGGCACCGTGGAACTGGAGTGCAGCCGCTGCTTGGAGCCGTATCAAGCGCCAGTTCAGGTGCATTTTGACGAAGAATTCGCACCGTCCATCGAAGTAAATAGCGGCGCCCCTCTGCCGCCGCCCGAGGACGAGCTCGTATTCACCATTGATGCCAACCACGTGCTCGACCTCTCCGAAGCAATCCGCCAGAACATCATCGTGGCGCTACCAATCCAGCCCATCTGCAGATCTGAGTGTGCCGGCCTCTGCGCGGTGTGCGGCGGCAATCGGAATCTCAACCCGTGCATGTGTGCGGACCACCCTGAAGACAATCGACCATTCGCGGCCTTGACCGGTCTGCTACACTAAGTACCTGATGCCCCGGCATCGAGCGTGCGCGCCTACTCGTCCGGTCGACGATCGCGCACTGGTTTGCGACGCGACCGTACTTGAAGCAATAACGCGTTGTGCGCCCAGAGCGGTGCGCACGTAGGAGGAATGATGCCAGCCGTACCGAAGAAACGAACCTCGCGAGCCCGGCAGGGTGATCGCAGGCAGCACCTTCGTATCAAGCTCGCCGAGTTGAATGTGTGCCGCCAGTGCCACCAGCCGAAAGTTCGACACCACGTGTGCCCGACCTGCGGCACGTATAACGGCCGCACGTACATCGAGTTCAAGGAAAAAGCGGCCAAGCCTCGTGGAGGCAACGCCTAGTAGTGGCTCGACACGTTGCAATCTTGTTTCCAGGCCAGGCATCCCAGCAAGTAGGCATGGGACGTCTGGCCTGTGAACGTTGCCCCGAAGCGCGTGCCGTCTTCCAACGCATCGACGATGCCCTCGGAATACCCATCAGCGCGACCTGCTTCGAGGGACCGGCAGATCGCCTGCAGGAGACGTCCTGGCAGCAGCCTGCCGTATTCGCCTGCAGCATGGCCCTGTACGAGGCATGGCGCTCTACCGGGGATGCTACGGTAGTAGCCGCGGCCGGTCATAGCCTTGGCGAATACGGCGCCCTGGTGGCAGCAGGGGCACTCACCCTCGAAGGCGCGGCCATGCTCGTGGCGTTGCGCGGCAGGCTCATGCAAGCAGCTGCTCGCAGCGTGCCCGGAGGCATGTGCGCGGTGCAGGGCCTAGACCGTGCCGCGGTGGCTGCCATCTGCGAGGAGGCATCGCGACTGCGCGGCGGCTTGGCTGAGATCGTGGTGCTTGCCAACGACAACGCACCCGACCAGCAGGTCATATCCGGAGGCTTGAGTGCGTTGGAACGGGGCGCGCAGCTCGCCCGTGAGCGCGGCGCTCGCAGGGTGATCCCGCTGAGGGTCGCGGGCGCCTTTCATTCGCCGCTCATGGAGCCTGCGGTGCACGAGCTGGCCGAAGCCGTCGCCAGGGTGCCGATGCAAGGGTGTGGCTTTCCCGTACTAGCGAACTGCACTGCCCTGCCAACCGGAGGCCCCGACGATATCCGCGCCGAGCTGATCCGCCAGGTCACCTCGCCCGTCTGCTGGGTCGATTCGCTGCACGCTCTTGCCGCGCTGGGGCCCGATCTTTGGGTAGACACCGGCCCGGGGAAGGTTGTTGCAGGGCTCGCGGCGCGCACGTTGCCCGGCATCGAATTGCTCAGCCTGTCTGCGCTGTTCGATAGCGAGACGCCGGATGGTCAGGTTGGCCGATCGAAGGCGCTTCGATGATTCAGAAGTTGCTGATCGCCAATCGCGGCGAAATCGCCCTGCGGATTATCCACGCATGCCGGGAGCTAGGTATTCGCAGTGTGCTGGCGCACTCGGATGTCGATCGCGACTCGCTGCCGGCCAAGCTTGCCGACGAAACCGTCTGTATTGGGCCGGCAACCCCCGGGAAGAGCTACCTGAACAAGACGAATCTCGTCACCGCCGCCCTCATGAAGGAGTGTGACGCCGTTCACCCGGGCACCGGATTCCTAGCAGAGAACCCCTACTTCGCCGAGATTTGCGAGAAGTGCGACCTCATCTGGATTGGCCCTTCGGCCGCCACCATTTCGCTCATGAGTGATAAGGTCGCTGCTCGCATGGAGATGCGCCGTGCCGGCTTGCGCGTGCTGCCGGGCAGTGACGCGCCGCTGCGCAGTCTGGAAGAGGCGCAGACCATGGCCCTGGAGATCGGATTTCCCGTGATCTTGAAGGCGGTCGCCGGCGGGGGTGGCCGGGGTATCCGCGTTGCGAACGACGAGGCAAGCCTGGCGATCGAATACCTCACCGCGCAGGCCGAGGCCAAATCGGCTTTCGGCAATGACAAGCTCTACCTCGAGAAGTACCTAGCGCAGTGCCGGCACATCGAGATTCAGATCATGCGCGACCATCACGGGTCGGTGATCCACCTCGGCGATCGAGAGTGCTCGCTCCAGCGGCGCCACCAGAAGCTGGTGGAGGAGGGGCCGAGCATACTCACTCCGGCTGAGCGCGCTGAGCTCGGCGCCGCGGCGGCGCGCGGTGCTGCCCAAGCGGGCTACACCAACGCGGGCACGCTGGAGTTCCTGTGGGCCGATGGACAGGCCTACTTCAGTGAGATGAACACCAGGATCCAGGTGGAGCATGGCGTCACGGAGCTCCTCACCGGCGTGGATCTCGTCAAAGAGCAGATCCTCGTCGCCTCCGGCCGCCCCTTGAGTGTGAGGCAGGAGGATGTTACTCTACGAGGGCATGCCATCGAGTGCAGGATTACGGCGGAAAGCGCCGAGGATGATTTTCAGCCTCGGTTTGGCACCGTCACTGCGTACTTGGCGCCAGGAGGTCCGGGGGTGCGGGTCGAATCTCACCTCTACGCGGGCTATGCCATACCGATGCACTATGACTCGCTGTTGGCCAAGCTGCTGACCTGGGGTAGGGATCGCGCTGAAGCAATTGCGCGGATGGAGCGGGCCCTCTCGGAATACGTGATCGAGGGTGTCACTACCGTCATCCCATTCCACCAACGCATAATGGCTGATACCAACTTCCGGCAGCGCAACTTCGACACGCGCTACCTCGAGGGCATGGTAGCAGCAGACCGAAGCCCATCCGGAGCACGGTAGAGTGGTAGGTGGACCAGGATGACCGAGACTGACGGCTCAATCCGCATCGCGTCCGAGGTTCTGGCCACCATCGTCAATCTTACCACGATGTCGGTGCCGGGCATTGTTGCCATGGCTGCGGCGCCGCGTGGTACTCTGTTCAATCGGAGGCAGCCTGATGCCATTCGGGGCGTGGTGGTGGATGTGCGAGAAATGACCGTGCATGCCAGCGTGTATGTTGTAGTGGCCCAGGGTACCAACATGGTCGCCGTTGGCAACGAGGTGCAGCGTGCAGTGACCCAGGCTGTGCATGAGATGCTGGGCATGGTCGTTCGCAACGTCGACGTCTACATCCAGGGTGTCGAGTAGTGGTGCCCTGCCTCCGCCCAACCGGCCCCTTCCTGTCGTCAATCCTCTCTACCATCCGGATTTGTCCGGAGGCTTGCAAACGGAGTGTCGCATAGGTGGCCAGCCGTCGAAGACTTGCTCGACACATCGCGCTGCAGGCTCTCTACGAGGTCGATGCAGTGGCACACGATCCAGATGCGACGGTGACCCGTTGGGCCTCGGAGCATACCGCCGGTGACGCAGCACTGGCCTATGCTCGGCAATTGGTGACAGGTGTCTTGCAAGAACGCGAAGAACTCGATACCCTGCTGCAAGGGTCTGCGCCGCTGTTTCCAGTGCCACGCATTGCGCCAGTGGATCGGGCCGTGTTGCGGCTCGCGCTTTACGAGCTGCTGCATGTGCCGGCGATTCCACCAAAGGTGGCGATCAACGAGGCTGTGGAATTGGCAAAGGAATTCGGCGGAGACAATTCGGGCCGATTTGTGAACGGCGTGCTGGGCGACGTCATGGATCGCCACGAGGCCGCGATCGCGGCAAAATCGCGCGGCGAAGTGACCGCAAGAAGGAGTTAGTAACGTGTCAGATGCACAGGCGATTGAAGAGAAGTTGCGACCGATAATTGCCGAACAACTTGGCGTAGAAGAATCAAAGGTGACCCGGGACGCGAGCTTCCAGGATGATCTCAATGCCGACTCGCTCGATCTGGTCGAGCTGATCATGTCGCTGGAGGAGGAGTTCAAGCTGGAAATCTCCGACGACGACGCTGAAGGCATTAAGACCGTAGGGGATGCCGTCGACTACATCATCGAGCACGCCGACTAGTAGCTTCAGAACTATGGCTGCGATTGGGCCGCGCGTGCGTGGTGCCGTTCCTCTCGGGTCCGGTGGGCGCGCGCCGGCCCTCGCGGCAACGCGACGCCCACCGGTGCCGTGGCGTGTCCGCGACGCCTTTCTCGTTATGGGTGCCGGGCTTGTGTTCCTCGCCACGGCGCTCATCACGGGCCTCGGGGTGTACGAGCTGCAGGGCGGGAGTCCGGGCGATACCAACTCGCGCGCGGTAGTAGAGGCGCTGGTGTTTGGCGGGTTCTACGTGTTCCTGCTGGGCGTCATTTATGTGGTGATCGTGCATCGCTTCCGCAGTTCATGGCGTACCCTCGGGCTGCGCACGGTGTCCTGGCAGTGGCTGGCCGCCGTGCCCTTCCTTTTTGCCGCACTGACGTTCTGCTACGTCCTGATGTTTCGGGGAGCCGAAGCCGTACTTGGCCCCACGACTCAGTGGCCACAGCCCCTGAAGCCATCGACCATCGATGCTACCCATCTTCCGGTCACGGAGGCGCTCGTGATTTTGACGAACGTGTTCCTGACGCCTCTCGCGGAGGAGCTGCTATTCCGAGGTGTGCTTTACCAAGCGCTTCGCCGCACCATGCCGGTAGGCAGCGCCGTCGTGCTAAGCGCACTCATATTCGCCGCGATGCACCTCAGTGTGGTTCTGTTCATTCCGTTCGTCCTCATGGGAGCCGTGCTGGCCCTTGTCTACGAGCGCAGCGGTTCGCTCGTTCCTACCATCCTGTTGCACGCGTGCAACAACGCCATCGTCTTGCTCATCTACGTGGGCGCGACGTCACAGTAATGTACCGGTGTGTGCCTTGCCCTTCGATGCTCGGCCTTATGCATTAATAGTTCGGTGGTATGATCAAGAAGATGGCTAAGCAAGAGATGAACAATCGGCAGAAGTCGAATCAGCAACAGCGCCCGCGACAGGCTGGGACACCGCAAGGCGACCAGGTGCAGCCCGCGCCGGAGAGAAAATCCCAGCCTCTGAGCCGCAGCCAGCAGCGTCGTCGCGCGTCAAAGCGGGCGCAGCGGCCGTGGTGGAGCGGTCCTGTACCGTTGATCGGCAGCGTTGTGGCCGTGGTTGCGGTGGTCACCATCTTTATCGTGGTCGCGAATCAAGGCCCCGCCTCGTATAGGCAGCCAGCCACCGCAGCGGTAGTGCGACAGGTGACAAACGTCAGCCCCGCGGTGATCAACGCGGTCGGCGGCGGCACGCTCGCATCCACGATCACGTTCCCAGACAACCACACTCTGCCCGCGGGCGCGCCGCTACCGACTTCCTTCTCCTCGGTCTCCAGTACGCCGCTCTCGGTGAACGGTAAGCCCGAGATCCTGTACATCGGCGGCGAGTTCTGTCCAATCTGCGCGGCGGACCGTTGGAGTCTGGTCAATGCCTTGAGTCGTTTCGGCACATTCTCCAATCTGCAGTTCATTCATTCCGCTGCAGACGACGGTGATCTTGCATCGTTTACGTTCTACGGCAGCGGTTATACGAGCAACTACATCGACTTCACCGGCATTGAGAACGAGGATCGCAGCCAGAACCAACTCTCATCGCTCACCGACCAGCAGACGCAGCTCCTCACGACGCTGGGCGGCAGCGGGTACCCCTTCGTGGATGTTGCCGGGGTCTACGTGAACAAAGCCTCCGATTCCTATCCAGGGGGGTACGACCCTTCGGTGCTGACCGGTGAGAGCTGGGCGCAGATTGCCGGCGCGCTGAGCAACGCAAGTAGTCCAATCACCCAGGGCATCATCGGCGGCGCGAATCATCTTACAGCCGCTATCTGCAAGGTGACACACAACCAGCCCGGCAGCGTGTGCAAGGTGCGGGCGATACAGACACTCGAAAGCCAGCTGCAATAGGGTAGACAGTGCCATGTTTCGCGTGGCCAACGCGCCGTGCTCGTGGGGTGTGATCGAAGGCATTGAGGGCCGGCGTGGGGCGTACCGTGTAGTGCTGGATGAGATGCACGAGACCGGCTATGCCGGCACCGAGCTGGGTGAGTGGGGTTTCATGCCCACCGAACCAGTGCAGCTGCGTGCCGAGCTGCAAACCCGCGGCCTGGCGCTGATTGGCTCGTGGGTCAGTGTGTTCTTGCACGATCGCGACCTGCACGAGGCGAGCGCCCGCGATGCGGTACGCACAGCTCGCCAGTTGGCGGCGGTCGGAGGTCAAGGCTCAGTGATCGTCTTGGGTAACGACCCGTACGGCGATCCCGTGCGCACTTTGCATGCAGGGCGCGTCACGCCGGCGCTGGCCATGGACGACGCCCAGTGGGACGTATTCGCAGCCGGCGCATCTCACGTGGCGCGGCAGGTGCGCGACGAAACCGGCTTGCGAACGGTATTCCATCCCCACATTGGCACCTGGGTTGAGACGCCCGATGAGACGCGACGGCTCATGGAAATTACCGACCCGAACCTGCTTGGGCTTTGCTTTGATACGGGCCATTGGCAGTTCGCGGGCGGCGACCCGGTGGCGGGCATCAGGGAGTTTCCCGAGCGCATAAGGCACGTACACTTCAAGGACTGCGCGCCGGGCGTCGCGGCCCGCTCGCGTGCTGAGGGGTGGGATGGCGTCTCCTCAGTCGCGCACGGCGTCTTCTGCGAGTTGGGACAGGGTGGCGTGCTGTTCCCCGCCGTCCGTGACGCGCTGCAGGCCATCAACTATCGCGGCTGGATCGTGGTCGAACAGGATATCCTGCCTGGGATGGGCGCGCCAAAGGACAGTGCCCGGCGCAACCGGGAGTACCTGGCGTCGATCGGCGTGTAGCGCCTGAGCCGAGTGTGGGCCGACCTCTGCACAACAGGCGTCTATCGTCTATTCACGAAGACGTTGTCACATGGCGATCCCAGCATGGCCTTACGATAGCCACGTCAGAGGTTTCGCCGCGGCCCAGGCGCCTATCAGGCGCCGCGAAACTCCGGCTTGCGCTTTTCTAGGAAAGCGCGTATGCCCTCTTGGTAGTCGTCACTGTCGTACACCTCGCGGCGCATCGCCTGAATCCGCTCGTAGGCCTCTGGCGTGAGAGGATGCGCGTTCGCCAGCACCCGCAGCTCCTCCTTCATGATGCGCAGGACCAGCGGCGCGGTCTCCGTCACCTGCCTGGCCAGGCACATCGTGAACTCCTCCAGCTGGTCTCGCGGCACAACGTGGTTCACCACGCCTGATGCTGCCAGGCGCGCTGCCGGCACCGGCATGGCGGTGAAGAGCATCTCCTTCACAAAGTGCATGTCGGCGCCCTTCATGAAGTTGAGAATGCCGGTGAGGTTGTAGGGCACGCCGAGCTTGGCGGGGGTAACGGCGAACGTCGAATCGTCCGCGGCGACGATCAGATCGCAACTCATCACGAGCTCGCAGGCGCCGCCCCACACGGAGCCCTCGACCATGGCGATAACGGGAAAGGGGCACGTCTCGATGGTCCGCACCACGCGGCGAAAGGGATCGTTGTAGGTGAGGGGGTCCCGCCCGTTGGTGGGCAGTTCGCGAATGTCGTGGCCGGCGGAGAAGACCGTAGCGCCGCTGGGCGCGCGCAGGATCACGACGCGAACAGCGTGCGCCTGCATGGCCTCCAGTGCCGAGCAGATGTCGTCGATCAGCTCCTTGCTGAGCGAATTTACTCGACCATGGCTGAGGGTGAGGATCCCGATGGGGCCGTCGATTTCGACGAGGGCTGTTTGCACTGGTTGGTCTCCGGGTCACTCATACGGACGGCAAAGGCAGGAAGCGCCCAACCATCAGATCCCCGCCTTTGCGGTCGGGCTGGGCGGCATACCTCGCCGCACCCATGGTACCTGTGTGGCCTGGGCAGGGCCAGCGCGCGGCTCAGTATCGTTCGATCCCTTCAGCGGATAGCCGTTGCCACAATCGTGACCTGGATGTCGCCTCCCATGGTTTCGTCCACGATGGCCCCCAAGACAATGTCGACCTCCGGATCGGCAGTCTGCTGAATAATCGCGACCACCTCGTTCACTTCGAACAGCGTGTAGTCACTGCCGGTGACATTGAGCAGAATGGTTTGTGCGCCCGCAAGCGACTCTTCCAGCAAGGGGCTGGTGGCCGCCTGCCGCGCGGCGTGCACGGCCCGGTCGTCCCCGTTGGCGCGCCCAATGGCCATGAAGGCGCTGCCGCCCTGAACCATCACGCTTCTGATGTCGGCCAGATCGAGGTTGATCAGGCCGGGCAGCGTGATCGTGTCTGAAATCCCCTGAATGCCGGCGCATAGGATATCGTCGGCGAGGGCAAAGGCCGCGGTCATGCTCATTCGCTTATCGCTGAGATCGAGCAGGCGATCATTAGGAATCGTGATGAGCGTATCCACGCATTGCCTGAGCGCGAGCGCCCCGGCATCGGCCACGCGCCGCCGCCGGCTGCCTTCGAACGCAAACGGCTTAGTAATGATGCCAATCGTCAAAGCCCCTACGTCCTGTGCGATCTGAGCGAGAACCGGCGCCGCGCCGGTGCCCGTGCCGCCACCCATCCCGGCCGCGATGAAGACGATGTCGGTGCCCGTGAGGGCTGCTTGCAGTATGTCCTGCGATTCTTCCGCCGCGTGCTTGCCGACTTCCGGGTCGCCGCCGCAGCCAAGTCCCCGAGTCACTTTATCGCCCAGACGGATTCTGGAGGCGGCCCGCGAGCTCAGCAGTGCCTGACTATCCGTATTGACGGCGATGAACTCGACTCCGTGGACCCCCTGATCGATTGCCCGATTGATGGTATTGCACCCGCCTCCCCCGACACCGACGGCCTTGATCACCACCTGTGGGCTCTCCATGGGGTTTACCTTTCGCTACTGTGCCTATTGTACGCACGATCTGCGCCAAAGCCAGTACCAAATGGGCACGGGATGATCAAGCCGATGTGGCGCCAGCCTTGCAGCGCGGTGTCATGCCAACGTGCGGACGACTACTGACAGGTCCGCAAGTCGGAATTCGCCACTTTCGCGCCAAGCGTGCGGGTTTGTGGACTCTGCGCGAGCAGCTGCGGCGGCGCTTTTGGCGCCATGGGATTCACGTGGCAAGCTGCGGCTGGCGCTACGAGGCGGAGGCGCGTGGCCTGAGCCTCTACGACCTGCTGCGAGTCATCGCCGATCTGCAGCCGGTCCGGCAGTCGCCAGGAGAGTGGGCCGGTTGCGGTGCAGGCCCTTCGCTAAGCCCGAAGGGCCTGCCGCACACAGGCTTGAGCTCGCTCGGTTAGAATACAGTCACGGCATATGACCGCAGTGTGATTTCTGCACTGTTCGACTAGAAAGGATCGGTGTCATGAAACGAGCCTTGGCACTCCTTGCGCTTCTCTCTGTGTCTCTGCTCACGCCAGCCGGCCGACTTGGCCAGGTTTTGGCCGACAATCCGCACGGCGCGCATCATACACGCGTCTGTAACGACGCGGGTGACAACTCCGCGCGGTGCGGCGCCCACGTCGTTACTACCGACCAAGGCGTGCCGCTCGCCAGCCCCGCCCCGCTCGCTGGGAGCTACGGTCCTGCACAGTTCCACACTGCATATAATCTCCCGTGCAGCGTGGGCGGCAGCGGTGCTCAAGCCGTCTGCGCCGCTCCTAGTAGCTTTGGCGGGCAGACCATCGGCCTCGTGGATGCCTACGACGACCCCACCATCGCCGCGGACCTCACGACCTACGATAGCCAGTACCGGCTGCCTCCCTGCACCACGGCCAACGGCTGCTTTGCCAAGGTCAATCAAACCGGCGGGAGCAGGTACCCCGGCGCCAACAGCGGCTGGGCCCTGGAGATTGCCCTGGACGTGGAGACGGCGCACGAGACCTGCCAGACCTGCAAGATCCTGCTGGTCGAGGCTTCCGACTCGAGCCAAAGTGACCTGGCGGCGGCGGTGATCGAGGCGGCCAAGCTAGGCGCCACGGAGATCTCCAATAGCTACGGCGGGTCGGAATCGCGGCGGGAATCGGCCTATGATGCTGCCTACGTCCACCCCGGCGTGGCCGTCACCGCCTCCTCTGGCGATAGCGGCTACGGAACCCAGTACCCGGCGGCTTCTCCGAGCGTGATCGCCGTGGGTGGCACGACGCTCAACCTGGGCACGGGCAACGTTTACGCGGGCGAGAGCGTCTGGAGTGGCAGCGGCAGTGGCTGCAGCGCCTACGAGCCGGCCAACGCCTGGCAGCGCGCGGTGGCAGATTGGAGCCTGACCGGCTGTGGCGCCAGGCGCGCCGTCGCCGACGTCGCCGCCGACGCCGACCCCAGCACGGGCGCCGCGGTCTACGACTCGACCCCCTACCAGGGCCAGTCCGGTTGGTTCCAGGTTGGCGGCACCAGCCTGTCCTCGCCGCTCATCGCGGGCGCCTTCGCGCTTGCCGGCGGCATCCCGTCTGGTGCCAACGCACAGCAGGTACTCTACGCACGCTTCTCGCCCAACAACTCGCACGACGTGACCGCGGGCAGCAACGGAGCTTGTGGCAGTATCATGTGCACTGCGGCGGCCGGGTATGATGGTCCGACCGGGTTGGGCACGCCGAACGGAACGGGAGGCTTCTAGCCAGACTTTTCGCCTGATGTAACGGACTCATCTGTTTGCCGTATACTAAAGGCACTATGCAGAGGAGTGCTGCCTATCCAGGCCTGAGCTTGCGGCTGCTGGCCGCGAGCGTGTTGGTGCTGGCTATCTTCACACTTTCGGGGTGCGGCGGCATGCAGACGGCCGCGCTGCAGCCTGCCACTATGGCCTCTCCCGCCACCGTGCAATCTGTGCAGCTTGGTGCGGGTACCGCCGACGTGCAGGTGTTCGTCGAGCCGGACGACGGGAAGCGTGTGCTCACCAAGCCCATTCGCGCTGCAGCTCGCAGCATCGATCTGACTGAGTATTTACTCACGGATAAGACACTCATTCACGATCTCGAATATGCCAATGCCAAGGGCGTGCGAGTCCGTGTGCTGCTTGAGCCACAGCCATTCGGCGAAGGTTCTACGAGCAAGAGCGCGAACGAAAGCGCTTACAATCAGCTCTATGCCGCCGGCATTGCCGTGCGCTGGTCGCCGCCCTACTTCCGCCTGACGCACGAGAAGGCGATGATTATCGATGGCAACACGGCCTACATCTTGACCACGAACTACACCTACTCGGCGTTCACCGCGAATCGCGAGTTTGGCGTGATCGATAGCAGCCGGCAGGACGTGCAAGCGGCCGAAGCCATTTTCACCGCGGACTGGAACGCCACGACCTACGTCCCCCGAGACCCCAACCTGCTGGTGAGTCCGGTCAACAGCCGTGCCGGCCTCCTCGCCCTGCTGCGACGGGCCAGCCGCAGCGTGCTGGTGTATGCCGAGGAGGTGCAGGATGCGCAAATCGAGAACGCGCTCATCGCCGCCCACGCGCGTGGGGCGCAGGTGCGGCTCATCAGCAATGCCGGCGACACAAGCAATAGCGCCGGTGAGGCCCGCCTCCAGAGCGGCGGCGTGGAGGTGCATCTAGTCCACAGCCCCTACATCCACGCCAAGATGATCGTGGTCGACAACCGCTGGGCCTTCGTGGGCTCGGAGAACATCTCGCCAACCTCGCTCGATCAGAACCGTGAGCTCGGTGTCGTCATCACCGACCCCGATGCGCTGGCACGCCTGACGACGGTGTTCGAGGGGGATTGGCACAGCTAGTCACGCGGCACGAGCTCGGCCACCAGCGACCACACGCCGTTGCCTTCGCGGCGCGCGCCGATCACGATGTCATCTTCCAGCGCCTCACTGCGGTAGCGCGTCAGGTTCTGACGAAAAGTCTTGTCCGTGCCAGCGTGCCGGAGGGCAACGACGCGCGCTAAGCGGTTCACCGTGCGGGTGTTCTCGCGCCCGGCCTCGGTGATAGTCGTGGCCTTGCCATGGAACTCGGCTAGAATCGCGGTGACGCGGTCACGGAGGCCGGCGGCAGGTTGCGGCGTTTCCATAGCTATAGTGTACGCGTCGACCACTCGGCAACACACGCAGAGGGTGCGGCTGAGGCCTCTTATACACTTATCTGGCATGTGATATGTAGTAGGCCTCGGCGTCCCGGGCAAACCAGCTGACGGGCGAGGGTCCCAGCGGTCGCTACGTGTCATTGGCCCGGATCCTACCGGGCAAAGGAGAATCGATGGCCATGACTCTGCGCAGGTGCACCATTGCGGCGGCGTCACTCAGATGCGCCGTCATGCGCGCTCGGCTGCTTGGCATGTCGCGGGCAGTGAGCCTGAAGCACGTGAGCGCGACTGCACCGGGTCGCGCGTTGATCGCGCTGCTGGTCGTAGGTCCGCTTATCCTGTCGGGCGTAACGCAGCAGTCGGCGGAGGTTGCAGGCGCACCGCTGCTGGCGATGAGCGCAGCCGCACCGACCATAACGCCGACACCCCGGGCGAGCACCCCGACGCCGACGCCTGTGGCCACGCCCACACCCGGCGAAGGGAGCCTTGGCAGCCTAGGCCCCGCACCACAGGATCTGGCTCAAAGCTGGGTGGCGGGATTCCATCTGTCAGGTCACTTCTTCCATCCTGGCGACAAGATTACCGGCACTATCACCGTCAAGGTAACTGCGTGCCTGATGTCGTGGGCCGCCAAGAACAAGCAGTGCTATCAGGGTACCAACTGGGGCGCGGCCGGCGGCGACTGCCCGCCCATGGCACTCGAGTGTACCTGGAAGGCAGGCGCGGCCTCGGATAACCCTTCCTGGACCATAGTGGATATGCCCATAGGTAACACCATTGGGCCTGCCGACTCGGAGGACTACTTCACCGTGGTGGACAAGAACACGTTCGCGCTCGACGGCCACGTGCTGGACAAGGCCGGCAACCCTCTTGCTGGAGTGTCGGTGAGCATCTCAGGCCGGACGAACAAGCACCTGACCACGGATTCGACCGGCTACTACGATACGTTCCTCAAGCGCGGCACCTACACCGTCGAAGTATCGACTGGTTCGCTCCTGGACAACATCTGGTTCCGGCCGCGCAGCAAGACGGTGGATCTCCAGGATTTCGCTACCGCGGATTTCACCGGGGCCGACCATACGGTGGTGCAGTTCAAGGATCACTCGCTCGCGGCCGACGGGCTTGGCACTACGAGCGTCACCGTGAGCGATCTCAACCCCTTCGACCAGCCGGTGCCGAGCCAGCCGTTGCGCATCGACACCAGCGGGCCGGACGTGCTGGTCTGCTCGGCTGTGCCGAATCAGGTCGGGCGCCTTGCGCCAACGGATCTCGTCGGCGGCGAGCCGCTCAATCTGGCCGCTACCGTGACCACCAACGCGCAGGGTACGGTGACGCTCCAAATCTACACCGGCACCGACGCTGGTACCGTGGATATCGCGGCAGACAGCGCCGATGCGACCGCTATGGACACAACCTCCTTGTCCCATGACACGCTCGACCTGAAAGACCCTGGATGGCTCTCCCGCTTCCCAACCTTCTTCAGGGCATCGTACAGGCTCACCAACGGCACGCAGGTCCACGGCGAGAACTTGACTACGCTGCTCTGGGCCGACCTGCACGGGCTCATTATCGGCGAGCAGGGAACGGGCTTCCGCGAGCTGAGTGGCTCACCGCTCGACGAGCAGGAGTTCATGCTGCGGTGGCTGGCCTCTGACCTGCTGACTCCTGGTTATGAGGGAGCGCCGCTGGCAGGCGTGGAGATCGCTCCTGTCTCGGGGCCTGGCGGCACGCACCCGGCCGTGCTGATCTTCGTGCACGGCCACCGGGGCGACGATGCAGACACGCGCGTGATCGACACGAACGTGTTCGACGCCCTGGCCAATGCCACGTCGCCTGAGGATATTCCGGTCGACCTGCCTACCCTGAGCCAGTGGACGAAGATCGCTGGCGGCAGTGTGCTGGCCGACTACGTGCAGACGGCGCCGGAGCAGGGCCTGACCTATGGCGGCTTTCCCTACCTGCCCGGCACCGATGCCGCGCTGGCCGCGTTCAAGGCAGACTGCCTGCAGAAGGCCCAATAGCACGTGAGGGAGCGACCAATGTTACGATTACAATCCAATTGGCTGCCACGCTGCCTCGGCCCCGCGCTGTTCGCTGTGCTGCTCGCCGCTGGTTTGCCGGCCGTCGCACAGCGCGCGAGCGCTTCGAGCAGCCCGGGGCGTTCTGAGGCGGCCGTTCCGCCACTGACCGGCATGGGGCCTACGTCCTATTTACCAAACCCAGTGGCTAGCTTCCGCTACGCGCGACGCTTCGTCCGTCCCGGCGAGACACTCTCCGCTGCTATCACGCTGTCGCCGGTCTGTGCCGAGATACGTTGCTTCGTGGGCACCAGTTGGACTGTGGCGGGAGCGCCGGCCAACGCCTGCCGGCCGACTGCCCTTACCTGCGCCTGGAAGGTGGCGCGGGCTCCGTCGAGCCAGTGGACTATCGCGACAATGCCGATCACGACAACCTCCGGCGTGGTCAGCTCCGCCGATGTCTACGCGGTGCTGGCCCCTGGGCAGCTCGTGCTCGATGGCACCATCGCGGATGGCGCCGGCAACCCGTTCTATCCGGCCACGATCGCCATTTCTGGAGCGCGTAGCGGCATGGTGGCTGTAGACAGTAGTGGCTATTTCAGCGTGTTTCTGCCACGCGGCAGGTACACCGTAGCGGTAGATGCCGGCTCGGCGGCGGCCGAACGTTGGTTCAGCCCCCCGGCAACGCAGGTTACCTTGACGGATCGCACCACGGCAAACTTCAGAGCGTTTAACCACGTGGTGGTAACCACTTCGACGCGTGCCGTGACTGCGTCCGGCACAGGCGCATTCACGGCTACCATTCAGCTGCTCAACCCGCTGGGGCAGAAGATCGCGTACAGACCCGTGCATGTCGACACCGGTGGCCCGGACTCTCTCGTGTGCGCCGTGGGACCAGCTACGGGCCTGGTCGAGCCCCAGGATTTTCAGAACGGCAAGCCACTATATCTGCCCGTGACGCTCACCACGGATGCCAATGGCACCGTCAGCCTACAGGTCTTCGCCGGCACAATCGCGGGCACGTGGCATCTCAGCGCGGCTGATGGCGCCGTGGCGCTGCCGTCAGGCCCCAGCCCTTCGTTCGGATCCACCGCGGTCGCCCTTCTTCCCGGCAATTGGCACGCACACTTACCCGTGCGCTGGAAGGCCACGGTCTACACGAAAGGTCATGGCAAAGCGGCCATGCTCTCGCTGCCGCTTCTCATCTACGATGCGGCACACGGCCTGACCACGCGGGATGGATCGTCGGCGATTGCGGGCGCGGGTGACTTGCGGACGGTGTTGCGCTGGATGCAGACCTACCTACCGCTATCCGGGTACGTGCTGGCCCCACTCTCGGCGGACGGCGTGTCGGCAAGTGGAGTGCTCATTTCCACTAAGAACGGCCGTGAGACGCGTGTGCTGGACACGACTCTGCTCAACTCGATGATAGACACACCCGTGCCCTTGTACCTGCCCAAGGATCTGCCGACGCTCGCGGCATGGCAGGCGGCGCAGGGGATCGTGGCCATTCGCACCTTCCCGGGATCACCGCCCGAAAGTGGGCTGACCTACAACGGCTTCCCCTACTTGCCGAGCAGCACCGATCTGTTCAATTCATTTGAGAACAGCTGCTTGCAGAAGGCGCAAGGCGACTAGACCGCTTTCAGCACGATCGTGGCATTGTGCCCGCCAAGGCCGAACGAATTCGAGGCGGCGGCGCGCACGCGCATCCTGCGCGCAACATTGGGTACGTAGTCGAGGTCGCACTCGGGGTCGGGATCGTCGAGGTTAATCGTGGGCGGCACGACCTGGTCACGAATTGCCAGCGCGCACACCACGGCCTCCACGGCGCCTGATCCGCCCATCATGTGGCCGGTCATACTCTTGGTGGACGACACCGCCAGCTTGTAGGCATGGTCCCCGAAGACCGACTTGATGGCACGGGTCTCCGCAATGTCGTTTGCAGGCGTGCTGGTGCCGTGCGGATTGATGTAGTCAATATCCTCAGGCGCTAGGCCGGCATGGCGCAGCGCCAGTCGCATAGCCTGCGCGGCCGTCGCGCCGTCCTCGGGCATCGCCGTCATGTCAAAGCCATCGCAGGTGGCTCCGTAGCCGCTGACCTCGGCGTAGATCCGGGCTCCGCGCGCTTGGGCGTGTTGTAGCGATTCTAGCACCACGACCGCCGCGCCTTCCGACAGGACGAAACCGTCGCGCCGCTTGCTGAACGGGCACGACGCACGCTCAGGCTCCTCGTTGTTCTTGGCGAGCCCCCACAGTCCGAACCCCGCGACGATCAAGGGGTGAATCGGCGCCTCGGCACCGCCGGCCAGCATCACCTCGGCGTCACCGCGCTTGATGATCTCGGCTGCTTCGCCAATGGCTTGCGTGCCCGTGGCACAGGCCGATACGACGGCCATGTTCGGGCCCCGCAGGCCCATGGCAATGGCCACGTGACCGGCAGGAGAATCGACCAGCATGTTCTGGATGAAGAATGGGCTGAGCCTGCGCGGGCCTCGCTCGAGGAACACCTTATACTGATCGAGCATCGTCTGGATGCCACCCGCTGCCGAGCCGATGACCACGCCGCTGGTGTCAGGATCGAGCGTCTTCTTACGAAGGCCCGCGTCGGCCAGTGCTTCGGTGGAGGCTGCCAGGACGAGCTGGGAGCAGCGGTCCATCCGCCGCACTTCCTTCGGGTCGCCGAGGCTGGAGGGATCGAAGCCCTTGACTTCCCCGGCGATTTGTACTGCGTAGGGGCTTGGATCGAAACAAGTAATCCTGGCGATGCCGGACTTACCGGTCAGGAGCGCTTTCCACGTGGCTTCGACGCCAATACCCACTGGGCAGAGTACCCCAAGGCCGGTGATGACCACCGGAGTAGCGGAGCGTCCCATGCCTACTGAGCCGGAACCGATATCGCGTTGATGTCCACGTCGCGATAGGACACGACCTGCACGGAACTGTCGATCCGCTTGATCAGGCCCGACAGGACATTCCCTGGGCCGACTTCCAGGAACGTGCGGCCGCCGTGATTCGTCATCTCGAGCACCGACCGCGTCCACTGCACCGGTCTGCACAGCTGCTCGCCAAGCTCTCGCTTGATCTCGGCAGCGGACTGCAAGACCTGGCCGGTAATGTTGGCCACCACGGGGATGCGCGGTTCACGCAGGTTGATGTGCGCCAGTCGTTCGGACAGCTGGGTAGCTGCCTGCTGCATCAAGGGCGAATGCGAGGCGATGCTGATCTTCAGCCGGGCGACGCGCTTGGCACCGGCTTCGCGTGCCAGGTCCATGGCCCGCACCAGGGCGCCGACTTCACCTGAGATAACGGTCTGCAGCGGGCTATTCATGTTCGCGAGTGCGATCTCGCCAAGCTCGCGCGCCCGCCGGATGACATTCTCGAGCGTGGCCATGTCCAGGCCAATCACGGCTGCCATACCGCCGGGCGATTTCACGCCGGATTCCGCCATGAGGCGGCCGCGCTCGCGCACCAAGCGCAAGGCGTCGGAGAAGTCGAGCACGTCGGCGGCGACGAGCGCCGAGTACTCTCCCATGCTGTGGCCCGCTACGAAGCCCGGATTGAGCCGTCGACCGAGGTCATTGGCACGCTCGCGTAGCGCGGCAAGATGGGCAATGCTGACGGTCAGGATACTGGGCTGCTGATTGGCTGTTTGCTCGAGATCCGCCTCGGGACCGTTGAAGCACAGCGCGGTAATATCGGTGCCCAGCACGTCGTTGGCCTGTTCGAAGATCGCGCGAGCCGCTGGAGATTCCGCGTGAAGCTCCCGACCCATGCCGACAAACTGCGAACCCTGACCGGGAAAGACGAATACGGCTCGATTGTCGTCTTCCGGATGTTGCCCAAGCCGGCGTAGTGTTGGAGGGATCATGCGGTTACAAAGCCTCCATCGACGTTAATCACTTGACCGGTAATGTACTGGGCCGCGTCGGACGCCAGAAACGCGATGACTTCTGCCACATCCTCCGGAGTACCAGATCGCCCCAGTGGAATAGCATCCACCAGCTTAGCCTGCAGCTCCGGCGTCATTACCTCGGTTGCATCGGTAACGATGTAGCCGGGTGCGACGGCATTGACCGTGATCGAGCGACTGCCAATTTCGCGCGCCACGGCGCGCGTGAAGCCAACCACACCCGCCTTGGCCGCGGCGTAGTTCGACTGGCCGGGATTGCCGATGATGCCGACGACGGACGTAAGGTTGATGACGCGGCCCCAGCGCGCCTTCACCATTGGGCGAGCTGCCGCTCTAGTGCACAGGAACGTGCTGCGCAGGTTGGTGTCGAGCACGGCATCCCAGTCGTCATCAGACGTGTGCACCAGGAGCCGGTCGCGGATGCCACCGGCATTGTTGACCAGGATGGCTACCTGACCAAGCTTCTCTTGCACTTGGCGAAAGAGAGCGTCCACCTCTTCGTGCTTTGACACGTCGGCTTGCACGGCAATGGCCCGGCCTCCGGCCTGGGTGATCAGCTCGACTACTTCCTGCGCTGCCTCGGACTGCGACAGGTAATTCACGCAGACACTGTGTCCGGTCCGACCCAGCGCGAGGGCGGTCGCGCGCCCGATGCCGCGAGAGGCGCCGGTGACCAGCGCGACGCGTTGACTAGTAGACTCCATGGCCATTCGTGCGCGAATCCCCTCTTCAGCTTCAACGATCACCCATAGTATCGCATGCGCTCCAAAACGTGGCAATGCTGAGCGTGGCGCCGAACGGCACGTAAAGAGGGGCTACAAGACCTTCAGCCCTTTTGTTCGTGCCGCCTCCGCCGGCCGGTCAGCTTGCGTTGCGAGGAGAATGCGCTCATTCTGCCGGCATCGCTCGACCGCATTAAGCTACCCCGGTTTCCTATCGAGTGATTGCGCAGAGTACACTCCAGTTGAGCTTGCCGAGGGCCTAAGCCGTTACAGCAATCGCATGGGGATGAACGCCGCGATGACGCAACCCGCTGTCGGCCCTTCACACTATGGCGGACTGTTCGCCAGGTTTGTGCTGCCGCATTGGCGCAGCCTCGCCTTGCTCGGCGTCCTGTTGTTGTCCACCATCGGTCTCCAGCTGCTCGGCCCACTCCTCCTGAGGCAGTTCATCGATAACGCGATGTCGGAGTCTGCGCTTGGCACCCTGACGACGCTCGCCGCCACGTACGCGCTGGTGGCGCTGCTCGCTCAGATCGTCGGCATCGCCGAGGCCTATGTCGCAGCGGACGTGGCGTGGAGAACCACCAACGAGCTACCTCCCTGCTCGCGTACGTCGGCCGGGAGCGCATCACGAAGTACCGAACGGCCAGCCGGGAGGCTGGCGCCGAGGTAACGGGCGCTCTGGGTGAGATGTTCGGCGCCGTGCAGGCGGTGAAGGTCGCGGCTGCCGAAGGCAGGATCATGGCACACCTCGCTGCCCTGAACGCGCGGCGCCGCAAGGCCGCACTTCACGACCTGCTCTTCACCCAGGTAATGACCGCCTGCTTCAGCGGTATTGCCGGCTTGGGGCAAGGCCTGATTTTGCTCGTGGCGGCGCAGTCCATGCGGTCGGGTGCGTTCACCGTGGGCAACTTCGCCCTGTTTGCGTTCAATTTGGTCATTATTACCCAGCTCGTGGCGTTTGGCAGCAGCTTCCTGGCACGAGCACGGCAGCTAGGCGTATCGCAAGAGCGTCTAGAAACGCTGCTGGCTGGGGCGCCGCTGACCGCGGCCCTGTCGCTCGCCCTGGATAGCGGGCTGCCTGCCATGACGCCCGCGCTAGCGTGCGCGGACGAAGCGCTGGCGAGCGTGAGCGCCCGCGACCTCACGTACCGCTATCCCGACAGCGGCCGCGGCGTCGAAGGCGTCAGCCTCTGCCTTGAGCGCGGGTCGTTCACGGTCGTAGCGGGACGCATTGGCGCCGGGAAAACCGCCCTCCTCCGCACGCTGCTGGGCCTCTTGCCCAAGGAGCATGGCGACATTCGCTGGAACGACGTGCTAGTAGACGACCCAGGCACCTTCTTCGTGCCACCCCGTAGCGCCTACACTCCGCAGGTGCCGCGCCTCTTCAGCGATGCGCTCAAAGAGAACATCCTCTTGGGCCTGGCTGTTGGTGACGACGCGCTAGCACCGGCAGTGCGGCAAGCGGTATTGGAGGACGACGTGCAGCAGCTGGCCCGGGGGCTCAACACGCTGGTCGGTCCCAGAGGCGTCAAGCTCTCGGGCGGCCAGATCCAGCGGGTTGCGGCGGCGCGGATGCTCGTGCGCGACGCCGACCTCATGGTAGTGGATGACCTCTCGAGCGCGCTCGATGTAGAAACGGAGCGCCTGCTGTGGGAACGACTGTCCGCCGACGGCCAGAAGACCTACCTGGTGGTATCACACCGCCGCGCTGCCTTGCAGCGCGCCGACCATATCATCGTGCTGAAGGATGGCAAAACGGAAGCGGAAGGCAGCTTGGCGTGCCTTTTGGAGACGTGCGATGAAATGCGGCAGTTATGGGGTGGCGAGCTATGCGCGAAGCCGGCGGCAGCATCATGAGCGCTCCGCCCAGTGCCTTATTGGACGGCCTCGTGTGATTCGTAGCGTAGGGGGCGGACAAACACAGAGGTTAGTCCTTACCGCGTAGTCAACTTCGGCCGGTAGATTCCACGGTAGCGAGGTCTCGGAGTCATGATGCAAGCATGGCTGCTTGGCCGTCATCGTTTCTTGCGCCGTGGCGTCTGCAGGCCGGTGCCTGGCTGCGGTTGCGGCGTGGTGCCCGCAGCGGTTTCAGGCCCAAGGGCATCGGCTTGTTCACCGATCACGGCGAGGCAGCTCGCAGAATCCGGCGCGAGTTCACCTCGGCGTACCATACGCTCGAATAGCTGGTAGGGGTCCTGCCGATCACCCTCCTTGCGCTACGTTGCCTGGTCGTTGAGGTAGAGGAAGATGATGACCTTTGCACTTGAATAGAAGATCCATATCGCCCAGCCGGCAGGCTACGGCTCTGGCACCTGTGCCGTCACTGGGCACACACCTTCCTCCGAAAGCATTCGTATGAGCAAGGTGCGCAACTGCGCCCGTTCTACTGTGTTGAGCACCTCGAGGAACGGTTCCGCGGCGTCGCCGAGGGCCGCGGTGATCTGCTCGACGAGCGCGGTGCCTTTCGGCGTGAGGGAAAGCTGCTTCTGGCGCCGATCGTCCGGGTTTTCCTGGCGCGCCACGTAGCCGTCGTGCACCAGGCGATCGACGGATCTGCTGGCGGCGGACTGCGTGATCGCGAGGCATGTTGCCACCGCTGCTACATTCTGCGGCCCCTGGCCGAGATAACGAAGCACGATGCTTTCGGCAATGGAGAGATCGGCTCTCTCGATGTACTCTAACGCGGGCCGGATACCCAGCAGGAACACCAAGTTAGTCCAATACTGCGCTAGCTGATCGAGTGACATGGACTCCAGGTCCTGCCGTGCGAGTTGTGTTCCCATTGCCAAGCTCCTAATAAAGCGATGCGCGGCGCAAAGCGCGGAAGCCGCGGGCGATTCGGTGTTGCTACCGGCCGGCCCGCGGCCCCGTTGTGTGTCGTCCGTTACGTCCTATTATCCATCGACTGCAGGCCCTTGGCCTACTGCCAGAGGTTTCTTCCGGCTGACCGTTTGCTGCCGTTTCGCCGGTGCCGTGAAATCCAACCCTACGCGGCGTGCATGGCGGCCGCAGCTTCCGGCACGGCTGCTTGCGCGGCACGGTTGCGTCGCAGCACGATGCCCATAGCCGCACCGATCACGGCCAGCACGACCATTGCCGTGAATGTATCGTCAAAGCCTGCCGACCCGGCGTGCAGCCGAGCTGCTTGGGTGACCGCGCCGGTGGGTAGGTGGGCATTGATGCGCGAGGTGAGAATGGTTGCCAGCGTAGCGATCGTCAGCGAGCTGACCACCTGCTGGCAGGCATTGGTCAACGACGTCACCCGACTGACCAACTCGCGCGGCGCCGCGTTGATCAGGTGCGTGTTCAGCGGCATCAGCATGAGGCCCATGCCAAAGCCATACATCGCCAGCGGCAGAATCAGGTCCGGTCCTTGGGTGGAGAGACCCACACCTGCCAGCATCAATGTGGCCAGTGCCATGAGCGCGCCGCCGCCAATTACCAGGAACCGCGCACCGAACTTGTCGAAGAGCATGCCTCCTATTGGCATGGCAACCGCGGCGGCCAGGGCTTGCGGCAGCAGCGTCAGCCCGGTGTCGAACGCACCGTACAGCCGCACCTGCTGCATGAACAGCGGCACCAGGAACAGCGTACCGAACAGGGCAAACTGGGCGATCCACTGCACCATGATGGCCAGGCTGAAGTCTAGGGAACGGAACACCCGCAGCTCCAGCAGGGGAGTGTCCGCGCGAAGCTCGACTACCACGAACGCCGCGAGCGCAATCGCGCCCACGACAATGCCGCCAATAGTATTGGCCGAAGTCCAACTCGTGGCGCCTTCGGTGATACCGTAGGAGATTGACACGAAGGCTAGCGGCGCGAGCAGGAAGCCGGGTAGGTCGAGCGCGGCCACCGTCTGGCGACCGATCGCGGGCAGCCCGCGCATGCCGATGGCCATGGCGATAATCCCGACGGGCAGATTGATCAGGAAGATCAGGCGCCAGGTGTGGTACTGCACCAGCCAGCCGGCCAGCACCGGACCGATAGCGGGGGCAAACAGGATCGGCACGCCCATCATACCCATGAGGACGCCAACCTTATCGGGCGGGCTGAGGCGGTAGACATAGGCCATGGCCA